>Ga0207660_10002360_pt1 | contig 12429 bp, 20 predicted proteins | sample KBSC73BmetaG_FD_184335 | JGI IMG/M metagenome (GOLD analysis project Ga0207660, IMG submission 184335) | Corn rhizosphere microbial communities from Kellogg Biological Station, Michigan, USA - KBS C7-3B metaG (SPAdes) (version 2) | ecosystem: Host-associated > Plants > Roots > Rhizosphere ... | reverse complement strand
GACCGAGATCGCGCGATGCACGTGGTGCGGCAACATGTTCCTGACGGAGCAGGTGCGCGACTGGCACGAGCCGAAGTGTGACGACAACCCGAACAAGAAATCCACTGTGGAGGGAAAAGTGCCCGACGGCCCTGTCCCGCGGTGCCCGCACTGCCAGGCGGAATTCACCAACACCACGGCCCGGGACAACCACGTTCCGCGCTGCCCGGACAACCCGGACCGGGAGCCGGACGACCCGATCACCGTGGCGAAGAACAGGTAGCCATGTCGCTCGCCGAGTACTACAGCCGACCAGTCGTCGTGGACGCGTTCTCCTGCCAGGGAGGCGCTTCCGCGGGGCTGGTTCAGGCCGGGTTCCGGGTTATCGGCATCGAGAAGGAAGCGCGGCACGTCAAGCGTTACCCGTACGAATACGTGCAGGGCGACGTGATCGACGTGCTGCCGGACGTGATCCGCCGGTACCGGCCCGTGGCCGTCGGCGGCTCACCGCCGTGCCAGCTCGACAGCGTGACCCAGGTGCTGCAGGGTAACGACCATCCGGACCTCATCGAGCCGTTCCGGCGGCTGGTGATGGCGAGCGGGCTGCCGTTCTGGATCGAGAATGTCGGTGGTGCAGTCGCGAAGGGGAAGCTCCGGCCCGATCTCATGCTCTGCGGTCTGATGTTCGGGCTCAAGACCGACCGACACCGGTACTTCGAGCTGAACTTCCGGGCAACCGCTCCGCCGCACCCGACACCGAACGGACGTGAAGATCACTTCGGGATGCCGAAGACGAAGATGGGCCGCCCGTTCCGTGAGGGCGAGCTCCGGCAATACGTCGGCAACTTTCACGGCCCAGACCTCGCACGCGAGGACCTGGGCGTGCCGTGGATGAGCCGGGAGGCCGTGGCAGAGTGCATCCCGCCCGCGTACGGCAAGCACATCGGAGAGCAACTGGCTCTCCATTTAGGACTGAAAGAGGTAGCCTGATGGCACCCGCACCCAGCTCCACCGACTACGAGCTCGCCGAGAATCTCCGCGAGATCGCGCGCATCGACTCCCAGGAGCCGGACAACCGTGACTACGAGCTACGTAACGTGTTCGTGCTGCACGCGATGAGCCGGGCCGCCGAGCTCGGATTCGACGTCGGCATCCGGATCGATCCGTCGGAGCCGGAGTGGCCGGTCGTCTACATCGAACTCCCGACGGGACAGGTGTCCTGGCACCTGCCGCAGCACAAGCACGAGTTCGACGGCCACGTCACCGGCGAGAAGTACCTGCGCCTGCACCGATACTGCGACCAGGTCGGGACCTTGTGATTGCCATCGCGCTCCCGCACCGGCTGCTCGTCACCGGCAGCCGGCACTACGACAACCGGGACAAGGTGCAGAAGGCGCTCTGGCCGTGGGCCATGGTCTCCTCGAAGCTGCTCATGCCTCTGACCCTGGTGCACGGTGCGTGCCCGTACGGTGGTCTGGATCTGCTCGCGAGCCAGCTCTGGGACTCCTGGGGTCTGCCGGTCTACGCCGTCCCCGCGGAGCACGCGCCCGACGGCCGCTTCATGGGCCCGGAGCGGAACCAGAAGATGGTCGAGCTCGGCGGGTACGCCGCGTGCCTGGGCTTCCCGATCGACCAGAGCTTCGGCACCCGGGACTGTATGCGCCGGGCCGAGGCCGCGGGCATCCTGACGCTGGAGGTCAAGTGAGCACGTTCTGGCAGGTGATGCTCGTTGGCGTACTGCCGTTGGCCGTCTTGATCGGCGGCACCATCATCTCCGGAAAACGGTGGCGAGACTGATGACTGTCCCGAATCACGACTGGGCCAAGGCGATCGCCGAGCCGACCACGGAGACGATCGACCACGCGCTCCAGCAGACCGTCCGGATCCCGCGCTCCGAAGGCGTCTCCGTGAGGTTCGACGGCGAGGGCTTCGTGCTCAAGCTGACCTCGGCGCAGACCGCGGCGATCCACACGCTCGTCCGGCACGCGATCGCCGCCGAGATCGAGAAGCTCGTGCACAGCTACAACACCAGGCCGGGCGGGCTGGTCGCGCCGGCGAACGTCGCCTACCACCTCGCCGAGACGGCCGAGAAGATCCGCTCCTGGAAACCCAGCTGGTGCGTCGTCACCGAATACGACGACGGCTCACCGCCCGAGGAGCACCCGTTCAGTTACCTGAACGACGCCATCGTCGACGCCGGGCTCGAGCTGCCCGGGACAAGCAAGAAGATGAGGATGCGATGAGCCCCACGATCAAGACCACGTACTCGCGCCAGGAGATCCGTGAGAACCGCGAAGCCTTCCGCGACTGGAAGTGGACCGCCGGTGCGGTGGAGCCGGACGGCCGCGTCACCGTGCTGGCCCCCGCGCACCATGCCCAGGAGATGCGCGGCTTCCTCTGCCGGTGCCAGCATGGCTGGTTCTGGGTCGTCAACGCCGCCGAGCTGGCGGAGAAGGCGGAGCGCGAGACGCCGTACAGCTGGAACGCCGCCACCCGGGACCTCGGCGGTGACGCGATGCGCGTGCCGACCGAGCAGGAGCTGGACATGGGCGGCTTCCGGATCACCGTCGACCCGGAGCCCGCCGCGTTCGGCCGGACCTTCACCACGACCGAGTTGGAAGCGCTCGAGGACGAGTTCGACCACCGGGTGTGGCGCGCCGAGTCCGAGGAGCCGGACGCGCGCGTCACAGTGCTCTACGACGAAGCCGACCGAGGCGTCGCTCGCTGGCTCGTTCGTGTCGGCACCGGCTGGGCCTGGGCCAGCCCGCACGGGGATCCCGCCACCCCGGACCCCTGGGACGCGATCCAGCGGTGGATGGAGCGCTCGGGCCACGCCCTGAGGATCCCGGACCGCAAGGAGCTGGCGGCCGGCGGCTGGACGATCACGAGCCCGGAAGGCGACGAGGAGCCGGTGCCGGACGAGGCCAAGGAGCAGATCGACGCCGGCTTCCGGTCGCTGGACATGATGGACCTGCACGGAACCGGCGCGCCAGCACGACGGGCCCAGGCGCACTTCATGGCCGCGATCGCGATCTCGCTCTACGACCTCGTGGCGCTGCACAAGAAGTACGACGTTGACAACATGCGCGTCGAGGTGGACCCGGGTCCTGCGCTGCCGCCGCAGCCCGGCCTGGACGTCAGCGACGAGGAGATCAACGGTCTCGTCGACGGGGAGCCCGAGAACAAGCCGGCACCCGGGGCGTTGGGCAGCGAAGAATTCCCCTGGGCGAGATGACCGTGTCGATCTGCGCGGGATCCGCCCACCGTTCACCAGGGCCTGTGTCCTTTTTGGACGAATCCGCCCACCGTTTAAATACATCTCTCATCGCGGAGGCGAGACAAACATCGCCGTCGCCGTGGCCACACGAGCTCGGGATCCGGGAGACTCAGGGCACGCCGATGCTGGCTCTCGCCCCACGGTGGGAGGAGCTGGACCGGAAGTGGTGGGATCCGCGGGCGCGGATCCGGATCACGATCCGCGCGCGCATCATGGGCGGGACGCGTACGTACCGATTCTGGCTCCGGAGATCGGCCCAGCGTCGCGTACGCGACTTCCTGGACGCGCACCGGCGGATCTACCGCATGTACGCGCAGATCGCGCACGCGGATCCGACTCCGCCACTGGCCACCCGGATCGGTGGCCTGTAGGCTCGTCCCGCGCGTGGTTCTTCGCCCGCAGTGGCCCCATGGCCCAGCACGCTCCCACCGCCGCACGCCGGCGCCCGGAGTGGAGCCATGGGGCCTTTTGCGTGCTCAAGATCGTTTAGCCAAACCTGATCATGGTCCGGTGATGATCTTGGTGACCGTCCACAATGGACCTGATCACGGAGACTTGTGATGCCGGCATCGGGTTTGACAGAGCCGCTGTCCCGGGTGTACTTGCGTGCACCCGGTTCATTTCATGCTCCCGGTCTCTCGGCCCCCGTTCAAGGATGAGACCGTTCCGTTACCCAACGACGTGATCCAGGTGCTAACGTGGTCGTCAACAGCCCAGAGAGCACAGGGAGAACGCAATGACTTGGATGTCCGTGGAGATCGACGGCGAGCGAGCCGGTGTGGAGCGTAAGGACTCGTTCGGCCAGACCGTGTGTTCCTCGGAGATCTTCGCCGAGGACCTCGAAACCACGAAGGTGATCCACTCGACGGCCGGTGACTTCGGGTGCAAGCACTGCGGTGAGCGCTGGAACGAGCAGGACGAGGACCGCGACGCCGTGGCCGCCGAGGTGTGCCCGAAGAACGTGTGCGAGGACCCGGAGTGCGAGTGCGGGGAGCACACGCACGAACTCGAAGACGCGCCGATGACGTGGTTCGAAGAGGCCACGATCAGGGTGAATCAGGCACAGGAGGAGGTCTCCGTGTCGTTCGAGGTCAACGGCAAGCGCTTCCGGATGGGCGTGCACTTCGCCGAGAACGTCGGCGAGGGTGGCTCCCTGGTCCTGAGCTTCCCGGGCACCTCCGGCACACGCGAGGTCGACGGCTGCACCGTCGTCGCGGACTGAGGCCCCTGGCACCACGGGCGCGACCGGGCTCCGGCCCGGTCGTCACCGCGGCTCCACGGACCACAGTGGACACGACGAGAGGACTCCACCATGCTGCGCAACCCGTTCTCCCCCGACGAAACCAACCCCTACCGCAAGTTCGCGGACACGGAGCTCCGCGGGCACCACAACACCGTTGCCCGGTGCGTCGAGCACCCGGAGGAGTACGCGAACGGCACGCGGCTCGCCGAGTCCCGCGCCCGGCTCGACGAGATCACCGAAGAAATGGAGCGGCGCGGGGACGTCGACGAGGCCGTGAAGCTCTGGGAGCGGCTGTGCGCCATTCCGTTCGTGCGCGGGGAAACCCAAGGTTTCTACACCCACTCGACAACGCACTTGAACCCCGCGGGCGAGGGCATCGGGCACGTAAGCCACCACCGGATGCCGAACCGCGAGGAGCTCGAAGCGCTGGTCCTGAGCGACGGCGAGGAGACGGACTACCCCGTGCACGAGGTCGAGACGCGTCCGTTCATCCTGGAACACGTCAGCACGAACCCGTGGTCCGGCGATGACCGGCTCTACCCCATCACCCTCACGCTGATCAGCTGCGGGGACTACCACGGATCGGACCTCGACGCGGCCAACAACCGCGCGCTCAAGGGCACTCCGGGCGTCGAGTTCGAGGAGCCGAACTCTGGGGGCATGAGCAGCGTGTTCAACCGGACGACCACCGTCGTGGGCGCCATGACCGCGTTCGCGAACCTGCAGGGTGACGTGACCGTGCCGGCATCGGAAGCGCGCGCCACCGCTCTCGAGTGGCTGGAATACCTGGTGACCCGGCTCGAAGGGCTGCAGGAATACGCGCTCCTCGACGAGGAGGAACACGGCAAGCTCGTCGAGGAACTCGCCGAAGAGGCGTGGGGCAACCACCTCGAAGGGGAGACGTTCGACGCGCTCAAGGCCCTGGCCCCGGACGACTCCGAAGAGGAGCGCGCCGACTCGCAGCAGGCTTACGAGGAGTCGGACGCGCAGGTGCACCGGGCGTACTTCGAGCACGAGAACGAGTGGACGATCGAGGGCATGGGCGCCGTCAACCGCCGTCACGACGAGGCCGTGAAGCACGTCGCCCGCACGGTGTTCGGGTGGGACGTGTGATCGGGCGCGCCGTCGCCCTGTACGCGGACCGCACCGGGTACCCGGCCCTGTTCGACGTCCTGGCCGTGCGTGGCGGGCAAGCGCTGTTGCGCTTCGCCGGTCACGCGGGCCCGGGCGGAGAGCCGGTGCCCGCCGCTCCCCCGCTCCCCGCTCCGGCGTGGCTGTCCGCGCGCCGGTTCCGCGTGACTCTGTCCACAGAGGAGTAACCGTGTTCACCGTGGCCCCGGCTCCCTTGCTGTCCCACCGCGTCCGCTCCGGCGTCATCGCCCTGAACTTCGTGGAACCTCTGTGGTTCCTGCTCGTCGACGAACACCGCCTTGACGTCGGCTCCGATCTCCGCTGCCCGCTCGGGCAGGTGTGGGGCCGGTTCTCCCGCGGTATCAAGGCACTCGACATTCCCGAGGAAGACGCGGCTCTGTACGGGTTCGACTCGCCGACGGCCCTCGACGAGAACGCGGAGTGGGACGCCGGCACGGTACAGGCCGAATACGACACCCTTTCGCGTATGTGGCGGTACGTGGTGCGCAGGAAGATGCACGGAGCAAGAGTTATCGCAGCGTGATCCAGTGACGTTATCCTCATGCTAACGTCGTCTCATGACCAGAAAGGCGGCAGCCATGCCGGCACCCATTCCCGTCATCCTGGCGATGACGCTCAACTACGTCGCCGTGGTCGGCTACTCCGTCCACGTGCACACCACGGCGGGGGAGATGGACATCACCCTGACCGAAATGCAGTACCTCGGCATCCGCGCTCAGCTGTCCGACAGTGGCCGCGCGACCGTGCCCGGTGCATCGGCGGCCGCGGCGTGACCACGTTCCGGCCCCGGATGGTCGAGCACATCGTGTCCGTGGTGGTCCTGGACTCCCCGGTGCTCCCGGTTCCGTTCGCGGAACCGGGCACCCGGATGTCCCTCACCCGCGCACAGGCGGAGTGGCGCAAGTTCGGCACGGACCCGTGGCGCCTGTCCGTGGTGACCGTGCACGGCGCGACGAACACCGGCGACGGCATCACCGTCGATTACTTTCCCGACAACCCGAGCAAGCAGCCGCCCCGGGAGCTCTCCGAGTGGATCACCTCCACTCACCCCGGGCACGTGAACGAGGAGCAGCGAGCATGAGCGACACCACGCGCACCGATGACAACGAACCGCGCGCCGAAGTCTTTTTCGTGAAGACGGGCGAGGAACAGGCCGGGGTGATCGTCTCGTTCACCGACGCGGGTGAAGAGGACCCGGTTGGAATCTACCTCTTCGAGCCGGGCGCGGACCCGGTCGAGCTGAGCGCCGCCGGAGTGAGCGGCGTGGCCACGGAGTTCGAATACGCCACCGTGGAAGCGTCCACGTTGGACGGTAAACAGGACTTCGAGTTCCCGGGTGACGGCATGGTAACCCGCGCTCAGCGGGATTCGGATGTGGAAGCGGCCACGCAGGAGCACGCCACCCTCGTCGACAACCACGAAAAGCTGACCGCGCAGACGCGTTCGCTCCTCGACACGGTGCGGCGCGAGCACGACGAGTACCACGTCGACCCCTTCGAGTTCTGCGCGCTCTCCGTGTGCGCGGCGGCCCGGGCGGTGGACCTGTGACCACGGGGGCGCACTCCGCCCACCGTTCACGGTTTGTCTGGCCGTGGAAGCGAAGAGCCGTGGAGAAGGCCGCACGTCGCGCGAGCCTCATCCGGCAGGCGGAAGAGCAGAGCTTTCAGGCAACGTTCTCCGGGTTCGCGGCCACGGTGGCGGAGCAGCGATACGACACGGTCCGTGCGGACGCCTACCGGGTGCAGGCGGCACAGTGCCGGCAGGACGCGGCCCGGCTCCGGAGGGCCGCGGAGCGATGCCGTCCGTGGTGGCGACGTCCCCGGGCAGCGGCCCGGGAGTGGAGCCATGGCCTGTTCGGCACGTGGTCGTGGCGGACCGACGACCCGGGGGTGACACGGTGACGGACATCCCCTACACGCAAACGTGGATCACCGTCCGGGACGCCCGGACACCGGACAAGGTCTACGGCGGCGGCCTGGCTCCCATCGGAGTCCCCAGGGTGGGTGACCACTTCCTGACGGGCCATCGCCGGGGACGAGACGTCACCGAAGAACGGCAGTGGGTACGGGTGACGGCGGTGGGGTGGGAAGCGGGCAGGGCAGAGGTCACCCTCTACGTGGTGCCTGAGCCGCTTCCGGTGCCGTACCGCGTCACCGGTGAGCCGGACAGTACGTGAGCCCGTGGCTAACGTCAAGGTCAGAAACCGTGACGTCGCCGTGACCTGATCACGTTACCCAGGTGCTAACGTGGTCCTCACGCAAGCCGCTACCGACGGAGGAACCATGGCAGCCACGATGCTCACCACCCCCGCTTCCCTGTACTTCTACCCGCGTGCCACTCAGGAGCTCCCGGTCCGCAAGGGAGCCCGGGTGCTCTACGCCCTGCGTGCCGGGGCCGGTGTGGGCCACGTGGAGGGTGAGAGCTTCTACCGCGAGGGCGTGTCGTGGGTGTTCCGCTGCGAGGACGGGTCCGTCGGCTGGGCTGCCCAGGGACGCGGCCACCTGGTGGCGGTGGACGCGGGCACGGTGCTCGTCGCCGACGACTGGAACAACGTGGGCCGCCTGTGCAACGTCCCGGGCGACGGCGCAGCGGGGAACGAGCCTCGGTGCTGGCACGTGCGCTCCGCGGTGAGCGGCGGCCGCTACCTCGTCGAGCACCTGGACACCGGTGACGTGCGCCTGGTGGCGCACCGGGACATGCACAACTGCTACTGACCACTGTGGACACGGAGCCGGGCGCCGCGAGGCGTACCGGCTCCGTGGCGTGTCCAGGCTGTGCCGGCATATCGTGACCTCCCCGTGACCTGATCACGTTACCCACGTGGTAACGTGGTGCTCAACAGGCCAGACAGAGCAAGGGAGAAAGCCAAGTGCAGCGGACCGTGACACGCGTGGAGTTTTTCGAGCTCATGAAGCGTGAGTGGGGCATGACGGAGCTCAACGCCGTGCGCCTGTTCGACGACGTCGAGGGCCACGAGATCGAGGGCGAGTTGCCGTGCACGCTCGACGTGCGCGGTGTGCCGACCACGTTCGACGTCGAGCTCCTGGCGGACGGCGAGACGCCCGTGTGGATCATCACGCAGCCGGACGACACGGAAACCGTGACCGGGCCGTAACCTGATCATGTTATCCACATGGTAACGTGGTACACAGCAGCAAGGGACGACGGCAGAGGAGCAGGGACATGGGACGCAAGAAGAGCGCTTCGGGTTGGGTCGAGAGCCTCACCGCGTCGGCCGCCACCATGGCCGAGAAGATCCGCGAGACGGCGGAGAGCGAGACGCGCGAGTACGCGGCCAAGATGATCACCGACTGCTACCTGTCCACGGTGGGCCGCAAGACGTACGGGGGCAAGACGCCCGACGAGTGCATCGTCGAGACGCTGGGCTACGAGGACATGGCCGCCGTGCCGCGCCTCGCGGCGGCGCGCGAGGCGTTCCAGGAGAGCGACGTCTTCGCCGAGGGCCTGCGCGCGGGCTTGCTCCTCGCGGCGCGCATGGTCGCCGACGAGCGCTACGAGCTCTAGCCACCCGCACACCGAAGCCCCGGGCGCCTCGCGCGCACCGGGGCTTCGTTGCGTTCCTGTGACCCAACGACGTTAGCCACGTGGTAACGTGGTCCTCAGCAAGCCGCTACCAACGGAGGTCACCGTGTTCAGCATCCTGCTCTACGTCGCCGTCGCTCTCTTCGTGGGCTGCCCGCTCCTCGCGTTCTGCGTGCCCTCGCCCGAGGAGCGGGCCGCGCGCAAGGTGGCCCAGGAGCGTGAGGCCGCGGACCGCGCCCGGTTCCTGGCCACCCTCGCCACGCCGGGCCCGCTGCGCGGTGAGCTCCGGTGACGCTGGTCCTTATGGCCGCGGGCTCCGGCGCGTGGCTCGCGGCGCGGGCAGCGTGGAGCCTGGCGGGTGTACTGCACAGGCGGACCGGTGCGGCGGCTGGGCGCCGCGAGGAGCAGGGGAGCGCGGACGCGTGAGCCCGGTCCCGTGGCGCCGCAAGCCTGCGCCCGGAGAGGGCGACGACGAGCAGGCGGCCAACCTCGACGACGCGGCCCGGCGTGCCGGAGACGAGCGCAAGGCCCGCGGGCAGACGCGCCGCCGCACAGCGGCTGAGAAGGCGGCCAGGGAGACGCCTCAGCCACCCGACACGCCGCACCCCTGAGCCTGGTTTCTGAACAGCGTTACGCAACCCCGTCACGGGCCTCCGTGGCGGGGTTCGCTGCGTCCGGGGGCCTGCTGCCCGGGGAGGCCCTGTCAAGCCCCCTCCGGGGTGCGGCGGCCCCTGGGGCGGGTGTCCCTGCGCACAGCGGCTGAGAGCGTCCCTGAGGGCCCGAGGCCCCTGCCGGCACCCCGGAGCGGGGGCCCGCCGCAGAGGGCCGCTCAGGGCGCCTCGCTGTGCCCAGGTACGTGGTACGGGGCGTACCGGGTACCCCGTGCCCAGGGGCGGGCCCTCAGGAGCAGGGGCCCTGTGACGGGGTGTCACTGTGGGTACACGGGCGCGCAGGGTACAGGCACTCTGTGTGGAGGGGCTCAGGCTCGCTGCTCAGGGCACGGGTGGAGGGGGCCACCTGGTGGGTGTGGAGCGCAGGGGCGTGTGCCTGAGGGGAGAGAGGCGAGGTCAGCTGAGCGGCGCCTCTCTTCTCCTCGTCCCACGACGCCCGTCACGTGCCCGCCATACAGGCCCTCATGCGCACGCTACGTAGGCACTCAGGCACGCTGTGCTACCCCCTCCCGCTACTCTCTGCACACATATGCATGTGCATGTATGCGCGCACAGTAACCAAGGTGAGGCGTGCCTTAGCTCACGCTCTGTGCACGCAGCGAGGCACGCGAACCGGAGGCCCCCTCCCCCCTCGAAATGTTCAAGATCGTTGATCTCTGCGCCTGGTCAGCTTTCCTGCGCGCCAAATTTTCGGGATTCTGGCAAGTTGATCTTGGTTTCTGGCGGCGAATATCGCCGGAAATCCGCTGCTCAGGTGCAATCAGCCCGATTCCGGGTACTCGCCTGAGCCGGCTCGAGGGCCGCGGCACGCTGGCGCGGGTGTCCCGGGGTCCTCGAGCCGGTCCACGACCGTCTCCGGGGCACTCAGGAGCCGGAATCATGCTTCTGCGGTCCACGAGCCCAGCCGGAGATGCTCGTTCCTGGCTCGCGTTACGCCGGAGAAGCCCTGAACCGGGTTCCGAGGGACCTTGTACCGGATCCGGGGTCTCAACGTCTCTCAGAAGCGCTCATGCGGTCGCCTCCGAAGCCCGGCCTGAAGCCGGCAGCGGTCCGGGCACCGGCGTACCTCGCCCAGCCGTCGATCCGAGCCGGATCCCCGCGCCCAGCAGGCTCGCGGAACCCGCGAATCGCTGAATCGGCGAAACGGAGCACGGATCCTGAGCCGCTTCTCGCTGAAACCCGGATCGAGCCTCGCGTGTATGCGCGCGTCACGCGCACGGCGCTTCGCGCTACCCCACGCTCCGGGGAGTCGCTGACGCTCCTCCCCTACGGCGGGAGCTGGATGGGGACCATGATCGGCGCACCGTGTTTACGGCGCACTTTTGGCGCACCGACGCGACCTGGGAAAACATGCCTTTTTCAAGATCATGGCGCACCGTGGCGCACCGACGGCGCACCGTCTCTGGCGCACGGTCAACTCCGTGTTGACGCTTCACTCTTCGCAGCCGGGCGATTACAAATCACGGTGCGCCGTCCCGGTGCGCCGTCGGTGCGCCATAAAATCGGGACAAACCGGATACGCCCTGTTCGCTAGGTGCGCCATCCCATGCGCCACGGTGCGCCTCACCCATTCGGAGTAGCGGTTTGGACTAGACCAATTTCAGCCTCCGCTAACCGGAGCGGCGGCTCCTGGACGCACGAAAAAGGGCCCCCGTACCGAAATACGGAGGCCCTCTTCCGCTCGCAGGTCCCCGACCATGGTGACCTCGGCTCAGCCTACCGGGGACGCCGGCGCTTCCGTCGTTCCGCCGCGACGTCGTGCAGCGCCCAGCTCGAGCCGATGACCAGCATCAGCACGCCGAACACGGCCAGCAGGTCGTGTGGCCAGGTGCCGCTCATGGCCAGCACTTCCACTTGGCCATCTCGATGCTGGTGTCCAGCGCCTCGACACCGGCGCCCGTGAGCGTGTAGCGCCGGACCTTCCCGGACACGCACGGCTCGGCCTCGAGCATCCTCGCCTCGACGAGCTCGGTGAACGCGGAGATCCAGCGCTGGTAGTCGGCCTCCTTCAGCTCGCCGACCTCCTCGACCTCGGCCGCGGTGGCGATCGCCTCGTGCCGGGACGGACTCATCGGCCCTTCGCACGAGCCGAACGCAGCCAGGATCTTCGCCTGCAGTTTGACGGTGTTCTGCTTCCAGACACGCCCGGCGTCGGTCAGCTGGTACCGGCGGACCTCGCCTTCGCCCGCGGGAAGCGTCTCGAGGTAACCGCCCTCCACGAGCGACCGGAACGCGTTCGTCCAGCGGTCCCAGCTCTCCGGCGCGTGCGTCGTGACCCGGTGTCCGGCGGCCGCGGAAGCTGCGTCATCGAAGTACAGCGGCGTGTTTGCGCCGGCGAAAGCAGCCAGAATCAGCGCTCCATCGGACGCAGACTTGACACCCGAGGTAAGCTCAGACGCGTCTGCGCTTACCTCGGCCGATTCGCGCACCTTCTTTTTCAGCGCTTCCCAGCGGATGTATGCGCACTGGATCTCGTTCAGCAGCGCCACGTCGGCCGGCCCGATGACCTTCTCCCCGGGCCTCATCCGCGTCCAGCCCTCGGTCACCAGGTTCTCGGCCGCCGT
>Ga0207660_10002348_pt1 | contig 12459 bp, 12 predicted proteins | sample KBSC73BmetaG_FD_184335 | JGI IMG/M metagenome (GOLD analysis project Ga0207660, IMG submission 184335) | Corn rhizosphere microbial communities from Kellogg Biological Station, Michigan, USA - KBS C7-3B metaG (SPAdes) (version 2) | ecosystem: Host-associated > Plants > Roots > Rhizosphere ... | reverse complement strand
GGTGACCCATGTCCTGGTCGCCACCGGCGGGATGCTGGGCGTCGGTCGGCGCTACCACCCGCTTCCATGGAGTGTCTTCAGCTATCTGCAGGACCGGCGCGGCTACGGCCTTCCGTTCAGCCAGGCCGAACTGAGGGCGAGGCCGCGGTTGCGGCGCGACCAACTGGAATGGTGCGGCGCCGGAACCCGCTCGCCGTTCGACGACGCCTACTGTCACGCCTACTTCGATCTGCCCGCCGCCTGACGCACGCCGGACGCCGATTGGCCGGACCTCGGCGTACGCTAGGCCGGCGCCGCGGCGCCGGGGCGGGCTCCGCGCGCGTCGAGGGCCGTGTTCGCCGCGGCGATGTTCTGCTCATGGGCTTCCAACATCTGGCGCAGCACCTCGTGGAGCGCATCGTCGCGGATCTTGGGCAACAGAGTGCGCAGCTTGCGCGCCACCCAGCCCTGGCCGCGGTTTACGAAGGCGAGCCTGGCCTCGACGCCTTCGATCGCCATTGCGCTGTCGTAGAAGGCGCCGACCGCCGCCGACGGCGCCACGCCGAGATCGCCAAGCGCGTCCATCAAGGCTTTGCACCAGCGCGCTTCGTCCGCATGGATGATCCTGGTGAGCGCCTTGAGTTCGGGGTCGCGCGCCTCGGCCGCCATCCGGGCCGCGACCCGGGCGCCGGCCCGTTCGGCTTCCAGCAGGACATTGAGCTCCGCTGCCAGTTCATCGGCTCCCAGATAGCCCATGTAGGCGTCGTCGGCCTCAGCCGCGTAGCAGACGGGTGAGCTGGACTCGCGCCGCACCTCACCGTGCTCGCCCGCGTCGTCGGCGGCGGCCGCCGCGAGGCAGGCCCGGGCCTGATCGACGATCGCCCGCAGCCGCTCCGCCGCCGGCACGATCGCCTGCAGCCGTCCGGCGCCCTGGCCGGCGTAGAGCGCCATGGCCTCGAAGTCCCCGCTCATGGAGCGCAACGGCGAGTCGGTGCTGAAAAGGTAGATGGACCGGGCTCCGTCGGCGCCGATCACCTGGCGGCCTGCGGCGAAGGGGTCGCCGCGCTCGCCGCGGGTGACGCTGTTCGGCAGGACGCGGACATAGGCCCCGGCGGGCCAGTTGATGTGGAAGGCCTGGGTGTGGACGGTTTCGCCCGCCGCCTGGAGGATGCGCTGCTTATGGTAGTCGTGGGCGAAGGATTCCTCCGTGGCCAGGAACGCGGTGCCCAGCACCGCGCCCTGGGCGCCCAGCTTGATCACCGCCGCCACGTCCGCACCGTCGGTCACGCCGCCCGCGGCCAGGACAGGGACATCGACGGCCGGCAGCACCTGCGCCAGGAGTGCGTGCAGGCCGGTGAGCCCACGGACATGCCCGCCGGCTTCCAGCCCCTGGGCGATCAGGATGTCGGCCCCCGCGTCTTCCGCGGCCCTGGCTTCGGACAGGGAGCCGACCTGGCAAACGGCCAATATGCCTTCGCCCCTCAACTGCTTCACGGTCTCGGGGGAAAGGTCCCAGAACAGGGTCACCGCATGGACCTTGGCGGCGATGCAGGCGTCCAACTCGCCGGCCAGCCGTTCTGGCCGGGTCGCGGCGGGGATCAGATTGACGCCAAACGGCCGCGCCGTGCGCGCGCGGACCGCGGCGATCTCGCTGGCCACCATCTCCGCACTTTCGCGAACCATGCCGAGGAAGCCGAAGCCGCCGGCCTCGGTGACCGCGGCGACCAGTTCCGAACGGGCGACCCCGCCCATGCCGGCCAGCACGACGGGGTGCTCGCAACAGAGCAGATCGCAGACGGGTGTTTGCAGGTGCATGGCCGGAGCCTTCCTCAGCCGGCGGGCGCGGCGGCGGCCTGTTCGCTTGGCAGGCTTTCGCTGGGATAGGCCCAGGGCGTTCCGCGGCCAAGCGAGGCTTCATACTGCGCCTGGGCGAACCGCCAGTTGGCGAGCTTGTCCCACCAAGCTTCCAGATAGGCGCCGCGGTTGTTCTGGCGGTCCAGGTAGTAGGCGTGCTCCCAGATGTCGCAGACCAGAAGCGGCGTCATGCCAGGCATGCGGACGACGGTGTCCGCGTCATGGGTGGTCAGGATGGTCAGCCGGCCATGGTCGGCGGCCAGCCAGACCCAGCCTGACCCGAAATGAGCGAGGCCTTCCGCGATGAACTTGCCCCGCGCCTCCGCGTCGAAGGCGCGGTCGAGCGCCTGGGCGAACTCTCCGGAGGCCGCGGTCGGCTCCGGCGCCATGGAGGTCCAGAAGAATTCGTGGTTCAGCGCCTGGGCGGCGTTGTTGAACAGCTTGCGCGCGCTCCTGAGCCAGGCCTTGGTCACGATCTCCTCAAGTGTTCCGCCCGGCGACGGCGTCTCGGCGAGCAGCGTGTTGGTCACCTCCACATAGCGCGCGTGGTGCCGATCATGGTGCACACGCATGGTGGCTTCCGAGATCGCGGGCGCGAGGGCGTCATAGGCATAGGGCAGGTCAGGCAGTACGATCATCGGAACTCCTCGGTGAATGGAAGAGCCGGCCGCCAGGTCTGACGCCCGGTCGCCGACTCCCTCCTCCCATTTAGCTCGACGCATATATATATCGGGAAGCGATATATTCCAATTGTACGATGCGCGATAAGATGTATCCTGTCTGCATCTTTATCAGATCGAGAGCCTGCCATGAGCCCTATGGCCGAGGCGAGCGTGCCTGTGGGGCACGCCGCCGATCATCAACCCGGCTTTTTCCAGCGGTGGTTTTTTTCCACGAACCACAAGGACATCGGCACGCTTTACCTCCTGTTCGCCATCATGGCGGGCCTGGTGGGCGGCGCGCTCTCCGGCCTGATCCGCTGGGAACTCTACGAGCCGGGGATCCAGCTCTTCCAGCCGCACTCGCTGCTGGCCCAGATCGGACTGATCGAGGGTTCCAAGCAGGGTTATAATTCGGTCGTCACCGCCCACGCGCTGGTGATGATCTTCTTCACCCTGATGCCGGCCTTGATGGGCGGGTTCGGCAACTGGTTCGTGCCGCTGATGATCGGCGCGCCGGACATGGCCTTCCCGCGGATGAACAACGTCTCGTTCTGGCTGCTGGTCGCCTCGTTCGTTCTGCTGTGCACCTCCTTCTTCGTGGACGGAGGTCCGGGCCGCGGCGCGGGTACGGGTTGGACGATGTACCCGCCGCTATCGACGTCGGGTCACACCGGCCCCGCGATGGACCTCGTGATCCTTTCGATCCATCTGGCCGGCGCCTCCTCGATCCTCGGCGCCATCAACTTCATCACCACGATCTTCAACATGCGCGCGCCCGGCATGTCGCTGCACAAGATGCCGCTGTTCGCCTGGTCGGTGCTGGTCACCGCCTTCATGCTGCTGCTGTCGCTGCCTGTCCTGGCCGGCGCGATCACCATGCTGCTCACCGACCGCAACTTCCACACCCACTTCTTCGACCCGGCCGGCGGCGGCGACCCGATCATGTACCAGCACCTGTTCTGGTTCTTCGGGCACCCGGAGGTCTACATCATGATCCTGCCGGGCTTCGGGATCATCAGCCACGTCGTGTCGACCTTCTCCAGGAAGCCGATCTTCGGCTACCTCGCCATGGCCTACGCCATGGTGGCGATCGGGGTGATCGGCTTCGTCGTGTGGGCCCACCACATGTTCTCGGTGGGCATGTCGCTCAACCTGCAGGCCTACTTCACCGTCGCCTCGATGGTCATCGCGGTGCCGACAGGCATCAAGATCTTCTCGTGGATCGCGACGATGTGGGGCGGGTCGGTCGAGTTCAAGACGCCGATGCTGTGGGCGATTGGCTTCATCTTCGTCTTCACGGTGGGCGGGGTGACCGGGGTCGTTCTGGCCAACGCCGCCCTCGATTACTCGTTTACGGACACCTACTACGTGGTGGCCCACTTCCACTACGTGCTGAGCCTAGGCGCCGTGTTCGCGATCTTCGCGGGCTTCTACTACTGGTTCGAGAAGATCTGGGGCGTGAAGTACAACGAAGCCCTTGGTGCAACCCACTTCTGGATCACCTTCGTCGGCGTGAACCTGATCTTCTTCCCGATGCATTTCCTGGGCCTGCAGGGGATGCCGCGCCGCTACGTCGATTACCCGGACGGCTTCGCCTACTGGAACAAGGTCTCGTCGATCGGTTACGCCGTGACCCTCGCCGGGGTGGGCGTCTTCCTGATCATGCTGATCGAGGCCGCCGTGCGCCACCGCAAGGCGGAAGCCAACCCGTGGGGCGAAGGCGCCACGACGCTGGAGTGGACGCTGTCCTCGCCGCCGCCGCGCCACCAGTTCAACGAACTTCCGGTCATCGCCTCCGACGAGCACGGCTGACCGGGATGCCGTCGCCAGTCGCCCGCCGGCGTCTTCACCTGGCGCGAAGCCCCGCCCCGCGGATTTTTCCCGGCGCGGGGCTGGCCAATTCAGAACAGGTATTCTAAATACTTGTTTCCAAGATCAAGCCCTGGATTTCCCCGTGAACGCCTCCCAGCCAAATCCCGCAGCGAGCACCCGCGTCGGCCCAGGCCTCGCCGCCGGGGTCACCGAGCCGATGATCCACGATCTGGTCCACGCCTTCTATCGCGAGATCAGGACCGACCCCGCGCTTGGCCCGATCTTCAACCGGGTGATCGCCGACGACTGGGACGCCCACCTGGCCAAGATGTGCGATTTCTGGTCCTCGGTCCTGCTGATGACTGGCCGCTTCAAGGGCTCGCCGATGGTGGCCCACGCCCGCATCCTGGATATCCGGCCCACCCATTTCGCGCGCTGGCTGCACCTGTTCCGGCAGAACGCCGAGCGGGTCTGCCCGCCGGCCGCCGCGGCCCTGTTCGTGGCCAAGTCCGAGATGATCGCCCAGAGCCTGCAGATGGGAATCGCCGCCAGCCGCGGCGAGCTGCCGCCGAGCCGGCCGAGACCTGAAGGTCCCGCATGACCCTCCCGGAGACTGTGCGGCCCTATCGAAGAACCGACGTCTTCACGGAGGCGACGACGCCCGCAGGCCTTCTGAAAGCTCACACCACCAAAGAAGGCGCCTGGGCGCTGATCCACGTGCTCGAGGGCCGGCTGGCCTATCGGATCGAGGACCCGCGCAGGCTGGCGTCGAAAGCCGTGCTGACCCCCGATGGACCGCCGGGCGTCATCGAGCCGACCATCCTGCATCGCGTGGAGCCGCTCGGTCCAGTGCGCTTTTACGTCGAGTTCCATCGCGCGGAGGGTCGCTAGGTGGCCGTCTTGTCGCTGGCGCCGCCCAGCCTGGCGGACCGGCTGCAGCCGCGGCTGCTGACGATGTGGGCCGGCCTGTCCATCGGGGTCGCGTTTCTGGCCACGCCGGTCAAGTTCACCGCGCCGAGCCTTTCGCTGCCGGTGGCGCTCGACGTCGGCCGCCACACCTTCCGCGTCTATAACGAGGTCGAGCTCGGGCTGCTGGCCCTGCTGGTCGCCCTGGCCGCGTGGTCCAGGGCCCGGCGGTCGGCCTACCTTGCCTTGTCCGTTCCGGCCGCCGTGGTGGCGGCCCAGGCGCTTTGGCTCATCCCGGCGCTGGACGCGCGCGTGTCCACGATCCTGGCTGGCGGGCGGCCGGCGGATTCGAACCTCCACGTCTTCTACATCGGCGCCGAGATGCTGAAGGTCCTGTGGCTGCTGGGCTTCGGCCTGAACGAGCTGAAGCGCAGCCGTCGATTCTGACGCGCCCTTCGGTCGTCGGATCCAGGTGGGAAATCTAGCGCCGCTGGCCCGAGACGGCCATCAGCAGGAATTGGAAGAGGTTCACGAAGTTGATGAACAGGCTGAGCGCGCCGAGGTCGCTCGCCACCGCCAGGGACGCGCCGTCGGCCTTGAGCTGATGGTAACTCATTTTCAGCCGCTGCCCGTCATAGGCGATCAGGCCGGCGAAGATCAGCACGCCGACCACGCCTGTCACATATTCGATGACGGGGCTGTTCAGGAACAGGTTCGCGGCGAGCGAGAGCACAAGGCCGATCAGTCCCATGATCAGGAATCCGCGCAGGCCCGAGAGATCCTTCTGCGTCGTGTAGCCCAGGAGGCTCAGGCCGGCGAAACCAAGCGCGGTCACCGCCAGGGTGATGGCGATCGACCCCCCGGTGAAGGTCAGGAACAGCACCCCGAGCGAGGCTCCCACAAGCGAGACCACCGACCAGTAGAGCGCGCCGCTGCGCGCGGCGGAGGGCTTTGAAAGGGCCGGTCCCGCAAAGAACACCAGCACCAGGACCGGCGCGAAGGCCGTCATCGACCCCAGGAACGTAAGGCCGACGCGCGGCGCGCCCGCACCCTGGGTCGTCGTCGTGAACAGCAGGTCGCGCAGCCACGGCGCGGCGCTGGTGGCGTAGGCGACCGCGCCGGCGACCAGCAGGCCGAGGGCCACCTTGTTGTAGACGCCCAGCATGTAGCGGCGCAGGCCCTGGTCGATCTCCGTCGCGTGGGCGGTCGCCTGGACCTGGTCGTGGCGATCGTGAAGCTCGCGCATGGCGGCTCCTCCTGTCTGCGGGCGATTGCGGAACGATAGCTCGCCGCGCCCATGATTTGGACATATATATCGTGTAGCGATATAATCTTGCAACGCGCAAATCGATGGCTGCGCCGGGGTCTGATCTATGCTTATTCGGCGCCGAACGACGGCGAGGAGACCGATGACGTCCGCCAATCGTCCCCCCGAGGCGACGAGCCGACGCGCGACACGGGCGAAGAGCCGCCTGACCGCGTCCGACTACGAAACCCTGGCCTCGTTCCGATATGGGGTGCGGCGCTATCTGGCGTTCGCCGAGGCGAACGCCCGTTCGGTCGGCCTGACATCGCAGCAGCATCAGGCGCTCCTGGCGATCAAGGTCTGGACCGCGCACAAATCCATGACCGTCGGCGACCTGGCCGCCGAGCTGCTGATCAGGCACCACAGCACGGTTGAGCTGGTTGGGCGGCTGGAGAAGGCCGGGCTGGTGCGTCGCGACGCCGACGTGGAGGATCGGCGCAAGGTGTTCGTCAGCCTCGCGCCCCCCGGAGAAGAGCTGCTGGCGGCCCTGTCGGTGGGAAATCTCCGCGAGTTGCAGCTCGTCGCGCCGATCTTCGCGGGTCTCCTTCGGCAGATGGACACGCTGGAAACCGGCTGAGGCCGCCGCCGGCGGCTCGCGCGGCGCATATATATCGCCATACGATATTACTTGTTCATATCGTGAGGCGATATAAAATGGCCATCGAGGCTCGCTGGACCGTCTGGCTCGGGCCAGGAGATGGATATGGCTTCGGCCGCCGAACAGCTTGCCGCGAACCTGCGCTTCGACACCTTTCGCAAGGCCACCGAACTGCACAAGCGCATCGCGTTCACCGTGCTGGCGATGGTGATCTATCGGATCGGCTGCTACGTGCCGATCCCGGGCATCAACATCGCCGCCTATTCCCAGGCGTTCGAGGGGCAGGCCAAGGGCCTGCTGGGCATGGTCAACATGTTCTCCGGCGGCGCCGTCCAGCGCATGGCGGTCTTCTCGCTCAACGTGATGCCCTACATCTCGGCGTCGATCATCGTGCAGTTGCTCGGCACGATGTATCCGCCGTGGGAGAAGCTGCGGAAGGAAGGCGGCGAGGCGGGCCGCAAGACGCTCACCCAATATACCCGCTACCTCACGGTGGTCCTCGGCCTCTTCCAGGCCGGCGGGATAGCGCTCAGCCTGCAGGCCGGCGACGGGATCGTGGACAAGCCGGGGCTGGTCTTCCTCGTCTCCACGATCGCGACGCTGACCGGCGGCACCATGTTCCTGACCTGGGTCGGCGAGCAGGTGACCACCCGCGGCGTCGGAAACGGCCTGTCGCTGATCATCTTCGCCGGCATCGTGGCGGTCTTTCCCCGCTACATCGGCCAGGCGATCTCGCTCGCGCACACCGGAGCCATGAGCAGCGGAGCGCTGCTTGCGCTGGGCGTCCTGGCGATCGCGGTCACCGGCGGCATCGTGTTCTTCGAGCTGTCGCAGCGGCGCCTGCTGACCCAGTATCCGCGCCGGCAGGTGGGGACCCGCATGATCGGCGGCGACAGTTCGTTCCTGCCGCTCAAGGTGAACTCGTCAGGCGTGATGGCGCCGATCTTCGCCTCGTCGCTGCTGCTGCTGCCGGCCACCGCCATGGGCTTCATCGCCAACGCCAACCTTCCGACATGGGCCGGATGGGTCCCCGAACTGGTGGGACGGCTGCAACACGGGCAGCCGGCCTTCATCCTCCTCTACGGCGGGATGATCGTGTTCTTCTGCTTCTTCTACACCTCGGTCATGTTCAACCCCGAGGAGGTGGCGGAAAACCTCCGGAAATATGGCGGCTTCCTTCCGGGCATCCGCCCTGGCCGGCGCACGGCGGAGTACCTGGATTTCGTGATGAGCCGGGTGACCGTGGTTGGCGCGGCCTACATCACCGCAGTCTGCGTCCTGCCTGAGATCCTGATCGGGACGTTCAACATGCCGTTCTATCTGGGCGGAACCTCGATCCTGATCGTGGTCAGCGTGACCATGGATACGGTCAACCAGATCCAGTCTCAGCTCGTCAGTCACCAGTACGCCGACCTGATCCGCAAATCCGGCCTCCGAGGTTCGAAGCGAACGAACTGAAGGGAGACCGGAGTCTCCGCGCTCCATCGGCCGTCGCAGGAGCGTCGCGGCCGTGGCCCGCAGGCCTGAGCGGCGTTGCCTAGCCGCCACGACGCGGCGATGGTCGGCCCATGAGCGCCGCCGCCTATGTCATTCGCCGGGTGACGCCGGTCGACCTGCCGATGATCGCCGGCTGGCGAGCGCGGCCGCACGTCATCGAATGGTGGGGCGAACCCCGCGTGGAGCCGGAAGCCGAGAAGCTTGAAGATTCCCGCATCGCCATGTGGATCGTCGAGCACGACGAGCGGCCGTTCGGCTTCATCCAGGACTATGCGGCGCATGACTGGGACCCGCACCCGTTTTCCTACCTTCCGCTGGGATCGCGGGGGCTCGACCTGTTCATCGGCGAAGCCGACATGCTGGCGGTTGGCCATGGCCCGCGGTTCCTGCGCCAGCATGTCGAGGAGATGTTCGCCCGAGGCGTTCCCGCGGCCGGCGCCGATCCGCATCCGGACAACGTCCGCGCCCAGCGCGCCTATGAAAAGGCGGGCTTCACCGCGGTCAGCGGCCCGCAGGACACGCGCTGGGGCCGGGCCATCCTCATGGACCGACGGAACGGGGTGACGCGATGAGGAAGCCGATGGCGTCGAAACCGGCTAAGGCCTCGGCCGTCCAGGCGCAGGGGCGCTGCGCGTGCGGGGCGGTGCGGCTGGAAATCGACGTGCCGGCGCGCTGGGCCTGGCACGACCATTCCGCGGGCAGCCGCCGGGCCCAGGGCTGCGCCTACGCCACCTATGTCGGCAGCTATCGCAGCCGCTTCCGCATAGTTGAGGGCGAGGGGCACATCACCCGGTTCGAGGACCAGCAGGCCGGGACCGTCCGCAGCTTCTGCGCCCGCTGCGGCACGCCGCTGGTCTACGAGCGCGCGGGCGCGCCCACCATGGTCAACGTTCCCCGCGCCCTGTTCGACGAACGCACCGGCCGCGAGCCGCGCTATCACATGAACCTCGACCAACAGGCGGACTGGACCTACCTGGGCGAGCCGCTGGCGCCGCTGAAGGGCTATCCTGGCGTCATGTGGGAGCGGCCGCGCAGGAAGAAGCGCCCGTCCTTCGACCCGATGTTCTGATCGGCGGGAATTCGCGCCGACCCGGCGTTGTCAAACCATGCCCTCGCGGCCTAGCTTGCCGGCACGTTTTTCGGGGGATTCTCAGATGTTCAGGAAAGTCTTGCTGGCCGGCGCGGCCTTGTCCCTGGTCGCGGCCCAGGTCCAGGCCGCCGAGCCGTCGACGCCGCCGGCCGCGGCCAGCAAGAAGCCTGAGGCCGGCGCGACGGCCGAGCCGAATCGGGGCGTGCTGTTCACCCCTGAAGCCGTCCACAGCGAAGGCTCGGTGACGGTGGGCGGTCAGAAGATCGACTACCACGCGGTCGCCGGCACCATCGTGGTGCATCCCAAAGGCTGGGACGACGCCGCGCACCGCGAGGCCTCCGGTCCCGGGTCCGCCGACCTGGGCGACAAGGCCAATCCGCAGGCCGAGGCGTCGATGTTCTACGCCGCCTATTTCAAGAAAGGCGTCCCTTCGGCCGACCGGCCGGTGACCTTCGTATACAACGGCGGCCCGGGCTCCTCGACCATGTGGCTGCACATGGGAGCGTTCGGACCGCGGCGGGTGATCACCGCCGACAACGGCGAACACACCCCGGCCGCGCCCTATTCGGTCGTCAACAACCCTTACAGCCTGCTCGACGTCTCCGACCTGGTGTTCATCGACGCGCCGGGCGCGGGCTTCAGCCGCATCGCCGGCAAGGACAAGGAGAAGTCGTTCTGGGGCGTCGACCAGGACGCCTACGCCTTCAGCCAGTTCATCAAGGCCTTCCTGTCGCAGTACGGCCGCTGGAATTCGCCCAAGTACCTGTTTGGCGAAAGCTACGGCACCCCGCGCTCGGCGGTGCTGATCAACGACCTGGAAACCGGCGAGAGCATCGACTTCAACGGGGTGATCCTGCTCTCGCAGATCCTCAACTTCGCGCTCAGCGTCGACGGGGCGGAGAACAATCCCGGCAGCGACCAGGCCTACATCACCGCGCTTCCGACCTATGCGGCGACCGCCTGGTCGCGCAACCTCGTGGCCAACAAGCCCGCGGCGCTCGAGACCTACCTCAGGGAGGTCGAGCACTGGGCGACGAACGACTACGCGGTGGCCCTGCAGGCCGGCTCCGAACTCACGCCCGCCCGCAAACGCGAGATCGCCGAGCGCTATTCGCACTACACCGGCCTGCCGGCCGACTACGTGCTGAAAGCCAACCTGCGGATCACCGGCGGGATGTTCGAAAAGACCCTGCAGGACAAGGACGGCCTGACCACCGGCCGCCTCGACACCCGCTTCCAGGGTCCCGACATGGATCCGCTCAGCAAGGAGGCGGACTACGACCCGCAGTCCGCGGCGCTGTCGTCGGCCTATGTCTCGGGCTTCAACGACTATGCGCGGCGCACGCTGGGCTACGGCGAGGGCAAGGTGTTCAAGCCCAGCGTCAACGTCTTCCGCTTCTGGGACAACGACCACCAGCCGCCGGGGGCGCAATACAAGCCGCGCGCCATGCTGAACGTGATGCCCGACCTGGCCTCGGCGATGAAATACAACCCGAGCCTCAAGGTGATGTTGCTGGGCGGCTACTACGATCTCGCCACGCCCTACTTCCAGGGCTGGTATGAGATGCACCACCTGCCGATGGCCGACAGCCTGCAGGCCAACATCTCCTACAAGTATTATGAATCCGGCCACATGGTCTATGCGAAGGAGGCCTCGGCCAAGGCGCTGCACGACGACGTCGCCGCCTTCATCAGCCGGACCGACAACGTGGGATCGCGAGCCCCGGCGCGGTAGGCTTCGGCGCCGAAACACCATTTCCCCGGCCGCCCGATCACGCTAATCTTAGCAGTGTCAACATAGGGGCGAGACATGAGCGGCGCGGAAACGGTGCTGGTGACGGGCGGGTCCGGCTACATCGGCGGATGGTGCGTCGCGGGCCTGTTGCAGCAGGGCTATGTGGTGCGAACCACGGTGCGCGACCTTGGCCGGGAGGCCGCGGTGCGCGCCGCGCTCGGCAAGATCGTGGATCCCGGCAATCGCCTCAGCTTCTACGCGGCCAACCTCACCTCCGACGAGGGTTGGGACGCCGCGGCCAGCGGCTGCGACTACGTCCTGCATGTCGCCTCGCCCCTGGGCGTCGCCGACCCCAAGGATCCCAACGAACTGATCGTCCCGGCCCGCGAGGGCGCCCGGCGCGCCGTGGGCGCGGCGATCAAGGCCGGCGTCAGGCGCGTGGTCCTCACCTCATCGGTGGCGGCCGCCAACAAGGGCGCGCGCTCCGTCGACTGGGCTCACGACGAACTGCGCAATGAGACCGGCGACTGGACCAGCGACGAAACCATCTGGACCGATCCCGCCGCCCCGAAGGTCGGCGTCTACGCCCAGTCCAAGACCCTGGCCGAACGGGCGGCCTGGGACCTGATCAACGCATCGGACGGCAAGACGACGATGGCGAGCGTCAATCCGGCCCTGGTTCTCGGTCCGGTGACCAGCACGGATTTTTCCGAGTCTATCCAGGTCCTTGAGCGTCTGCTGTCCGGGCGCGTGCCCGGACTGCCGCGGCTGGGCTTCAACGTCGTTGACGTGCGCGACGTGGCCGACCTGCACATCCGCGCCATGACCGATCCCAAGGCGGCCGGCGAGCGGTTCATCGCCGGCGCCAATTTCGCGTGGATGGCCGACCTCGCCGCGATGCTGCGCGATCGGCTGGGGCCGGAGGGCGCCAAGGTCCCGACGCGCAAGGTCCCGGATTTCGTGATCCGGCTGGCCGGCCTGTTCGACAAGGACCTGGGTTCGGTCACCTCGAGCCTGGGC
>Ga0207660_10002346_pt1 | contig 12460 bp, 8 predicted proteins | sample KBSC73BmetaG_FD_184335 | JGI IMG/M metagenome (GOLD analysis project Ga0207660, IMG submission 184335) | Corn rhizosphere microbial communities from Kellogg Biological Station, Michigan, USA - KBS C7-3B metaG (SPAdes) (version 2) | ecosystem: Host-associated > Plants > Roots > Rhizosphere ... | reverse complement strand
GGCGAGCTCGCCCGGCATGGTGCCGTAGGTGCCGTTCTCGACCTTGAAGATCTGCCGGAGCGGCTGCGGCCGTTCGCCAGTCGACAGCGCGATCATCGCGCGCCGCATCGCGTCGATGCAGCCCGGATAATCAAGCAGCGCTTTGACTTCGGCGGAGTCGTAGAAACTGATGGCCATGGGTCCGCCCCTAGAACGGCCGACGGTCCGGCGAAAGCCGGTTGCGCGCGGCGCATCTGCTCCCTAAATGCGGCCCCCTCGCGGTCCTTCGGACCGACCTCGGCTTCCGGCCAGTCCGCGGACTGATCCGGGTCCTCGGTGGGCGTGTAGCTCAGTGGTAGAGCACTGTGTTGACATCGCAGGGGTCGCAAGTTCAATCCTTGCCACGCCCACCATTTCCTTTCAGTGACTTAGCTGGTTTGGGCCATTCGGCGCCGATCGCGAGGATCGGTGCGCATCGCAGGTTGCGAAATACCCGCCGGGGTACATGGATCGCTACGGCCGTTCAGCGCGTTGCCGCCTCAAAAATTCGGAGCGCGACCTCAATATGACTGATGCAAAGGCGCAACTGGGCGTCGAAGGGCTCGACGATATCACCGTCGGTGGATTGGAGCGGGGCAGGCTGTTCCTGCTCGAGGGAAGCCCGGGTACGGGCAAGACGACGATTGCCACTCAGTTCCTCATGGCCGGTGCGGCCGCCGGCGAACGGGCGCTCTATATCACCCTGTCGGAGACCGAGGACGAGCTTCGCGCGGGTGCGAGATCCCATGGCTGGTCGCTCGAGGGAATTGACATTTTCGAACTGGTCCCTCCCGAAAGCCTCCTCGACGAACAGCAGCAGCAAAGCCTGCTCTATTCCTCCGACCTGGAGCTGGGCGAAACGACGCGACGGATTTTCGCTGCCTTCGAGAAGATCAATCCCGATCGCGTGGTGCTGGACAGCCTTTCGGAGATTCGGCTTCTCGCCCAATCGTCGCTTCGTTACCGCCGGCAAATCCTTGCCTTGAAGCATTATTTCGCTCGGAGCGGAGCGACGGTGCTGATGCTCGATGATCTGTCGAGCGAAGCAAACGATCGGACGATGCACAGCGTCGCGCATGGCGTGATCCGGCTGGAGGAACTGTCCCCCGAATATGGCGCCGAGCGGCGGCGGCTGCGGGTGATCAAATATCGGGGCCAGCACTATCGCGGCGGCTATCACGATCTGGTCATCGAGACGGGGGGAGTGAAGGTGTTCCCGCGCCTGGTGTCGGCCGAACATCGCACGGGATTCCAACGCGAGATCCTGGAAACGGCATCGTCCGAGCTCAATGCGCTCCTCGGAGGCGGGATCGAGCGCGGGTCGAGTGTCCTGATCATCGGCCCCGCCGGGACCGGCAAATCGCTGCTGGCCCTGACCTTCATCGCTGGCGCGGTCGAGCGCGGCGAGCGCGCCGCGATGTTCGTCTTCGACGAGGAACTCGGGCTCCTGATCGAGCGGGCCAAGGGGCTGGGCATCGATCTTCAGCGAATGATCGACCAGGACCAGCTCGTGCTCGAGCAGATTGACGCCGCCGAGCTCACGCCCGGCGAGCTGTCAGCGCGGGTTCGCCGGTGCGTCGAGGATCACCAGGCGCGAACGGTCGTGATCGATAGCCTCAATGGATATCAGGCGGCGATGCCCGGAGAGCAGGCGCTGATCCTGCACATGCACGAGCTACTGCAATATCTGAACCGCCAGGGCGCTTCGACCTTCCTGACCGTGGCCCAGCACGGCCTGGTCGGCGACATGAAGACGCCGGTCGATGTCACCTATCTCGCGGACACCGTGCTGCTGCTGCGTTATTTTGAGGCGGTCGGCCGAGTGCGCCGCGCCATGTCGGTGATCAAGAAGCGGACCGGCGCCCACGAGGACACGATCCGCGAATTTCGCATCGACGGTCGCGGGATTACGCTCGGCGAGCCGCTCATCGGGTTCCAAGGCGTCCTTCGCGGCGTTCCGGAGCTGGTGGAGAAGAACGCCGAGCTGCTCGAGGCGCCCGTCGAGTGAGCGGAAGCCTGTCCGAACGGGCGCTGATCCTTGCGCCCAACGGCCGCGACGCGCCGGTCGCTCGCGACATGCTCGCGGAAGCGGGGGTGCGCGGGCATGTCGTCATTACGATCCCGCAGCTCGTAGATGCGCTGAAGGCAGGCGCCGGCTGCGCGGTGCTCACCGAGGAAGCCCTCACAGGCACTGACCTCCACGAGTTGTTCGATTGGCTCGACGCACAGCCGGAGTGGTCCGATTTTCCCTTCATCCTTTTGACCCGCCGCGGCGGCGGGCTCGAGCGCAATCCGGAAGCAAGCCGTTATCTCGAAGTCCTCGGAAACGTGACGTTCCTCGAACGGCCGTTCCATCCGACCACCTTCGTCAGCCTCGCGAAGTCGGCGCTGCGCGGCCGGAAGCGCCAATATGATGCCCGGGTGCGCCTCGACGAGTTGAACCAGCTTGCGGCCGACCTCGAACGGCGGGTCGAGGAACGCACGGCCGAAAAGGCGGAGACGGTCGCCCAGCTCCATGAAGCGCAAAAGCTGGAAACGCTGGGCCAGCTGACCGGAGGAGTCGCCCACGACTTCAACAACCTGCTGACCCCGATCACCGGAACGCTCGACGTCCTGCAGCGCAAGTATGGCCACACCGACGCTCGGACGCAGCGGCTGCTGTCGAATGCGCTGCAGGCCGCCGACCGGGCGAAGACGCTGCTTCAGCGGCTGCTCGGCTTTGCCCGCCGCCAGGCCTTGCAGACGGAACCGGTCGACCTTGCCGCTTTGCTTGTTGGAATGCGCGACCTGATCTCGAGCTCGGTTGGGCCGACCGTCGAGGTCCAGCTGCGCTGCGAACCGGATCTTCCGGCGGCGGTTGCCGATCCGAACCAGCTCGAGCTCGCCATCCTGAACCTGTGCGTCAATGCGCGTGACGCGATGCCGAGAGGCGGCCCGCTGACGATATCGGTCGAAGGCGTCGCGATCGGGCCCGCTTCGACTCTGCGGCTCCAGCCGGGCCTCTATTTGCGCATTTCCGTCATCGATGCGGGCGTCGGAATGAACTCGGACACGCTCGCCCGCGCGATCGAGCCCTTCTATTCGACCAAGGAAACGGGGCGCGGAACAGGCCTCGGGCTTTCGATGGTGCACGGCCTCGCCGCCCAGCTCGGCGGCGGCTTCGAGCTGACCAGCGCGCCGGGTGAGGGCACGCGTGTCGACCTGTACCTGCCGAGCGCCGGCGAAAACGCGCGCCGCGAGCATTCGCCGGCGATCCAGGCTGCTCGAGCGATTGGGCGGCGGCTCAGCATCCTCCTCATCGACGACGAGGACCTGGTCCGTCTCGCGACCGCCGAAATGATCCGCGACATCGGCCATGATGTCGCCGAGGCGAGCAGCGGCGCCGAGGGCATCGCCCTTCTCGACGAGGGACTCGAGGCGGATGTCGTGGTCACCGACTACATGATGCCGGCGATGCACGGGAGCGAAGTCGCCAGGAGAGTGGCCGCGTCACATCCCAATGTGCCGGTGCTGCTGATCACCGGATATACGGGAGTGGCAGAGGACGTTCTTCACCTGCCGCGCCTGTCGAAGCCGTTCGGCCAGGCCGAGCTCGCGTCCGCGCTGGCGGCCCTATTCGCCGACGACGAGAAGGTCGTTCGTCTGCGCAAACCGAAGGCGCAATCCGTATTGCAGGACTAAGCGCGCTCAGCCGAGGCTGGCGCTAGGCGGGCGTAGTCATGGGTGCGCGGCGCTGCTGCAGATGGTGCGCGAGCAGTTGCGCGAAGCGGTGCGCGCGAAGGCCGATGGGCATGAAGCGCTGGAGGATGTCGAGGTCGGGGTTGCCGTTGCCCTCGATGAAGATGGGCCCGTCCTCGAGCACCGAAATGTCCCAGCCGATGACGACGCGGTCGTCGAAGGCGCGGTGGGCGCGGACGGCCTGGCGCTTCACTTCTTCCCAGCAGGGGACGGTCGTGCCTTCGATCGGAGCGCCGGTGTCCGGGTGCTGCGAGAACCAGCCGAGCCGCGCATCGGCGCCGAGGTTGCTCGCCTTGCCGAGCTTGCCCGAATCCACGTCCACCAGCGTTCCGATGCCTCCGGCGTGGAGATTGTCGACCGTCTTGTTCGCGCCGAAGGAGGTGCGGATCATCGCCGCCATGACTTCGGGCTCGTTCTTCTCGTTGAGACAGGTGAGGACCCGGAGCGTCGGAAGCGCGCCGGAGGTGATACGCGCGAGTTCGGGATGGGGCTTCATGCGCGGCTGGACGATCAGCGGCCGCTCGCGCGAACGTTCCACCAGTTGCTTGAGCAGTTCTTCGCCGGTCAGCTGCTCGCCAGCCGGACTGGCGAAAGTCGAAGGTCCAATGCTGTCCCAGCGTTCGGCGCCGCGGCCGCCGCGTCCGCCCTGCGGCTTCACGAACAGGTCGCGGTCGGGGAGGGACATGCCGGGGTGGGCGCCGTCGATGGTCATCAATGTCTCGACCGAGCGGATGCCGTGCTTCGCACAATGTTCGGCAAAGCGGCTCTTGTCGTTGAGCGGCGTGCCTTTGCGGCGCTTGAGCAGCCGGAAATAGCAGGTCTTGGTCTCGAACCGCTGGATGTAAGTCGGCGCGCGGCGCTCGCCTTCGTCGTGAAGCGAAAAGATGTAATACCAGGGCGGCAGGATCCCGTGGGAGAAATAGAGGCTGAGCTGCTCCCGCAACTGCGCGGGCACGCTCTTGCCGGTGCGCTCGCGGATCACGGCGCCGTTGCGGGCGGTAAACCATGCCGAAGCGACGAGGAGGCCGAACGGCCAAAGGGCGAGGGAGCCGGCCAGCTCGGCCCATTCGCCGGCGCTGCGGGGATGCCAGAAGCTGTCGGTGAAGGCCGGGTGGAGCGGATCGTCGGAACCGCCGAGCGCCGCCGCCAGCGCCACCGGCAGGCCGGCGACGCGATAGATCATCCGTTCGGCGCTTTGGCGCAGGCTCAGCAGCGACATCGGCGCGAGTCTACATCGAAATGACAAAAGTATAAGGACGCTCGGCCGTATTCCCGGCTATCAGCGGGCCATGTGCGGGATTTTCGCTGCGGTCGGGCCGCCCGTTTCGGAGCGCGCGCTGGAGCATGTGTTCGCGGCGCTGCACCATCGCGGCCCGGACGGGCGCGGGCTGTTTCTCGACGAAGCGCCGAATCTCACGATCGCCCATACCCGACTGGCGATCATCGATCTCGTCACGGGCGAGCAGCCGATGGTGAGCGAGGACGGCGAGATCGTCCTTTCGGCAAATGGGGAAATTTATGATTTCGAGCGGATCCGCAGCGCGCTCGAGGCGAAGGGCTATCGTTTCAAGACGAAGAGCGATTCCGAGGTCATCATCTACCTCTACAAGGAATATGGGCTCGGCTGCTTCGAGCACCTGCGCGGCGAGTTCGCGTTCCTGCTCTATGACCGGCCGAAGCGCCTGCTGATCGCCGCGCGCGACCGGTTCGGGATCAAGCCGCTCTACATGTCGCGGCTCGCCGACCGGTTCGTGTTCGCCTCCGAAATGAAGGCGATCTTCGCCAGCGGGCTGGTCGAAGCGAAGCTGAATGTCGAGGCGCTGGACCCGTTCCTCGAGCAGGATCCCGAGCATGCGCGCTTCCCGTTCGAGAATATCGAGCATGTGCCGCCGGCCTCCTATGTCGCGGTGAACCTCGACACGCTGGAGGCGCAGACGGAGCGCTACTGGTCTGACGAGATTCCGGCGGCAAGCGCCGAACCTGTGTCGATGCCATATGGCAATGCTCCGGTCGAAGCTGCGGAGCAGGTACTCGAACAGCTCGAGGAAGCGGTCCGGCTGCGCCTGCGCGCCGACGTTCCAGTCGGGCTGTATTTGAGCGGCGGCATCGATTCAGCGTTCGTCGGCGCCCTCATGAAGCGCAATTTGAACGCGCAGCTGCACAGCTTCTCGATCGCATTCGTCGGGAGTGGGAGGAACGAGCAGGAATTCGCCGCGCGCGCGGCGGACGTGATCGGGACCGAGCATCACGAGCTCGCCGTCGCCAAAGACACGCTGTGGGACAATCTCGAAAAGTGCCTGTGGTTCTCCGAACTGCCGTTCGTGACGCTGGCGCCAGTCGGCAAGTTCCTGCTGTCGGAGCTCGCGCGCGGCAAGGTGACGGTGGTGCTGACGGGCGAGGGGGCGGACGAGGTGTTCCTGGGCTACCGGTCGTTCTTTCAGAAGGCGATCCGCGACACGCGCTCGGGCAGCTCCGCCGGTTCGGCGCAGCGGCGGCGGCTCAAGCTTGGAGGATCAGCGGAAAAACTGTCGCTCCGCATTTTCCACAAGAGCCGGCGCAAGCAGCTCGCGAACGCCCGGTCTAACGGGAGCGCCCGGCCGAGCGCCTCGAAGCCGCTGATCAACGCGGTGCAGGAAGCGCGGATCGCGGCGATGCCGTTCGACATTCTCGCTTACCTCGGCGACCGCGAGGAGATGGCGCATTCATTGGAAGCGCGGCTGCCGTTCCTCGACCATCACCTTTATGACGTGGCGAAGTTCATTCCGGTCGATTTCAAGATGCGGGACGGGCTCGAGAAAGCGGTGCTTCGCGATGCGGCAGAAGGGATATTGCCGGACGACCTTCGGATGCGGCGCAAGAGCGGGTTCATGCTGACCAGCGACGCGGCGGATTTCTTCGGCGCCGACCGGGCGGTCACCGAAGAACTTCGGCGGCGCTACCTTTCGAAGCAGGCGTTCGAACGGTCGCGGGTCTTTTCCCATCGTGCATACCGGCTGGCGAGCATCATCGCGCGGGTGCCGGCGACGAAGCGGTCGAGGCGGCTCAGGCGCAACGCCAACAAGGTGATCATGTACATGATGCAGACGCACATGCTGCACGAGATGTTTGTGACCGACCCGCCCTGGAAGATGGGCAGTCTAGATTGAAACCGCGCATGGGACGCGACGTTGGTTGGTTGCACACCCGCGGCGCCGCATCAGGGAAAGGGACAGGCTTATGGGGCTGACGGCGCTCGATCCGATGAGCGCGCTGATCGTGGTCGATCTTCAAAAGGGTATCACCTCGCGGCCGATCGCGGGTGCTCGCGAGGTCGTCGAGAATTCGGCGAGGCTGGCGGACGCATTTCGCATGCACGGCCTCCCGGTCCTCCTGGTCAATGTCGTCGGCCTGGCGCCCGGGCGGACGGAGCAGGCGCGGCCATCGCTGCCGTCCGACGCGGATTTCGCCGAGATCGACCCCGCGCTGCGCCCGCAGGAGAGCGACATCCGGGTAACGAAACGGACGTGGGGCGCGTTCACCGGCACCGGGCTCGACAGGACCCTGCGCTCGCTCGGGGTGACGCAGGTGATGCTATGCGGAATCGCGACCACCGCTGGCGTCGAATCCACGGCGCGTCAGGCGCACGAGCTGGGTTTCAACGTCGCGCTTATCACCGATGCGATGACCGACATGAGCGACGAAGGGCACCGCCGCAGTATCGAGCTCATCTTCCCGCGCCTCGGTGAGACCGGAACGACGGGCGAGTTGCTCGCATTGCTGGAAGATCGCTAAGGCTAGCGGCGGCGCTTCCTACGGTGCCGCTCGGCAGCGGTCGACGAATTCGGTAATCGGCGGTCGCTAGAGACACGCCTCCAGGTACGGCTGGTCGAAGCCGAACTGCTTGGCTTTCTCGAGCGTGTAGGGGCGAAGGCCCATCGAACGATACTCGCCGATGATCTTCCCGTCGGGAGTTTCGTCGAGATATTCGAACTTGAACAGCTCCTGGGTGACGATGACGTCGCCTTCCATCCCGATCACTTCGGTGATGTTGGTGGTTCGACGCGAACCGTCGCGGAGGCGCTTCACCTGGACGATGAGGTCGACCGAATCCGCGATCTGGCGGCTGATCGCCTCCTTCGGAATCTTGATGTCGCCCATCAACACCATGTTCTCCATACGGGCGAGGCATTCGCGCGGAGAGTTGGAGTGGAGCGTGGCCATCGATCCGTCGTGGCCGGTGTTCATGGCCGCAAGGAGGTCGAAACACTCCTTGCCGCGAATTTCGCCGAGGATGATCCGGTCCGGACGCATACGCAGCGCGTTGATGACGAGATCGCCGATGGTGATCGCGCCCTGGCCCTCCAGGTTCGGCGGCCGGGTTTCAAGCGGAAGCCAGTGCGGCTGCTGCAAGCGAAGCTCGGCCGCGTCTTCGATCGTGATCACGCGCTCGCCCGGGTCGATCATCTTCGACAAAGCATTGAGCATCGTCGTCTTACCCGAACCGGTACCGCCCGAGATGATCACGTTCATTCGGCTGGCGCCGGCGATCTTCAGCACCGTCGCCATCTTCTCCGACATCGAGCCGAAGCCCTTCATCATGTCGAGCGTGATCGGCTTTTCGGAGAATTTACGAATGGAGATGGCGGTCCCGCGCAAGCTGAGCGGCGGAATGATGACGTTGACGCGGCTGCCGTCCTGGAGGCGCGCGTCGCAAAGGGGCGTGGTCTGGTCGATCCGGCGGCCGACCTTGTTCACGATCCGCTGGGCGATCTGGAACAGATGCTCCTCGTCCCGGAACTGGATTTGCGCAATTTCGAGCTTGCCCTTGCGCTCGACGTAGGTCTGGTCGGGTCCATTGACCATGATGTCGCTTACCGCCGGATCGGCGAGAAGCTCCTCGAGCGGGCCGAGGCCCAACAGCTCGTCGACCAGCACCTTCTCGAGCGCGAACTGCTCGCGGCGATTGAGGTTGATCTTGAGCTCGGTCAGCACCTCGCTGATGATCGGGCGGAATTCCTCGGCCAGCTCGTCCTTGTTCAGGGTCGCGGCGGCTTCAGGGTCAACCCGCTCAAGCAGGCGCGGAAGCACCTGCTCCTTGATGCGGTGGACCGACGCCTCGAAGCCTTCGGACTTGCTGCTGCCCTGGTCCCCGCTCGCATTCTGACGCGCGGCCAGGCGGCCCATGGCGTCCATGGACGAGGAAGCGGCGCCGCCGTCGGAGACGGCAGCGTCGACGGTCGGCGTGAGCTCGTCGATCGGAGGGAACTGGTCGCCGCCCTGGGACGGTTCGGAGGGCTGCGAGGACGCGCCCGAGCCGCCGCCCTTCATCGGCTTGGCGACGCCGAATGCGGGCCGTGCGCCAGTCATTCCCCCACGCTTGCCGAATGCGCTCATGTTTTGCCTGCGCCTGTTCCTGCCGATTAGGCGACGGTGAATAGGATAGAAACTTTTAGAAAAAGCTAATTGCGGTCCGCGCGGTTGCATCGTCGCGCGGCAGCTTGCGGAGCGCCCTTTCTCACGCTTTGTTTAAGACTGGCGCCTAAGAGGGCCGCGAAACGGGGGTGGACGCGCGTGACGGAGGTGACGGCCTGGAAAAGGCGGACGATCGCATGCGCGCTCGTGCTGCTGCTTCTCACCGTCTGGGCGGCAAGGCTCAATGCGCACTCGACCGCTCTGTATCTCGTCCAGTCGCAGGACCTGTCGGTCCTGTTCCTCACCTCTTTCGGAATGCTGCTGCTCGCATCTTGGCAGCCGGCATTGCGCCTTCCCGAGCGCCTGCCGGCGCTGTGGGTGCTGCTGTTTGGCGGACTCGTCCTCGCAAGCCTGCTCGCCTGGGGTGCTTATGCCGTCATGGGCCATTTCCCGCTCTCGCGCGACGAGCAGATGGTCGCGTTCGACATGGCGGTGTTCGACAAGGGACGCCTCGCCGCGCCCATTGCGCCCGAGTGGCGCCAGTACGCGCTAGCGCTCGTCCCCAGGTTCCTTCTCAACACCGACCATCCGACGGGCTTCGTTTCGGCCTATCTGCCGCTGAACGCGCTGTTGCGGCTGGGTTTCTCGAAGATCACCGACCCCGTTTGGTACAATCCGCTGCTGGTGCTGGTGGGCGGAGCGGCGCTGCTCGACATCAGCCGGCGCGTGTTCGGCCGCGACGGCCGTGCAACCTTGGCGGTCCTGCTGGTCTACGCCCTCTCGGCGCAGGTGCTGGTCAACGCGATGACGGTGTTCTCGATGACCGGGCACCTGGCGCTCAACCTGGTCTGGCTCGCCGCTTTCCTTCGCGGGGGCAAGTTGTGGACCTCGATCGCGATTGCGACCGGCTTCGTCGCGACAGGGTTGCACCAGCTCGCCTTCCATCCGCTCTTCGTCGCGCCTTTCCTGCTGTGGAAGCTGCGCGAGGGCGAATGGAAGCTCGTGCTGGTTTACGCGGCAGCCTATGCGGCGATCATCCTGTGGTGGGCCGCTTACCCCGCGCTGCTCTCTCCACTGGTTGCCGGACCGGGCGGTCACGCCTCGAACGTCAATTTCATCCGCGACCGCGTGGTCCCGCTGCTGATCAACCGCGACCCGCGAACGGTGCCGCTCACGGTCCTCAACCTGATGCGCCTCGTCGCGTGGCAGAATCTCGCGCTTTGGCCACTCCTGGTCGCGGCCGTCCCGATTGCCCTTCGAAAGCGCGGACTCGCCCGGGCGCTGCTGCTCGGAATCGTCCTCTGGATCGTCTTCCTCGCCCTCGTCCTGCCGGAGCAGGGCCGCGGCTGGGGCTATCGTTACCTCGACGGCTATGAAGGGAGCTTCGCGCTTCTCGCAGGCTACGGATATCGCGAGCTCGAAGCGAAGATCGGGCGCAAGGCCGACGGGCTGGTCGCGCTGCTCAGCGGACTGACACTGGTAGCGGCCATCCCGTTGCTGCTGACCGCCGCGCACCGGTTCATGCAGCCGCACCTCGCGATGCAGCACCTGATCGCGGCGCAGCGAACCCCGTTCGTCTTGATCGACGACACTCCGTCGGAATCGGTGGACGGACGCTGGGCCGACAATGCGCTCGACCACGTCCGCAACCAGCCCGACCTCACGAACCGACCGCTGCGCTTTTCCTCGGAGGATATGACGCCGGCGCTGCTCGCCGAGCTGTGCCGGAGAGGCCTGGTAACGCTGATCACCCGCGCCGACATGCACCGCCTCGGGTTCGAACTGAACGTCGACGCGCGCGACCCGAAGTTCGAGGCGCTGGTCGCCCCGGCCGCGCACGAGCAGCCGGCGTGCTTCCGCCCAGCCGTCGCGGCGCGGTAGCAGCCATGCGCATCTGCATCGTCTACGACTGCCTGTTTCCGTGGACCATCGGCGGCGCCGAGCGCTGGTATCGCAATCTTGCCGAAGGCCTCGCGGCCGAGGGTCACGAGCTTACCTATCTGACGCTGAAGCAATGGGACGACAGTGCTCCGCCGCAGATTCCCGGCGTCGAGGTCATCGCGGTCGGCCCGCGCATGCCGCTCTACAGCGACGGCAAAAGGCGGATCGCGCCCCCGCTTCGCTTCGGCATGGGCGTGCTGTGGCACCTGCTTTGGCACGGCCGAAGGTACGACCGGCTTCACACGGCCTCCTTTCCCTATTTCTCCGTGCTTGCTGCAGCAGCCGCCCGGCCGTTCGGCCGTTACCGGATCGCCGTCGATTGGTTCGAGGTGTGGAGCCGCGACTATTGGCGCGATTATCTCGGACCCGCCGGGATGATCGGCTGGTGGATCCAGAAGCTGTGCGCCCGAGTTCCGCAGCAGGCTTTCTGCTTCAGCCGGCTTCACGGCGCCCGCCTCGCGCAGCTCGGCCTGAAGCGGCCGGCGATCTTCCTCACCGGCCTCTATGCCAGTGACAGCAAGGTGAGCCTCGCCGAAGCGGCTTCGCCGCAGACGCTGGTCTGCGCCGGGCGGATGATCCGCGAGAAGCGGGTGGACCTGTTCATCGAGGCGCTGCCGCTGGTCCTCCGCGCCGCGCCCGAGACGCGGGTAGTGATCATTGGCGAAGGGCCGGAGCGCGAGCGGCTGGGTCGCCGGGTGGCGGAACTCGGGATCCAAGGCGCGGTCGCGATGTCCGGGTTCGTCGACCAGCAGGAATTCGACCAGATCATGACCACTGCAGCGGCAGTCGTGCACCCGTCCTCGCGCGAGGGCTACGGACTGGTGGTCGCCGAATCCGCCGCTCGCGGAGTCCCGACGGTGGTCGTTGCAGCGGAGGATAATGCGAGCGTGGAGCTCGTCGACAATGGCAGGAACGGCTTCGTGGCAGAGGAGGCGGATCCGCAAAGCCTGGCCCAGGCCATCCTGGCCTGCCTTGATGACAATGAGCGGCTACGCGCTTCAACCCGCAGCTGGTACGCCGAGAACGAGCAGCGGCTTTCGCTCGCCCAATCCCAGCGCGTCGTCGAAGCGCAATACGCGCTCAGCGACGCTCCACGATAATCCTGAGGGCGCTCGGCCGGCGGGTGAAGCGCTCGGCGAGGAACTGGATCGGCCGGAACGCACATCCGGCAAGGAAGAACAGAGCGTTGTAGCGGACGCCGAGCCAGCGCGAGAGCGACATGGCGATGGTCGCGCTGCACACGTCCTCTTCGCGCAGGACCTTCAATCCGTTCGTCTCCATCAGCGCTCGAAGGCTCTGCCGGCTGAAATGGAGGCGGTGGTAGGGGAGGTACCAATTGTTGCACGCGGCACCGAACCACGGGGTCCAGACA
>Ga0207660_10002335_pt1 | contig 12492 bp, 10 predicted proteins | sample KBSC73BmetaG_FD_184335 | JGI IMG/M metagenome (GOLD analysis project Ga0207660, IMG submission 184335) | Corn rhizosphere microbial communities from Kellogg Biological Station, Michigan, USA - KBS C7-3B metaG (SPAdes) (version 2) | ecosystem: Host-associated > Plants > Roots > Rhizosphere ... | reverse complement strand
GTCAGAAAGTTCACGCGCGCGCAACGGGCGCTTCAATCCCGGCATGCGCAGCAGGACGGCGAACATTCCGCTTTCCTCGTCGTGATCAATTTCCAGTGATGCCCCGGGAAACGCCTGCCGGATGGCGTCGTGCAAATCCTCTTCCTGGCCGATTTCGATAATGGTCTGCAGCGCGGCGGCCAGATCGCGGCCATCGTGGCTCAGCACCGGCGTTCGTACTCCAACCTGCGGATGCCGCAGCGGCGATTCGTGGTCGGTGCGGAAATGATGGTAGAAGCGCCACTGGTTCATCTCCGCCCGCAACGCCGAAAGTTCCGGATAGAGATGGGGTTCGCGCAATTGCGACAGCACCGACTCCGTAGGCAGCAGTTCGCCGGAGTAGTCGGCCAGCCGCTCGTCGCGATCGAGGATCCAGGCGCGCTCGGAGTTCCGTTCAAAGAAGGTCACTTTCATGCCCCGCGGCGTCTCCATCCATACCCGCTCTTCCTTCACTTCAGGATCAAGGTCGAACGCCGAACGATACGGCTTGGGTAGGCCGCAGACCAGATCGTAGTTGAAGGTATCTGTCTTAACGCCCAAACCCATGCGCACCGGTTCCAGGCGCGATGAGCTTATGGAGCGGCCTTTGCGCTCGCCCGCCCACAGCACTGAGGGCATGCCGCCCTCATCGGCGATCACGCGGGCAAAGCCGCCCTGCGCCGCCTTGGCCAGCAGAAACACCGAGTTATAAAGGTTGCTCTTGCCTGAAGCGTTGGGGCCGGTCAAGACGTTGATCTGACGCAGCCTCAGAGTGACATCGCGAACTGACCGGTAACCGGAGACGCGGACTTCTTTGATGGGCACGGGGAATGCTCACTTTAAACCGCACAAATTCAGCGGGTAATGGCTGCATTCTACCGCAAAATCGCGCAAGACCAGCGCAGTTTTGCGGCCGCTTGTAACCAGTTTTGCCGCCGCTGGCCATCAGGACTTGCACGGGGCCGCCATGATCGCGCACGGTCGCGGCAAGCCGCGTCATGAGCTCCATGCCGTAGTTTGCCGCTTGAGGCTGACTCCTGACGCGGCTAACCTGCCCCGGTGAAAAGGAGATGGATCGATGTTCAAACCATCGATGTTCAAACCAACGATTAGCCTTGCTTGCCTGGTTCTGGCCATTGCGTCGCCATTGCAGGCGCAGCAAGCCGAGCTTAACCAGGCAGCGCGGCAGCTTGCAGGTCCGGCTTCAGCTCCGGCGCCCAGACATAGCCTCAGGGTTCCGCGGAGGACCGGCCTTAAATTTCTAACGCTGGTGCCGCTCAGTTCTGCCACGGCGAAGGCCGGCGACAAGATACCCCTGCGGCTGAATCGTCCCCTGATGATCAACAACGAGACAGTTCTGCCGGCGGGAACCGTGGTCAATGCAACCGTGACGCAAGTCAAACGCCCGGATAAGTGCCACAACGGAGACGTGCAATGGAAACTCGACCGGGTCTCCTTTCCGGATTCCAGCACGGCCAAAACAAAGATCTGGTCGTCAGCTCCCGGGCCTACGCTTGAAGTTCCGGCGCGTCTCTTTCTAGAGGACACCGAGGATGGTTTATTTGATTGGCCACCGATCAATGAGTGGTGGGAAGCTCCGCTCGCCGCTCCCATGTATGCTGTGCTGATTGTCGTCTCATCACCCCTTTTGGCCCTCTTTGCCATTGTGCTCCCTTTCAGTTTCGCCAGCTCGTCATGTACCGAGCCCGGAAAGGAATTTGAACTACCGGCCGGATCATCTGTCGCCGTCATGGTCACTGAGGCTCACTCGGTGCACTACTGAAGTTTCCGGCATTTCCATTGGAGGAGATCATGTTTCGCAAACTCACATCTATTCTTCTGGCTACGGTTTTGATACAAGTTCAGCTCCCTGCTCAACAAAAAACGCTGCAGGTGCACAAGGTGCTCCGTGGGGAGGTAGTGAAGCTTGCCACCACGGCTCCGATGAACTCGGCCATGGCCAAGGAGCGCGAAGATGTTGTGCTACGCGTTGCAGAGCCTTTGAGGTGGCATTCGGTGACTCTGTTGGCCTCCGGCGATCTGGTGCATGGACGGATCAGGAAGGTGAAGCATGCCAAACCGAGTTGCAGCGACGGGGCGATCTCCCTCGATGTGCCTGCGCTCAAACTTGCAAATGCAGGCAAGGTGAAGGCCCGGGTCGCATTCACCAATCCTGACCCTGATTTCAAGGTCCCTGCACAAATGCCCACGGGGCACATGAATGCCGGTGAATGGGCGATCGGCGGTTCGCTTTTGGCGGTGTTTCTGCCGTTGTATGGCCCATACGCCGCTGGAGAGGCCCTGGCGCGCCACTGTTCGGGCCTGGGCAATGATTATGTGCTCCCCGCAGGCGCGACTGTAGCTGTGGTGATTACAGAGGACTACAACGTCAGCTATTAGAAATGTATTGAGCGCGCGCGATTATAAACCCGGCGGAGCCACACGACGGCCCATTCACGCTCCAAACTTCCATTAGGCATGCCCGGAACTTTGGAGCGTGGCAGGAGGCGCTTGTCCCTGCTTGAGCAGCCCAATCTGGATCAGCAGGTTCACGGTCTGGGCGGCCGCGTTCTGGAACTTCCAGTCACAATTCTCGAATGTGGTGTTTTCCCACAGATAGGAGCCGCCGCTGTAGAAGAGGTGGCACTCGCGCAAAATACAATTGACGAACCAGCATTCTTCCAGTTGAAAAACCTGTTTGGTGAACGTCCTTCCTTCGTACCGGGTAACTGCCATGCCATGACTCCAGAAAATTTGATTGCATCGGGATTGTACGCCCGCCCGAGCGGTCCTCCGGCCGCGCCGAAAATCGTATAATAGAAAGATTCAGCCACAAGCCCGGGCTCTTCAGAGGGCGGTACCCTTTGCTCGGGAATGGCTGTGCTTAAGAAGATGTCTGTTTCTCCGAACGAAAGCATCGTAGTTCGCGGCGCGCGTGTCCACAACCTGAAGAACATCGATTTTGAAATTCCCCACAACGCCATGACGGTGGTGACGGGTGTTTCCGGGTCGGGCAAGTCCTCTCTGGCGTTCGACACCGTTTATGCGGAAGGGCAGCGGCGGTACGTGGAGTCGCTCTCCGCCTACGCCCGCCAGTTTCTGGAGCGAATTGAAAAGCCTGACGTGGATATGATCGACGGAATCGCTCCGGCCATCGCCATCCGCCAGAAGAACACCACGCGCAATCCTCGCTCCACCGTGGCCACCGCGACAGAAATTTACGACTACCTGCGTCTGCTCTATGCCCGTGTAGGTCGCACCTTCTGCCGCAACTGCGGCCAGGAGGTAAAGAAGGATACGGTTGATGAGATTGCGCAAACCATCCTTGGTCTGCGTGAAGGCACGCGGCTCAACATCCTGTTTCCGGTGAAGTATGCGTCCGCGGGGTCCGGTGAGAAGAAGAAGTCGCGTGGCCGGAAAACCAAAGCGGAAGCGGCTGCGGCAGCCGAATCCGCCAACGCCGCTCTTCGTGAGAAGCTTTTTGATTTGCGCAAGAAAGGATTTGGCCGGCTTTTCCAGAACGGGCAGGTATTTGAGTTCTCCACCCCCGAGTCGCTGCTCGATATTGATTTCAACCAGCCACTCTTCATTCTGGTGGACAGGATCGCCGTTGCCGCCGATCAGCGTTCCCGGATCGTGGATGCTGTGGAGCAGGGCTTCCGTGAGTCAGGAGAAATTGTTTTCCTGAGTGCCCCGGGGGAGGGCGAGCAGGCACAGCAGCTCCGGTTTTCCGGCAAATTCGAGTGCAAGAACTGCCACATTGTTTACCAGGAACCCGAGCCTCGGCTGTTCTCCTTCAACAATCCGTTCGGCGCCTGTCCGCGCTGCCAGGGATTCGGTAACACCATTGATTTCGATCCGAATCTGGTGATTCCGGATCCTTCCCGGACGTTGGCTGAAGGCGCCATTGATCCCTGGACCAAACCCAAGTACCGCACGCTGCATACCGAATTGCGGAAGTTTGCCAAGCTAAAAGGCATTCCCATTGATGTGCCCTGGCACGATCTTGACCGCGATCAGCAGCAGATGGTTATGGCCGGCGAAGGAAAATTCCCCGGCATACAGGGTTTTTTTGCCTGGCTGGAGCGGAAAAAATACAAGCTCCATGTGCGCGTCTTCCTCAGCCGTTACCGGGGCTATGCGCAATGTCCTGATTGCGGCGGCGGCCGTCTGCGCGCCGAAGCACTTCAAGTAAGAGTTGAAGATAAGAATATCTGTGCAGCGTCGGCGCTGACAGTGGAGCAGGCAGCAAAGTTCTTCCAAAGCTTGAAGTTATCTCCGGAAAAAGAAGAAATTGCCGGGAAAATCCTGGAGCAGATCCAGGAACGGCTTAAGTTCCTCAATGATGTCGGCCTCGAGTACCTCACGCTTGACCGACTTGCTTCTACGCTTTCCGGGGGCGAGGCGCAACGAATTCAGCTTGCAACGTCGCTTGGCTCGCGGCTGGTGGGCGCACTCTACGTACTGGATGAACCCTCGATCGGACTGCACAGCCGCGATACCGACCGGCTGGTCAACATCCTTCACGAACTTCGGAACCTGGGAAATACCATCCTGGTAGTTGAACATGATCCGGACGTGATGCGGGCGTCGGACCGCATTGTTGATCTGGGGCCAGGCGCGGGTGAAAACGGCGGACGCATCATGGCGACAGCTCCCTACCAGGAGCTCAAGAAGCTGAGCTCATCCCTCACCGGTCGCTACCTCAGTCAGGAACTTCGCATACAGATACCGCCCCACCGTCGCACCCCGGGCGTTCCCATGATCCGCATCGAGGGCGCGCGCGCTCACAACTTAAAGAACATCAACGTGGAAATTCCACTTGGCATGCTCACCGTGGTGACGGGAGTATCGGGCTCGGGCAAATCCACCCTGGTGCATGATGTGCTCTATCAGGCGCTCGCGGCGGAGAAAGGCATCACCGCCGGTCCTGCTCCGGCAGCCGGTGGATTTAAGCGTGTCACGGGAGGACAGTTTGTGGCCGATGTGGTGCTGGTGGACCAATCCCCCATCGGCCGCACACCCAGATCCAATCCTGTGACGTACATCAAGGCATTTGATTCCATCCGCGAAGTGTTTGCGGCCGTGCCGGAAGCCGTAAAGCGCGGCTACAGCGCCGGGCATTTTTCCTTCAATATTCCCGGTGGGCGCTGCGAGACCTGCCAGGGAGACGGCACGGTCACTGTGGAAATGCAATTCCTGGCTGATGTGGAACTGGTGTGCGAAGACTGCAAGGGCACGCGCTACAAGCCGGGTGTGCTGGACGTGAGGTATAAGGGCAAGAATATCCATGAGGTGTTGAACCTGACCGTGCGCGAGGCAATGCAGTTCTTCACCGGACAGCCGAAGATCATCGACAAGCTGCGCGTGCTGGAAGAAGTGGGCCTTGGCTATCTACGGCTTGGACAATCGGCGACAACCCTTAGCGGCGGCGAGGCACAGCGCATGAAGCTGGCGGCGCATCTGGTTCCAGCCGGACGTCCGCGCAACTTTGAACCAGAAACGGAAGAAGAGAAAGAAGCCCGCAAGCGGGCGCGCGCCGGCAAAGGTACGCTCTATATCTTCGACGAGCCGACCACTGGCTTGCATTTTGATGACGTGAGCAAACTTCTCGCCGCGTTCCGAAAACTGATCGAAGCAGGCGGCTCCGTTCTGGTGATTGAGCACAACATGGACGTCATCAAAACGGCCGACTGGGTTATCGACCTTGGGCCGGAGGGCGGCGATCGAGGGGGCGAAGTGGTGGTTGCCGGGCCGCCGGAAACCGTGGTGAAATGCAGCCGGTCTTATACCGGAAAGTGGCTGGCGCGCATCTTACAAAACGAGAACTCACACTCCAATGGTCACAAGTAGCGGCATTGGCGCGCTGTGCCTGGCACTGTTGTGCGCAGCGCCAGCCTACCAGACGCGGCGTCCACAGGCTGCTTCAAGCCCGGCACAGCAAACGCCAGCGGCACAGAGTCTGGCGGATGCAGAGGCCCTGCTGCAACAACAGCAGTTCGCTCCCGCTGCGGAAAAGCTCCAGGCGATTGTTGCACGACACGCCAGCAATCCGCAGGCGTGGTTCGATCTTGGATTTGCGCAGAGCCATCTCAACAAGCCTCAGGAAGCTGCGGCGGCGTATCGCAAAGCTGTTGAGTTGGCGCCCCCCTGGTTTGAGGCCAACTTAAACCTCGGTCTTGCTCTTGCGAAGGCCGGCAATACTGCACAAGCCATATCTGTTCTGAAACATGCGGTGGAATTGAAGCCGTCCACTGGTGGCGATCAGTCGCTCGGCCGGGCATGGCTGTCACTGGGGGAAGTGGAGGCGGAAAGTGCACCGGCGGATGCGATAGCCGCCTATGACCGCGCGGCGGCTCTGTTGCCCAACGATTCTGACATTCACTTGGATTCCGGGAATCTGCTGGAAAAGACCGGAAATCTTGCCGGGGCGGAGCAGCGCTTTCAGCGGGCCGCAGAGATGGGGAATCGCCAGGGCATGTTGCGGCTCATCAATGTTCTTATCCAGCAGGAGCGCTACCCTGACGCGACTACTTGGCTGCAAAAGTACATAACGCAGGACCCTCAGGATGCCTCGGCACGCGTCGATTTGGCTCGCCTGTTGGCTTCGAATGGCAAGGTTGCAGACGCCATCGCCGTGCTCCAACCAGCCGCCGGGTCGGCGGGAGATCGAAACGCAACTCGCGAACTGGCACAACTGTATCTTCAAAACAAGCAGTATGCGCTGGCTGCGCCGTTGTATCAGCAACTGCTCTCAACAAATGCGAACGATGCGCAACTGCACGCAGGATTGGGGGTTTCACTTCTGTATCAGCTCAAGTATGCTGACGCGGAGCAGCAACTGCTACAGGCGGTAAAACTCAAGCCTGACTATGCGGAGGCGTATGATTCGCTGGCGGACGCCGCTCGAGAAAACAAGCATTACGCGCTCGCCATTCGCGCGCTGGATGCCCGCGGACGCTTTCTGCCGGAGAATCCGAAAACCTACTTCAATCGCGCCAGCTCATACGATCATTTGCGAATCACTAAGGAAGCCATTGCGAACTACAAAAAGTTTCTCGAAGTGGCGGGAGGCAAGTATCCTGATCAGGAGTTCCAGGCGCGGCACAGACTGAAAGCGCTGCAACCACAGTAATGCGTAAACTGCCATACATATTTCTTGCCTTGCTGCTTTCGCTGACAGCCCTGGCAAAAGAAAAGACCATTGACCAGCTCAAGGCGGAAGCGGAAAAAAGCCATGGCGGGCACCAGGCCGAGATCTACGCCGAACTGGCTCGGGCTCTGGTGGACGTTGCCGATCAGCAGTTCACCGCCGGCGATACGGCCAAGGGCCATCAAACTGTTCAGGAGATCCTTGCCGACGCCACTCGCGCGCATGATGGCGCCGTGAGTGCGCGCAAGAAGATGAAGGACGTGGAGATCCGGCTGCGCGAGACTCAGAGACATCTCGAAAATGTGCGGCGCACTCTGGCCGCTGATGACCGGCCGCCCATTGAGGCCGTTGAGAAAAAGCTGGCCGACTTCCGCCAGGACCTTTTGAACGCAATGTTTGCGCCGAGGAAGAAGAACAAATGACCAGGGCGAGAAAAACGCTCATCATCGCGATGCTGCTGTTCACGGCAACAGCGTTCGCCCGAAAACGGGATCCGCTGACCGATGCCGAGGCTGACCAACTGCGACAGGTGGCGATGGAGCCGCAAAAACGCCTCAAGTTGTACATCAAATTTACAGAGGCGCGACTTGATTCCCTGGATCAACTTCGCAGCGACCCAAAGCAGGCGGATGGCCGGGGAACAAAAGTCCACGACCTGCTCGAAGATTTCACTTCACTGATTGATGAGATCAATGACAACCTTGACCAGTACGAGGGCCGCACTCTGAGCAAGGATGACCAGAAAGATTTCCACAAAGGATTGAAAGAAGTAATCACGGCCGAGCAGCGCTTCCGCGCCCGGCTGCGCACGCTGCGGCACGAGATGGAAACCGATCCGCAAACGCGCACGGAATCAAAAGACTACTCATTTGTCTTGCAGGACGCAGAAGATGCGCTGAAATCGAGTCTGGACATGGCGCAGGAATACTCAAAGGACAAAGATGACAAGGCCGATGAGAAGAAGAAATAATCCTTTGCAGATCCTCTTGGTCTTCTGACCGGATCCGGATGAACCCCAATCTCTCCAGTCTGTTTGGGCAGGTCTATCATGAGCTGCGTCCGCGCGCGCCTTTGCCGGAATTCGAAGTGCGCTTCTTTCCTTTCAGCAATCTCAACAACACCATCCGGCTCAGGCAGGGCCGCATTCTCGTCCGCCTTTCTGATCTTCTGGAAGGCGCTCCTAACCCGGTGCTGCACGCCATACTCCACATTCTTATTGCCAAACTGTACCGCAAGCAGATTGATGAAGCTCACGCGGCGCGCTACCGGAAGTTTGCCGGCACAGCCACCGTGATGGCGAAGATGCACCTGATTCGCCAGATGCGCGGTCGCAAGCGGATGGCGGGAGCTAATGGCAGCCACTATCATCTGGAAGAAATTTTCGATGACCTCAACTGGCGCTTTTTTCATGGCCTCATGGGCCGTCCGCAGATGACGTGGAGCAATAACCATTCCCGCCACAGTCTTGGTCACTACGATCCGGCCCACAACACAATTGTGGTGAGTAGGATTTTTGATCAGCCGCACGTGCCTCGTTATGCCGTCGAATACCTTGTCTACCACGAGATGTTGCATCTGCGGCATCCGGTGAAGATGCGCGGCAGCCGGCGCTGCGTACATTCCAGAGCCTTTCAGGAAGAAGAGAAGCTGTTTCCGCAGTTGGCAGAAGCGAAGAAGTTTTTGAAACGTCTGTAAATTCCGCTGGTGGTGATTCCAGTCAGGACGGACTTAGCTTGCCATCTTCAGTTCGTGTGCGCTTGCTTGCGCCGCCGATGCCAGTTGGGCCTGGCTGGCATTGACATGGAACAAGTGCACAGCGTTCGTAGCCAACCGCATCTTGTAAGCTTGCTCGCCGGTCATGTAGTCACAGTCGAGGCCCGCGTCGAGCGAGAGGCGCGTAACTTCATAGATCAGAGAAAGCGCGGGTGAATGCTTCGCCAGTTCGGGGGAGAACCAGCAGGTGTAAAACCGTCTTACGCCTGGGTCGAGCAGGGTGACCAGCGCCGCACCAAGATGGCTGCCGGATTCCAGTACGAAGACTTCAACCCTCGCCGGATCAAGCAGGGCGGCCTGCACCATGAATTCCTGGCGCAGAGGATCGCGAAAGAGGCTGTCCCGGTCCTGCTCTGCTTTAATCTGATAAATGCTTCGCAGTAACTGTGACCGGCTGCCATCGTAGCTTCGCAATTCAAATCCCAACCTCTGCATGCGACGCAGATTGCGGGCCAGCCGGAGATGCATCTGAGCAAACGTTTCAGGCGAAAGCTGCCGGCAGCTTACGCCGGGAGCGGTGGTAAATCTCTCAAGTGTAAGCTCGGCTGGAATGGTCCGGGCATCGCTCTGCCGCAGCGCGGTGATATGAAGCGGACATCCGAGTTCCGCCAAACATCCCAGAGCGGAACGCAAAGTCTCATCATCGCCAGAGTGAAGAAGTTTGCGGTAATCAAAAAGCTCATCGCCGAGCAAGCGCAACGTTGAACGGCTATTTTCACTGCGAATCACAGCCGGAATGATCGTCTCGCCGCCAGATGACCGTGCGTAAACCACAAAGGGCGCTTCCCTGTCGGCAAACAGGCGAGCGGCCAGCAGATTCCATTCAAAATCCTGGAAAACTGTACTCGAGGCAGATTTGCGGATTCGCTCCCAGGCGGAACGGAGGCGGGGCATTTCGTGAGCGGACCGCAGGACCTGAAGTTGAAGCACTCTTCTTAGACGCAAGATCGTGAGCAGAAGATGTGCATGCCAGCTTGTCATGAATTCCACAAACAACAAAAACCATTTCTCGTCTGCCGCATTTTCAATTTGTTGACTCTGGTTTGCGCGGTTTCGTACAATCTCTAATTGAAATTGAAATTGAAATTCAATTTCAAAATCACTCATGTTTGACGCCCTGGTAGTGACATTACGCGAAGGCGTGGAAGCTGCCCTGATTGTGGGCATTGCCCTCGTGTACCTTTCCAAGATCGGGCGACCTGACTTGCGAAAAACGGTTTATGCCGCTCTGATCGCCGCCTTCATAGCCAGCATCGCCGGCGCAGTGGCTCTCTCTTATCTTCCGGTCACTGAAGACGCGTTTGAAGGCTGGGTCATGCTGATTGCTGCCGTCCTGGTGGTGGGCATGATCGTGTTCATGATGCGCACGGCGCGCAAGCTCCGGGGTGAGATCGAGAGCAAGGTTGGATCGCTGGCCGGGGGCGGCTCCAAATGGGGCTTGTTCGCCTTTGTATTTCTAATGGTGTTTCGCGAAGGCGTGGAAACCGTCGCCATTCTTGCCGGAGTCTCGCTGAACTCCACCGAGCTGATGAGCTTTCTGGGAACGCTGCTCGGCGTGGCGCTGGCGGTCGTGTTCGGGGTGCTGTTCGTCAAGGGGAGCGTTCGCATTGATTTGCGCAAGTTCTTCCGCGTAACCACCGTGATTCTGCTGTTTGTCGCGGCGCAATTGATCCTCTCGGGACTGCACGAGCTATCCGAAACTGGCGTGCTGCCTTCCAGCAAGCGCGAGATGGCGCTGATCGGGCCAATCGTCCGCAACGAATACTTCTTCCCCGTCACCATGCTGGCTCTAGTGGTACTGATGGTTTTGCTCGAGTACCGGCGCAGGGCGCCGCAGCCGTTAGTCGTTGGGGCGTCGAAAGCAATTGGAATCTCGAAAGCGGAAGAGCGGAAGCTGCAATGGACGGCTCGCCGCGAAAAACTCTGGGCAAACCTGATGGTGGTGTCCGCTTTCGTATTTATCTTCATGGTAACGGCCGAGTTCATCTACGCAAAAAGCGTTACTGCACTCTCGCCCGCCATCGAGGTCTCGTTTGACAGCAGCGGTCACGCGGTGATTCCGGCCGGCGACCTGGCACAAGGCGATCTGCGCCGATACAGCGCCGATGTTGACGGCGTGAAAGTCCGGTTTCTGCTCTACCGCAAACCGGACAACAGTGTGCAAGCGCTTTTCGATGCCTGCCAGATCTGTGGCTCAGTTGGCTTCTACAAGACATCGACCGGTCTGGTTTGCAAAAACTGCGCCGCTCCCATTAACCCGCAGAGTGTGGGCCAGTCCGGCGGATGTAATCCCATTCCTCTGCACTTCAGCAAGCAAGGCGACTCGGTGGTAATCAATCTCGCTGATCTGCGTCCGCAGCTTGCCCAGTTCTCTCATTGAAATGTTCTTCCGCCTGCTGTTTGAGTCATTCCGGCGACAAAAGAGGCGCAAGAGCGTGGCCCTGCTCGCCATTGCTCTGGGGATGACCATCGCCACAGCGATGCTGGCGGTTGCGAACGACGTCGGAGACAAGATCGATGAAGATCTGCGCCGCAACGGCGGCAACCTGCTGGTCACGCCCATCGATGACACGCTGGACGTGAGCATTGGCGGCGTGAACCTGAAGCCGGCCAGCGAAGGCAATTACATTAACGAGTCCGACCTGCCCAAAATGAGAGGCACGTTTTGGGGCCACAATATCAAAGGCTTTGTTCCCTATCTCAACGCGCCAGAGGAAATCAGAGTCAACGGCCACAGCGCCAACGCAGAGCTGATTGGAACCTACTTCGCTCAGGCGCTCCAGTATGGAAGAGAGAGCTTCACCACCGGCGCGCGCAGCGTCAATGGCTGGTGGAAGGTGGATGGGGAGTGGCCGGAAGATTACGCCACATGGCCGGAACACGGCGCTCCTGCAGTGCTGGCCGGAATCACTCTGGCCCGGGAGACCGGGTTGCGAATCGGCGACGAAGTTGAAGTCGATGGAAAAAAGCTGCAGATCAGCGGCATCGTGAACACGGGCGGAGCTGAAGATCACGCCATCGTCGCGCCTCTTCATATCGCGCAAGAGATCCTGGGGAAGCCGGGCAAGGTGCGCCGCGTGATTGTGAGCGCGCTCACTAAGCCTGAGGACGCCTTCGGGCGGCGCGATCCGACCAAGATGACTCCAGCAGACCGCGATCGCTGGTATTGCTCGCCCTATGCCAATTCCATCGCCTTGCAGATCAGTGAGGCACTACCCAATGTGCGCGTGGAGCAGATCCGCCAGGTTGAGCAGACGCAAGGCAAAGTGCTCAGCCGAATCTCCGGCATGATGCTTTTACTGACCATTGCCGCCCTTCTGGCTGCCGCGCTGGCCGTTTCGGCCGCGATGGCAGCAACGATCCTGGAGCGACGTTCTGAAGTCGGGCTGATGAAGTCTCTAGGAGCCGCGAACGCTACCGTCGCTTCTCTTTTCCTGACTGAGGCCGGCTTTCTCGCGCTGGCGGGAGGCATGATTGGATATCTCGCCGGCGTACTCCTCGCCCATCGTATCGGGCAGACTGTATTCGGCTCGCCGATTGACGTTCAA
>Ga0207660_10002320_pt1 | contig 12534 bp, 12 predicted proteins | sample KBSC73BmetaG_FD_184335 | JGI IMG/M metagenome (GOLD analysis project Ga0207660, IMG submission 184335) | Corn rhizosphere microbial communities from Kellogg Biological Station, Michigan, USA - KBS C7-3B metaG (SPAdes) (version 2) | ecosystem: Host-associated > Plants > Roots > Rhizosphere ... | reverse complement strand
CACGGGCACGGTCCTGCTCGACACCAGAAAGACCATTCCGGGCCTCCGCGTCCTCGAAAAATATGCGGCGCTCATGGGCGGCGCGCAGAACCACCGGATGCGGCTCGACGACGGCGTTCTGATCAAGGACAATCATGTCGCGGTCTGCGGCGGCGTGGCGGAGGCGGTGCGCCGGGCGAAAGCCGCGAACACCGGGCTCGAGGTGCAGGTCGAGGTCGACCGCATCGACCAGATCGAGCCCGCGCTCGCAGCCGGGGCCGACCGGTTGCTGCTCGACAATATGGACCCGGCGATGCTGCGGCAGGCGGTGGCGGTGGTTGCGAGGCGGGTTCCGCTGGAAGCGTCGGGCGGGGTCACCCTGGAGACGATCCGCTTCCTGGCCGAGACGGGAGTCGACTATATTTCGGTCGGCCGGATCACCCAAAATCTGCGCCCGCCGCGGACATCGGACTGGATTATGCGCTGAGTCGTTGACGCGACGGAACGACATTCATCGACCGGACAGCAAAACCGGCGCACCAGCCATCCTGAGTCGGCCTGCCTGTTCGCGGCCGATGCGTACAATCGAGGAGTGTTTCGATGAAGAAACTGATCGCTCTTGCGCTTTCCGCTGCCATGCTCGTTCCGACCGCTGCCGGTGCGCGCGATTGGAATCGTGACGGTTTTCGCGACGGCCACCACCATTTCCGCCGCGATTTCAGGTTCAACAGCTTTGGTTACCGCAGTTTCGGATTTTATCCGCGCGTCCGTACGGTGGTCTCGGTCGGCTATCCGGTCGGATATTATCCGTACGGCTACGCTTATCCCTATGGCTACGCTTACCCGTACGGCTATGCCTATCCCTACGCATACGGCTACCCAGCTTATTACGGCTATCCCGGCTACGGCTATGCGTGCGGCAATCCGGCGGCGGGAGCCGTCGCCGGCGGCCTCGCCGGCGCCGTGATCGGCACTGCGGTGTCGGATCGCGACCGGATCCATCGCACGCGCTTTGGCTATCGCTTCCGCCGCAACAACGGCGCTGCGGGTGCGATCATCGGCGGCGTCCTCGGCGCTGCTGTCGGAAGCGCCGTCGCCTCGGGCAACTGCTACTGACTGAAAGCTCGGTGAGAGGGGGCGGGGTTCCGGAACCTTCGGAGCCCCGCTCACTTTTTTCGCGCATTGTTGACGATCGGCCCCTATATGTGAGCCAAGGCGCGTGATGCGACCGGGAGACGGGTCTTGTTCAAGGGGCTGAAGCCCATCCTCTATGGCGGGCGAGAGGTCTGGCCGCTGGTCGAAGGCGGCAAGGGCGTCTCTGCCACCAACCATGCGAGCTCCGGCGCCTGGGCGGCAGCTGGCGGCATCGGCACGGTTTCCGCGGTCAACGCCGACAGCTACGACGCCGAAGGCCGCATCATCCCGCAGGTCTACGAGGCGCTGACCCGCCGCGACCGCCACGAAGAGCTGATCAAATATGCGATCGACGGCGCGGTCGCCCAGGTCCAGCGCGCCTATGACATCGCTTCGGGTAAGGGCGCGATCAACATCAACGTGCTGTGGGAAATGGGCGGCGCGCAGCGCGTGCTCCACGGCGTGCTCGAGCGCACCAAGGGCCTGGTCAGCGGAGTCACTTGCGGCGCGGGGATGCCGTACAAGCTCAGCGAAATCGCGGCATCCTACGGCGTAAATTATTTGCCGATCATCAGTTCGGCGCGCGCCTTCAGCGCCTTGTGGAAGCGCGCCTATCACAAGGCGGCCGAATGGCTTGCTGCGGTTGTCTACGAAGACCCGTGGCTGGCGGGCGGGCACAACGGTCTTTCCAATGCGGAGGACCCGCGCAAGCCGCAGGATCCGTACCCCCGTGTGGCTGCCCTGCGTCAGACGATGCGGGACAACGGCATCGCGGACACGGTGCCGATCGTCATGGCAGGCGGCGTGTGGCGGCTCGACGAATGGGTCAACTGGATCGACAACCCCGAGCTCGGGCAGATCATCTTCCAGTTCGGCACCCGTCCGCTGCTTACTCAGGAGAGCCCGATCCCGCCCGAGTGGAAGGCCCGGCTGATGACGCTGGAGGAAGGCGACGTGCTGCTGCACCGCTTCTCGCCCACGGGCTTTTATTCATCCGCCGTGCGCAATCCGTTCCTGCGCAACCTCGAAGCGAAGAGCGAACGCCAGATCGCCTACACCAAGGAGCCGATCGGCGATCACCATTTCCAGCTCGACGTCGGCATCGGCACGAAGAAGAATTACTGGGTCACGAAGGGCGACCTGATCCACGCGCGCGAATGGTATGCGCGGGGTTTCACCAATGCGATGAAGACGCCGGACGACACGCTGATCTTCGTCAAGCCGGACGAAGAGAAGCACATCCGCAAGGACCAGGCCGAATGCATGGGCTGCCTAAGCCAGTGCGCCTTTTCCTCCTGGGCGGACAATGAGAAGAATTCGACCGGGCGCCTCGCTGACCCGCGCAGCTTCTGCATCCAGAAAACTCTCCAGGACATCGCCCATGGCGGGCCGGTCGACCACAATCTGATGTTCGCCGGTCACGCCGCCTTCCGGTTCAAGAGCGACCCTTTCTATTCGAACGGCTTCATCCCCACGGTGAAGCAGCTGGTCGATCGGATTTTGACCGGCGCGTGATGTTCGCTCGGGGGGCTGCCGCCGCATTCCTGATCATCGTCGCGGCCGCTCCCGCGGCCGCGCAGGACAAGCAACCTCCTTACTGGGCTTCGATCGCGTCAGGCCAGGCGATGACCCACACTGGACCCGGCCGCAATTACCCGAACGTCTGGCTGTATCAGCGCCGCGACCTGCCCGTCCGCGTGGTCAAGAAATACCAGACATGGCGGCTGATCCAGGACCCCGACGGCGCGCAGGGCTGGATGCTGGTGACCTTCCTCAGCGACCGTCGAACCGCGATCGTCAGGCCGGGCGACCCGCGCCCGATCCGCTCCGACCCGAACGACGCCGCAAAGATCCGCTACATGGCCGAGCCGGGCGTGGTCGGCCGAATCGACAAGTGCAAGGGCGACGGCTGGTGCCGGATCGAGATCGGCAAGAAGGACGGCTACATTCGCACGAGCGATATCTGGGGCGTCGGCGATAATGAGCAGATAGGCTGAATGGGTTGCGCTCTCGACAGGAGAGAGTGGCCAAGGGGGGAATTGACATGAGACATTCGATTGCACTTTGCGTGACTATTCTGATGCTGGCGGCCAAGCCCGCAAATGCGGCTCCGGCGCCTGCTGCGTCTGATTGGGTTCAGGTCCCGAACCTCGGCGGCCGCTTTTGCGTAGACCGGGCGTCGATCCGGAGCGGACAGCCGGTCACGTTTTTCTGGAAGGAGTGCGATTCCTCTGACGATGTGTCGGAGCAGGACAGATTGGACTGCTCGCAAGACCTCAGCAAAGACTTCGTCATGGATTACCGCTTCGACCAAAGCAGCGAGTGGAAATCGGATCACTACGGACCCGGTGAGCCGGGTGCTGTCATTGGCGCTTACGTCTGCGGGCTCGTCGCCAAGGCGTCCTAGACCAGCTCCACCGCGATGGCGGTCGCTTCGCCGCCGCCGATGCAGAGGCTTGCGACGCCGCGCTTGAGACCGCGGTCCTGAAGTGCTGCGATCAGAGTCGTCGTGATCCGCGCGCCGCTGGCGCCGATCGGGTGGCCGAGCGCGGTCGCGCCGCCGTTGACGTTGATCTTGTCGTGCGGGATTCCGATGTCGCGCATGGCGATCATGGCGACGCAGGCGAAGGCTTCGTTGATTTCCCACAGGTCCACGTCACCGACGCTCCAGCCGGCCTTCTGAAGCACCTTCTCGATCGCCGGGACCGGAGCGGAAGTGAACTTCGACGGCTCCTGCGCGGCAGCCGCGTGCGCGACCACTCGGGCGATCGGCTTCTTGCCCAGCTTCTCGGCGACGCTCTGGCGCGTCAGCACCAATGCGGCTGCGCCGTCGCTGATCGACGAGCTTGTCGCCGCGGTGATCGTGCCGTCCTTGGCGAAGGCGGCCTTCAGTTGCGGGATCTTCTCGGGATTGCCCTTGCCCGGCTGCTCGTCGCGGTCGACCGTGACTTCGCCCTTGCGCGTGGTGACGGTGACCGGAACTACCTCCTTGTCGAACCTGCCGTCGTTGATCGCGGCGTTTGCGCGGCGCAGGCTCTCGATCGCATATTCGTCCTGCTCCTGGCGCGTGAATTGGTACTCCCGAGCCGCATCCTCGGCGAAGGTGCCCATCGCCCGGCCCTTGTCATAGGCGTCCTCGAGCCCGTCGAGCATCATGTGGTCGTAGACCGTGTCATGGCCGATGCGGGCGCCGGCGCGATACTTCTTCGACAAATATGGCGCGTTGGACATGCTCTCCATGCCGCCGGCGACGATCACGTCTGCTGAACCGGCCTTGAGCATGTCGGTGGCGAAGATCGCCGCCTGCATCCCCGATCCGCAGACCTTGTTGACGGTCACGGCCTCGGCCGACTTGGGCAGGCCCGCGCCGATGGCGGCCTGCCGCGCGGGCGCCTGGCCGAGGCCGGCCGAGAGCACATTGCCCATGAACACCTTGTCGACCTGGTCGCCTGAGATTCCCGCCCGCTCGACCGCTGCTTTCACGGCAGTGGCGCCAAGCTCCGTCGCAGACAGCGGCGACAAGGCGCCCTGGAAGCTGCCCATCGGCGTGCGCGCATAGGAGAGAATAACGATCGGATCGGAATCGGAGTTGGCCATTACCTGCTGCCTTCAGGGAGGATTTTTGCTGCACTGCACATAGTCACGGCCGCAGCCTTCTTCAAATGCGCGCTTGACGGGGTGCGGCCAAAGTTCATGATGAAGGCGTCACGAAAAAGGGGTTCCTCATGAAGTTCGGAATTCCACAGCTCGCGCTCGCTTCGGCCGCTGCCGTTTTCGCCGTTTCCGTCGCCTTTGCACAGACCGGCGCACCCCCGCCGACCATGCCGGCCTTCGCCAACCCGCCGCACAAGAATCTGAAGGTCCTGCCGCAGGACATCACCGCTCCGCAGCTGCTGGGCACTATGAAGTTCTTCACCCAGTCGCTCGGCGTCCGTTGCAGCTTCTGCCACGTGGGCGCCGAGGGGCAGCCGCTTTCGACCTACGACTTCCCGTCGGACGCCAAGCCGAACAAGGACATCGCGCGCGGCATGATGCGCATGGTCAAGGAGATCGACGCCAACCTGCCGGCGATCACCGGCCAGGCCGATTCGAAGGTGACCTGCTTCACCTGCCATCGCGGCTCCAAGTCGCCCGCGACCATGCCCCCACCGGCAATGCCCGCTGCCGCGCCGGCTGCTCCAGCCGCTCCGGCGAGCCAGGAGCGCGGCGCCGGCTGACAATTGTCGGTTCGCCGCTTCGTCGAAAAAGCGAAGCGAGCGCTCGTCGAAACCGTCCTTGATCGTCGCGGGTGCGGATTCATTGTCGCGCCGTCACGACCGGAGGTTCCAATGAAGCGAGCGATCCCCGAATTCATCCTTGCTGCTTCAGCCGCACTGTTCGGCGTTTCCGTGGGCATTGCCCAGACCGCGCCGCCGGCGAGTCCGCCGGACCTCAGCTTCGCCAATCCGCCGCACAAGAATCTGAAGTTCCTGCCGCAGGACATCACCGGCCCGCAGCTGTTGGGCACGATGAAGCTCTTCACGGTGTCGCTGGGCGTTCGCTGTACCTATTGCCATGTCGGCGAGGAGGGCAAACCGCTCTCCACGTTCGATTTCGCTTCCGATGCCAAGGATCACAAGCTGACGGCCCGCAAGATGCTGGCAATGATGCACCGCATCAACGCCGAGGATTTCGACGTGAAGCAATTCAAGGACACCAAGGTGACCTGCTTCACTTGCCATCGCGGATCGACCCAGCCGGTCGCCTTTCCGCCGGCCGTTCCGCGGCCGTCTGGCGCTCCTCCGTCCAGCCCGCCATCAAGCGCCGGCTGAACAAAGCGCTGCTTCCCAACGCAGCGGAGCCTCTGCTAGCGCGCTTCCGGAACAGGAGTGCCAAGGATGTCCGATACCGGGCTCGATTTCGACCTCGGCGAAATGGCCGACACGATCCGCGAGACCACTGAGCGGTTCGCTCGCGAGAAAATTGCGCCGATCGCCGCCGGGATCGACGAGAGCGACGAGTTCCCGCGCCAGCTCTGGCCGCAAATGGGCGAGCTTGGGCTGCACGGGATCACCGTCGAGGAGGAATATGGCGGCCTCGGCCTTGGCTATCTCGAGCATGTCGTCGCCCAGGAGGAAGTCGCGCGAGCATCGGCGTCCGTCGGGCTTAGCTACGGTGCCCACTCGAACCTCTGCGTCAACCAGATCCGACGCTGGGCCAATGACGATCAGAAGCGGAAATATCTGCCCAGGTTGATCAGCGGCGAGCATGTCGGCGCGCTGGCGATGAGCGAAGCGGGCGCGGGCAGCGACGTCGTCGGAATGAAGCTCAAGGCCGAGAAGAGCGGCAACGGCTATCGCCTCAACGGCACCAAGTTCTGGATCACCAATGGGGGCTATGCCGACACTTTGGTCGTCTACGCCAAGACCGGGGAAGGCAGCCGTGGGATCACCGCCTTCCTGATCGAGAAGGGCATGGACGGCTTCTCGATCGGGCAGAAGATGGACAAGCTCGGAATGCGCGGTTCACCGACCAACGAGCTGGTGTTCGACGACTGCTTCGTGCCTCCCGAAAATATCCTCGGGCAGGAGAATGAAGGGGTCGCAGTGCTGATGAGCGGCCTCGATTACGAACGCACGGTGCTCGCCGGAATCCAGATCGGGATCATGCAGGCCTGCCTCGACACGGTCCTGCCCTATGTCCGCGAGCGCAAGCAGTTCGGAAAGCCGATCGGCTCGTTCCAGCTGATGCAGGCCAAGATCGCCGACATGTATGTGGCGCTCAATTCCTCGCGCGCCTACGTCTACAATGTCGCCAAGGCGTGCGACGCCGGAAAGACGACGCGGTTCGACGCCGCCGGCGCGATTTTGCTTGCGTCAGAGAATGCCGTTCGCGTCGCCAACGAAGCGGTGCAGGCGCTGGGCGGAGCGGGCTATACGAAGGATTGGCCGGTCGAACGCTATTACCGCGACGCAAAGCTGCTCGACATCGGCGCCGGCACCAACGAGATCAGGCGGATGCTGATCGGGCGCGAGGTGATCGGGGTCTAACGCTCGCCCGCCTCCGCATCTTCGGCTATTTCGCGTGCGGGGGACTCGCCAATGCGCGCATGGTCGATTGTGTTGCTGCTCGCGACTGCAGCCTGTTCGAAAGTTCCGGAAAACCAATCCGCGGCACAGCCGCCCGAGATCAGCTTCGATGGAGCGCAGGTGACCAATGCGTCCGCGCTCATCGCGCACGGCAATCGCCTGACGCAAGTGCTCGGTTGCACCGGCTGCCACACGCCGAAGCTGACCGGCCAGAACCTCTTTGAAGACTCCCCGCAATTTGGAGTCATTTACGCGCCGAACCTGACCCAGTTCGTCGCCCATCATTCGGACGCGCAGGTGGAAGCTGTTCTCCGCACCGGTGTCGAACCCACGCGCAAGGACCTTTGGGGCATGCCTTCATCGGTGTTCCAGAACCTGAGCGCTGCCGACATGAAGGCTCTGATCGCCTATCTCCGTTCGCTTCGTCCGACCGGTGAAGCGTCACCGCCGCCACGGCTCACCGCGCTCGCTAAGAAGCAGTTCATCGATAGCGGCCAGGTGAAGCCCGAGGCGCAGTTCGTCGCCGAAGCGAAGCTCAAGCCGTCGGTCGATCTCGGGCCCCGCTACGCGCTTGGCCGCTACATCACCTCGGTCACTTGCGCCGAATGCCATGGCACTGACCTTACCGGCACCAAGGATGTCGAGCCCGGCCTCAACTCACCAAATCTGATCGTGGTCAGGGGCTACACGCGTGCGGATTTCGAACGACTGATGACCACAGGAGTACCGGTCGGCGGACGGAAACTCCGGCTGATGGACCAGGCAGCCACGCACCGCTTCGCGAAGATGACTCCGCACGAGCGTGACGCGCTCTACGCTTATCTGAAGGCGCGGGCCGATCAGTTAAGTCGTTAGCCCCAAATCTTCACCCGCTTGTCCGGCGCAAGGTACAGCTTCTGGCCCGGTTTCACGTTGAACGCCGGATACCACGGGTCGATGTTCCGCACCGTCAACGCCCTGAACTGCTCCGGCGCATGCTCGTTCGTAAGGACGATCTGCCGGAGGGCTTCGGGCCGCGACTTTGCCGCCCAGACCTGGCCGAAGGCGAGGAAGAAGCGCTGGTCGCCGGTGAAGCCTTTGATCGTCGGCGCGGGCTTGCCGCCGAGCGACGCGTGGTACGCCTCATAGGCCGCGCCGAGGCCCGCCACGTCCGCGATATCCTCGTTGATCGTCAGCTTGCCGTTCACATGAAGTCCGGGGAGGGCTTCATATTGATCGAACTGGTTCGCGAGCGCCGTCGCCCGGCTCTGGAAATTCTTGAAGTCCGCCGGAGTCCACCAGTTGCGCATCGCGCCGCTGGCGTCGAACAGCGCTCCGCCGGTGTCGAAGCTGTGGCTGATCTCGTGCCCGATCACGGCGCCGATCGCGCCATAGTTGAAGGCGGCGTCGGCGTTGGGGTCGAAGAAGGGTTTGACCAGGATCGCCGCCGGGAAGTTCAGCGCGTTCTGGACCGGCAGGTTGACCGCGTTGACCAGCTGCGGCGGCATCCACCATTCGTGCCGGTCCATCGGCTTGCCGATCTTCGCGATTTGGTGCCGATACTCCCAAAGCGACGCGTTCTTCTGGTTGGCGTAGGCGTTGTTGCCGACGATCTGCAGCCCCGAATAATCCCGCCAGCTGTCGGGATAGCCCACGCCGACGATGATGTTCTGCACTTTCTTGAGCGCCTCGGCCTTGGTCGACGGGCTCATCCACGCGATCGCCTTCACGCGCCGCACGAACGCCGCTTTCAGATTGTCGACCATGTGCTGGATTTCGGCCTTGGCCGAGGCAGGGAAATATTTGGCGACATAGGCCTGGCCCACGGCGTCCTGAAGCGCGTTGCTGGTGGCGTTGAGCGCCAGCTGGTCGCGCGGACGCGGCTGCGGCGTCCCCTGCAAGGTGGTGCCGTTGAACGCGAAGCTCGCGTCGCGGAACGGCTTCGGAAGGACGTTCGCCTGCTGGTTGAGCGTGTGGAAGGTCATCCAGTCCTTCCAGTTCTGAAGCGGCTCCGAAGCGACGAGTGCGGAGAGTTTGGGGATCGACGCGAAATGATAGGCGTCGAACTTCTGAACGCTGCCGAGCCCGGCCGCACCGAGCAGCGCCGCCCAGTCGATCCCCGGCGCCTTCTGCTCGAGCTGCTGCCGGGTCCACACTTGCGCGCCGTTCTTGAAGTCCTCGCTCAGTTCGCGCGGCTCGTGCGCCTGCGCGATCTTGGTTTCGAGATCCATGATCCTGCCGGCGGCGCCCTGTGGATCGGGATAGTTCGCGTCCTGCAGGATGGTCTGGACATAGGCCTTATACTTGGCCCGGGTCTCCGCCATCTTCGGGTCGGCCGACAGATAATAGTCGCGGTCCGGCAGCCCGAGGCCGCCCTGCATCAGATAAGGGAGCTGTTCGCCCGGAGTGGCGAGCCCCTGAGTGACGAAGATCCCGAACAGATGCTCGCTGTGGAAATTGGTGTCGTTGAGCGGATCGGTATCCGCGCGCAGCGTCCCGCCGATCGCCGCGCTCAGCTGGTGCTTGTCGGCAATGGCATTGATCGCGTCGAGGTCCGCTTTGGCGGGCGCCAGGCCGGCGCGATCGATCGCGTCGGTATTGAGGTAAGCATTGTAATAATTGGCGATCAGCGCGTCATTGCCGCTCGTCGGATTGGACTTGATGATCTGGTCGAACAAGGCTCGCGTGTTCTTCTCGCGCAGCTGGTCGGCGATGAAGAAGCCGCCGATGCGGGAACGGTCGGGCGGAAGCGGGGTGTTCTTGACCCAGGTGCCGTTGGCGTAGCTGAAGAAGTCGTTCCCCGGCAGGACGCTCTTGTCCATCCAGCCGGGTTGGATTCCTATGTCGGTGCCCTGGCCCTGCTCCTGCGCGGCATTCCCGCCGGTCTGCGTGTGGCACGCGCCAAGCGCGAACGCCGATGCGACGACAAACAAAAGTGCTCGCTTCACCGGGATCCCTCCTTCGAGACTGCTGCTTTGCCATTGCCTGACGTTACGGCTACGCGAGCGGCACGGCCTTTTCGACTAACGGACTTAATGGCGGCATGAGCGCACCGCGCATCGACAGCAAAATCGCCACGGACAGCGAAGAGTTCCGCGCCCGTTACGATCACAATCGCGCGCTTGCCGAAAAGCTGCGCGCCGATGTCGCTCAAGCGGCGAAAGGCGGCCCGGAAAAACACCGCAAGCGCCACGTCGAGCGCGGCAAGCTGCTGCCACGCGACCGCGTCGAACGGCTGCTCGATCCGGGCTCGCCGTTCCTCGAGATCGGCCAGCTCGCCGCCTGCGACATGTACGAAGGCGAAGTGCCGGGCGCGGGAATCATCTGCGGCATCGGGCGCGTGTCGGGCCGGCAGGTGATGATCGTCTGCAACGACGCGACGGTGAAGGGCGGCACTTACTATCCGCTGACCGTGAAGAAGCATCTCCGCGCGCAGGAGATCGCGGAAGCGAACCGGCTGCCCTGCGTTTATCTCGTCGACAGCGGCGGCGCGAACCTGCCCTACCAGGCGGACGTCTTCCCCGACCGCGACCACTTCGGCCGGATCTTCTTCAACCAGGCGAATATGAGCGCCAAAGGCATCGCGCAGATCGCCGCGGTCATGGGCAGCTGTACGGCCGGTGGCGCTTACGTCCCGGCGATGAGCGACGAGAGCGTGATCGTCCGCAACCAGGGCACGATCTTCCTCGGCGGCCCGCCGCTGGTGAAAGCCGCGACCGGCGAGGAGATCAGCGCCGAGGATTTGGGCGGCGGCGACCTCCACGCCAAGAAGAGCGGCGTCGTCGATCATCTCGCTGAAAATGACGAGCATGCGCTGACCATCGTCCGCGACATCGTCTCGACACTGGGTTCCCCGGCGGAGGCCGGGGCCCAGGTCGCGCAGCGAGAGCCCCGTCCGCCGCTGTTCGATGCCGACGAGCTCTACGGAATCATCCCCGAGGACGTGCGCGCGCCCTATGACGTCCACGAGGTGATCGCGCGTATCGTTGACGGTTCCGAATTCCAGCCGTTCAAGCCGCTCTACGGATCGACGCTCGTCTGCGGTTTCGCCCACATCTGGGGCATCCCGGTCGCGATCCTCGCCAACAACGGCGTGCTGTTCAGCGAGAGCGCGGTTAAAGGCGCGCATTTCATCGAGCTCGCGGCCATGCGCCGGACGCCGCTCCTGTTCCTGCAGAACATCTCGGGCTTCATGGTCGGCGGGAAATACGAAGCCGAGGGCATTGCCAAGCACGGCGCCAAGCTCGTCACCGCCGTCGCCACCGCGCAGGTGCCCAAGATCACCGTTCTGATCGGCGGCAGCTTCGGCGCCGGCAATTACGGCATGGCCGGCCGCGCTTACTCGCCGCGATTCCTATTCACCTGGCCCAACAGCCGCATCAGCGTGATGGGCGGCGAGCAGGCCGCGAGCGTCCTCGCAACCGTCCACCGCGACGCGGACAAATGGACGGAGAAACAGGCCGAAGCCTTCAAGGCGCCGATCCGCCAGAAATATGAGGAAGAGGGCAACCCCTGGCACGCGACCGCCCGCCTGTGGGACGACGGAATCATCGACCCAGCGCAGACCCGCGACGTCCTCGGTCTCGCCTTCGCCGCAACGCTGAACGCGCCCATCCCCGAGAGGCCGCAGTTCGGCGTGTTCAGGATGTAGGCAAATGCTTTCCGTTCTTCTCGTACTCGCCGCGCAGACCGCCTCGACAAAGCTGCCGCCCGCACGCGCGTTGCCGCCGCCCGTCGGCGATGAGCAGGCGGTGCTCAGCTCCGCCAATGCCCTTCTTGCGGCATTCAAAACGGGTGATCCTGCAGAGATCCTGCGCTGGGTCTATCCGGATGGGCGTGTCACGGGCACCGGAACACTCCCGAATCGTAGCGGCGTGCGGTCGGAAAGCTGGACGCAATTCGTGCAGCGCGCGGCAGGTTCGAGCTTTCAGGAGACCATCAGCGATCCGGCAATCGAGGTCGATGGTGATGCCGCAATGATCTGGGCGCCCTTCGTCGTGCGCATCGACGGAAAGGTCTACAACTGCGGAATCGATCATTTCGACTTGGTGCGTGAGAACGGCGCCTGGAGGATCATGAATCTAACGTTCTCGTCGCGGATCACTGGGTGTCCGCTGGAATGACCCGCACCGACTGGACCCGCGCCGAGATCGCGGACCTCTTCGACCTGCCGTTCACCGAGCTCGTGTTCCGCGCGGCGGAGGTGCACCGCGCCCACCACGCTGCCGGCGAAGTCCAGCTTTGCACGCTGCTCTCGGTGAAGACCGGCGGCTGCCCGGAGGATTGCGGCTATTGCGCGCAGTCGGTGCACGCGCACACCGGGCTCAAGGCCGAGAAACTGATGGACGTCGACGCGGTGCTCGACGCGGCGCGG
>Ga0207660_10002318_pt1 | contig 12538 bp, 11 predicted proteins | sample KBSC73BmetaG_FD_184335 | JGI IMG/M metagenome (GOLD analysis project Ga0207660, IMG submission 184335) | Corn rhizosphere microbial communities from Kellogg Biological Station, Michigan, USA - KBS C7-3B metaG (SPAdes) (version 2) | ecosystem: Host-associated > Plants > Roots > Rhizosphere ... | reverse complement strand
GACGAGGACGTCGAGCTCCTCGTCGGTCGCCCAGCGGCCGCTGACCGGCTCGTCGACCGAGAGGATTCCGAGCACGTGCCCGGCCGAGTGGCGCATCGGCAGGAACAGCGCGTCCTCCGGCTGCCACGCATTCTCGCCGCCGCCCGGCGTCGCGTCGGCGACGTAGTTGCGAAGCCCGAGTGCCTCGTCCCAGTCGTAGGCGCCCGACTCGACCACGTAGGCGCCGCGGCGCTCGAAGCGGGCGTCGAGGAGCGGCTGCCATTCGTCCAGCCGGCGAACCTGGCCGAGCAGGCGCGCGCGCGCCGCGCCGCTCCCGTGCACCGTCGCCACGCAGAAGTCGTCCCACGCGGGCCGGTACAGGCTGACGGCGACCGTCCGGTAGCCGAGCGACTCGGAGATCGTCCGCGCGACGGCCGCGAGCAGCACCGGCAGCTCCACCTCGGCACGCATGAGCTTCGTGACCTCGAGGAGTCCACGAAGCGGCGAGATGGGCAGCGGCGGCGACATAGCGGCGGGAGCGCCTGCTGCGCATCCCTGTCCGGGGAATCGGCATCTCGGCCCCGTGTGCCTACCCCCGATGGGGGCTTCGAAGCGAGGAGGGGCGGCCCCGCGGCCGCCCCTCCCCTTTCATTCGTCCTGCGTCGTTCGTGCGGGGCTAGTCGCGCCGCGAGCCCCGATCGCGGCCGCCGCCGCGACCGCCGCGGCGGTCGTCGCGGCGCGGGCGCTCCTCCTCCGGGGGCCGCGGCGGCGCGTCCTTCGCCCGCTCGATCAGCTCCTCGGGCTGGACGAGCGTGCCGTTCTCGTGCTTCGCGATCAGCTTGAGGCCGATCCGGCCGCGCGCCTTGTCGACCTCCTGCACGACGACGTCGAGCACGTCGCCGCGTGCCATCACGTCCTCGATGTGGCCGACGCGGCCCGGGCCCACGTTCGAGACGTGGAGCAGGCCGTCGGTTCCCTTCTTCAGCTCGACGAACGCGCCGAACTGCGTCGTCTTCACGACCTTGCCCGTGTACGTGTCGCCGACCTCGGGCTCCTTCGTCAGGGCCTGGATCGCCGCGATGCCGGCGGCCGCCTTGTCGCCGTCCGTCGCGTAGATGAGGATCGTGCCGTCCTCCTCGATGTCGATCTGCACCTCGTAGTCGGCTTCGAGGCCGCGGATCGTCTCGCCGCCCTTGCCGATGACCATCCCGATCTTCTCGGGATCGATCTTCACGGAGGTGATGCGCGGAGCGTTGTGCGAGAGCTCCGAGCGCGACTCGGGAATGACGTCGAGCATCGTGTCGAGGATCGCGTTCCGTGCCCTCGCGGCCTGCTCGAGCGCGCCGCGCATGATCTCCTGCGTGACGCCGGTGACCTTGATGTCCATCTGCAGCGCGGTGATCCCGTCACGGGTCCCGGCGACCTTGAAGTCCATGTCGCCCAGGTGGTCCTCCGCACCCTGGATGTCGGTGAGGATCACGTAGTCGTCGCCTTCCTTGACGAGACCCATCGCGATCCCGGAGACGGGCGCCTTGATCGGCACACCTGCGTCCATCAGCGCGAGCGTCGATCCGCACACCGAGCCCATCGACGAGGACCCGTTCGACTCGAGCGTCTCCGACACGATGCGAATCGTGTACGGGAAGTCGGCGGCGTCCGGGATCATCGCCTCGAGCGCGCGCTGTGCGAGCGCACCGTGGCCGATGTCGCGGCGCTTCGGGCCGCGCATGAAGCCGGTCTCCCCGACCGAGTAGGGCGGGAAGTTGTAGTGGTGCATGTACCGGCGGTCGGTCTCGAGCGACAGGTCGTCGATCCGCTGGCCCTCCTTGGCCGTGCCGAGCGTGAGCGTCGAGAGGACCTGCGTCTGACCGCGCGTGAAGAGGCCGGAGCCGTGCGCGCGGGGGTTGACGCCGACCTCGACCTCGATCGGCCGGATCTCCTCGGTGCCGCGACCGTCGGGCCGCCGCTTGTCGACCGCGATCTTCTTGCGGACGAGATCCTTGTAGACCGCCTCCGCGGCCTTCTTGACGTAGCTCTTCGTGAGGCTGTCCTTGACGACGGGACCCTCGCCCTCGACCGTCGCCGGACCCACCGGGAACGGCAGCTGCACGGTCGAGACGATGCTCTCGAACAGGAGATGCCGCTTCGCGGACTTCAGCTCCTTCGAGTCCTGCTCGGCGTCGGTGAGCGCACGCAGGTCGTTCTCGAACTGCTCGCGCACCGGGCCCTCGACGGCGACGAGCCGCTGCTTCTCGAGCAGCGCGTTGAGGCTCGCCCGCACCTGGAGCTGACGCTGGACGTCGTCCTCGGTCGACTCCATCGAGATCTCGCCCGCGAGCTGCGTTGCCAGCTCGTCGACGACGGCGGCGGCCTCGCGGAGGCCGACGCTCTGGATGCGCTCCCAGATCGTGTGCCCGTGGGACGACTCGATCTCGCCGGTGAGCTCCAGATCGAGCCACTTCGGCTTGCCGACCTGGCGGCGCAGGTCCTCCTGCACCTCGCACAGCTTCTTGATCTCGGCGTGCGCGAGCTCGAGCGCCTCGAGGAGCACGTCCTCGGGCACCTCGTCGGCGCCTGCCTCGACCATCGTCAGGCCGTCCTTCGTGCCGACGACGATCAGGTCGAGCGAGGTCTCCTCCCAGTTCTGCTGCAGCGTCGGGTTGACGATCAGCTGCCCGTCGAGCCGGCCGATGCGCACGGCCCCGACCGGGCCGAAGAACGGCAGCGGCGAGATCATGAGCGCGGCCGACGCGCCGTTGATGCACAGGATGTCGTGCGGGGTGACCATGTCCGCGGAGAGGACGGTGCAGATGACCTGTACCTCGTTGCGGAAGCCCTTCGGCCAGAGCGGCCGGATCGGGCGGTCGATCATGCGCGCGGTCAGGGTGGCGCGCTCGCTGGCGCGGCCCTCGCGCTTGAAGAAGCCGCCGGGGATCTTGCCGGCCGCGTACATCCGCTCCTCGACGTCGATCGTCAGCGGGAAGAAGTCCGCGCCTTCGCGGGCCTCTGCACGGCCGACGGCGGTGGCGAGCACCATCGTCTCGCCGCTGCGGACGACGACGGCGCCGTCCGCCTGCTTCGCGAGCTTGCCCGTCTCGAACGTGATCTCCTGATCCCCAACTTGGACGGAGACCCGAGCCAGGCGCTCGGTCGCGATACTCATTGAATTGTCCTCCACTCTGCTTGTCTTGTGGAGGGCGGGAGTTTGAGTGAGCGCCGATGACGATGCTCGCTCAAACCTCCGCCCTCCTTTACGGGTGGAGCTAGCGGCGCAAGCCGAGCTCCTTGATGAGGGCGCGATAGCCCTCGAGGTCGTGCTTCTGCAGGTAGTTCAGAAAGCGGCGCCTCCGCCCCACGAGCTTCAGGAGCCCGCGGCGGGAGTAGTGGTCGTGGCGGTGCGTGCGCAGATGCTCGGTCAGCTCGTTGATGCGCCGTGTGAGCATCGCGATCTGCACCTCCGGCGAGCCCGTGTCGGTCTCGTTGCGGCCGTGCTTCGCAATCAGTTCCTGCTTGGCTTCCTTCGTGAGGGCCATGTCCCGTCCTCTCGTTGTCGTCTCCCGAGCCCCCGCGGAGTCGCGCCAGGAAGAAGCGCGCGGCCGGGACTGGGTCGACGACTAGGGTAGCGGCTTCCGCATGAAATCGGCGTCTTCTCTCGACGAGGCACTTGCGGAGGCGCGGGCCGCGACCGGAGTGCCGGGTGTCGCGGCGGGCATCTCGCGCGCCGGCGAGACGCACGTCGCGGCCGCCGGGGAGCTCGTGCTCGGCGGCGGCGAGCCGGTCCGGGCGGCCACGCCGTTCCGGATCGCATCGATCACGAAGCCGTTCACCGCGACGCTCGCCGCCCGCTCGCTCGAGCTCGACTCCGCCGTCTGCGCCTTCCTCGGCCACACGGGCGACCTCCGACCTGAGTCGAACGACCTCCTGCCGGAGCCCTGTCGCGGCCTCTGGTCGTACTCGAACGCCGGCTACTGGGGCGTCGGGTCGCGCATCGCGGAAGCCTGCCGCTCGTCGTTCGAGGAGGCGATGCGCTCACGGGTGCTCGAGCCGCTCGGGCTCGCTGCGACCGGCTTCGACGAGCCCGCCGGCGCGGCGCGCGGCCACGTGCAGACGGGCGCGAACGGCCAGCGGCCCGTCGCGGCCGACGCGTACCCGGCCGCGCGGCGGGCCTCGGGCGGGCTCTGGTCGACGGCGGCCGACCTGCTCCGGTTCGGCGAGCACCACATCGCCGAGCCGAGCGTCCTGCACGAGCCGCGCGTGGAGGCGCTCGGCGCGTGCTACGCGCTCGGCTGGTGGGTGCGCGACCTCGGTGGGCGCACGGCGCTCGACCACGAGGGGTCGGTGGCGGGCTACCAGTCCCTGCTCCTGCTCGTGCCGGAGGAGCAGCTCGTGCTCGCCGTGCTGACGAACAGCTGGCGCGGCAGCGGCCTCGTCCGGCGGCTCGTCGCCGCGCTCGACCTCGCGCCGGCCCCGGTCGCAGCCGAGCCGGTGGCGGCGACCGCCGCCGGCCGGTACGCGCTCGACGGCGTCGAGGCGGAGATCGTGGTGCACGGCGAGGCGCTCGACGTGCTGAACGCCGAGACCGACCCGGTGACGGGCACACGCGTCGAGGCGCGCTATCGCGCGCGTCCGCTTGCGGGCGGCGTCTACGGCTTCGCCGGCGGCGGCCTGCTCCAGAGCCATCGCCTCGACTTCCCGCGCCCCGGGGTCGCACGCGTCGGCTGGACCGCGCTGCCACGCGTCGAGCCGTGATCGCCGCCGTCGCAGCCGGTCATCCGGCGACCGCGCGTGCCGGCGTCGAGATCCTCGCCGAGGGCGGCAGCGCAGCCGACGCGGCTGTCGCGGCGTCACTCGCGTCATGCGTTGCCGAGACGGTGATGACCGGCTTGCTCGGCGGCGGTCACGCGATCTATTACGACGCCGCAACACGCAGCGCGCGGAACCTCGACTGCTTCTGCGCCGTGCCCGGTCTGGCCGCCGCGCCGCGAGAGCCCGAGCTCGTGCATCTCGACGTGCCGTTCGGCGCGGAGCTCGTGCACTACGCGGTCGGCCCCGCGTCGTGCGCGGTGCCGGGCGTCGCCGCGGGGCTCGGAGCGATCTGGCAGGCGCACGGACGGCTCCCGTGGAAGCGACTGGTCGAGCCGGCGCTCGCGCTCGCGCGCGGCGGTGTCCCGATGCCTTCTGCGCACGCTGCGTGCCTCGCGATGCTCGAGCCCGTGATGACGATGGACGAGGGCGCGCGCATCTACGCCCCGCAAGGCCGCCTGCTGCGCGAGGGCGACGTGCTCCGGCAACCCGGTCTCGTCGCTGCGCTCGAGTCGCTCGCAGAGGAAGGAGCGCGCGGTGCCTACGAGGGGACGATCGGCCGCGCGTTGCTCGCGCTCGCCCGCGAGCGCGGCAGCCTGCTCACCGGCGACGACCTGGCGTCGTACGCCGCGACGTGGGCGCCGCCCGTCGAGATCGAGTGGCTCGGCAGAGCCGTCCTCACCCGCGGCGGGCTTGCGGGCGTGTCGGAGACGCTGCCGCGGGTGCCTTCGCTCCGCACGCTCGCGCCGGCGGAGCGCGTCGTCGCGCTCGTCGACGCGCTCGGCGATTTGCGCGGGCCCGCCACGCACACGACGAACCTCGTCGCCAGCGACGCAGACGGCAACGCCTGCGTGCTGACGACGAGCCTCGGCCTCGGATCGGGCGACTGGCTCCCAGGGCTCGACCTGCATCTGAACAGCATGCTCGGCGAGGCCGACCTGCTGGTCGGCCCGATCGTCCCGGGCGCGCGCATGCAGAGCATGATGGCGCCGACGCTCGTGCTCGGCGGCGGGGAGCTCGAGCTCGCGATCGGCGCAGCAGGCGGGACGCGCCTGCGCACCGCGCTCGTCACGGTCGCAGCGGGGATCCTGGACGAGGGGCTGGCACCGCAGGACGCCGTCGACCGTCCGCGCGTGCACGCGGCGGCCGGAGTGGCGAACGCGGAGCCCGGCGTGGACGAGGGCGGGCTCGCGCAGCTCGAAGCGCAGGGGCTCGAGGTCCGCCGCTGGCCCGAGCGGCACCACTACTTCGGCGGCGTCAGCGCAGTGGGCGAAAGCGGAGCCGCCGACCCGCGACGGAGCGGTGCCGCGCTTCCGGCTCCGCGGGGCGCCTGAGCGGAATCCAGCCGACGTAGCCGCAAGAGGGGCAGCCGGGATTCTTCTGCACCGTCCCCCCAGCAGAGGGCTTCGAGTAGATCTCGCTGCACCCGAGGCAGCGGACGCTCTCGAGCAGGGCGAGCGAGGGCAGCTCTGCGATCCCCTCCATATGGAAGAAGACGCCCCTACCGGCCCAAACTTGCGGCCCAAACTTGCGGCCGAAACCTGCGCTCGGAGCCGTCAGACGGGGCGCACGGAAGTGCGCGTCCGCGCGACGTCCGCGTCGATCGCCGCGATCAGCTCGGCCTCGGTGCCGTAGGCCGCCTCGTCCCGGAGCCGCTCCCAGAGCTCGAACACGAGCCGTTGCCCGTAGAGGTCGCCGTCGAAGTCCAGCAGGTGGCCCTCGACCCGGCGCTCGGTTCCGTGGTAGTGCGGGTTCGTCCCGACCGAGATCGCCGTGCGCCGGCCGAGCGTGAAGCCGGCGTAGATGCCGAGCTCCGGCACGAGCAGCCCGTCCGGCACGTCCAGGTTCGCTGTCGGGAAGCCGAGCAGGCGTCCGCGCTGGTCGCCCATGACGACGATCCCCTCGACCTCCGGCGGCCGTCCGAGCAGCCGCGCGCCCGCTGCGACGTCGCCCGCAGCGACCAGCTCTCGGATGTGGCTCGAGGAGACGTTGTCGACGAGCGGTACCCGCCGCACGTCGTACCCGAGCCGGCCGAGCAGGTCGAGGTCGCCCGCCCGCCCGTGACCGAACCGGAATCCGTCGCCCGCGGCGACCACCTCGGCGCCGATCGCACGCAGGACCGTGTCGGCGAACGCCTCCGCCTCGAGGGCCGCAAGCGCTTCGTCGAACGGCAGCACGAGCACGTCCTCCACCCCGGCATCGTCGAGCAGCTCGAGCCGTCGTTCGAGCGTCGTCAGCAGCTCGACCGGAACGCCGAAGAACGAACGCGGGTGCGGGTCGAACGTCACGACGGTCGAGCGCAGGTGCGCCGCCCGCGCGGCCTCGAGCACCCGCCGGTGCCCGCGATGCACGCCGTCGAACGTGCCGATCGCGACCGCGCGCCGCGCCGGCTCGAGCTCGTCCGGCCGCGCCGCGACCCTCATGCCGACCCCCTCACGTTGACCCCCCGCATGCCGACGCGCGCCAGCACCTCGGCCTCGGCGAGCAGGTGACCGGGCTCGAACGCCGCCGGCGCGACGGCGTCGTCGACGGAGAACGGGCCTACCTCGGTTCGCCGGAGTGCGACGCAGTGCCCGCCGAGCGCTGCCGCGATGGCGCGCACGTACGTTCCCGAGCTCACGCGGAGGTCGAGCGTGACCGATCCGCCCGTATACGAAATTACGTCGAGCGCGTGCACGGTCGAGCGACGCATCGGCATCTCCACCTCGACGCCGCGCCGGGCGAGCCGGTACGCACGCTCCCCGCCGATCTTGACCGCGGACGCGGCCGGGATCGGCAGGTCGACCTCGCCGCGGAGGGCCGCGAGCCGCCGCTCGAGCTCGGCGTCCGACAGCGGCGCGTGCCGCTCGGCGGGCTCGCCCTCGGGGTCGCCGGTCGAGGTCGTGGCCGTGAGGTCGACATCCGTGCGGTAGCGCTTGTCCAGGCCGACGAGGCATGGGGCGATCTTAGTTGCCCGGCCGGACAACACAAGCAGCAGTCCCGTCGCGAACGGATCGAGCGTGCCGGCGTGGCCCGTGCGGGCACCCGTCATGCGCCGGATTTGCGCGACGATCGCGAAGGACGACGGCCCCGCAGGCTTGTCGACCAGCGCGACGCCCGCCGGCTCAAGCGCTCGCGGCGGCACGTTGCGCCACGAATCCTTGCCGGACGAGCTCGGTGATCCGGTCGACCGATGCGTCGCTCGAGAACCCGGCAGCCTGCCGGTGTCCTCCGCCGCCGAACGTGCGAGCGATCGCAGAGACGTCGAGCTCGTCGATCGATGCTCGCAGCGACACCTTGCGCAGCGGGCCGTCGTCGCGCGGCGGCTCGCGGATGAGCGCGGCGAGCTCCGATCCCTCGACGGCGCGGAGGTAGTCGATGATGCCTTCGGAGTACGGCTCGACCGCACCGACCTCGGCGAAATCGGTACGCACGAGATACGACACGACGATGCGACCGCCCTCGAGGACGCGGGCGCGCTCGAGCGCGCGTGCGAGGAGCTTCAACTTCGCGAACTCGACCGACTCGTACACCTGCTGGAAGACGGCGTGGACGTCCGCGCCCGCCTCCACGAGCTCCGCGGCCAGCCGCAGCGCCTTCGGCGTCGTGTTCGCGTACTGGAAGCGCCCCGTGTCGGTGACGAGCGCGATGTAGAGCGGCTCCGCGATCTCGGGCGTCAGCTCGACGTCGAGCTCGCGGAAGACGTCGCGCAGCACCTCCCCGGTCGAAGAAGCGTCCGCGACGATGAGGTTGGCCACGCCGAAGCGGGTGTTGTCGTGGTGATGGTCGATGTTGAGCACGAGCTTCGCGCGCTCGACCGGCGCGGGATCGGCGCCGATGCGCTCCGCCTTCGCGCAGTCGACGGCGACGAGCACGCGCTCGCCGATGTCGTCCGGCAGGTCTCGGAGCAACCCCTCGAGCCGCATGAACCCGTACTCGCTCGGCAGCGGCGCGCCGCCCGCGAGGAACATCCGGACGTCCTTTCCGAGCTGCCGCAGCGCGACGGTCGTCGCGAGCAGCGAGCCGAGCGCGTCGCCGTCGGGGTTCTCGTGCGTGACGACGAGGAAGCGATCGTGCTCGCGCAACGCCGCGGCGATCGCCTGGAGATCAGTCGACGTCTGCGTCATCCTCGGGTGCGAGCTGGTCGATGAGTTGACTCATGCGGACACCGTGCTCGACGGACTGATCGTACTCGAACGTCAGCTGGGGGGTCCGCTTCAGCCTCAGCTGCTTCGCGAGGCTCGACTGCAGCACGCCGTGCGCGGCGTCGAGGGCGACCATCGTCGCGCGCTTCTTCTTCTCGGAGCCGAGCACGCTGACGAAGACGACCGCGTGCCGCAGATCCGGCGCCGTGTCGACGCCCGTGACCGTCACGAGGCCGATCCTCGGATCCTTCAGCTCGGGCAGCGTCTCCGCCAGGACCTGGCGGACCGATTCGTTCACGCGTCGCATTCGCTCGCTCATCGCCCCTATTCAAGCGAGTGTGCTCCCGCTCCTGCGCGCTCCTCGTCAGTCCTCGGGATCGACGACGAGGCGGTCGGCGAGGCCGACCTCCCACTCCTGGCCGCGGAGCCACCGTTCGGCCTCGTCGAGCAGCCGCTCGAGCTCACGGTGCTCGCGGGCGACGCAGGCGACCGTGATCCTCGCCCGCTGCCAGACGTCGTGATGGTCGACCTCGGCGACGGCTGCCCCGACGCGACGCTGGAGCTGGGCCTTGGCCGAGCGCAGGTGGTGCCGCTTCTCCTTCAGCGAATGCGCGGAGGGGAAGTGGAGCTCGCAGGTCAGGACGCCGACGTATCCACTCGCCATGGCCTCATTGAAGCGGAGATAATTGCGAGCGATGACCGACGCGCCGCCCCCGATCGACCTCGACACCGTCCGGGACTTCGTCGCAAACGCGCACGGCGACCTCGACTACGTGCGCGGCGCACTCGCACAGGAGCCACGGCTCGTGCACGCGACGTGGGACTGGGGCGGCGGCGACTGGGAGACGGCGCTGGGCGCCGCCGGGCACATGGGCCGGCGCGACATCGCGGAGATGCTGCTCGCGCGCGGCGCACGGCTCGACGTCTTCGTCGCTGCGATGCTCGGTCACGTCGACGTCGTCAGGGCCGTCCTCGCGGCGCACCCCGAGGCACGCGACGCGAAGGGGCCGCACGGGATCTCGCTGCGCGCCCACGCCGAGGCGGGCGGCGAAGCCGCGCACGCGGTCATCGAGCTGCTCGACTAAGAGCTCGAGCTACGCAGCCGAGGGCGGCTCGTCGAGCGAGGTGCGCTCGACTTCCCGCGTCTCGAAGCACTCGAGCACGTCGCCGACCTTGACGTCGTCGAAGTTCTGCAGGTGCAGGCCGCACTCGAAGCCCTCCTGCACCTCGCGCGCGTCGTCCTGGAACCGCTTCAACGAGTCGATCGTCGTCGTGTAGATGACCGTCCCGTCGCGGATCACACGCACTTGCGCGCCTCGGCGCAGCAGGCCGTTCGTCACCATGCAGCCCGCGATCGTGCCGACACGCGACGCGCGGAAGGTCTCGCGCACCTCGGCCTCACCGACCGTCTCCTCCGTCTTGACCGTGGCGAGCATGCCGACGAGCGCCTGCTCGATGTCCTCGGTGAGCTTGTAGATGACGTCGTACGTGCGGATCTCGACGCCCTCGCGCTCTGCGACCGAGCGCGTCTCCGCATTCGGGCGCACATTGAATCCGACAACCATGCCGCTGGAGGCGGCGGCGAGCATGACGTCGTTCTCGGTGATGCCGCCGACGCCCTGGTGGATGACGTTGACACGCACCTCGGGATGCTGGATCTTCGCGAGCTCACTCACGACCGCCTCGACGGAGCCCTGCACGTCGCCCTTGATCACGAGGTTCAGGTCGCGCACCTCGCCCGACTGGAGCTGGTCGAAGAGGTTCTCGAGCGAGACCCCGGACGGGCGCTGCGAGGCATGCTGCTCGCGGCGAAGCCGCTCGGCTCGCTTCTGCGCCAGATCGCGCGCCGCGCGCTCGTTCTCGACGACACGCGCGAGCTCGCCGGCGGGAGGCGGCTTGTCGAAGCCGAGGATCTCGACGGGGTCGCCGGGCCCGGCGGTCTCGAGCTTCTCTCCCTTGTAGTTGTGGAGCGCTCGGACCTTGCCCCAGGCGTCGCCCGCGGCGATCGCGTCGCCGACGCGCAGCGTGCCCCGGTGGACGAGCATCGTCGCGACCGGGCCGCGGCCGATGTCGAGCCGCGACTCGATGATCGGGCCGGACGCCTCCACGTCGGGGTTCGCCCTCGGATCGAGCTCGAGGTCTGCGACGAGCAGGATCTTCTCGAGCAGATCGTCGAGGCCGGTCTGCTGCTTCGCGGAGACGAGCGCGACCTGGGTCGTCCCGCCCCACGCCTCGGGCTGCAGGCCGTCGGCCGAGAGGTCGGCGAGCACGCGGTCGGAGTTCGCATCCGGGAGATCGACCTTGTTCACGGCCACGACGATCGGCACCTCGGCCGCGCGCGCGTGGGAGATCGACTCGCGCGTCTGCGGCATGACGGAGTCGTCGGCGGCGACGACGAGCACCGCGATGTCGGTGACCTTCGCCCCGCGCGCGCGCATCGCCGTGAAAGCCTCGTGGCCCGGGGTGTCGAGGAACGTGACCTTGCGGCCGTCGACGTCGACCTGGTACGCGCCGATGTGCTGCGTGATTCCGCCCGCCTCGGTCTCGACGACCTTGGCGTTGCGGATCGCATCGAGCAGCGTCGTCTTGCCGTGGTCGACGTGACCCATGATCGTCACGACCGGCGGGCGGGTCACGAGCGACTCCTCGGTGTCGTCGAATGCCTCCGGCTCCTCGTCCTCGTCGGCGGCGTGCTTGATCGTGACCTCGCGCTCGAGCTCGGCCGCGATCAGCTCGACCTCCTCGTCGGTCAGGGACTGCGTCGCCGTCTTCAGGACGCCGAGTGTCATGAGCGACTTGATGATGTTCTGCATCGGCACGCCGAGCGCCTGCGAGAAGTCGCGGACGCTGACGCCCGACTCGACGGAGACCGGGCCGGTCGGCGGTGCAGCGGGCTGGCGCGGCCCCTCGCGGCGCGGCGTGTCGTCCCGCCCGCGCCCTCCCTGGCGCGGGTCGCGCGGGCGCGCCGCCTGGTTGTCGATGACGACGCGGCGCCGCCGGTTGCCGGGACCGCTGCCGCCGCGCGGGCGGAGCGGGCGATTCGGTTTGCCTCCATTAGCCATGCGACTCCTCAGTGTAAAGACGTGCGAGTGACGGATCGACCCGGACGGTCTGCCGCAGCACCCGCGCGAATCCTCTCTGTGCGGCGGCGCGCTCGAAGCACACGAGCCGTTTGCAGGTGTAGACGCCGCGGCCGGGCACCTCCCGCCCCTGGACGAGCTCGCCGTCCCGCGCGCCGAAGCGCAGGAGCTCGTCCTGGGCCGCGCGCCGGCCGCAGCCGGCGCAGCGGCGGGTCGGCGCCGCGCTAGGCCTCTTCGTGCGGCTCCTCGTGCTCGACCGGAATGCCGGCGGGAACCTCGGGCGGCTGCGCGAACCCCGCCCGGACGGTGTCGAGATCCACCTCGCCCTCGGCGTCTGCGATCGCCGTCGCGTCGGGCCCGTGGGTCGCCGCCGCGTCGGCGGGCGCCTCCGAGTCGACCTCGGTCACCTCGAGCGCGGGCAGCGAGGGCCCGACCGACTCGGCGTCGGGCGGCAGCGCGTCGGCGAGCGCCTCGAGCTCCGGCTCCGACTCGGTGACGACGAGCTCCTCGTCGTCGGAGTCGTGGAGCGCGAGCTCCTGGTGCGCGGGCACG
>Ga0207660_10002315_pt1 | contig 12548 bp, 12 predicted proteins | sample KBSC73BmetaG_FD_184335 | JGI IMG/M metagenome (GOLD analysis project Ga0207660, IMG submission 184335) | Corn rhizosphere microbial communities from Kellogg Biological Station, Michigan, USA - KBS C7-3B metaG (SPAdes) (version 2) | ecosystem: Host-associated > Plants > Roots > Rhizosphere ... | reverse complement strand
AAGACCTCCTCTTCCCTCCCCTTTTCGGCCACAAGAAGCATGCGCTCCTGGGATTCGGAGAGCATCATCTCGTAGGCCGACATTCCGTGCTCGCGCTGCGGGACGCGATCGAGATCGATATCGATGCCGACCGCGCCGCGGCTGCCCATCTCGCAGGAGGACGATGTGAGACCCGCGGCGCCCATGTCCTGAATGGCGACGATGGCGCCGGTTTTCATGGCTTCGAGGCAGGCCTCGAGAAGAAGCTTCTCGAGGAAAGGATCGCCCACCTGCACGTTCGGGCGCTTCTGCTTCGATTCCTCAGTGAATTCGGCGCTGGCCATGGAGGCGCCATGAATGCCGTCGCGGCCGGTCTTCGCGCCGACGTAGATAACGGGATTGCCGAGGCCCGAGGCGCGCGCATAGAAGATTTCGTCTTCACGGCAGACGCCGAGCGCGAACACGTTGACCAGCGGATTGCCGGAGTAGCATTCCTCAAAGATACATTCGCCGCCAACGGTGGGGACGCCGAAACAGTTGCCGTAGTGGGCGATGCCGCTGACGACGCCGGAGAGGATGCGGAGATTATGGAGTTCGGATGGAGGCCCGAAGCGGAGCGAGTCCATGACGGCAATTGGCCGGGCGCCCATGGTGAAGATGTCGCGCAGGATGCCGCCGACGCCCGTGGCCGCGCCCTGAAAGGGCTCGATATAGCTCGGGTGGTTGTGGGATTCGATCTTGAAAGCAACCACCCAGCCGCCGCCGATGCCTACAATTCCGGCGTTCTCGCCCGGGCCCTGCACGACGTATTTGCCGCGAGTGGGGAGCTTTTTCAGGTGAATGCGGGAGCTTTTGTATGAGCAGTGCTCGCTCCACATCACGCTGAATACGCCGAGTTCAGTGTAGCTCGGCTCACGGCCGAGGAGGAAGACGATTTTCTCGTATTCCGCGGGAGTGAGCTGATGTTGGGCGATCAGCTCGGGAGTGATGGTCATTTCGCGAGAGCGGGCGTGGCGGCAGGGAGCGCGGCCGCGATGGCAGCGAAGACAGATTCGAAGATGCCGAGGCCATCGGTTGAACCCATCACGGGATCGCAGGCGCGCTCCGGGTGCGGCATCATTCCGAGCACGTTCCGCTGCCGATTCAGAATGCCGGCGACGTCGCGCGCCGAGCCGTTGAGGTTTTCGACGTATCGAAAGGCGACGCGGTCTTCGGCTTCGAGTTCGTCGAGCATGCGCTCATCGGCATAATACTGGCCCTCGCCGTGCGCCACGGGGATGTGCAGGATTTCGTTCTTCACCAGCCCGGAAGTGAAGGGGGAATCCGTGGTTTCGACCCGCAGCTTCGCCTGGCGGCAGATGAATTTCAGGCCGCGATTGCGCAGCAGGGCACCGGGCAGCAGGCCCGCTTCGACCAGGATTTGAAAGCCGTTGCAGACGCCCAGCACGAGGCCGCCCTCCGCAGCGAATTTCTGGACGGCTTTCATAACGGGGGAAAAGCGCGCGATGGCGCCGCAACGCAGGTAATCGCCGTAGGAGAAACCACCAGGAAGGATCACCGCATCCACCTGGCCGAGATCAGAGGAATCATGCCAGATGAAATCGGCGTTTCCGTTCAGGTTGTGGTTTACGGCGTACCAGGCGTCGTGGTCGCAATTGCTGCCAGGAAATACGACAACGCCGATTTTCATGGAAATTTCAGCATAACAGGACCGCCCTCCGAGACCGACTCGCGGGGTTCTTCGGCATCTGGAACTAGTACTTCAGGCCTGGCCAAAGTGATTTAAATAATCGGTATTTTTGTTACATTTCTGCACGGAGCTATTAAACGGCCCGATAAAACCGGAACCGCACCGTCTGTTGATGGCCACGAGGCATAGGTGCGGTTACAGATCCAGCAAAGCGGCAGGACCGTCTTGTACAGACGTATTTGATGACTTACGGAGAATAAATGATAAGGAGCTATTTTCTCGATGTTGGCAGCTTCTTTCCTAACGGTCTTGACGGCTCAGGCTGACATCGTCAGCTTCACCGGCACTGTCTATCACGATTCCGGCAACCTTCTCAACGCCTCGACTGCGGCGACCGGCACAGCCATCGGCGGCTTCAGTGGATCGGCTATCCACTTCGATATCAACAGTCCTGAGGGTTCCGGTACGCCAATGTCCAACTTCTTCACCGGTGTTACAACCCACTCGACGCTGACGAGCAGCGTTTGGTGGAACCGCGTTATGAGCGATCCGACCGATGCGTTCCGACACGGTATCTACAGCACAGGCGTCATTATCGACGGGACCGCATCATTCAATCCCGGAGATACGATCACGATTACCCATGACGACGGCGCAATTCTGACGCTCGAGGGACTGGGCGCAGTAATCAATTCCGGAAGCCCCACGCCGGCCGTGGGCAGCACTTATACATTTGCGAACGCCTTCAACGGTACCTTCGATCTGCACTACATGGCGACCAATGGCAATCCAGAAGAGCTGAATTTCACGACGAAGCTCGCGCCGGCTCCGGAGCCATCCAGCATTGCGCTGTTCGGGGCGGGCCTGATTGGGTTTGCCGGCATTGTTCGAAAGAAGTACGCCAGCCGCCAGTAGTCGTGTTCGAGGACGTTCCCCATTCAGGCGCCCGAGTCGGAGCACTCGATTCGGCGCCTGATGGGAAAGGTCTATATAACCCGGCTTGGCCGGCAGCAATGCGAATAAGATCCGCCCGATATTCCTTCAGTTGCGGATCGTTGGCGGCAGGTTGATCGAGTTCGCTCCATTTCTGGCGCATATGGACTCGCGCCAGATCGGCTGGGCCTCTAACAGATCTCCAGACGATCCAGCTGTTTCTATAGCGTGCTTTCTTCAGCACCTCGTTATATTCCTTGATTGCGGCAGCCAAGTCTCCCGCGCGTTCGGTTTTCACCGTGAAGTGCGTGACGGCGCGGATGGATGCTGCGGGTTGTTGAGCGAGGCTTGAAGTGGCGACGGAAAGCGCGAATCCGAGCGCAGCCGCCGGTAGCCATTGCGAAGGACGGTAATTCTTAACTTCCCTTCCGGGCCTGAATCGCCACGGCGAAGTATATATCAGAAGACTAAAAGAAAACCCCGTTGTTCTCAGGCGAAATTCACGTCGGCCTGTGCCGTAATGCAGGCGAACCGGGTGCCGACTTCGTCCGCGCTCAGATCTTGAGGAAGATCTTGCGCCGATAAAGGAAGTAGCAGATATACCAGAGTCCCGCCAGCACCAGAATATTTTGCGGAATCGAGCCGAAATTTCCGAGGAACGCGAAGTCTCGCGTAAAACTCCGCAGCCCACGATCCAACCAGCCCCTGATGCCGATCTGTCCCAGCGAGTAAACGAAGATGGAATTCATTCCCAGCACCAGGAATGGAAACGTCCATCGTTTGATCTGCTTTACTTCGATGACCCAATAGAAAAAGGCGAGCATCAGGATCACCCAACCGGCACTGAAGAGAGTGAACGAAGCGGTCCACAGGCGTTTCACCATCGGGTTCCAGGGCTCGAGCGCGAGTCCCAGCACAAAAGCGGCAGCCGCGCACCCGGCCAGCACTTTCAGTTTGTGGCTGTGTGATTTATCGGTTTGCAGCAGCATGCCGGCCCAGCAACCAAACAAAATAGTGACCGCGTTTCCGATGAAATTGATGGTGGTGTAGTAGCCGGGGTAGTTATAGCCCAGCAGTTTCAAATCAATAAAGGCGCCGATGTTGCCGGTTTGGGAGAATGCGCCCTGCGGCCCGGGGAAAAGAACGAACAGCGCCCAGTAGCCGGCGAGCATGGCGGCCGCGACAGCCACCTGAAGCCGGAAGCGCAGTTGAATGATCAGGAAACAGATGACATATCCGAAGGCAATCTGGCACAGGACATTAATCAACTGGAAAACCAGTTGTGCGCGAGGCTGCGAGCCGCCCCAGTTGGAGTAGATGTTGCTGAGGACGATCAGTACCGCTGCCCGCCACAACACGTGCCGAGACAGATCCGCCCGGCTCGCGCCACGAGCGATTCTTCGCGCAAACGCGAACGGCATGGCCACGCCCACCATGAAGGTAAACGCGGGTTGAATCAAATCCCACAAGGTGCAGCCTTGCCAGGCCGAGTGATCGAACTGATACGCGAGCCAGCCCCAGCCGGGCTGATGCGCGAGCGCAGTGAGCCCGAACCCTTCCGAGACCAGGAGCAGCATAATGAAGCCGCGATAGGCATCGAGGCTGACCAGACGTTCGCCCGGTTTCGGGAGGTTCCGCTGCGCGGCGGTAATCGCGGGATTGACTTCAATGGCAGGCGTGGCCATGGTTCATTTACCTCTCACAGCCGGCGGTGAATTGGAGATCAGACTAACACAATTCAGACCGAATAATCAGGCAAAGCTGACGCCCGCCTGTTTCGCCATGCGCTGAATGTAAGCCCGGCCTTCGTCGTATTCCTTCGCTGATTTCAGGTGCTCCAGCATGAGCGGGGCATCTACCGGCAGACGCGACACGTTCAGAAGATAGCGGCTGTAGTCCAATACTCCGCGGCCGGGTACGACTTCGAGGAAATGCACGTTGTACTCGGGAATCCACGCGAGATCCTTCGCATGGCATGAAGCGATCCAGCGGCCGAGCTTGCGGAAGAGTTCGTCGATCAGATCGCCGTTGTTGTAAAAGCGCTCGGGCGAGTTGACGGCGTTGCAGACGTCCATGTGGACTCCGAAGGCTTTCCGGTCCACCGCCTTGATGAGCTGCAGATAGGAATCGGGGCCGTTGGGAATACTCCATGGCATCATTTCGATGGTGAAGAGCGTCCGCTTCGGCTTAATGGCATCGATCACGTGACGGCAGTTTTCGACGGTGGCGTCGAGAAATTCGCGCGAAAGATTTTTCGGGTGCGCGCCGTACCAGTAATCGGGGTTGTATGAGCCCGCGATATCGACACAGCAGCGCACGCCCACCGCTTCGGCGAGCGCGAGCCGTTGCGTCACGTAGTCAAGGTTCTCGCGCCGCTTCTCCGCATTCGGGTCGAGCATGTTCTTCCACGCGCCGACTTCGGCGATCACGACGTTTTCGGCCGCGAAGGCTTTCCGAATCGCGTCTACACGCGCCGTGTCGCCGGCTTCGGCCGCAGGACAGTATGCGGCGCTATAGCCCAGACGGCGATGCTCGCGCGCGAGTTCGGCCGGATCGTCCGATTTGAGAAAGATCGGGCCGCCGAGTCGCACAGGTTTGCCGGACTGCGCGCGAAGAGCCGCAGCCGAGGCGAGCGCGAGCGCAGAGAACCGCCGGCGGGTCATGCGGTGGCCGTGACTGCGGATTTCTTCATGAACGTCTCGATCTCCTGGATTTCATCCTGCGACAGGCGGAAATTCGCGGCGCCAATGACGCCTTCCACCTGCCGCGCAGAACGCATGCCCACGATGGCCCCCGTTACTTCCGGCCGCCGCAGGGTCCATGCGATTGCGACTTCACCGGGGGAACGGCCGTGCCGCTTGCCTATTTCTCGCAGCAGCTCGGCGAGATTCAGGTTACGGGTGAGCAGGGGCTCCTGGAAGTTCGGCGTTCGCTTGCGGAAATCGTCGGCGTGCATATTTTCGATGCGTTCGCGCGTCATGGCGCCGGTGAGCATGCCGGACTTCATGGGCGAATATACAATAACGCCAATGTTGTTTTGTTTGCAGAAGGGCAGGATGTCCTGCTCGATTTCGGGCTGGATGATCGAATAAGGCGGCTGCAGCGACGTGATGGGCGCAATGCGCTGCGCACGCGCAAGCTGGCTTGCGTTGAAGTTGGATACTCCGATCCAGCGGACCTTGCCCTCCTTCTGCAGCTCGGCCAGCGTGGCCCAGCCTTCCTCGATATCTTCATCCGGTTCCGGCCAGTGGATCTGGTAGAGATCGATGGTTTCCATCTGCAGACGGCGCAGGCTGTTCTCGATTTCGTGGCGGATGGACTCACGCTCGAGGCTCTTCTGAATCTGCCCCTGCTCATTCCAGATGCGCTCGCATTTTGTGAACACGTAAGGCCGGTTCGAACGGCCTTTCACCGCGCGCCCGACAACTTCTTCCGAGTGGCCGAGCCCATAAACCGCGGCTGTATCGATCCAGTTGATGCCACGATCGAGAGCGGCATGGATAGCGCCGATCGATTCCTGGTCATCCTGCGGGCCCCACGAAAACGCCCAGCCCGCACCGCCCATGGCCCACGCGCCGACACCGAGCGGCGTGATGCGCAGATCGCTGTTACCAAGCTGTCTGGTTTGCATGCAAACTACGGTATCTTATTGGTCTCCTCCGGCGTTGTTATCGCGGGCGGTCGTAGCGGAACGTCAGCACCATGGTGCTCTGAATCGGCTGGCCCCCGAGCGTGGCGGGACGAAACTTCCACGTCTGTGCGGCGTTCAGTGCGGAAGGGCCCAGCAGACCAGCGTAGGGCCCGGATTCGCCCGTAAGCCGGGCGGCGATTACGCGGCCATCTATGCCCACGGTCACCTCCACCTGAATCTGCAATGGACGATCGTACGCGTAGTCGGGAAGACGCACGCTCGCGGGCAGAACCGGCTGGCGCCAGCGGATGGGCTCCGGAGCGTGAAACTCGCGACGCGTTTCTATAAATCCGGGCAACCGTCCCGAAAACGAAGGCAGACCGCCGGCAAGGAGCTTCGTTTGATTTGCTGTGAGGGCAGCATCGATCGGCGGGAGATCGGGCGTCGTAATATCGCGCTGTTGCGCCGGGCTCGGGTCCGGCGGAGGTTGAAACGGACGCGGCGAGGCGCTCTGCCGAGTGTCCTGCGCCACAGGTTTTGTGAAGGCGTCCGTCGAGCGCGATTGAACTGCCGCGCCCACGATGCGAATCGATTGCGAAGCTGTTGCTCCTTCGCGAGACGTGACATCCATCTCCACGCTGATTTCGTCTGCCTTCGGCTTATAGACAATGCTGCCGGTCTGCAACTCGCGCGCGCTCAGATTCAAGGTTCTTGTGCGCCCCGCGTCCGAAATCCGAAATGTGGCGGAGGCCGCGGAAGCGACTTCGGGCGCAGTCCGGTCCCAGCCGATCAGGAGCGAATCCTTCTGATAATCCGCGCGCAGCCCGAGCGGCAATCGTGGAGCAGGCGCCGGAGCGGGCGCGGGCGACGCCAAACGGGTGCTGGCGCTCGCCGTTGCAGGGGTGAAAACGCGGGCCCGCGCATACCACGTGGCGCCGATCGTAACCAGGACCGCGGCCGCGACCCTCGCCTTGCGGTATATGGGCGCCGAGCGAGCCGGGACCGGCGCGGCGCTCGCAAGCGCAAGCGAAGCTCGCGAACTGGAAGCCGGTGGGGCGAGTATCGACGCAGGCTCAGTATCCTGATCGCGCGAATGGAACAGCGCATCGAGCCGGGAGAATTTGCCCAGATCGAACGGAAACGCCACCTCGACGCCATGCGGCAGCATGATGATGCAGGCCGCGTGGATCTGGCCATCGGCCGAGGGCTGGCAAAAAAGGAAGATGCTTTGGCTGCCAAAGAAGCTGCGGCTGATCTGCCGGTCCGCTTCTTCCGCTTCATGCTCCGGGCGCGTGTTGCTGCGGTACCAGCCGATGAGGCTGCTGCTCTGGCGGCCCTTGTTTACAACCTGCTGAAATTCCTGCTTCTCGCCTGCGGAAAGGCGCCAGGACGGTCCGTATTCATACCGGATGGGAACCGGAGAGATCCGGTCAACGCTTACCACCCATTCCGAGCTTTGCTGCGTCATTTTACCCGCGAGAACGCCGCCGACTTCCGCGCCGCGCCGCGGGATCGACATGAAGCCCGCGCCGATTTCCGAAGTCAAAGCGGCGAGCGCCTCGGGGCTGAATCGCAGCGACAGCCCGACCGAGCCGTTGCGCAATTGGAATGCGCCGGTCTCGATTCCGGACTGCTCCACATCGGTCATTCGATATCAACACTACTGAATCGGAACCCTCTATACAACGGAACAAATGCCGGCTCAGCTTCCGTCGGGATGTTTGCGGACATAAGAACCGCTTAATCTTTAAGGAAATGAACGAAAGCGGAAAATTGCGAAGATTCGCGGCGGCTTTCCTGTTTGCCGCGCTGGCGCACAACCCGGCATGGGCTCAATCTCCCGGTGAACTGGCGCACGGTTATCTGCGGGATTTGATCCGGCTCAATTCGACGAATCCGCCGGGCAACGAAACGCGCGTCGCCAACTATTTGAAGCAGCTGATGGACCGTGAGGGCATTCCGGCCGAACTCGTCGGAGAAGACCCGGCGCGGCTCAATTTTATCGCGCGGCTGAAGGGCTACGGGGCGCGGCGCCCGCTTCTGCTGATTGCGCACAGCGATGTGGTTCCGGCCGATCCATCGCAATGGTCGGTCCCGCCGTTTGCGGCGCTTGAGAAATCCGGTTACATTTACGGGCGCGGCGCCGAAGATGACAAGAGCCTTCTGGCCGCGGAAGTGGCCGTTGTGGTGGACCTGCACCGGCGGCGCGCGCGGCTCGACCGCGACATCATTCTGCTTTCAGAGGCCGATGAAGAGGCGGGCTCGCTCGGGGCCACCTGGGTGGTGGCGCATGCGTGGCCGAAGATCGACGCCGAGTTCGCGTTGAACGAATACTCGTACATTCTCCCCACCTCCTCGGGCGTGCCGGTGGTGCAGATTCAAACGGCGGAAAAGGTGCCCACCCGCTTTACGCTGATTGCGCACGGGACGGCGGGACATGGTTCCCTTCCCCGCGACGACAATCCTGTGGCGCATCTCGCGCGAGCGATTGTCCGGTTGACCGACTCGCAGCAGCCGGTCGCGCTGAACACGACGACCCGCACGTACCTCAAAGCGATCAGCGGGCTGCCTGATTACGTGTGGCTGCGGCCACTTCTGCCGAAGCTGGAAGATGCTGCGCAATCGGCGAAAACGGCCGACGAGATTCGCGCGCGCGACCCCGAGATCAATGCCATGCTGCGCTTCACCATGTCTCCCACAATGCTGAATGCCGGCGTGAAGGTTAACGTGATCCCGAACGCGGCCGAAGCGCGGGTGGATGGGCGGCGATTGCCGACCGAATCCCATGAGGAGATCTTTGCGCGATTGAAGCGCATCGTTAATGATCCGGCGATCACGATCGAAGCCGCGAAATCGACCGAACAACCCGCCACCGAGCCGAGTTCCCTCACCTCGCCGCTTTATAAAGCGATGGAAGCCGTTTTTCGCGAGTCCATGCCGAATGCGCTGGTGGTTCCGTTCCTGATGCGCGGAACGACTGACGGCGCGTATCTGCGTGCGAAAGGCATGGCGGTTTACGGCGTTCCCCTGTTTCGCAAAGATGGCGAGCTCCGGATGCATGGCAACGATGAGCGGATCTCGCTCGAAAACCTGCGCGGCGGAACGGATCTGCTGATGAAGATCGTACTTCGGGTGGCCGGAGGCGGCGATACGAAAGCGCCGCGATAAAATTTAGCTTGTTGCGTTTCCTTTTCGCCGCACTCGCTGTGCATGCGATGTTCGCGGCGCAGCTTCCTCGCAAACTGGTTGTTATTTCGATCGATGGCCTGGATGCCCGGCTGCTGAACCAACCATCGCTGCACGTGAAGGCGCCGAACATTCGCAGGCTGATGCGTAACGGGGTGTCGGCTGCAGGCGTGGTGGGCGTCGCGCCGTCCGATTCGTGGCCTTCGCACGCCGCTCTCGCTACCGGCACTCCCCCGTTTGAAAACGGCATTACCAGCAACTTCGTTCCGCATGGACCGGCCGAAGTCTTCGCATCTGCCTCGACGATTCAAACCCAGACGCTTTGGGATGCCGCCACGGCCGCCGGCCTTAAGACCGCGACCGTTTACTGGCCTTCGACGCTGGGCGCTCGCAGCACGTTCAACTTTCCTGAATATTGGGATTCGAGAAGAGGCAACGCAGTTGATTTCGAGCCGATCGTGTCCAGGTCACATCCGCCGTCGGCTGTGGCGCTCATCGAGCAGATGTTTCCGAGCTTCGAGAAGGGGCTTTGGGATGATTCCTCTTCCGCAGCCGCGGCTCAGTGGCTGCTGGCGACGGAGAAGCCGGACCTGCTGATGGTGCATATGGCGGAAGTGGACGCCGAACAGCACGATACCGGCGCGTTGAGCGTTTATGCGCGCGAGATGCTGGAAGATGACGACGATATGATCGGGCAGCTGATCGCGAAGGCGCCGCCCCGAACCGTTTTCGCCCTCGTGAGCGATCACGGTTTCGAGAACCAGAATTACCTCGTGCGGCCGCGCGTGATGCTGAAGCGCGCGGGTATAGCGGGCGATGTGGAACTGGCGGATGGCCTGATCGGCGCAACCGACGCGCGCGTCGCCGCTTATTTCCGGCGCGTGATTGCGGAGCCGAAGCGTTCCGGAATCGCTCGCGAAGTGCCCATGGCGGAAGTGACGGCGAAGGCGCCGGCGCTTTCGAAATGGGTTGCGGCGTTCGATACTCTGCCGAATTACGTTGCGATCGGCGAGGATCGGGGTCCGGCGCTCGGCCCCGGCAATCATCTGGGCGTTCATGGCCTGTGGCCCACGCGTCCCGGCTATCGATCCGTTTTCATCCTGTGCGGCGATGGCGTGGCCGCGGACAAACTGGACCAAATCGACATGCTTCGAATCGCGCCGACGCTCGCGTCGGTTATTGGCGTGCGAGTAAAGGACGCTAAACGGCCGGCGCTACCGATCCAAACGCCGTAGGGCGATCAGGAATCGAAGTGGACCAGAATCGGCCCGAGCAGATACGCGCTGAAGCAGCCGATGGCGTAGAGCACCGCTGACGACCACAGCACCATTCGGCTGAAGCGGCTTGCGACGTCGCAGGCTGCCGGGGCGTTCGGATCGCAGGCGCCGGCTCTTGCGCGCAACCTGGGCGCAAGAGCGTAGATATAAGCGAAATTAGCGCCGATGAGCAGGCCCGCAATCCCGAACACCCAGTTCTTGTGATGCGACATGGCGACGAGCCATGGCGCGGCCGAGAGCACGGATGCAACTGTCGCCCCAAGCCCGAAAAGGACAAAGAGCGAGGGCAGCGCGCAACAGAGGAGCGTTCCGATGGATGTAAACAGAGAAAGAACGCTCCACGCGCCGCTTCGCGATCTCAGCGGCGCATCTGCTTCTCCGGTGAGACGCCGCCCGCCGTCCAGCGCATCAGCCTGCAATTCCCGACTTGCTTTCATCTGATTTGATCGACCTCCAATGGCGCGTTTACTTTGAAATCCTTGCCGGGCGTCATCACGCCGTGAATGAAGACGCTCTGGCCCACTTTTTTCGACGCATCGTTGAACGGCCCCGGGTTCTTCGCATTTGGCGCGAGCGAAATGACGTCTTTTGTTCCGGCGACTCGCAGTTGTGTTTTTCCCTGCGCGTTCGCAATTTCGCCGACGACGGACACGGCTGTCGCTTTCGGCGTATAGCCCTGGTTGTGAATCAACTGCCAGAGTTGAGGAACGGAAACCGTATTCCCGCGCTTGAGCTTTACTGTCGCAAGGCCTTTGTTCAGACTCACGTCGACCGATTCCACTCCTGGGACTTTCCTCAATGCCACGTTCACGACGTGGGCGCAGGTCATTCAATCCATTCCGAATATCGAGAGATCGACCTGGAGTAATTCTGCGCGGCTGGTTGCCGCGGCAAGCAGCATAAAAGCAGTGGCGATGACGTTCTTTCGCATTGTGATCATCCTTTCTCAAAAGAAGTAAGCAAAATTGATTGCGAACCGGTAATGCTCTTTGGGGTAGAGCGGGCCGGTATCCCGATAGAGCGGAAACTGTATTCCGGCTTCGATTCCGATTGCGCGGTAAACCCCCAGAAGGCTCGGCCCCAGAAAAATCTGACTTGCCGAGCTACCTGGGAGCTCCATATTCGCTCGTTCAATTCCGCCGCTTCGCTCGCCCGTCAATTCACCGAAAACGCGCCAATCCCATCGTGGGTAATCGGTTCGCCATGAGAGCGGCCGATAGCCATAGACAGCGGTGCAGGTCACCAAATCGGGGCGCTGGTCGCCGCTCGATTGCGCGTACTTTTGATATGTCGCGCCCGCCCATACGTACTGACTTCTGGAAGCAACGCCGGTAACGGCGCCGATGAGATATCCCAGCCCGCTATTCAGATTTCGAAATGCGCCTGCTTCCTGCTGTGGGCCGGGCGCAAGCAAACCGCCTACGGCTGTGCTCTCGATTCTTTTTCCAGCCAGATCTTTTCGCTTGAATCGCCACCACGCAAGCGCGCTAAAATCGCCACTGATCGGGGTATTTGCCGTAACGGACGACCGCGGAAAGGGATCGGCGCTGAATACAATCGGCCCTGAAACGGCGAGCTTCAGGTTTTCGGTGATGCCGTAACTGAGTTCCGCCTCGAGTGATGATGCTTTTCCACTACGTCCGTTGACTCCGAGGTCGAAGCTCCAGCCACCTTTCGGATTGGTCGGCGTGGCCAGGCCAAACACCGGCCCATGGTCAGCTGCGTCTATCTCTCCGGCTGAAAATGCGGCCGCAGCGATAACGATTACGCAGAATCGCTTGTTTAATTCCATCTGTTTGCTCCATCATTTCGGTTCGTGGCTGCGAGATTGCAGCGCCGCGCACGAGCATGG
>Ga0207660_10002311_pt1 | contig 12555 bp, 11 predicted proteins | sample KBSC73BmetaG_FD_184335 | JGI IMG/M metagenome (GOLD analysis project Ga0207660, IMG submission 184335) | Corn rhizosphere microbial communities from Kellogg Biological Station, Michigan, USA - KBS C7-3B metaG (SPAdes) (version 2) | ecosystem: Host-associated > Plants > Roots > Rhizosphere ... | reverse complement strand
CGTTGTGCGAGTTGAAGAAGAACGAGAGCCGCGGCGCGAAGTCGTCGACGTCGAGTCCCGCGCGAGTGCCGTACTCCACGTACTCCATGCCGTCGCGCAACGTGAACGCGAGCTCCTGCAGCGCCGTCGATCCCGCCTCGCGGATGTGATAGCCGCTGATCGAGATCGTGTTGTATTTCGGAACGTTCTCCGCGCAGAACTTGAAGATGTCGGTGATGAGCCGCATCGAGGGACGCGGAGGGAAGATGTACTCCTTCTGCGCGATGTACTCCTTGAGGATGTCGTTCTGCAGCGTGCCGCTGATCTTCTTCCAGTCCGCGCCCTGCTTCTCCGCCACGGCGAGATACATCGCCAGCAGGATCGGCGCGGTGGAGTTGATGGTCATCGAGACCGTGACGTCCTCGAGCTTGATGCCTTCGAAGAGCGCTTCCATGTCCGCGAGCGTGTCGACGGCCACGCCGCACTTGCCGACTTCGCCGGCGCTGTAGTGATGATCGGAGTCGTAGCCGTAGAGCGTCGGGAGATGGAACGCGGTGGAGAGTCCGGTCTGTCCGTGCGAGAGGAGGTACTTGAAGCGCTCGTTGGTCTGCTTCGCGGTGCCGTAGCCCGCGAACTGGCGCATGGTCCAGAGCCGCCCGCGATAGCCGGTCGGATGGATGCCGCGCGTGTAGGGAAACTCGCCGGGGGACGCGATCTCGTTGAAGTCCTGCTCGGCGATGGAGAGCGGCGTCGCCAGCGGATTCACTTCCATGCCGCTGACCGTCGTGAAGTCTTTTTTCCAGAACGGCTTCTTCCCCGCTTCGCGGCGCCACGCGTCTTCTTTCTTCTGAACGGCACGCATCGCGTCGTCGGAGAAGAGCGGGAGCTGTTCTTCCGAGGCGCGCGGCGGCGGGGTGAGGACGGCGGCATTGGTGCGAATGTCGGCTTCGTTGCGGCTCATGGTGTTGTGCTCCGGTCGTTAACTATACGTCGGCTTGGTCTTCGCGAGGAACGCGCCGAGTCCTTTCTGCGGCTCGCCCAACGCGAACAGACGCGCGAATGCGGCGCGCTCGAGGCGGTCGCCGCCGCGCGAGCGAATCAGCGCGGCCGCGGTGTCGAGTGCCACAACGCTCCGGTGGCGCGTCCATTCCTCCAGCCACTGCTCGGGTTCCTTGTTCGTGACGTCGTCACACAGTCCCGCGTCGAGCGCTTCGCTTGCGCTCATCGTTTCCTGCAGCCGCAGCGCGCCTCTTCCCACTCTCCACACCGCACCCGCCCATGCCTGCGGCGCGTCGATGTGCAGCGTGGCGTTTTCGCGAAGAACCGCGAAGTCGGCGAAGAGCAACGCGGCTGCTGCGATGCCGCCGACCTCCCCTTCGCCCATCGCGACGGTGAGATCGCTGCGCGCGAGAAGGGCGTCGAGCGCGGGCGCATCGAGCCCGCGGAGCTCCGCGGGCGTGAGAACGTGCATCAGCGAAAGATCGAGAAGACGCGGTTCAGCACGCCTTCGTCATGATGCTCGAACCGCTCGAGCTCCCCTTTGTCGAAGAACACGCCGCCGCAGTTCGCGCACTGGTCGACTTTGACGCCGTGCAGCTCGATCTCCGCGAGATCCATCCCGCACTTCGGGCATTTCATCCAGTGCAGTTTCTTCAGCTGCTCTTTTTCGTCGACGGATTTCTTCGACGCCTGCTCCTGCGCCCACTTCTTCCGCCGCTCGAGCTCCTGCTTCGCAAAGTACTCATCCTCGGCACGGCTCGGCTTCTCATACTCCGACATGTGTTCCTCCGTGGGGCGATTCTATCCCTCTCTCCTCCCCTTCCTCCCCACCATCAACAACCCCGGCCCGAAGGGCAGCCAGGCGAAGAGGGAGTCGATGGCGAAGATGGCGCGGACGAGGCTCACGAGCGTGCGGGAGCGGCCGGCGCGGGCGACGGATTGGAGGGCGGGGTCTTCGTTGACGTTGCGGCGGGCGCGGCGCTTGTTCATGGGGAGCAGGAACAACGTGTCGTAGGTCAGGACGACGGGGAAGCCCCAGTAGCTCGACTTCGCGATGTCGAGGCCGGCGTCGCGGAAGATCGACTCGAGCTGGGCGCGGGAGTAGCGGCGGCGGTGCTCGAAGTAGACATCCGAGGCGGTCCAGAGACTTTGCAGCGCGGGCACGGTGGCAATGCAGGAGCCGCCGTCGCGCAGCACGCGTGCGATCTCGCGCGCGGCGGACGCATCGTCATCGAGATGTTCGAGCGTCTCGCCGGTGGTCACGCCGTCGAACGCGCCGTCGCGGAACGGCATGCGCGTCATGTCGCCGACGACCGCGGGAATGGTCGACGTCCGCTTCACGTGCAGCGCGGCCTCGAACGCGTAATCGATGCCGAAGACGCGGTAGCCGCGCTGCTGCATTCTCCCCGCGAGCTGGCCGAGGCCGACCGCGCCGTCGAGGATGCGCGCGTTGCGCGGAAGGCGTTCGACTTCGCGCACGATCATCGCGAGGCGATGCTCGTGGCGAGGTCCGAACATTTCGGGCTGCGTGCCCCAGGCGTGCGTGGAGGTCATAGCCGGCGGCGGATCAGAACGCCGCCGGCTGCGGATTCTATTGCGGGCTGACCGTTGCGGTCAGGCTGTCCACCGTACCGCACGGATTGGAAATGCGCACCCAGAACATCTCCGGACCGAAAATCGCGGGCGTCTCGAACTCCGCGGACGTCGCGCCCGCGACGGGGAACCGCGTGATCGGCGCGTGTCCGCTATACCACTGATAGGTTCCGGCACCGCCCTGCGCGGTGACGCGCAGCTTCGCCTTCGCGCCCGACGCCACGGTCTGACTCACCGGCTGCGACGTCCCGAGAATCGTCGGAGGCGTGCAGAGAACGTCTGCACCGAAATTCGCGAAGCGGACCTCGTTTCCGCCGCTGCCGAGGATCGACAGGCCTTCGTAACGCTGCGGGAAAATCGTGTTGTCGATCGACAACGTCGCCTTCGCCGTGCCGTTGCCCGGCGCGGGAATCTCGGACTTGTCGAACGTGATCGTCATTCCTTGCGGCAAGGCGGGCGCGGAGAGACGAACCGGCGAGTTGAAGTCGAACTCGGGGTTGTGCACCGACGTCACGGTCAGCGTCGTCGACTCGCCCGGCGCCAGCGTGACGAAGTTCGGAGTGACGCTGAGAGAGAAGGGGTGGAAATTCGCCGCCGACGGGATGGCGCCGAACGAAACGGCGTGGCTCAGCTCCACCGAGGTCGCCGGGCCCTGCATGATGTTCTGCCACTGGATCGCCGCGCCGTTATCCTGGCACTCGCCCGGCGTGGCGATGTTGTTCAACTCATTCGCCGCGATCTGCGACCAGACGTGGCTGAAAAACGACGCGGTGAAACGGCTCGCCGGCGTAATCGGGATCAGCAGAATGTTGTAGCCGCCGTCGCCGCAATCGCGCCCGCCGACCGCTCCCAGATCGGGAACGCTGACGAAGATCCCGGCGTCCGACGCCGCGAGAAAGATGTCGGCGCCGAACGTCGCGTCGATCTCGTGCAGGGTGTTCGTCGTCGAAAAGAAATTTGAGCTCACGCGGAAGAAATTGTTTCCGCGCACGTAGCGGACGGTCATCGTGACGCGGACGTCGGTGCCCGGCGCCGCGAGCGCGATCGAGACCGCGTACGGCGACTCCGGCGTGCCGTTGCCGGTGAGCCTCGGGATGCCGAGCTGCGTCCAGGGCGTGTAGGCGCCCAGATTCCCGGTAGCCGTGCCGCCGTTGTGCGTCGTGAAGCTCGGCGCGTACAGCACGCCGTCGACATGCGCCATCAGGCCCATGTCGGCCAGAGAGCCGCCGGTGGGAAACACCTGGCCGACGCCTGGAACGGCCGTGTTGAAGATCTGGAACGAGCCGTCCGCGCCGACGTTGATCTTCAGCGGTGACGCATCGATGGTCGTAATGGACTGGCCGTAAGCCGTGACCGCCGCGAAAGCGACGAGCATCGCGACCACGAATGACATTCGCGCCCTACGCATCTTTCACCTCCACACACAGCACTGGCGAATGACCCGGGGAAGGTTAAAAGATTAGCACAACGCCGGTTGCAGCCGTTAGGCGCCCAGAATCTCCCGCAACGCGGCCGGCGCCTGGGCGAGCGCTTCGTTCAGGCGCTCGGCGTCCTTGCCGCCCGCCTGGGCGAGGTCGGGCTTGCCGCCGCCTTTGCCGCCGACGATCGGCGCGAGCTTGCCGATGAGCGTATTGGCCTGCACGCGGTCGAGCAGGTCCTTCGTCACCGCGGTCAGCAGCGTGACCTTACCGTCGGTCGTGCTGCCGAGGACGACGACGCCGCTCTTCAGCTTCGAGCGGAACGTGTCGGCGAGATTGCGGAGATCGCCGCCGCTGACGTCGTCGACGCGACGCGCGAGGAGCTTGACGCCGTTGACGTCGACGATGCCGTCATCGGTGCCCGAAGCGGGCGCCGCTCCACTGGCAAGGCGCACCTTCAGCTGCTTGATCTCTTTGTCGAACTGCTTCTGGCGCTCCTGCAGCTGACGCTGCAGGTCTTCGACGCTCGACTCCACTTTGCGGAAGTACTCGAGTGCGCCGCGTCCGGTGAGCGCTTCCATGCGCCGCACGCCGGCAGCGATCGAGCGATCGCTGACGAGCTTGAAGAGACCGATATCGCCGGTGCGGTTCACGTGGCATCCGCCGCAGAACTCGCGCGAGTAGTCGCCCGCGGCGACGATGCGCACCTGCTCGCCGTATTTCTCGCCGAACATCGCGACGGCGCCGCTCTTCTTCGCCTCTTCGATCGGCATGATCGTCTTCGTCACCTCGAGGTTGGCGCGGATCTTCTCGTTCACCGCATCTTCGATCTGCTGGACCTGCTCGTCGGTGAGCGGCTGGTGCCAGGTGTAGTCGAAGCGCAGGCGATCGGGCGCGACGAGCGAGCCGGCCTGCTGGACCGTCGGTCCGAGGATGTCCTTCAGCGCCTTGTGCAGCAGGTGCGTGGCCGTGTGATTCGCGGTCGTGTCGAGGCGCTGCGGCACGGGAACCGACGCACGCACGTGCATGCTCGGCGCGAGCGAGCCCTGATCGACACGAACTCGCGACATGGTGAGCTCACCAACTTTTTGAGTATCGAGGACCGTCGCTCTTCCGTCTTGCCACACCAATGTTCCGGTGTCTCCGATTTGCCCTCCGGATTCAGCATAAAAAGGCGTCGGCGAGAGGAACACGCCGCCTTCGGTTCCGTGATGCAGCGCATTCACCGGCTTGCCGTCGACGAAGATGGCTTGAATGAGTGATTCGACGTCCGTGTAGTGGTCGTAGCCGACGAAGTGAATGGGACCGAGTTTCTCGTTGAGAATCGCGGATACGTCGGCATCAATGGAAAACTTCGAGCTCGCCTTCGCTTTCTTCCGCGCCTCCTCCATCATCACGTCGAAGCCGTCGCGGTCGAGCGTGACGCCTTCCTCTTCCGCCATCTCGGCGATGAGGTCGATGGGGATTCCGTAGGTGTCGTACAGGCGGAAGATCTCCGCGCCGCCGAGCGTCGTCTCGCCGCGGCGCCGGACTTCGTCGAGCACCTGGCCGACGCGCTCCATGCCGACGGTGAGCGTGCGCGAGAAGCGCTCTTCTTCCGACTCGAGCGTCTTCACGATCGCGATGCGGCGCTCCTGCAGCTCGGGATAGGCATCGCCCATCGCCTGAATCACCGAATCGACGAGCTGCGTGAGCAGCACGGCATTCGGCAGTTTGCGTCCGAAGCGGATCGCGCGGCGGATGATGCGCCGCAGCACGTAGCCGCGGCCTTCGTTCGACGGAATCACGCCGTCGCTGATGAGGAACGACGCCGCGCGCGCGTGATCGCACAGGACGCGCACCGCGGTGTCGAGGTCGTCGTCCATGTTGCCGCGATACGTGTAACCGCTGACTTCCTCGACGCGGCGCATGATCGCGCGAAAGAGGTCGGTGTCGTAGTTCGTGTCGACCTTCTGCAGCACGAGCGCGAGACGCTCGAGTCCCATGCCGGTGTCGACCGACGGCGCGGGAAGCGGGTGCAGCACGCCGTTCTCGTCGCGGTCGTACTGCATGAAGACGAGGTTCCAGACCTCCATCGTGTCGTCGCCCGGTCCGTTGACCAGCTCCGCGACGTTCTTCGACAGGTCCTCTCCTCGGAAGTAATGAATCTCGGAGCACGGCCCGCACGGGCCGGTGTCGCCCATCTGCCAGAAGTTGTCTTTCTTGCCGAAGCGCAGCACGCGCTCGGGACGCGCGCCCGCTTTGATCCAGAGCTGCTCGGCCTCTTCGTCGGCCGGCACCTTGTCGTCCCCTTCGAATACGGTGAACCAGAGCCGCTCGACTTCGAGGCCGTAGACGTTGACCAGCAGGTCCATCGCGTAGCGGATCGCGTCTTCCTTGAAGTAATCGCCGAACGAGAAGTTGCCGAGCATCTCGAAGAACGTGTGATGGCGCGCGGTGCGGCCGACGTTCTCGAGGTCGTTGTGCTTGCCGCCGGCGCGGACGCACTTCTGCGAGGTCGTGGCGCGCGCGTAGTCACGCTGCTCGCGGCCGAGGAAGGTGTCCTTGAATTGATTCATCCCGGCGTTCGTGAAGAGGAGCGTCGGATCGCCCGCGGGGACGAGCGACGAGCTGGGCACGCGGCGGTGGCCGTTCTTCTCGAAGTAGCCGAGGAAGGTCTCGCGGATCTGGCTGGTGGTGAGCAAACGAAAAACTCCTTAACGGCTCCTCAACACCGGGCGGATGAATTGTCATCCCGAGCGTGCTCAATGTGTTTGCACCGGCTCCGAGAACTCGCTGGTCGACCAATCGCCCGGCTCCGCGCTGCTCACCGTCGCGCGGAACGTGTTCGGGCGCTGGTACCACGTGGTCGTGAACGTGAACGTCGTCCCTGTGAACGTATGCACCGGCAGCGTTCCCTCGGGCCAGACGCCCATGCTCTCGCCGTAGATCGTCAGTTTCCACTTCGTCGTGGGATCGGGCGCGTCGAACGTGCCGCGAATCGTGAGCGTCTTCGTAGCGTCGTCGTAGACCGAGGACTCGAGACGCGGCGCCGGAAGCGCAAACTCGGAGGGGTTGCGCACGTGGCCGGAAAACCCGTCGATGAACTGATCGATCGGCAGTCCGCCGTTCGGATCGATCCAGGTGTCGTCGACGCGCACGCCGCGCGCACCGCGTGCGACCGCAATCCCCATGTGCGCGTTCTTGCCGATGAAGTCTCGCTGGATCCGAACGTCGCGCGCTTCCGGACCGGCGAACACACCGCTCGCGCCGTTGTTGCGGATCCCGTTGAAGCCCAGCGTGATGCGCTCGCCGCCCCAGATGAACACGCCGCTGCGGATGTTCGAAGACACCGTGCTGTCGTAGATGGCGACGTCCGCCGCGGGCGGATCGATCGTGATCCCGCGGCTGCCGTTCGGATTCGGACGCCCGTCCGGATGCACGCCGATCACGGCTCTGTAGATTCCGGTTCCGCCGCGGCGCGTGATCGCGATGCCGTCCCACGGAAAGCCGCCGATGGAGAGGCTGTAGATGGTCGCGAGTCCCTCGCCCCGCAGTTGCAGTCCATGTCCGGCCGCGAGCAGAGAGCCATCGAGCTCGACGCGCGGCTGGTTGGAGAACTCTCCGATCTCGAAGTCGGGCGCGGTGAGCTCCGGCAGCGGCGTCAGCGGACGGATTGTGTACCACTGCCCCGCCGGCAAGGCTTCGGGAAAGCGAAACAGGAAGCGACACGGCACGCGGTCGCGCGCGCAGGCGTCGTTCGCGTATTCGATCGCGGCGCGCAGCGAGCCTTCGCCGGCGTCGTTCGTGTTCGTGACGAGAACGTCGCGCGGATTGACCGAGCTCGCCGAGCCTTCGCGGTTGATGAACTCCTTGCCGCCGACGGCCCACGTCGCCGTCGCGTTGAGCGAGAACCGTCCTTCATTCGCCGGCTCGATCGTGACGACGAGCGGGACGAACGGCCAGCCGTTCGCGATGCCGCGAAAGAACGGAAGCCGGCAGCGGACGTGTAGCGGCTCGACCGTCTGACACGTCCATTGCTGCCCCCACGCGGGATGATTCGTCGCGGTGAGCGTCGCCGGCTTGCCGTATGAGTTGAGAAAGATGTCGACGTCGATGTCCGTCAGGTCGATGCCGGCTTTGTTTCGCAGCGACGCCAGCGAGCTGGCGGAGCTGCCGTCCGCCGAGCGCTTGATCGGATCGAGATGGATCTGGAGCAGCGGCGACTCTTCGGCGGCAAACGATGGGATGGAAAGGAACGCGAGGAGGAGGAAGGTCAGGGATCGTTTCATGGGAGCTCGTTGGAATTGAAAATTGAAAATTGAGAATTGAAAAAGTCTGAAGCTCGCTCTTTTAATTTTCAATTTTCAATTCGCCGACAATGTCGGCGTGATCGTATCCTTGTTTCAGCAAATAACCTATCAGCTTTCTTCTGCCATCGTCCGATTCCAGAAGCGCGGCGCGGCGTTGGATGATCGCGCGGATCTGCTCGCGCTCCCGTTCGGGATCGACGTTCTCTTGTACGGCGCGCGACGCGGTTTCGTCATCGATGCCCGCGGCGCGCAGTTCGAGCACGATCCGCTTCGCGCCGATGCGCTTTCGCGAGCGCGTGCGCGCGAACGCGCCGGCGAAACGCTCGTCATCGAGCCACTTCTCTTCGCGCAGGCGCGCGATCGTCGCGTCGATGACGGGCTTTTCGAATTTCTTGCGCTGCAGCTTGCGGCGCAATTCGAGCTCACCGTTGAAACGAAATCCGAGGATGCGCAGGGCGGCGACGTAGCAGCGTTCGGCGTCTGTCACTTGCTCATGAAGGACAACAGCGCCTTGCCGACGTCGGTGTTGTCGATGTATCCGTGAAACGTCTCCGCGCCGGGGCCGAACGCGAACAGCGGAATCGACGTCCCGGTGTGCTCGACGGTCGCCCATTCCATGCGCCAGCGCTTCTTGTCGCGCGTCTGGAAGATGCGCAGGCCGCCGGTCTCGTGATCGCCCACGGCGATGACGAGCGTGTCATTGCGCGCGGCAGCGAAATCGAGGGCGACGGCGAGCGCGGCGTTGTACTGCGTCAGCGCCTTGCGCAGATTGTCGAGGCGGTTGCTGTGACTCGAGGAGTCGATGCCCTCTTCCTCGATCAGGAGAAAGAATCCGTCCGGGTCTTTGCTCAGTTTGTCGATGGCCCACTTCGCAAGCTCGGCCAGCGGCGCGGTTGGATCTTCGAGATCATCGTCCTGCCGCTGCATCACGCCGAGGACGCGCGGAGCGTTGGTGGCCTGCAACTCGGCGAGACCTTTGGCCATCACGCGATTGGCGGCCTTCAGCTCGTCCGGCGTCGGCAATGGCGTTGTCCCGCGCTCGTCGATGCCGCCGCCGATGATGATGTCGGTGCCGCTCGCGACCATCTGCTGCGCGATCGACTTCGCTTCGTCGTATCGCTCCTTTGCGTGCGCTGCAAACGCCGCCGGAGTCGCATCCCAAAAATCGGTCGTGGTGACGAGCCCCGTTGCTTTTCCGTTTGCGTGCGCCACTTCGACGACGGTCGTGCGCGGCTGTCCGTCCGGCGCGACGCTGATGGCGTGGTAGTTCGCTTTTTCGCCGGTCGCGAACGCCGAAGCCGCGGCGCCCGAGTCGGTCACGGCTTCATCGGCGCAGTACGTGGACATGAACGCGGACTGCGGCATGCGCAGGAACTGCAGTTTGTCGGCGAGCAGCCAGCGCGCGGCGGTCACGTGCGCGGGACCCATGCCGTCGCCGACGACGAGGATGACGTTCTTCGGCCGCTGCGCGGCGAAGATCGAGGTCGCGACAAAGAGCAGGACTGGAAGGCGGCGCATCAGAGAGTATTGCTGAAATCGAACGGCGACTCGTCGCTGAACGGATCATCGCTCTGGCCCGTGACGGTGAGCTTCGCGTCCATCTCGTCCTTGGCCATGTCGGAGGTCGACTGGATGCCGGAGAGCTTGAGACGGAACTCGTCCGGGTTCGACGCGCGGCGCAGCGCTTCGTCGAGCGTGATGAGGCCGTTCTTGTAGAGGATGTACAGCGACTGATAGAACGTCTGCATGCCGTACTGCGACGTGCCGGCCGCGATCGCGTCCTTAATCAGCTTGGTCTTGTCCTTGTTCTCGATGCAGTCCCGGATGTACGCCGTCGAGATCAGCACCTCGGCCGCCGGAACGCGTCCGAGACCGTCCGCGCGCGGCAACAGGCGCAGCGAGACGACCGCTTTGAGCACGGCCGCGAGCTGCAGGCGGATCTGCTTCTGCTGGTGCGGCGGGAAGACGGAGATGATGCGGTTCACCGTCTCGGTCGCGTCCATCGTGTGCAGCGTGGAGAGCACGAGGTGGCCGGTTTCCGCCGCGGTGAGCGCGGTCTCGATGGTCTCGTAGTCGCGCATTTCGCCGACGAGAATCACGTCGGGATCCTGGCGCAGCGCGGACCGCAGCGCCTGCGAGAACGACTTCGTGTCGACTTCGACTTCGCGCTGATTGACGATCGATTTCTTGTCGCGGTGGAGGAACTCGATCGGGTCCTCGACCGTCATGATGTGTTCCGTGCGATGCGCGTTGATGTAGTCGATCATCGCGGCGAGCGTCGTCGATTTGCCGGAGCCGGTCGTGCCGGTGCAGAGAATCAGTCCGCGCCGCTCTTCCGCGATTTTCTCGAGCACGACGGGCAGCATCAGCTCGCGAATGGACAGGATCTTGACCGGAATGACGCGCAGCACCATGCCCACGGTGCCGCGTTGCTGGAAGATGTTGCAGCGAAAGCGTCCCAGCCCCGGGACGGAGTAGGCGATGTCGATCTCGTAGTTGTTCTTGAACTTTTCTTTCTGGCGCGAGGACATGATCGAGAACGCCATCGCGATCGTGTCTTCCTGCATGAGCCGCTTCAGCTCGACGAGGGGAACCAGCTCGCCGTCGACGCGGATGACGGGATGCGAGCCGACCTTGACGTGAAGGTCGGACGCCCGCCGCTCGGCAGCTATCTTCAGGAGATCATTGATATGCACGGGTCACCTCCGGCAAGTACCGGAAAATCTGGATTTTACTCTACGCGCCGCCTAAAGTGCCGGGCGTGACCGACCTCACGTTGCGCTATCTCTCGACGATCCCATCCGGCCGCGCCGAGGACGAGCCGATGCCCACGATCGTGCTCATGCACGGGCGCGGCGCGGACGCGCACGACCTCGCCGATCTCGCGCCGATGCTCGACGTCGCGCCCGGCTGCCGCTTCATTTTTCCCAACGCGCCGCGGCCGTGGGAAGCCGCGCCGGGGATGACGTTCGGCTGGACGTGGTTCGACGGCTGGCCTCCCGATCCCGCGTCAGTCTCCGCATCGCGCGAACTGATCCTGAAGTTCGTCGGCGAGATCAAAGAGCTCCATCCAACCACCGCCTTGTTCCTCGGCGGTTTCTCGCAGGGAGCGATGATGGCGCTGGACGCAGGATTGCGAACGGATGTCGATGCCATCATCGCGATGAGCGGCGGGTTGTACGAGCTGCCGCCGAACGCATCGCCGCGTCCGGTATTCATCGCGAACGGCACGGCCGACGACGTCGTTCCCGTTGTCTACGGGCAACGCGCGCGGCTTACCCTGGAGGAGCACAAGTTCGATGTCTACTATCACGAGTATCCGATGGGACATCAGATCGTGATGGAAGAGCTGGAAGACCTGCGCGCGTTCATCAAGTGGATTCTCGATAAACGGCGCGCGCCTTGCTAAGAAAACCACTAATGAACGCCCGGCCCCTTCTCCTCGCTACCGCTCTCGCGACGCTCCTCCCGCTCCAGGCAAGCGCGACGATTTCGCGCGCGATCGGCTTCGACGAGAAGGTCGACAACGCCGCCGCGATCGTCCTCGGCAAATGCATCAGCACGTCATCGAAATGGGACCCGTCCGGTAAGTGGATCCTCACCTACTCCACGTTCCGCGTCGAAGAGACGATGAAAGGACTGCCGGCCCAGGAGCTGACGGTCGTCACGCCCGGAGGCACGGTCAACGGCATTCATCAGGAGACGATCGGCGTGCCGTCCTTCTCGAACGGCGACGATCACGTGATCTTCACGAAGAACACGAGCGCGGGTCCGACGGTGCTCTACTTCGAGCAGGGCGCGTATGACGTCGAGACCGTGCGCGGCGAGCGGTTCGTGAAGCCCGCGGTCTCCGCGGCCGTGCTCGTCGACACGCAGCGCGGCATCGCGGTACCGCCGGAGCAGACGCGATCGCTGCGCGACTTCGAAGTGAGCGTGCGCGACCGCGTCCGGGAGCGTCAGCTGCGAATGGAAATGATCGAGCGCGAGAAGCACCAGCAGGCGTCGCTCATCGGCATCGTGAAGCGCAACTGGATGCTGATCGCGCTCGCGCTGATCGGGGCGGCGCTCGCGACGTGGCAGCTGGTGAAGCGCTGGTAGCGTGACGGACCGCGTCGCACAAGAGGCGCTCGATCGCGCGCTCGACGACTCCGGCCAGCTGCTCCTCCACTTTCAGCCGATTCACGACGTGCGCACCGGCGCGATCTACGGCGCGGAGGCGCTGCTGCGCCAGCGGCGCGAGTCAGGCGAGGTTCGCGAGGCGTCGATCATCACCG
>Ga0207660_10002307_pt1 | contig 12572 bp, 13 predicted proteins | sample KBSC73BmetaG_FD_184335 | JGI IMG/M metagenome (GOLD analysis project Ga0207660, IMG submission 184335) | Corn rhizosphere microbial communities from Kellogg Biological Station, Michigan, USA - KBS C7-3B metaG (SPAdes) (version 2) | ecosystem: Host-associated > Plants > Roots > Rhizosphere ... | reverse complement strand
ATACTGCAGCAGCTCGACCCGAGCGGCTGGACGGTGACGAAAGGGGCGCCGCTCTTTCCGCGCGAGGCAGCCGCGGCGGCATAATTCGTTGCACCGTAAGTCAGTGTGACGGAATGGCTTGGCGAGAGCGCGCGGCTGGTCGCGCCGCTCCGGAAAAGCTGCGCCTCGAGCGTGACCGATCCCCCTCGACGACAGTCTTTTTCGGGTAGAGCCGCCAGGTCCTTTTGGAGAGCCGTATGCCGCCACAGCGCCGCTGGACCTTTCTCGTCGTACCGCACGGCTCGGACTCTCCCCGCAGCTTCTCACTCTCCGAACGACTCGTCAAACACCTCGCGATCGGCGCGGGTGCCCTCGGCCTCGTCGCGGCGATGGGCGTCGGCGTCGCGTTCAGTCATGTCGCGCTCACGCTCTCCCGCAGTGACGACGGGCGCGCACTCGGCAACGTGACGCTCATGCAGGCGCGACTCGACAGCCTCGATGACACCCTGCGCGCGATCTCGCGCCGCGATCAGCAGATTCGCCTGCTCGCCGGCCTCGAATCCGATTCTGCGCTGCAGCACCGCGACAGCAACGGCGTGGTGCTCTCCGTCGGCCACGTGCGCGAGATGACCGTCAACACGACGAGCGACATCGACGGGATGATCAAGCGCGCGAACTCCCTCGCGGCGAGCTTCGCCGAGGTGTCGGGAACGCTGGCGCACAACACCGAGAAGATGGCGCGGATTCCATCGATCATGCCCACGGCGGGCTGGCTATCGAGCAACTTCAGCCTCTCCCGCTTCCATCCGATTCTGCACTACGCACGGCCGCACGAGGGAATCGACGTGAGCGCGCCCATGGGCGCTCCGATCGTCGCACCGGCGGGTGGAGTGGTGCAGCGCGTGACGTGGGAGACGGGCTACGGCAACGTGCTCGAGATCGACCATGGAGACGGCATCGTGACCAAGTACGCGCACTGCTCGAAGGTGCTGGTGCGCGCGGGACAGCGCGTGAAGCGCGGCCAGATCATCGCGAACGTCGGCAGCACGGGACTGTCCACGGGCCCGCACGTGCACTACGAGATCCACGTGAACGGCAAGGTCGTCGATCCGCTGACGTACGTGCTCCCCGAGGGCGTGATTCCGGACTGAGCTCCGGAAGCTGCACGAGGAGAAAAGCAACGCGCCCGGCCGGAATCTCTCCGATCGGGCGCGTTGGTCATTGTCCTGCGAACGAGCCGGCAAGAGCGCTACGGAACTGCAGTCACCGTTACCGGAACGTCCAGCGTCGAGGTGGTGAAGTTGTGGTTCACGTCCGTGTACGTGATCGTGAGCGTCGTGGTGCCCACCGCGTCACCCTGCACGTAACCGCTGCCGTTGACCTCGGCGATGTTCGGATTCGCGAAGGTGAACGTCATGTTGTCCGTGGCGTTCGCGATCGCGACGCCCTGCGGCTCGATGGTCGCCGTCGGCGTGAATGCCGCCGAATCTCCCTGCGCGATCGTGAACGAAGTCGGATCGGACGCCACCGTCACCGACGTATAATCGGTGCTGCCGGTAATCGAATTACTGTCATGCTTGGTGCAAGCGGTGGCGGCCACCACGCCCACTGCCACGACCGCGAGCCTCAACATCCTGTTGTTCATGAACACAGCTCCTGAAGACTGGAATGATCGATGAGAAGCAATCGAAAGTGGAGTGCCGTCTGCCCGGTCACGTTCGGCCGGGCAGGACGGCATATTGCGATCGCTAGACTCCGGGACGGTTGACCTGACCGGCACAGGTGAGGCCAGCCGGACCCGTCGCATGCTTTGGCCATACGGCGTTGGCAATCGGATCTGCAGGAGTATTGGCGGTGTTCGTCGTTTGCTCCGTGTAGCTGTACGGGAGGCGAGCAGGTACGTACTGGAAGCCTCCAGTGTGATTTGCCGGAAGTGAGATGTTCGGCACGCAGGTCCGGAGATAATCGAAGTACACCTCGGGACTCAGGAAGAGGCGCACGAACTTCTCCTCGAGAATTCCGACGAGCAGTCCGTTGGTGCCTCCGGGAACTACTGCCGATCCGCTCTCTCCATAGTTGGTACGCTCGAGATTGAGATCCGCGAGCGCCGGGCCAGCCTGACCTAACCGGTAGTGTGCCTCCGCATCGAGCAGAAGATTCTCGGCATTCGTCACGATGCCCTGCCTGTACTCAGGAGAGATCGCGAAGGTCGACACGTTGCTGCCAGCAGAGACGCCGGGAGGCGAGCCGAGGTACTGACCGGAGCTGTTCTTGTTGTAGACCTGCGCGAGCAGCGCGTCATCGTTGAACTGCTTCGCCAGGTTGATGTGGAGCGCCGACGGCTCTACGTCTCCCGCCCGCGACCCGATGAGGAACTGGTAGAAGAGGTTCTGCTCGAACGTCGTCGACGAGTGAACGCTGGCGAGATCGCCATCGGGACTCGAAATGCCCAGCGCCGTTTGCGCCAGCACGCTGTTCAACTTCGTGTTGTCATACGACAGATCGCTGTTCTCGGCCGTGTGCATGTAGTAGCGGGCCTTGAGCGTGTGCGCCGTCGCGATCCACTTCGAAAAATCGTTCGAGAAGTAAAAATCGACCGCGTTGCCAGCGCCGCTGCCGCCGAGATTGGTGATCGCGGTGTCCAGCAGCGCCTCGACGTGCGCATAGACATCCGACTGCTTGTCGAACGTCGGGAAAGGCGTGCCGGCGGAATCGAACGGCACATCGCCCCACAGATCGGTGATGAAGCCGACCGTGAGCGCCTCGAGCACCTGGAACTGGCCAACTGCTTTCATATTGCCGGCGGTGGTCGCCTGCGCCTCACCATTACGCATGTCGGCGAGGCCGCCCGACGCGTACAGTGCAATCCAGAGCGGATCGGATGTGAGGTCGTCCGTGCCGGAACCGTAGTTCGAGTAGCTGGCCCACTGGCGATTCACTCCCGCGATCTGCTGCGCCCAGAGGGGCAGCAGATTCATCGGAAACGTCTCCCAGTTCCCCATGACGCCGACCTGCACGCCAATGAACAGCTGATCGGCGGTGGCGCTCGTGGGCTGATTGCAGCTATTGCTCACGCAATCGCCGGTGAGAAAGCTGTTGCAGCCGGCGGCGGCGAACGTGACGAACGTCGCGACGAGCGCGAGCTTGTGAGTCTTTTTCATGTGCTCTCCTCCTCGCGGGTTAGCGGTTGAGTCCAACCGTGATTACGAACGAGCGCGCTTGCGGATTGTTGAACCAGTCGAAGCCTCCGATCAGCGTGGCTCCGCCGAGTTGTGTTTCGGGATCGAGACCGCTGTAGTGCGTCCAGGTCACGAGATTTCTTCCTGCGAGGCGGAGATCGATGCTCGACAGGCCGAGTGACCGTGACACCCACGGCTGTACGAAGGTGTAGCCGAGCGAGACTTCGCGAAGCTTGGTGAAGCCGCCATCCTCGATGAAATCGATCGCGTTTCCGCCGAAGGCGCCTCCATCGTTCTCGAACCAGTTCTGGTCGATGATGACCGGAAGTCCTGCACCCGGGCCCGTGACGTTCGCGTCCCCGTGGAAACCCTGCACGCCGTTCGCCGACGGTCCGAAGACGAACGTCTGTCCGCGGATCTCGGTGTCCTTGTGCGTGCCGTAGACGTAGAGCGCGCCGCGCGTCCCGTTGTATTCCTTGCCGCCGTGCTTGATATCGAGCAGCGCCGACGCGTTCCAGTGCTTCAGGAAGGTGACGTCGGTGCGAACGCTGCCGTTCCAGTCGGGCTGGGCGCTCCCGAGAACTCGAAGGTTGTCCTGATCGAGAATCGGGAATCCGTTGGAGCCGATGTACAGCGTACCGTTCGGCTTGCCCTGACACACGTCCTGATCGATGTTGTCGTCGCCGACCGTCAGCCCCCGTCCGCAGCGCACGAAATCGAAACCTGCGAAGGAGCCCGTCGGATATCCAACGCGGGCAACAGTGGTGAGAATCGCCTGCGAGCCGACGAGAATGTCCGTCGAGCCGCTGAGGTTCGTCACGAGATTGCGATTGCGACCCCAGACCAATCCCACGTTCCAGTTGAAATTCTCGCCCCGAACCGGGTGAAGGTCGGTCGTGACTTCCCATCCCTTGTTCGTGATCGTCGCGGCGTTCTTCACGATTGAAGTGAAGCCGCTGGAGGGAGGCGTCGGACCCTGGAAGATGACGTCCGTGGTCTTGGAATCGTAGTATGAAATCCCGACCGTCGCCCATCCCTTGAACAGTCCGAAATCGAGCCCGCCTTCGTACTCGCGCGTTTTTTCGGGCCTCAGACTGTCACTGCCGACCGCGTTCGGGCCGATCAATCCCGCCTGACCCTGATAGATCGTGCGCAGGATACCCGCCGCATCACCACCATATTCGGTGAAGGTACCGACGCGGAAAAGACTGTTCGTCGTGTACACCAGCGGCTCACGCCCCGTCTGCCCGTACGCGAAGCGCACCTTGCCGAAATCGATCTTGTCGGTGAGGCCGGAAATCGCCTTCGTGAACGTCCACGCGGCGCTCGCCTTCGGGAACCAGTGCCGCCGGTTGTTGGAGCCGAACGTCGAGAAGCCGTCGTTGCGAATGGCGCCCGTGAGGAAGAGCTGGTCCCACAGGTCGGCGGTCGCCTGTCCGAAGTACGACTCGCGACGAACCTTCGCGGTGCTGTCGTTCGGATCCTTGCTGACTGTGTTGAGCACTTCGAACGGCTTCGGCGCGATGAGATCCGTGCCGAGCACGTAGATCTGCTTGAAGTCCGTCGCGTTCAGGTTCTGACCGACGGTGAACGTCCCCGTGAACGACGGCGAGAACGTGTGGCTCGCGATCGCAGTGAGGTTGTGATCGAGAATGTAGTTGTCGTAATCGGCGCGAATCACCTGTCCGACGGGCGTCGTGGAGTTCCCCTCGGGCAGTGCCTCGAGGCGGGAGTCGGTATAGTAATCGGCACCCGCTGTCTCCTGGATCTTGAGCCAGTCTGTCGGCTCCCAGTTCAGGTCGATGTTGCCGAGCGCGCGATTGAGGTTCGATGTGGCCGGAGCCTGACTGGTGATCCAGAATGGATTGTCGTAGCCGCGACCGACTTTGGCGGAGAGCAGCGACGGCGTCTGGAAACGGTACGTCTTGTACATCCCGTTGGAGGCGAAGTAGTCGTGATTGTTCCATTCGGGCGGCGTGCGGAGGCCGCCGAGCATGATGCCGCTCGTGTTGTCGCCGCGCTGGATGTACGAGCCACGTGAATCGATGTACGAGAGATTGCCGCCGATCTTGAACTTGTCGCCGATCAGCTGCGACGCCTTGAGGCGAATCGTCTGGCGCTTGTAGCTGTCGTTCGGCCCTGCGACGATGCCGGAATTGTTGTTGATCCCGCCCGAGAGGAAGAACGTGCGGCGATCATCGCCACCCGAGATCGAGAGATTGTTGTCCGCGACGTGGCCCGTCTCGAACATCTCGCTGAAGTGGTCGTACGTGACCGTCCCGGGCGCGAGCGGCTGTCCCCAGCTGTGGCTGGAGGACTTCGCATCGGTGTCCGCAACCACGCCGTTGTCCGCGAGGAATCCGTTGTTGCCCTGGCCGTACGTCCGCTGCAGCGGATAGCCGGCGGTCACCTTGTCGAACGAATACGACGAGTGCAGCGAGTACTGCGTCTTGCCCGACTTGCCGGACTTGGTGGTAATGATCACCACGCCTTGCGCCGCGCGCGCACCGTAGATGGCGGCAGCCGCCGAGCCTTTCAGGATCGTGACCGACTCGACGTCGTTCGGATTGATGTCGACGATGCGGTTCGGATTGACGGTGCCCTGCTCTGCGTTGTTCGCGAACTGTCCCTGCGTGTTGATGGACGAGTTGTCCACCGGAACACCGTCCACGATGAACAGCGGCTGTCCGTCGCCGGAGAAGGTCTTCACCCCGCGAATCTGGATGTTCACGCTGCTGCCGGGATCGGCCGACTCGGACGTGACCTGCACGTTCGGCGCCTTGCCCGCCAGCGATTCCGTGAGATTCTGCTCGTTCGCCTTGGCGATCTGCTCCGCGCCCACGTTGTTGACCGTTGCGCCGAGCTTCTCGTTCGTGGTGATCGTGCCCTCGCCCGTGATGACGAGCTGCTGGAGCACGACTGCCTGCGTCTCGAGCTGGAAGTCGGTGTTGATGTTGCCGGGACTCAGCGTGACCGTGACGGACTTCGGCTTGAAGCCCTGCAGCCGCACGCTGAGCAGCGCCTGCTGGCCGGTGGCACGCGCCGCTGGCACCGTGAAGCGGTACGAGCCATCCGCTTTCGTCTGGGTACCGAGCGCCATCTTGTCGAGATAGACCTGCGCACCTTCGACGGGGGCCCCAGCGACGCTGGTGACCTTACCCGTCAGCAGTGCCTCTCCCTGTGCACGCGCCCCTCGAGGCGCTGCAACGAGAGCGAGCACCGCGAGCACTGACAGAACACGAAACCTCATGCGCCCTCCATTGGTTGGCTGCTTCCGATCCTGATGACACGATGGCTCGAACGTGTGAGCATCTCCGGGCACCTCCGGGGTTGAACGGTTGATTGCCATACATCGATCACGCACGCACGGCGAGAGCGGAAACTTGCCGGCGTGCGAGACGCGAGAACGCTTCGTCGGACGGAGGTGGGACGATGTGCGCGATGCGGAAACGCGCGGAAAATCGTTGGGCGAGATGGTACAGTGGGGACGAGAATAGGACGAGCCGGCGAGACTGTCAAGAAGCTGTAGTCGCTTCTTCGCGTCGCGCGGTCATTCGTCACCAACGTGTCACCGGCGGGCTAGCCGAACGGTCAGGACCGGGAACGGCGGGTGCTTAACGCAGTGCGATGTGAAAACGCTGCACGGAGGGCGGGGCCGGGATCGACCGGATTGTCCCAGCTGCGCAGGTGAATCTCGAAGTGCAGGTGCGGGCCGGACGGTTCGGCATCGCCGGAGTCTCCCACGTATCCGATTATCTGGCCGGCGGTTACGCGCGCGCCGTCGTGAAGCCCCGGGGCGTACGCGAGATCGGGATCGCCCAGATTGTCCTTCGTTCCCGGATTGTCGTTGTTCAAATGGTCATAGAAGTACTGATTGCCGTCGTCGCCGCGAAGCAGGATCGAATAGCTCTTTCCCTTCTTCGGGCGACCACTCGCGATCCAGTCGACCGTACCATTCACCACGGCGAGTATCGGCGTGAACTTCGCGCAGAACATGTCCTGCCCGTGATGCGTGCGACCACCCGCGCGCGGATCTCCGAAGCCGCTCGTGAAGCGAACGGAGTCCGCGGCGAGCGGAAACACGATCGCGGGCATCGGTGCGGTCGATGTCCCCGGTGTGTGCGGTCCTCCGGAAGACGAGCAGCCGAAAACGAAAAGCGCGACCAGGCCCGGTCGCGCTCTCGCACCCATCACACGCCAACGCCTCACGGAACCTTGGAGGGCGCCGGTGCGGGCGCGGGCGGGGGATTCGAGAAGTCGACCTTCGGCGGCTCGCGGTTGGCGGCGTTCGTCACTTCGAAATAGGGCTTCGCCTTCGCGCCGATGACCTTCGCCGTGAGCGCGGTCGGAAAGGTTCTGATGTACGTGTTGTAGTCCTGCGCAGCCTTGTTGTAATCGCCGCGCGCGACCGCGATGCGATTCTCGGTGCCGGTCAGCTCATCCTGCAGCTTGAGGAATCCCTGATCCGCCTTGAGCTGCGGATATGCCTCGGAGATCGCGAGCAGCCGTCCGAGCGCGCTCGTGGCCGCGGCGTTGGCATCCGCCATCTGCTGCGGATCGTGCGACTGCACGGCGCCCAGCAGCCCCGCGCGCGCCTGCGCGACTTCGCTGAACACCTGCTCCTCGTGCGCCGCATACCCCTTGACGGTCGCGACGAGATTCGGGATCAGGTCGGCCCGGCGCTGCAGCTGCACCTCGATCTGGCTGCGGGCGGAATTGGTCTGCTCGTCCAGCGACTGAATCGTGTTGTAGCCGCATCCGGCCAAGGCGAGCGGCAGAGCCAGGACAAGCCATTGTGCAGATCGCTGTGCGGGTCTCATCGGGTGTCTCCGCTGCGGAATTGAAGAGTGTACGTGGAGCGAGGGGCTCCCCAAAGTTACGACGGCCGGAAGGCCAACTGTACGATGTACTGGCCGGGCTTGACCGCATCCGCCGGAATCTTCCACGCGCGCGCGGCCTTCTCGTTGAGGCAGCCATTCACCTGCTTGCCCGCCTTGGACGACCAGCTGTCCGCTCTCACCTTGGCATCATTCACGCCCTCGTTGCCGACCGTGACCACCATCGCCACACCGCCCTGCAGCGAGGGATCGGCCTTCTCACCGAATTCCTGGTAGCAGAACTTCGAGAACGCCTGCTCCCGCTCCACCACCTCGAGCAGCTCCGGAGGCGCATTCGGAATCTTCACGGACGTGCCGGGCTTCGCGAACACCGGCGGCTTGAAGGTATCGGGCGCCGCAGCCGGCATGTCGGTCTTCACCGCGCTCAGGTCGACGGGGGTGGTGTCCTGCGCGACCGCGGGCGCGACGGCCTTCTTGTCGGAGGGGCAGGCGCAGAGCAGAACGAGTGCGGGCACGAGCATCAGGCGGTTCATGTCGGGTCCTCAAGTCGGTCGAGGTGGTCCACCAGCGCGTGCGCTCCGGCCAGGTAGCCGGCGAGCACCCGCTGTACCTCGGTCTCCGGGATCTTCTCGCTTCCGCGAAGATGACGAACGACGCGCACGAACGGCGCGCCATCCATCCCCGTCCGTGCAGCCACCGCGCGCACGAGGTGCTCGTAGTCGGTTGGCGGCGATTCGTGATGATAGCGGAGCAGCGCGCGAAAGATGATCATGAAGGTGCTCAGGCTCGCGGCCAGCAGCTCGACCAGCCGTTTGCGGTCGCCTCCCGCCGCCAGCACGCCCTGGCGCAGCTGCAGGAGCTTCCCCATCGCCTCGTGCTCGAGCTGGAGCCGCAGGTTGCGCGGGACCACCGAGATCCCCTCGAAGGGCGGCGTGCCGTAGAGCACGCGATGCCGCTCGAGCACATCCGCGTATTCCATCGGGAAGATGTCGCTCGACGAGCGCCACTCGCCTTCGGTGAGCGTGAGCGGGGGCGGGTTCCCGGCCTCGCCCCACGCGCGCGCGATGGCGGCCTCGCGCTCCAGCTCGGGAAGCCCGAGCGCGCGCACGATCACGAGCACGTTGAAGTCCGAGCGTTTCGGAATGTGCTCCCCCGCTGCCGCGGAGCCATAGAGGACGACGGACACGAGCCCGTCTCCGAAGGCCTTCCCGAGCTGCGCGACCAGTTCGTCGAGCGTCATTTTCGCCATGTCATCTCACCAGCTGGAGCCGCCGCCGCCACCACCGAATCCGCCACCTCCACCGAAACCACCGAATCCCCCGCCTCCACCCCCACCCCCGAAGCCGCCGCCGCTGCTCCATCCGCCCCCGCGCCCGCCGCCGATCGGCAGGAAGATCGGAATGCATCCGCCGCATCCGCCCCGCCCTCCGCGCGATATCCGGCTGAGAAGGAAGAAGACGATGATGAGGATGAAGACGATCTGCGCCATCGGCACCTGCCCGCCCCCGCCTCGGGACACCGGCCGCGGACTCGGCGCATTGGCCACGAGCGTCGTATCGAGCGTGAAATGGTACTCCTCCGCGAATCGCTGTGCGACCTGATCGACGATCTGCGCGATCCCCGCGCCGTAGTCGCGCGCCTTGAAGTAGTCGGTGGCATCTCGGCACATCTGCCCCGACGTCGCGTCGGTGATGAATCCTTCGCTGCCGTAGCCGACGCCGATGTAGCACTGTCCGCGCCCCGACGACGCGGTCTCCTTGGGCTGCAGGAGGATGATGACGCCGGTGTTGCGCGTCGGGTCGCCGGGCTTGCCGAGCTTCCCGACCTTCCACGTCCGTCCGATCTGGAGTGCCACATCGGAGGGCGCCGCGTCACCGATGTCGGGGAGCGTGACGACGACGATCTCGCCCCCGGATTTCGCGCGCACATCGTCGATGACGGCCTGGATGTGCTGCGTCTGCGCTTGCGGAATGACGTTGGCAAAGTCGTTGATGTAGCCGCGCGGCTCGGGGATCTTCACCGAGGTTTGCAGCAGGAGCAGGGCTCCGATAGCTTGCAGCGCCTTATGCCACACCGTCAGCCAACTCTCCTTGCGATCGGTCGCGTGTCGTTGGTGCTCGCTGTGATGCTGGCGATGGCGGCCGCAGCCTGTCGCGGCGATCGCTCGCGCGCGCGACCCGTCGATACTACCACGGGGAAGAAGAGCGTGGAAGTGCTCGCGACGCCACGGGATTCGGCGCGGCGGAACGCGACGGCCGCGCTCGACTCACTGGACCGGAGCTACCTTCGCGCGCGCGCCTCGCTCGACAGCGAAGCGCTCGCGCTGCGCGATGCCAACCGCCTCGACACCGCGTACGTCGCCCGCTACACCGCATTCGAGCACCGCCGCGCGGCAGCCGCCCAGCTCCGAATCGCGCGCGACAAGGCGCGCCGGGTGCGGGACTCGCTCGCGGGAAGGTCTGCCAGACAACGCTGAATCGAAGAGGCGCGGAGTCGTGCCGGCGATCACGCCATCGCCTTCTTGATCATCGCTTTCACCGTTCGCGTCCGTTTGTGTCCGTTTGTGTCGTCTCATCCAATTTGTTTCTACCCGCTCCCATGGCAGCAGTCGCCAGGGAGTGGAAAGGCAACTGTGAAGAACGACACAAACGGACACAAACGGAAAAAAACGGTCAAACGATTCTTGTGAGGGGCATGACGCTCCGCCATGCGGAGATGCTCCTCTAGCGGCTGAAGGAGAACGAGAAGCTGTAGGTGCCGCCGCCGCGGTCGGAGCTCGGGAACTTCCAGCCCGAGATGCGCTGCTTGATGCACGACTCCGCCTCCGCCGAGCCCGGACCCGACCACGTGCGCTTCGTGATGTCGACGCCTGTGACCGAGCCCTCGGCCGTGAGCGTCACCGCGACCGCCACCGATCCGGCCAGCTGCGGGTTCACCTTCAGGCCGTACTCGGAGTAGCAGAACTGCAGCTGCGAGTTTCGGCCGCGCACGTAGTCGCCCAGATCGGCCACGTTGCGCCCCGGGCCGCCCACGTTTTCCGCGTGGATCACGCTCGGCGGAGCCACGTGCACCGTCGCGAAGCCGACCCCGCCGCCGCCACCGACGCCGCCAACACCGCCTCCGGCACCGTTTCCGCCCAACCCCTCACCGAGACCGCCGCGACCCGGCGTGCGCGAGCTCTGGCCGCCTGCGCCGTACCCGATCACCGCCTTTCCCTGCGCGCCGGGAGCGGAGCCGGTGCCCGTGGCGACCTCGGTGCCGCGAAGCGCATTGGACACGTCGCCGACCATGCCGCCCGTGTTGTTCGAGGGGCTGCCGCCGAAGGCGTCGTTGATCGCGCGCGTGTCGTTCTTCGGCGGACCACCCTTGCCTCCGCCGGGGTTCTTTGCCGGTGCAGCCACTTTCGGTGCACCGCCAGCCGATGCAACCGGAACGGGCGCCGGCGTCGGGATCGGCACGTCCTCCGCCTTCACGTCGATCGTGACCGGCTCCTCCTCCTTGAGCAGATTGATCGAGTTCGGAGGTGCCGGCAGAAAGAGCACGAGCAGAATCCAGAGCAGCCCGAGCACTCCCGACATCACGTACGAGTACAGGATCGCCCGGCCTTCGGCATCCGCGAACTCGTAGCGCAGCTGCCTCGTGAATGAGACATCGTCGAGATTCTGGCGCACCGGGCGCGGTGCCTTCGCATCGCCGGCCATCAGGGCGCTCCCGCGGCAGGCGCCGTCGTGACCGTGGCGATCGTGCCGGTGCGATTCACCTGCAGCGAGATGTTCTTGAAGCCCGCCATGCGCGCCGTCTGCATCACGCGCGCGAGCAGGTCGTAGTGCATGCTGCTGTCGCCCTGGATCGCGAGCGGTGTGTCGAGGGCCGAGTCGCGCGGCGTCGCCTTGAGCTGGCGGATCGAGTCGGAGCTCGCCTTGAGCGCCGTGAAGAGCGGCGGGATGACGAGCGGCTGCCGCGGATCGTTCGAGCGTGCACGCGCCGCATCGAGGGTGCTCATGAGCGGATGCCCCGACAGCGTCACCTGCGCGCCGATGCCCAGCGTGAGCTGCGAGAGCGCCACCTGGCCGACGCTGGCGACCGGAAGCCGCACGCCCGGCACCACGGGCGACAGCTCGCCCACCGTGGCCGTGGTGAGCGCGAAGAACACGATCGACACGAACGTATCGACGAGCGGAATCAGATTCAGCTCGGTGAGCCTGAACTTCGAGAACTGGGCGGCGCGGCGCGCCATGCGCGCATCTCTTCCGCGGCTCACAGTCAGGCTCCCGTGGCGGCGCCGCGCGCCTTCGTGGTGAGCGAGATGCCCGTGAAGTGCGCGAGCTTGAGCCGCTCGAGCACGTGCACGATGTTCGCGTAGCTCACCTCATCGGCCGGAATGACCGTGACATCCGCGTTCTGCGGATACTTCGTCCGGATGCTCGACATGAGCGTCTCGAGCTGATCGAGCGACTGCTTGTCCAGCCCCTGGATCACCTGATGAAATCCGCCCTGCTCCGAATGCTCCACGGTGAGCTTGTCGGTGTCCACGCGCACGGCGAGCAGCAGGTTCAGTACGTCCTTCTCCGACTTG
>Ga0207660_10002302_pt1 | contig 12580 bp, 11 predicted proteins | sample KBSC73BmetaG_FD_184335 | JGI IMG/M metagenome (GOLD analysis project Ga0207660, IMG submission 184335) | Corn rhizosphere microbial communities from Kellogg Biological Station, Michigan, USA - KBS C7-3B metaG (SPAdes) (version 2) | ecosystem: Host-associated > Plants > Roots > Rhizosphere ... | reverse complement strand
CCGCCATCCCCGTCGCGGCGTAGGCAGCCAACGTCATGTGGAGCGCCTGTGGGAATGCGGCGGGCGTGGCCATCGCCGCGAGGGGATCGATGTCGGTCAACTTGCCGTTGACCAGCGTGAATCCCACCGGCGTGTTCATCCAGGCATTGACGATCACCACGAAGATTCCCGACGCGGCGCCGCTCGCGGCGATCAGCACGCCGGCGAGGAGATGTGCCCGAGGCGGCACCTTGTCCCAGCCGTAGAGATAGACGCCCAGGAAGATGGCTTCCGTGAAAAACGCGAAGCCTTCGAGAGAGAACGGCATGCCGATGAGCGGTCCTGCGAGCTCCATGAAGCGCGGCCACAGCAGGCCGAGCTCGAAGGAGAGCACCGTGCCCGATACGGCGCCGACGGCGAACAGGATCGCCGCGCCGCGTGCCCATCGTTTGGCGAGATCGAGATACACGGGATCGCCGGTGCGCTGCCAGCGCCGCTCCGCGATGACCATGAGCACGGGCAGCGCGATACCGATGACCGCAAAGATGATGTGGAATGCGAGCGACACCGCCATCTGCGACCGGGCGGCGAGGAGGTCGGACATGCCGAATGATCAATGATCAATGATCATTGATCAATGATCATTTGATTTGGTTGATCCGAGCGTCGATTCGCGCCTGCAGGTCCGGGAAGTCCTGTGCGAGCCGCTGGAGTGTCGCCCGCGCCGAATCAGGTTTTCCCACGGCCACAAAGGCGTCGGCCTTCAGGAACTCCACGCGCACGCGCAACCGCCGGTCCGTGACGGGAACGTGGATGCGGGACAGCGCGGCGAGCGCCGCTCGTCCATCACGCCGGTCACGCAGGAGCGATTCGATGGCCAGCAGTCGGACGCTCGTGTCATTCGGGAATTGGCGTTGGAGCTCTCCGAACAGCGCCGCCGCACGAGTGCTGTCGTTCTGCGCCCGCGCGCTCTGTGCGGCCTGATACAATCCGGCCAGGTACAACCGCGTGACGTCGGCGGTATCGCCCGACCGGATGCCGACCCCACCCGCGTAGCTGTACACGAGATCGCCGCCACGATCGGCGGCTTTCACGATGGCGGCCACGCCGAAGATCCCGGCGAGGGCCGATCCCCACAGGGCGCCGCGCGCCACGTTCAGATACCGCCGTCGCGCGATCAGGGCGGCCAGCTCCAGCAACGCGACGATGAGGAAGACGTTGCGCGCCCATTTGCCGGCCTCCTCATGATCCATGACCGCCTGGCGGGCACCAGGAATTCGTTCGACCGGCCCGTGCGCGTTCAATCCGGACTGGACGGCGACGACTGCCGCGAGCGCCCCCACCAGCAGCAGCGTCGCTGCCGCGGGTCCGCTCCAGGCGGCGCGTCCGGACAGAGAAAGCCAACGGAAAACGACGCCCATGATGAGCAGGGCGATCGCGAAATGGACGATGACGGGGTGGTAGACCCCGATATCGGGCATGCAAGAAGATCAGCGAACAATGTCCAATGATCAATGACCAGTGATCAATGTCCAATGATCAATGACCAATGATTCTGGTCATTGGACAGTGGACATTGGTCATTGATCACTGGTCATTCTTCAGCGCGGGCGGATGGCGTCTCGGATGATGTCGTCCACCGCGAACTTGATGAACTCCGACCGCTTGTCGTGCCGCCGCTGGCTCTCGGCTCGGACATCGGCGAGCCGCCGCTCGATGTCCGCGATCTCACGTGCCCGCAGCTGATCTTCGAGATCGAAATGCTGCGTGATCAATGCCTCGATGCGGCTGCGGATTGCCGGCCTGGCGGCTTCGGTTGCGTTGCGATAGGCGCGTTGCTGCGCGCGAGCGCTCGCCTCGAGTCCGAACATCCTGCCGACGAGCTGCGCGCGCACGCTGTCGCGCTGGCCGAGTTTCTGTACCATATCGAACTGCACGGTCAGTTGCGCGACCTCCATCCAGTATTGGTCTTGCGCCGGGGGACCAGAAACCGGGCTGCCGCCCACGACTACGACCGGCTGATTGTTCGCGACATTGGCCTGCTCCCGTAACGAGTCGAGTCCGCCCACCCGGTCCGGAGCCACCAGCAGCAGAAATGCGCGAGCGGCGGCTTCGGCTTCGCGTGGCCGCTGCTGCATGATCTGCTGCACTTGCATCTGCATCGCCTGTGGATTGGGCATGTCCTGAGCGGCGCCCGACGCGGCAGCCAGGAGTCCAAACACACCAATCACAGCGCTAATTCGGCAGACCATAGTACCGCTCCCGTTCCAGTCGAGTGAGCTGCGCATCGATATCCATCATTGCCCTGCCGCCTGTCACATATCCCGCTGTTGTAGACCACGTCGTCGTGGGCGTCCAATGGTCGACGGGGTTACGCACGGGGCCGGACCTCGTAATCACCACCCCCGCGAGCGCCGCTGCAGCAGCAACCGCGAGACCGGCCCACAGGATCGCCGGCCGCCTCCCGGCGTGCATGGCCACATCAAGCGCGGTACGAGCGCGCTCGAATCGTGCAAGTGCTTCCGCGCAGGCGTGACACCGAGTCACATGGGTTTCGATTTCGGCGGCGCGCGGATCTTCGAGCTCCCCATAGGCGAGCATCACGAGTTCGTTTTCGGCCGGATGATTCATCGATAGGTCTCCAAGGCCGCGCTAATTCGCGCGAGCGCGGCACGCATTTGCGTGAGTACGGTACCGAGGGGCCTGCCGAGCCGGTCCGCAATCTGCTGGAAGGTGAGGCCCTGCCGGTGACGGAGCTCGACGACGTCGCGCTGCGCCGGCGGTAGATCTTGTACTGCGCGGTGTAAGGCGCGGCGCAGCTCCCGCTCCAGCAATCGCGCATCGGCCGTATCAGCCTGCGTGGGCTCGGCGGACTGCATTGCGACCGTGGCGCGCCGCCGCACCAGCTCGCGGCGCAAATGATCGCGCCAAACGTTCGCCGCGATGCGGAACAAGTACGCTCGCGCATTGCCGTTCAACGAAAGCCGCGGGGCCGCCGTGACCAGGCGCGCCGCCACTTCCTGCAGCAGTTCCGCGGTCAAATCTGCATCGCGGCAGCGGGCGCCGAGGAAGTTGCGCAACGCCGGTTGGTGCTCCGCAAGTAGTTGATCGGCCGTGATTATGCCCATGGTCACCTAAGAGTACGCGCGAAGGAGGTTATTATTTTCCCTTGTGACTACCACCTTCCAGTCCCTCCTTGCCGACGGCCGCGTCCACGTCTTTGACGGGGCCATGGGCACGATGCTTTACGCCAAGGGCTTCTTCCTGAACGTCTGCTACGACGAGCTGAACCTGAAGCAGCCGCGGCTCGTCCAGGAAGTCCACGCGGAGTACGTCCGGGCCGGCGCCGAAGTCCTCGAGACCAACACCTTCGGCGCCAATCCGCTGAAGCTGAACAGCTACGGCCTCGCCGACGACACCGAGAAGATCAACCGCACCGCGGCGGAGCTCGCGCGCGCGGCCGCGGGGGGCAAGGCGAGTGTCGTGGGTGCGATCGGCCCGCTGGGGATTCGCATCGAGCCGTTCGGGCCCACGTCGCAGGCGGAGGCGGAGGCCGTATTCGCGCGCCAGGTCCAGGGGCTGCTCGCTGGTGGCGTCGACGGCTTCATCCTCGAGACGTTCAGCGACATGGATGAGATGCACGCCGCGATCCGCGCGGTGCGCGCGGCGTCCGATTTACCCGTCGTGTGTCAGATGACGGTTGGCACGGATGGTCTGACCTATTACGGCACCGACCCGGAGACGTTCACCAAGCAGCTCACCGCCTGGGGCGCCGATGTGATTGGCGTGAACTGTTCCGTCGGTCCGGCCGGGCTGCTCGAGGCGGTCGAGAAGATGGTCAAGGCGACAGACCGGCCGATCTCCGCGCAGCCGAACGCCGGCCTGCCGAAGGACGTCGGCGACCGCAAGATCTATCTCGCATCCCCCGAGTACATGGCGAGCTACGCGCGTCGCATGATCGAGGCGGGCGCGCGTTTCGTCGGCGGCTGCTGCGGCTCGACGCCGGAGCACATCAAGAAGATCCGCGACTACGTCGCGAGCGTGGTGCCACGCCAGCCGAGCGTCGTCCTCTCGCGCACGCAAGTGCAGGCGCCCGCGGGCGTCGTGCCGGTGCCGATCGCCGAGCGGTCGCGCTGGGGCGCAAAAATCGCCCGTGGCGAGCTCGTGACGAGCGTCGAAATCGTCCCGCCGAAAGGCGTCGACCCGACGCCGATGCTGGCGCAGTGCCGCGCGCTGAAAGCCGCCGGCGTCGATGCCGTCAACGTGCCCGACGGCCCCCGCGCGCAGAGCCGCATGGGCGTGCTACCCTCGGCGATCCTCATCGAGCGCGAGGTCGGCATCGAGACCGTCATTCACTACTGCTGCCGCGACCGCAACCTGCTCGGCATGCTCTCCGACATCATCGGCGCGCACGCGGCGGGACTGCGCAACATCCTCATCATCACCGGCGATCCGCCCAAGATGGGGCCGTATCCGGAGGCGACGGCGGTGTTCGACATCGACTCGATCGGTCTGACGAACCTCGTTTATCGCCTGAATCAGGGACTCGATCCGGGCAACAATCCGCTCGGCGGCGCGACGAAGTGGGTCATCGGCGTCGGCGTGAATCCGGGCGCGGGCGATAAGGATCGCGAGCTGTCGCGCTTCAATTGGAAAGTGGATGCGGGGGCCGAGTTCGCGGTCACGCAGCCGGTGTTCGACGTGCGCCAGCTCGAGACATTTCTGAAGCGCGTGGAGCAGGCTAAGATCCCGATCGTCGCCGGCATCTGGCCCCTGATCAACCTGCGCAACGCCGAGTTCCTCGCGAACGAGGTGCCGGGCGTGTCGGTCCCCGAGGAGGTTCTCACGCGCATGCGGAAGGCGCAGGAGAAAGGAAAGGAAGCGGCGCTCGCCGAGGGTGTGGCGATTGCGCGGGACATGTTCATCCGCGTCAAGCAGATGGTTCAGGGGGTACAAGTGAGCGCGCCGTTTGGGAGGGTGGAGGTAGCGCTGCAAGTGTTTGGTGATTAGGGATGCCGGAACTCCCCGACATCACGATGTACCTCGAAGCACTGGCGCCACGCATTGTGGGTCAGCCGCTCGAGCGCGCGAAGGTCGTCAGTCCGTCGCTGCTGCGCACCGTTGACCCGCCGCTCTCCACGGCGGAAGGGCGCAAAGTCGTCGGCCTTCGGCGCATCGGGAAGCGTATTGTGTGGGAGATTGAGGGCGGGCTCTTCCTCGTCTTCCATCTGATGATTGCGGGCCGATTCAAATGGCGCCCCGAAGGCACAAAGTCCCCGGCGAAAGTCGGACTCGCCTCGTTCGACTTTCCTACGGGGACTCTGCTCCTCACCGAAGCGAGTCCCAAGCACCGCGCTTCCCTGCACGTCGTCGCGGGCGAAGCGGGACTCGCGGCGCACGATCCGGGCGGCCTGAACGTGCTCGACGCGGACGTGGCGGCGTTCAAGCAGCGGCTGCAGTCGGCGTCGCACACACTGAAACGCGCCTTGACCGATCCCCATCTGTTCGACGGCATCGGGAACTGGCTATCCGACGAGATCCTGCACGCGGCGAAGTTGTCGCTGTTTCAGCTCACGACCAAGCTGAATGACGAAGAGATCCGGCGACTCTACGACGCCACGCGCGCGACGACGCAACTGTGGATCGACCGGCTGCGCTCCGAAACCGGCACCGCATTTCCCGAGAAAGTCAGCGCGTTCAAAGAGGGCATGGCCGTGCACGGCCGCTACAAGAAGCCCTGCCCCGTGTGCGGCTCGCCGATCCAGCGCATCCGGTACGCCAACAACGAAGCGAACTACTGCGCCACGTGCCAGACCGGTGGTCGAGTGCTGGCCGACCGCTCGCTGTCCAAGCTGCTCAAGGCCGATTGGCCCCGCTCGCTCGAAGAGTGGGAAGCGAAGCTGGGAAAATGACGCTCCGTCGTGCCACGAGTGCCGACGCCCGAGCCGTCGGACACATCCACGTGGAGTCGTGGAACGTCGCCTACCGCGGCATCATGCCCGACGACGTGATCGCGCGTACCGATCTCGCCTACAGAACTCAATTCTGGGCCGAGCGCATCGCTGATGCAGAGTGGCCGGTCCTCGTGATCCAGGAAGGCGAGGACTGTGTCGCGTTCTGTCAGATGATTCCCTCACGCGATCCGGACGACGACCCCACCCGCGTCGGCCATATCACCTCATTACACGTGTTGCCCCACCTGCGCGGCCGTGGCTATGGCCGGCTGCTGCTCGATCACGCATTTGCCGAGTTTCGCCGGCGCGGATTCAGCGAAGTCACCCTGTGGGTGCTGGAGGAGAATCGGAACGCCCGGCGATTTTACGAGAAACACGGGTTTCATGTGGATGGACGCACACGGACCTATCCACGCACCAACGTTCCCGAGGTACGTTATCGGATCGGTTTAGACCGTGTCCTGAGCCCTTAAGGGCTCGCGCCCTGGCCGAGCCGGCGCTTCAGCGCACGGTTAACTTCCACATCCTCACGAATCTCATGGGAGCTGTACGTGCGCCTTGCCCTCTCCACCGCTCTGTTCTTTGCCGTCGTCGCCACCACAGTCCTCAACGCCCAAGGTTTCCCGCAGCCATCCGGCTTCGCCGTGGAGGACGCCGTCCTGCGCCGCATTTGGGCGATCGAATCCGATAGCTCGCAGCTGCCGCGGCTCGCGCAGACGCTGTTCGACTCACTCGGCCCGCGCCTCACGGCGTCGCCGGGCATGACCGCCGCGCAGAGTTGGCTCATCGCGACCTACACGGGCTGGGGGATTCCCGCCCGCAAAGAGCAGTACGGCACGTGGCGCAGCTGGCGCCGCGGCAGGACCCATATCGATCTCGTCACGCCCCGCGCGCGCACGCTCGAGGGCACGATGCTCGCATGGAGTCCGGGCACGCCCAAGGGCCGACCGGTGCGCGGATCCGTCGTCGTTCTGCCCGACGTCGCCGACAGCTCGGCATTCGTCGCCTGGCTGCCGCAGGCGAAGGGAAAGTTCGTGCTCATCTCGTTCGCGCAGCCAACCTGCCGCCCGGACGACAGCTGGGAGAAATGGGGAACGCAAAGCACCGCTGACACCATGAAGGCGCGCCGCACCGCGGCGCAGCAGGCGTGGCAGCAGCGCCTGCAGCGCACGGGATACTGGGGAACCGGCGGCGTGGTCGCGGCCGCGACGCCGCTGACCCGTCGCCTCGAAGCGGCCGGCGCTGCCGGCATCATCGGCAGCTTCTGGTCGCAGGGCTGGGGCGTGCAGAAGATCTTCGCGGCATTCACCGATCGCACGCCCGTGCTCGACGTCGCCTGCGAGGATTACGGCCTTCTGTACCGCCTGGCGGAGAACAAGCAGGCACCGGTCGTGGAAGTAACCGCGGAGTCGCAGGCGCTCGGCGAAGTGCCGGTGTTCAACGTCGTCGGCGAAATCAAGGGCCAAATCCCCAACGAGTACGTGATGCTGTCCGCGCACTTCGACTCGTGGGATGGCGGCTCGGGGGCGACCGACAACGGCACGGGCACGATCACGATGCTCGAGGCGATGCGGATTCTGAAACTCGTCTATCCCAACCCGCGGCGCACGATCCTGGTGGGCCACTGGAGTGGCGAGGAACAGGGTCTCAACGGCTCGCGCGGTTTCGTCGCCGATCACGCGGAGATCGTGACCGGCTTGCAAGCGCTGTTCAATCAAGACAACGGCACCGGCCGCGTCGAGACGATGAGCGCGTCCGGATTCCCGGATGCCTCGGCGAGTCTCGCCCGCTATCTCGCTCGGGTGCCCGCCGACATCACGCGCAACATCAAGTTCAGTTTCCCCGGCGCGCCGAGCGGCGGCGGGACCGACCACGCGTCATTCGTGTCGTGCGGGGGACCCGGCTTCGGACTCGGCTCCGGCGATTGGGACTACGGCCGCTATACGTGGCACACGAATCGCGACACGTACGACAAGATCAGCTTCGACGATGTGAAGAACAACGCGGCGCTGACCGCGATGCTCGTCTACCTCGCATCCGAGGATACGACGCACATGTCACGCACCAAGCGCGACGTCTTTCCACCGCGTCCCAACGGGCAGCCGGGTGCGTGGCCCGATTGCCAGCAGCCGCAGCGCACGACGCCGCCCCTGGCCCCCGCCCCCGCCCCACCCCCCGCCCCGGCGGCACGGCCTTGAAGTTTGCGGATCATTTCTCCGGCGCGTCCGCGGCGTACGCCGCGTTTCGGCCGCGCTATCCTGACGCGCTGTTCGACTTTCTGGCTCGTGAGGCGCCCGCGCGCGATGCCGCGTGGGATGTGGGGACGGGCACCGGGCAGGCGGCGGTCGGGCTCGCCCGGCACTTCGCGCATGTGATCGCGACCGATGCCAGCCGCTCGCAGATCGAGCACGCCACACCCGACGCCCGGGTCAGTTATCGCGTGGCTCGAGCCGAAACGAGTGATGTGGAGACTGCATCCGTCGACCTGGTGGCGGTCGCGCAGGCGCTGCATTGGTTCGACCGGAGCCGCTTCTGGGCGGAAGCCCGTCGCGTCCTGCGGCCGCGTGGCGTGGTCGCCGTGTGGACCTATGTGATGTTCGAGATTACGCCACCGATCGATGCCATCATTCGTCAGTTTTACAGCGGCATCGTGGGGCCGTTCTGGCCGCCGGAACGGCGCATCACCGAGGAGCGTTACCAGACCATCGAGTTTCCCTTTACGGAAATCGCCGCGCCAACGTTCGTGATCGAGCAAACGGTCACGCTCGAGGACGCGGCAGGTTATATCCGCACGTGGTCGGCGACGCGCGCGTTCCTGAAACATCATCGCCGGGATCCTGTTGACGATCTCGTCAAACAGCTGGCCAGCGCCTGGGGCGCTCCGCAGCAATCTCGACTGGCGCGCTGGCCGGTCGCCATGCGGGTGGGGAGGGTTTGACAAAACAGTAGTTCCCAGCAGTGACGCTCCGCCGCCATACCCTGCTGCACGCGCGCTGCAGCGCCGTAGCCCAAACGTGGGCACGACACCCCGAATACTTCGACCCCCAACTGACCTAATCCTTGCCATGCCAACTGGCCTATTCCTTGCCCTCATGGACAGCCCGAGCGACACACGCCGCTCGGGAGAACGTTCATGTCCAAGCGAATCACATTGCTCCTCTTTGCCGGCGTTCTCGCGGCCACGTTCCCCGCGGGCTGTCGTGACTCCGCCAGTCCCGAGCGCCGCGGTCCCCTGGCACCGCAGTTTGACGCCGCCGCGGCGCCCAACGTCGCCCTCGACCAGGCGACCGGGTTGGCCGGGTTGGCCGGCACGAGCGGGACCACATTGGGGCAAGGGTTCAGCCCCAACCCACACAATGGCGACGCGATCGTTGCGACCTTCTTCTGGCGCGGGTCGACCAACATCGTCACGTCGGTGACAGATCGCCTGGCCGACGGGACGCCGGTCGGCAACAGCTACACGCTGGTCGAGTACGTCCAAGCGGGCGGCGTTTCGATGGCCACCTACGTCGCCACCAACGTGCAGAACGTTCCCGACCCCAACGCGGACTGGAACGACCAACTGGAAGTGCTGGCGTACCTCTCGGCGGCGGTGACGGACGGCGGCGTCGTGCTCTCCGCTTTTACAGGCGTGAACGCAGTGTCTGCGACAGCATTGGGAGCGCACCGCTCGGCGAGTGGCTCGGGGAGCTCTGAAACGACCGCTCGTCCGGGGGCGATCTCGGCCAATGCCGGGACGCTCGTGTATGGCGTCACGATGTCGAACGACGGGGTGGCTGGCCTCGGTCAACCCCCCGGCTTCGCCACCACCTTCATGGTGTCTGACGCGGAGATGAGCGCCGAAGGGGACTACGCCGTGCAGGTCAGCGCGGGCTCCGTCGATCCGGAGTGGACCTGGTACTTCAACGCGCCCAGCACGCCGCGCACCTGGCTGGCCACCGTGCTCGCGCTCAACACGGCGCCACCTCAGTCGGAGGCGACGCGGCTCGCGTTCACAGTCCAGCCGAGCGGCACCACCCGCGGCACCACGATCGCGCCCGCCGTCAAAGTGGCGGCTCTGGATGAGGCGGGGAACACCGTCTCGAGCTACAGTGGATCGATCACCGTCCGCCCGATCCCGGGTCCTGGCACGCTCGCCGGCACCACGACGGTTGCTGCTGTGAACGGCGTCGCGACGTTCAGCGACCTAAGCATCGACAAGGCGGGGAACGCCTACCGGTTGCAGGCCACCGCCGCGGGGTTGACGGGTGCCACCAGCACCGCGTTCGACATCGCCCCGCGCACGGAGGTCCAAGCAGCCGCGGCCAACGGCATTGCACTCGACCAGCAGAACGGCGCGCTTCTCAACTCTCCTTCGACGTTCATCCGCAAGGGGTTCAACCCCACGAACCCCCGCCTCGGCAGCACTATCATCGCGACGTTTTACTGGCTCGGCTCGACCAACATAATCCCCACGGTCTTCGACCACTTGGCCGACGGGACGCCGGTCGGCAACACCTACCGTCTCGTCGCGAACGTCACCGCCGACAACATCGCGATGGCCACGTTCGTCGCCACGAACGTGCAGAACTACCCCGAGGGGACGTTCCCGAGTGGCGAGAAGATTCTGGTGGTGGAAGGGACCTTCCCCGCGGAAATCACGGACGGCGGGATCCTGATCTCCTCATACACTGGCGTGGATCCCGTATTCGACCAAGCCTTCGGCGGGTTTGCCTCGGCGTCGGGCTCCGGCTCGACCCCAACCGTCGCCCATCCCGGCCCCATCAGGGTCAACGCGGGGGCGCTCGCGTATGGCGTCACAATGGCGAACCGCATCGTTGGGCTCATCCAGCCCGCCGACTTCACGCCCCTCAACAACGGTCCAATGTCTAACGACTTCATAAAGACCGATGGGGTGTTCGCCGTGCAGGCCAGCGCCGGCTTCGTCGATCCGCAATGGACGTGGTTTTTCGACCAGGCCCCAAACCCACCAGGCACCTGGCTGGCGAGCGGGATCGCGCTCAACCCGCCGGCGACGACGGGCAATCTCATGGTGTCGAACACCACCACGGGCTCGAGCTTCCCGAACAGCTATACGGTGACGGTGGATGCCGGAACGCCGAGTGCCACGAGCCAACCGATGGCGCCGAACGGCAACACGACGTTCACCGGCCTCCCGGCCGGTAATCACAGCGTGACGCTCACGGTGGCGAGCAACTGCACGGTGACCAGCACGAACCCGGTGAGCGTCAATGTGCCCGCGGGCGGTACGGTAAACACCAGCTTCACCGTGAGCTGCACCACGCCTCCGGGCAACCTGACCGTGTCGAACACCACCACGGGCTCGAGCTTCCCGAACAGCTATACGGTGACGGTGGATGCCGGAACGCCGAGCGCCACGAGCCGGACGATGGCGCCGAACGGCAGCACGACGTTCACGGGCCTCCCAGCCGGTAATCACAGCGTGACGCTCACGGTGGCGAGCAACTGCACGGTGACCAGCACGAACCCGGTGAGCGTTAACGTGCCCGCGGGCGGTACCGCGAATACCAGCTTCACCGTGAGCTGCACGACGCCGCAGGTGCGCGTGCAAGTGAGCGGCGGTGGCCGCATCGACCCATCGAGCGGGAAGACGACGTTCGGGTTCAACGTGGATGGCCGCTCCGGCTCGCCGATCCAGGGAGAGATGCAAGTCGTCTACCACGGCGGTACATCCCGGATGACGCGCATCCACAGTTCGTCCATCGACGGGATGACGACGTCGTCGGATCCCCGTGGCGGTGTGTGCGTCACCTGGACCGGCAGCGCGCGTGTGGACAACGGTGCCCAGCGGCGCTTTACCGCCACCGCCTGCGACAACGGCGAGCCCGGCTCGAGCCCCGGCGCAGGACCCGATCGCTTCGGAATCACCGTGGATGGGGCCATCAGCATCGGCCTCACAGACCTGAGGGGCGGCAACATTCAGGCCCGCCAGTGATGTGATGGAGGACAGACCATGACTCGCCTGACTCAGACGTTCTTGGCGCTGGCGCTTTTCAGCGGGACCCTGCACGCGCAGACCGCGGTCAGCGGCCAGGCCCTCGGCGCCTCGGTTAAGACGCTCGCGACCAACCTCCAGAGCGGACAAGTGACCCTCCCCGCCGGGGGCGGCTTCGTCTCTGCGGACGTGGATGCCCTCGGGGCACCGGAGATCGCGGTCGACGCCCTGACCACCATGACCTCGGGCATGAGCGACGCCCAGGCCTCGACGGCCCAGAGCACCGCGCATCTGGAGCATGTCAACATCCTGAGCGGGCTGATCACCGCGGAGACCGTGATTGCCGCGACCTCGAGCTGGGTGAGCGACGCCGCGGGCCGGAACGCCGAGGGCTCCAGTTTCACCAACCTCGTCGTGAACGGCGTACCGCTCGGGACCGGGGACTACCTGCCCGGGCCCAACACGCGCGTCGATTTGCCCGGCGTCGGCTATGCCGTGCTCAACGAGCAGCTCGCGAGTGGTGCGTCGGGGATCAAAGTGAACATGATCCACGTCGTGCTGCGGGATCCGCTCACAGGTCTCACGACCGGCGAGATCATCGTCGCTTCGGCGTCCAGCTCAGCCGGTTTCTAGGGCTGTTCCAGCCTGATTCGTCGCTCCGCCGCGGGAACGGCGGCTCATCGAAGTGCGT
>Ga0207660_10002299_pt1 | contig 12589 bp, 11 predicted proteins | sample KBSC73BmetaG_FD_184335 | JGI IMG/M metagenome (GOLD analysis project Ga0207660, IMG submission 184335) | Corn rhizosphere microbial communities from Kellogg Biological Station, Michigan, USA - KBS C7-3B metaG (SPAdes) (version 2) | ecosystem: Host-associated > Plants > Roots > Rhizosphere ... | reverse complement strand
CGCGAACGCCGCTTCGGGCTTTCCGACATGGCCCATTCGATTCTAGGCTACGGCAAACCGGAGGGGTCCACATGCGTTTGCTCATCGCCATGGCCGCTACACTTGCCAGTCTTGCCACGTCCGCGGCCGCCGAGCCGATCCTGCTGAGGCCTGCGCAGGTGTTCGACGGGGTCGACCCGCACCCGCACGCCGGCTGGCAGGTGCTGGTCGACGGCGACCGTATCGCGGCGGTCGGCCCGAACCTCGCCGCCCCTGCAGGCGCGAAGGTCATCGACCTTCCCGGCGAGACGCTCACGCCCGGGCTGATCGAGGGCCACTCCCACATCTTCCTCCACCCGTACAACGAGACCAAGTGGGACGATCAGGTCCTCCACGAGCCGCTCGCGCTGAGGACCGCGCGCGCGGTGGTCCATGTCCGCAAGACGCTGGAAGCGGGCTTCACCACCGAGCGCGACCTCGGCACCGAAGGCGCCGGCTATGCCGACGTCGGGATCAAGCAGGCGATCAATCAGGGCATCATCCCCGGCCCGCGGATGCTGGTTGCGACCAAGGCCAATGTCGCGCGCGGCGCTTACGGTCCCAAGGGCTTCGAGCCCGGCGTGAAGATCCCGCAGGGCGCCGAGGAAGTGAACGGCGCCGACGAGATGCGGGCCGCCGCGCGCGACCAGATCGCCGCCGGCGCCGACGTCATCAAGATGTACGCCGACTATCACTATCTCCCCGGCGAGCCGTCGCGCCCGACCTTGACCGAGGACGAAATGGCCGCGGGCGTGCAGGTCGCGCACGACGCCGGCCGCATCGCCGCCGCCCATGCGACCACCGCCGAAGGCATGCGTCGCGCGATCCTCGCCGGCGTCGACACGGTCGAGCACGGCTATGGCGGCACGCCGGAGGTCTTCAAGATGATGCACGACCGCGGGACGGCGCTCTGCCCGACGCTCGGCGCGTCCGAAGCTTATGCGCAATATTTCCAGGGTTGGAACGGCAAGGAGCCGGCGCCCGAGAGCGTCCAGGAGAATCGCCGGTCGTTCCAGATGGCGATGAAGGCCGGGGTCAAGATCTGCATGGGCGGCGACGTCGGCGTGTTCGCCCATGGCAAGAACTGGCTCGAAATGGAGGCGATGCAACATGCCGGAATGGCGCCTGCCGACGTGATGATCGCCGCGACTTCGGGCAACGCCTCGATCTTCCACCTCTCCGACCGCGGCCAGGTCAAGCCGGGCCTGCTCGCCGACCTCGTTGCCATGCCCGCCGATCCGACGAAGGACGTTTCCGCCGTCGAGCACGTCAATTTCGTGATGAAGGGCGGCGAGATTGTCCGTGAGCCCTGAGGACGGCGTCGGCCGCCGCACGTTCCTCGGCAGCGGCCTGGCGATGATCGCCGCGGCCGCGGGCGCGCAGGATTATCACGATCCGTCCGAGATCGCTTCCGGACCGGCGGCTCCGCCATGGCCGTCGCGCGAGCGATTTCCCCTGTGGCCCGGAACTCCGCCGGGAGCGCCGCGCCAGCTCCCTCGTCCGGCTTGGACGGTGTCCGGTGACCCCGGCTACCGGCAGCTGTGGATCAAGGGGATTGCGGTCCCGGAGGTGAACGTCTTCCGCCCTGCGTCTCCCGACGGTTCCGCAATCCTCGCGATCCCGGGCGGCGGTTATGGCTTCCTCGCCGTGACGAACGAAGGCGTCGACGCCGCCGAACGGTTCAACGCGGCCCGGACGACCGTCTTCGTCCTTTCCTATCGGCTCCCCGCCGAAGGCTGGGCGAACCGTTCGCAGGTGCCGCTCCAGGAAGCGCAGCGCGCGATGCGCCTGATCCGCTCACGCGCCGCCGAGTTCCGTATCGACCCCGCGCGCCTCGGCATCGTCGGTTTCTCCGCGGGCGGCCACCTTGCGGCCGATCTTGCCGTCTCGTTCGACCAGCCGACCTACAATCCGGTCGACCCCGCAGACTCGCTCCCGGCGAGACCCGCCTTCGCCGGGCTCATCTATCCCGTGACGACCATGGAACCCGGCACCCACGGAGGCTCGCGCGACAATCTGCTCGGTCCGAACCCGTCTGCCGCGCTGCTCGCCGCCCGCTCGCCGGTGCTCCACGTCAGCTCAGCCACGCCGCCGAGCTTCGTCGTCGCCGCGTTTGACGACGGCACGGTGCCGGTGGCCAACAGCCTCGAATGGGTCGACGCCTGCCGCCGGGCGAAGGTGGGCGTCGAAGCCCATCTCTTCGCCGAGGGCGGCCACGGTTTCGGCTTCCACCTTCCCCGTGACAATCCCGGCTCCCGCTGGCCCGACCTTTTCGCCATCTGGATGCGCCGGCACGGCGGCTAGTGGCTCACCGTGTCCACCGCCTCGCTACTGTTCAGCCGGCCAGGCGGTAGCCGACCGAGGGCTCGTTGACGATCGTCTGCGGATGAGCAGGATCGCTTTCGAGTTTCTGCCGCAGGTTGCGGACCGCCACGCGCAGATATTCGATCTGCCGAACTTGCGCCGGACCCCAGACAGTCCTTAGCAGATGGTCGTGGCTGAGAACCCGGCCGGGGTGCTTGGCAAGCTCCGCCAGCACTGCATATTCCTTCGGCGTCAGGTGTACGTCCTGGCCATCCTTCGAAACTGTCCGGTGGAACAGGTCGATGGTGATTCCCGAAACACGGATCGGCTCCTGGTCCGACACCGGCTCGAGCTCGAGCAGGTTGGAGACGTAGCGCTCGAGTTTCGACGTTTCAGAACCGATGGTCGACAGCTGCGCCTTCTCCGCCGAGCCGCTGCGCCTCAGATCGCGGACAGCGCCGGCGATCGACTTCAGCGCCGGCGTCAGGTCCTGTCCGATCGACGCAAGCAACGTCGAACGAATTCGATCGCGCTCGCGCACCGCGGCGAATTCGCGCGACTCCCGTTCGAGCCGCGCCCGCTCGAGTGCCAGAGCGAGCTGGTCGAGCAAATTGCCGAGAAGCGGCAGCTCCGCCTCGTCTATAGGCGCGCTCCCGTCGTCGTTCGCGAGCCCGACGGCGGCGAGCACACTGGCGCCGGCGCAAACCGCGTGGAACTGCCATTCGGCCGGCTGGCTCCGCTGGGTTCCGCGGCCCGCGGCCTCGCCGGTCTCAATCGTCAACGCCGCCGCCGCGATATCGCTAGGAGTCAGACGATTTCCCTCGGGGACACCGGCTACGATCCGGGGAGTCGGCCGGCCTTCGACCAGCAGCGCATTGCAGCCGAACAAGCGATGGAGCTCGCTGCAGGCGGCGCCTGCAATATCCTCCTCGCGGCTGCACGACAGCAGGCGCCTCGCGAAACCGGCAATCGTTGCGTTGCGGCTGGCGTGGCTGGCGGCAATCTGCGCCTGCATGCGGACACCCGCCGCGAGGCGGCTGGTGACAAGCGCCACCACGAGCAGGACGAGGACCGTGACCACGTCGCTGACCCGGTCGATCCGCAACGTATGCACGGGCTCAGTGAAGAAGAAATTATAGGCCAGCGCCGACGCTATTCCGGCAAGGAGAGCAGGCCCGAGGCCCCACAGGATGGCGACCGCGAGGACGCCTGGGAGATAGATCATATCGACCGGAGCCGTGCCCCAGCGCGGTCCAATCCACAGGCCGAGCAAGGTAGAAACGGCGACCAGCGCGAGGGCGGCCGTATAAGCCTGCACCGTCGCCGGAATCGACGCCTGGGCCCGTTCCCGCGTGAAGATTTCAGGCGACGTCTCGATCATCGCTCCAAAATGGGCGTTGCCGCGCCGCGCGTCGAGTGAATCCCTTCGATTCCCATGGTGACAGGCGTCAAATCCACATGGAATCTTTATGGGGCGGGGCCGCACATCCGCGCGCATGGCCACCGCCGTTAAAGACCCTGCGAGCAGCGCCGGCGAAGCGCCGGTTGAGCACGCGCCGAGCGATCGAATTCCGCGGCTAATGCTCGGCGCGATAGGCGTCGTCTACGGCGATATCGGCACCTCGCCCCTGTACACGATGAACGAGAGCTTCCTGGGGCCGCACCCGCTCGCCGTCGACCGGCTGCATATCTACGGCGTGCTCAGCCTGATCTTCTGGTCGTTGATGCTGGTCGTGACTGTCAAATATGTGTTCGTCGCGATGCGTGCGGACAATAAGGGCGAAGGGGGCTCCTTCGCCCTGCTCTCCCTGATCTCCCGAAACCTCGGGTACAAGAAATGGGCGCCCGCGCTGGTGATGATGGGAGTGCTCGCAACCTGCCTGTTCTACGGCGACGCGATGATCACGCCGGCGATCTCGGTGCTGTCGGCGGTCGAGGGGCTGACGGTCGTCGACGCGGGCTTGCAGCCGCTCGTCATTCCGATTGCCATCGCCATCCTGGTGGGCCTGTTCCTGGTGCAATCCCGCGGAACGGCGAAGGTCGGCTCCTTCTTCGGGCCGATCATCCTCATCTACATGGCCGTGCTCGCGGTGCTCGGGATCATCAATATCGCGCGGCATCCCGATGTCCTTCAGGCATTATTGCCGAGCTGGGCGATCCGCTTTTTCCTGGTCAACCCGAAGCTCGCCTTTCTCGCCCTCGGCTCGGTGTTCCTCGCCGTCACCGGCGCAGAAACACTCTATGCGGATATGGGCCATTTCGGCCGCAAGGCGATCGGCCTTTCATGGCTCGGGCTCGTCTATCCCTGCCTGGTGCTCAATTACGCAGGCCAGGGCGCGCTGATGCTCGGCGACGCCCACACCGCGGTCAACCCGTTCTATCTGATGGCCCCGGAATGGGCCCGGCTGCCGCTGGTCGGGATTGCCACGGCCGCGACGATCATTGCGAGCCAGGCGGTAATCTCCGGTGCCTTTTCGGTCACGCACCAGGCAGTCCAGCTGGGTTACCTGCCGCGCCTCAGGACCGAGCATACGAGCGCGAAGGCGCTCGGGCAGATCTATATCCCGGCGGTCAACTGGGGACTGCTCTTCATGGTCACCCTGCTCGTGATTGGCTTCCGCCAATCGGGCAGGCTCGCCTCTGCTTACGGAATCGCTGTAACCGGCACCATGCTGATCACGACGATGATGCTCGGAGTGCTGGTGTTCCTGGTGTGGCGCTGGAACAAGCTGCTGGCGGGTGCGACGATTGGCCTCTTCTTCGTGGTCGACAGCACCTACTTCGCTTCCAACATCACGAAGATTCCCGACGGCGGCTGGTTTCCGCTGCTCGTCGCGGCCATCAGCTTCACGGTGCTCACGACCTGGGCGAAGGGACGGGCGCTGATGCGCGCCCGGCTGGAGCAGTCGGCCCTTCCGCTGCCCGTGTTCGTCAAGTCGACCGCGGCGACCGTGCACCGGGTACGCGGGACCTCGGTGTTCCTGTCTACGTCAGCGGACGTGGCGCCGGCCGCTCTGCTCCACAACCTGAAGCATAACCAGGTGCTCCACGATCGCGTACTGATTCTCAACGTCAGGGTGGAGGAAGTGCCGCACGTACCGCCCGAAAAGCGAGTCGAGGTCCACGAGGCGGGCCACGGCTTCTACCGCGTCGTGCTTCACTACGGTTTCATGGAAGAGGTCGACATCCCTCGCGATCTTTCCGCGATCAAGACGTGCGGCGAGCCGTTCAACATGATGAGCACGAGCTTCTTCCTCGGGCGGCAGAAGCTCATCGCCTCGCAGAAGAGCCCCGGAATGGCGCTGTGGCGCGAGAAACTTTTCGCGTGGATGCTGAAGAGCTCCGAAAGCGCAATGGAGTTCTTCAAGCTCCCGACCAACCGCGTCGTCGAGCTCGGAAGCCAGCTTCAGATATGAGGCCGTTTCTAGCGGTTGACCGCGTTGGCGGTTGAACCATTTCCTGACCAACCGCTACAAACGTAGCGCACTCTTGAATGGGAGGGGCCATGAAAAGGGCACAACGGCTCGCGCTCACCAGCTTTTCCGCGGTTCTGCTTGCTGTCGCTTCCGGCTCAGTGTGTGCTGCCGACCAAGCCCATATCGCTACTCACGCGCAGGTGCAGGACGTCCTCGCCCGCAACAGCTACGATATCTACCTCCGCGGTGGCCGAATCGGGGGAGCCGGCGGCGACCTTCTTCTCCGCCTTGGCGCAGACGCGGAATTCCTTGCGATCGGCGAGGAACACAACAATGCCGACATTCCGCCGCTCGTTACGGCGCTGTTTCGGCAGCTGCACCAGCGCGCCGGCTACAACTATCTCGCCGAGGAACAGGACGCGGTGATCACCCGCCTGATTTCCGAGCCGCCGATGCGCGGCAACCTTGCCGCGATCGACACTCAGGCGATATCCGAGAAGCACAGCTTCACGTTCAACAGCGACGAAGAACTGCGGATGATCGCAGACATAGGTAGCATCTCAACCGGCAAGGGACGTCCGATATGGGGCTGTGAACAGGTGTTCGGCGGTACGCACGTCCTTGAGCGTATTGTCGAGAAGGCGCCTTCTCCCGCCGCTCGGGCGCTCGCTTCGGATTTGCTTCAGGACGCCCGAAATCGCGAGGCGACCCGCGATGGGAGATTCGCAAACCGCTTCATGATCGATCCGGCGGTCGCTTCAAAAATGGCCGAGCTGCAGCGCCTCTATGCACCGGTCGCCGATCCGGAAACGAGATTTCTCGTCAATTCGCTCGGTCAGTCGGTGCAAATCTATCATTTTTACTGGAACGGTGACCACGATCGTTCGCCCGGCTACTTTAGTAACAGCGCGGTTCGCGAAGAACATATGAAGCAGCTCTGCCGTGACGAGTACCAGCGTTCGGCGGCGCTAGACGGCAGGCCGCCTCGTGCGATCCTGAAATTCGGCGATTGGCATCTGTACCAGGCGTATGCCCCATCGAGTGTTCCTACGCTCGGTACTTTCATGTCCGACATCGCTCGAATGAACGGCCTTGGCTTCGTGTCAGTTCGAATGATGGTGCGCCAAAGGAACGGCAAACCCGTTTGGACATGGGATGACGACCACCGCGCTTATGCGGCCTTCGCACCGGTCCTGCAGCGGTCAGGTTGGGTGCTTGTCGACCTTCGCCCCTTGCGAGAATATCCTGTCTACCGCGCCCTGCTCGCGTCTGCGGGGGCAGATCTCAGCCAGGATGCCAAGGATAATCTGCGGCGGCTCGTGTTCGGCTTCGATTTTGCGCTCTTCCTCGACGACAACCGGGAGGGTCATTTCACGCTCGGGCAGATGAACCCAAATCCGCAAAGCGCAGCTGCGGAACCTTCCACGTCCAACCGAAAGGGACGCTGAAAGATGGTCGCGAAGCTCCGGCTTGGAGCGCTGTTGGAGTCTCGGCGAGCCGCCGGCGGACGATGCCGCCCGCGCCGAGGCTCGCGTGTGTGCCACCGGTCTTCGCACCAGTGACAGCTGATTAACGCCGAAAACGGCGCCCGTAAGCTGAACAGCTGCGATCTCCAGCGAGAGGCAAGCTACCTTTAGAATCGATTGTCAGCGGTTGACGGTCTCCATCCCGCGCGCGTGATAGCGCTCGCCTGCCGCCGCGCCGGGGGGAAGGATTGCATCGAGCCGCGTCAGGTCTTCGTCGCTGAGCTTCACGTCGAGCGCACCGATATTCTGGTCGAGATATTTGACATGCTTGGTGCCGGGGATGGGCACGATATCCTTCCCCTGCGCCAGCACCCAGGCGAGCGCCAACTGCGCGGTCGTGCAGCCTTTCTCCTCCGCCATTTTCTCGACTTCGTGGACCAGACTGATGTTCTTCTCGAAATTCTCGCCCTGGAACCGCGGATGGTTGCGGCGGAAGTCGTCCTCGGGGAAATCATCTGGCGACTTGAACTGGCCGGTCAGGAAGCCGCGCCCGAGCGGCGAATAAGCGACATAGCCGATCCCCAGCTCGCGAACGGCCGGAAGCACTCCGGCCTCCGCATCGCGGCTCCACAACGACAGCTCCGTCTGCACCGCCGTGATGGGGTGCACAGCATGCGCGCGGCGAATCGTCTGCGGCGCCGCTTCGCTGAGGCCGAGGAAGCGTATCTTCCCCTCCTCTTTCAGCCGAGCCATCTCGCCCACCGTGTACTCGATCGGCACCTGGATATCGACGCGGTGCTGGTAGTAGAGATCGATCGTCTCGACGTTCAGCCGCTTCAGGCTCGCCTCGCAGGCCGAGCGAACATATTCGGGGTCGCCGCGCACACCGAGGAACTCGCCGTTGGGCCCGCGCACGTTGCCGAACTTGGTCGCGAGGAACACGTCGTCGCGGCGGCCGGCGATCGCGCGGCCGACCAACTCCTCGTTCTTCCCCCATCCGTACATGTCGGCGGTGTCGAGAAAGGTCACGCCGCGATCGAGCGCGTGGTGGATCGTCGCGATCGATTCCTGTTCGCTCCCGCCGACATAGAATTCGCTCATGCCCATGCAGCCGAGCCCGATCGCCGACACTTCGGGGCCGTCGCGGCCGAGCCGCCTCTTGCCGATTCCGAACATGCTCTTCTCCCTTTTCAGCCGCCCAAAGAACCGCAACTCAGCCGGCGGCGCGCTTCTGCCAGGTCAAATGGGATCGCGACGCGCTTGTGGCGAGATGTCGCGCCCGAGACAATCTTCACTTCTGCACGGCTGATCCCAAGCGCCTTCGTGAGCAGCTTCATCACCGCCTCATTGGCGGCGCCGTCCGCAGGTGCTTCGGCAACCTTGACTTCGAGCTCCTCGCGGCCGTCCGCGCCCGTCCGCCAGCCACCGATGCCCGGCTTGGCCGATCGCGGCGTCACCTTGATGGCGAGCAGCGCGGTCAATCCATGTGGACCAGAGGCGTGTCGTCGGCCTTCTTGCCGCGCTTCATGAACAGCAGCAGCGGCAGGATCGCGAACGTCAGCAGCATCATCAGCTTGAAATCGTCGAGGTAGGCGATGAACAGCGCCTGTTTGGTGATCATGCCGTTGATGAAGGCGAGCGCCGTTGGCCCGCCGACTGGTGCGATCGTTTGGAGCAGCGTCGGGTCCGCGGTCGGGATCGTCTGCTGCGTGATCTGCGCCGCCATGTCGGCGTGGCTGACCTGGGTCAGCCTTACCAGCTCGGTGCTGACGACCGAGATGCCGACCGACCCGCCGATGTTGCGCGACAGGTTGAGAAGGGCCGCGCCGGTGGTCCGGAATCGTGTCGCCAGCGTCTCGAAGGCAAGCGTTTGCAGAGGGACGAAGATCAGCCCGAGGCCGAGACCCTGGACGACGCCGCTCATGATCACCGGGCGCGACGGCTGGTCGATCGCGAAGCCGGTCATCATGTGCAGCGAATAACCCATCAGGAGGACTCCGATCCCGACCAGGATCCTCGCGTCCATCTTGCCGGTCATTCGCCCCGCGATCAGCATCGAGAACAGCGTTCCTATGCCGCGCGGCGCAGTCAGGAATCCGGACTGAAGCACCGAATATCCGTACATTTCCTGGAGAAGGGGCGGCAGCAGCGCGAGGCCGGCGAGCAGCAGCACGCCGGTCACCGCCATGAACACCACGCTTGTCGCGAAATTGCGGTCTTTGAAGATTTCCCGATCGAACAACGGGTGTTCCGACGTGACCATATGCACCAGGAACATCCACCCGGCGCCGATCGCCAGCCCTGCCTCGATGATCGTCTCCCAGCTCGAGAACCAATCGTTCTGCTGGCCGCGGTCGAGGCAGAATTGCAGAGCCGCGAGCGCGATGGCGAGAAGCGCAAAGCCGAACATGTCGAACCGGCGCTTGTGTTTTTCGCCCTCGGGCATGAACTGGCTCATGATCAGGATGCAGATGATCCCGACCGGCAGGTTAACGAGGAACACCCAGCGCCAGTTGTAATTGTCGGTCAGCCAGCCGCCGATCACTGGGCCGAGGATCGGGCCAATCATCACGCCGCCGCCGAACAGAGCCATCGCCTGGCCGTGCTTCTCGCGCGGGTTGATGTCGAACAAGGTTGCTTGGGCCAGCGGCACAATGAACGCGCCGCCGATGCCCTGTAGCGCACGGAAGAACACCATTTCTCCGAGCGACGTCGCGGTTGCGCAGGCGACCGACGCCGCGGTGAACAACACAACCGAAATCAGCAGCAGCCGCTTGCGCCCGACGCGATCGGCGAGCCAGCCGCTGATCGGCAGCGCGATCGCCGATGCAACGATGTAGCTCGTCAGCACCCAGTTGATTTGGTCCTGGGTGGCGTTGAGATCGGCCCGCATGTGCGGCAGCGCGACATTGGCGATCGTCGTGTCGAGGACCTGCAGCAGGACCGCCGCCATCACTCCGACGGTGACGATCAGCCGCTGGCCGGTCGGAAGCTCATGATGTGCGGCTTCGGCCATCTCGCGCGGGCCTTACTGATTGTCGAAAAAGACTTTGGCGTTGACCGAGAGCCCTGCGATCATCGGCTTCGACGGCGGCTCGTTGAACGCAATCCTGACCGGCACGCGCTGGGTCACCTTGACCCAATTGCCGTTCGCATTCTGCGCCGGCAGCAGCGAGAATTCGCTTCCCGTTCCAGCGCCGATGCTCTGAATGTGCGCCGGAAATTTGGTTCCGGGATATGCATCGACCGTGATCTCGGCGCGCTGACCCGGAACCATGCGGCCGACGTCCTTCTCCTTGAAGTTCGCTTCGACCCAGGCGGTGGTGCTGTGAACGACGGACAGTGCCCCGATCCCCAGGACCGCCATCTTCCCGACCTGAAGCGCGTCGGCATTTTCGATCACGCCGTCCATCGGCGCGCGAATCGTCGTCCGCTCGAGGTCGAGCTTCGCCTTGTCGATCGCGGCGTGCGCCTGGGCAATCGACGGCTGCTCGCCCGGTGCGATCGCGGCCTGCGCATTGGCCGCGCGCGCCTTGGCGTCGGCGAGCTGTTGCTCGGCGGTCTTCACCTCGTTGAGCGCGTCCTCATAGTCGGCGCGGGTCGTGAAGCCCTGCCTCAGAAGCGCCTGCTGCCGGCCGAGCGCATTCTCCTTGATCTTGAGATTGGCTTCCGAGCCGGTGATGTCCGCGCCGGTCCCGGCGGCGGTCGTCTTCAGCTGCGTGGTCTGCAGCTGGGCGGCGGCGAGCTGCGCCTGCGCCTGCTCGAGCGCGACCTGGTAGGGCTGCGGATCGATCCGGAACAGCACGTCGCCCTTCTTCACATGCATGCCGTTGCGCACCAGCACCTGCACGACCTGTCCGTTCACTTGCGGGCTCACCGACACGATATCCTGCTTGATCTGCGCGTCGTCGGTCGAAACGCTCTTGCCGCTGGTCAGCCAGTAATAACCACCGCCGACGATCAGCAGCGCGGGCACGACCAGCATGATGAACGTGCGCAGCACGCCCTTGCCCGCCGGCAGCTTCACTTTTCTCCTGACCTTCCGCTGTTCCCCAGCAGCGCCGGCGGCCATCGGTTCGGTTGCCATCTTGTTCATTGATTCGATGCCCTATTCAATGCTGCGCACCGGCCGGCATTCTCCCGGGCCTGAGCGAGCACTTTCCTCGTTGTTTCGATTTCCTTCGGGTCGATTCCCCCGAACGCCTGCTCGACCAGGTCGGCGCCGATCGCGCGGAGCTTCTCGACCAGCGGCCGCGCTTTCTTCGTGACGTGCAGCCGCCAGGCCCGCCGGTCTTCGGGGTCGCGGACCCGTTCGACCAGTTGAGCTTCCTCCAGCCGGTCGATGATCCGGCACAAGGTGATGGGCTCCAGCTCCATCAGATCGGCTAGCTCGACCTGGCGAAGTCCCGGCGCGCGGGTGAGCTTGAACAGCACCTTCCATTGCGCGCGCGTGACTCCCAGGCCGACCGCGAGACGGTCGAACGCCTTGCGCAGCGCGTGCGCGGTCTCGCCAATCTCGAACGGGAGAGTTTCCATCGGCAGCGGATATAATAAGCCTACTTATATTAAGCAACGACTAAAGCACTCGGACGTTCCTGCCGTTACGTCGGTTTCACGACACTCGCTTGCGTGAACGCGCCCAGCGGTGCTTTGAGCCCTCGCGAAGGAGACAAGCCGATGCTGTTCGTGTGGATGGGCTTCCTCAAATCCTCCGACCCGATCGACCAGCCGCTGCAAGAGCAGATCAGCGGCTTCCTCGAGCAACCTTACCTGGCGATCCAGTCCGCCGGCGTGCTGCACGACGCGGAAGGCGGCCGCGCCGGTTACCTCGTCATCTTCGAGGCCGAAACCCGCGCCGCCGCCGAAGCGCTGGCCGCCGAAAGCCCGCTTCGCAACGCCGGGCTCTACCGCGAATATCACCTGTACGAATTCAAGACCGAGGTGGGTTAGTCGCCCCGGCCTTTGGCCGTGCGCTCTAAAATCGAAACATCCCCCAGATGTTCGCGATTTTGGAGCGGGTAACGGGAATCGAACCCGTGCGTTCAGCTTGGGAAGCTGACAGGCTACCATTACATCATACCCGCGGTCGCCGAGCGCCAGTTAGGTGCGCCGCAAATCCCAGTCAACGAGTCGCTAAATACCGCCCTCGACCGGCTCGAACCCTGCCGCCCTCAGCCGCTCGGCGAGATCGCTCCCGGTTTCGCGCGCGAGCTCGGCGTCCTCCGACCGGATCACGAAATTGGACCCGTGCCCGCCGTCCATGAAGAACGGATAGCTGCCGATCGCCACGCCGGGATGAGCCTCTTCGGTTTCGCGCAGCAGGTCGGCGACCTCGCTCTCCGGCGCCCGCGCCCCGACCGTCACCGAAACCATCGGCCGGCCTCC
>Ga0207660_10002293_pt1 | contig 12605 bp, 11 predicted proteins | sample KBSC73BmetaG_FD_184335 | JGI IMG/M metagenome (GOLD analysis project Ga0207660, IMG submission 184335) | Corn rhizosphere microbial communities from Kellogg Biological Station, Michigan, USA - KBS C7-3B metaG (SPAdes) (version 2) | ecosystem: Host-associated > Plants > Roots > Rhizosphere ... | reverse complement strand
CAAGACGACCGACGGCGGCAAGACCTGGAACAAGATCAAGTTCATCGACGACAACACGGGCTTCACCGACATCGCGATCGATCCGTCGAACAGCAGCATTCTCTATGCGGCCAGCTATCAGCGGCGTCGCACGAGCTGCTGCTTCAACGGTGGCGGCCCCGGCAGCGGCGTTTGGAAGAGCGACGATGCCGGCCGAACGTGGACGAAGCTCGCCGGCGGACTTCCGAGCGGATCGCTCGGTCGTATCGCGCTCGGCGTCTCGGCGTCGAATCCGAATACCGTGTACGCGCAGGTCGAAGTTGGCCCCAGCGGCACCGATCTTGGCCGCGGTGCTGGCGAGGCGGCAGGTGAAGCACCGGCGGCGGGCGGCGGCGGTGGCGGTGGTGGCCGCGGCGGATTCGATTGGTGCAACAACGGCGCACCCGCGCCAGAAGGCCGCGGTGGCCGAGGTGGTCGCGGCGGCGGTCGCGGTGCGCCAGCGGGGGCCGAAGCAGCGGCGCCCCCGAAGCTCAACCCCGCATCGAGCGGTATCTATCGCTCCGACAACAAGGGCCGCTCATTCACGCTCGTCAGCAACTGCGACGCGCGTCCGATGTATTTCAGCCAGCTGCGCGTCGATCCGCAGAACGTGAATACGATTTACGTCGCCGGCCTTCCGGTCGCGAAGTCGCTCGACGGAGGCAAGACATTCGCCACGCTCGACGACGCAGGCGGCAACGGCGCGCCGGCGCACGTCGACCAGCACGCGATCTGGGTCGACCCGCGCAATGGCAAGCACCTGATGATCGGCAACGACGGCGGCTTGGATATCTCGTACGATCAGGGCAAGACTTGGGATTTCGTCGCCACGATGGCGACGGGCCTCGCCTACGTCGTGACCGCGGACAACGAGCGGCCGTACAACGTCTACACGGGCCTGCAGGACAACAACAGCTGGGGCGGACCGAGCTCGAAGCGCGGCCGCGGCGGCATCACGAACATGGACTGGTTCGGCATCTGCGGCGGCGACGGTTTCTACACCGGCGTCAATGTGCAGCGTCCGAATCTCGTCTACTGCGAATCGCAGGACGGCAACACGAGCCGCTATGACCTGAACACCGGTCAGACGATGAGCATCAAGCCGACCGCGCCTGGCGGCGGCGTTCGCGTGGCCGGGTCGGCGGCATCGTCGTGCGTCGACGGGCGCAATCCGAACGGCGGCCGTGGCGGCGGCGGTGGTGGTGGCGGCCGCGGTGGCCGGCCGAACGTGATCAACGCGGCGGCGGGCGACGCGTACCGGTTCAATTGGAATACGCCGTACATCCTGTCCTCGCACAACCCGAGCATCATCTACTACGGCGGCAACAGGCTGTTCAAGTCGTACGATGGCGGCACGAGCTGGGTCGCGAGTCCCGATCTCACGAAGCAGGTCGACCGATGCCGCGTCACGGTGATGGGCGTCGGCGGCGACAAGACGCAGCTCTCGAAGAACGACGGTCTTTCGCAGTACAGCACGATCATTAGCGTTTCTGAATCACCCGTGATGCCCGGCGTGGTGTGGGCCGGCACGGACGACGGCAACCTGCAGGTGAGCCGCGACGGTGGTCAGACCTTCACCGAAGTCGGCAAGAACATTCAGGGCCTGCCGCAGGGCGCACTCACGAGCGACAATCCGTTCTGGATCTCGCGCGTCGACGCGTCGCACTTCGACGCGGGCACCGCGTACGTCGCGATCGACGGTCACCGCAGCGACGATCTCCACCCGTATCTCTTCGTCACGCGCGACTACGGCCGCACGTTCCAGAGCGTCGCGGGCGATCTGCCGACGTATGGCAACATCCAGGTCGTGAAGGAAGATCTGAAGAACAAGGATCTGCTCTTCGTCGGCACCGAGTTCGGGCTCTACACGTCGCTCGACGCCGGCAAGCACTGGGAGAAGTTCATGAACGATTATCCCACAGTGCGCACCGACGACATCTTCATCCATCCGCGGGAGGGCGATATCATCGTCGCCACGCACGGCCGCAGCATCTTCATCGGCGACGACATCACCCCGCTCGAGGAGTGGCCGTCGGTCGGCTCAGCGGATGTGTTCCTCTTCGCGCCGCGCCCGGCGGTCGCGTGGATCACCGATCTCACGAACAATCCGCACATCGGTGGACAGAAGAACTTCATCGGCGAGAACGCGCCACGCGGCACGGGCATCAACTATTACCTCAAGTCCGCGGCGAACGACGTGAAAGTCTCAATCGCCGATGCCCAGGGTCGCACCCTCTGCACGTCCGAAGGCGACAAGACGCCCGGTATCCATCGCGTCCAATGGACCCTCGTTGCGCCTGAGCTCGCCGGCCAGGGTGGGGGCGGCTTTGGTGGCGGTGGTGGTGGTGGCCGTGGCGGCAACGCCGGTCCGCCGAACTTCAGTTGCTCGCAGGTTGCGGGCGGCCGTGGCGGCGGCGGTGGCGGAGGCAACGCGGCGATCGAACCCGGTGTCTATACGGTGAAGCTCACGGTGAACGGCCAGTCGTACACCAAGCCCGTCGAGGTTCTCGAGGACAAGTGGTTCCGCGCCCGCTGAGGGACGAAACTCCGAGTCCCGGGGGATCGTAGCGATCGAGGGGCAGTGCACGTTTGACCGGACGTGTGCTGCCCCTCTGGTCATCTCCACGAGCGAAGCGAGTGGAGGATCTGCTGGTCAAGCCGATCGCCGGATCCCCCTGTAGCTTTTTTGAATGGACATCCCTCGAATCCCACCCGAAGACGATCCGCGGATCAAGGCGCGCCAGGACCTGGCTGGGCGGTTCGGTTTCATCCTCGGTTGCATCGCCGCGGCGTCCGCGATTGGGATCAACCTCTATCGCGCCGATCGCCCCTGGGATTGGCCCGACATCGCGCTCGCCGTTTTGATGGCAGCGCTCAACATGCCGTTGGGCATCATGCTCGGCCTGCTTGGCGAGAAGCTCACGCGCCCCAAGCGCAATAAGCCTCCGCGCCGCTGACTGTCATTCCGAGCGTAGCATCCTGCCCTGATGCGAGCGGAGGGAGCGGAGAAAGGGATCTGCCCTTCCCGACTCGCCGTTGTTGCGCCTTGGACGCCACGCCATCGTGAAAGCGCAAACGAACAGCCCATTTTCATCAAACCAAAACAATCACATCCAACTGCTTGTCGTCTGGCGAGCGTCGTGGCGCGATGCCACTCTCGCTGCGAACGGTTGGATGAAATTTTTTGGGTTTGATTTTTCTCAAGAATGTGAGTGCTGGTGTCGACGCACGGAGCTCTGCGAATCAGACCTCCTCTGTCAGCCGTTCGCAGTTCCGTTGTCCGTAGTTCCGTTGTTTTGTAGTTCCGTTGTTTGTAGTTCCGTCGGCCGCCGCGGCTCGCCAAGCCGAGCCCTTCTGGGCCGCCCCCGCTTCCCTCTTCCCTCACTCAGCTCTCCGCCCGAAACACCAGACTGAGACAAGTCACTCCGCCCTCCGCCTTCGCGAACTCCGAGACGGCAACGGGAATGACATCCAACCCGCTGACGCCGAGCATGGCGATCGTCGCGGGAAATGCGTCGGACGCAATCACCGTCGAGTCGATCACCAGCACGTCGCCGGCCCAGGGCTCCTGCGACGGCACATCGACGAGTGCGCCAGCGGGGAACGGCGAGACGTCGATCCAATTGCGGTTCACGAGAAACCGGCCGTCCGGAAGTGCGCTGCATCCCGACTTGAGGTGCAGGCAGCCGTGCACTGGCACCGCCGTCACTGAGTAGCCGAACTGCTGCACGACGCTGCGCAATGCATCGATGCCAGCGGCGTTCGTGCGTGGCGACGCGCCGACGTAGAGATCGCGTCCCGCGCGAACGACATCGCCGCCGTCGATGGTCGCCGGCAGCTTCACGTGTTCGATCGGCCGAAAGCGTCGCAACGCCGCCTCGATCGCCGGCGGCTCGCCTCGCCTCGACTCGGCGCCCATCGACATCATCACCGCAAGCTCGTCCAACACGATCGCCGTGTCTTCGACGAACACGCAGTCGGGCATGTCGCGGTTGGTATCCAGCGTGAGCACCGTCGCGCCGCACGCGCGCAGCGCGTTGCGATAGGCCTCGTGCTGGCGAGCCGCGAGCGCCGCGTCGATCGGTGCATGTCCGACGTACGTGCGCTCGCCCCGTTGCATGTTGGGCGACGGCAGGTGGGTGATCGCGGTGACCCGCCCGGTCGTTCCCGTCACGGCGGCGGCAGCGCGCCGTCCAGCGTTTGGCGCAAATACGCTCGTTCGCTGTCCGCGCCGGTGAACAGCGTTTCCGGGTACCGGCGATACTTCAGCATTTCCTCATAGATCGAAGCGTTCTCGTACTCGTTGAGCCCCATGCCGGCGAGGTACTGAAGCCGCAGGTTGGCATCGACGTTGATTTCCGCGTCCGTGAGCCAGGGCGCCAGATCGCTCGCCTGTCCGCCGTACGTCGAAAGTAGCGACAACGCCGACGTGATCCCGACCTCGCTCAGCGATCGCGCAATCCGTCCGTTCGGTTGGTCAGCGATTCGCTTTTGCAGCGAGTCGATGTCGATCGTCTGCGGCGTCGCATGTCCGGCGAGCACCAGATCGTAGCCCTTCCCGTTGATGTCATTGCTCCAGACGGTGCCGTCCGGGAACACCTTGAAGAAGGTGGCGATCTCGCTCTTCACGACGCCGGGATAGCTCTCGTACAGCGGCACCCACTGCGTGACGACGCCGCCTGGTTTGAGATGCTGTTTCACGAGCTCGAAATATTCTTTCGTGTACAGCGTCGCGGCGCCTTTGACCCATGGATGGATCGGGTCCGACGTGATCACGTCGAACTTCTCCTTGCTCGTGAGAATGAAGTGCCGCGCGTCGTCGTAGACGATCTGCACGCGAGGATCGTTCACGACATTGTAATTCTCGCGCGTGAAGTACGTCGCGACCACTTTCGGGATGAGCGGCTCGATCTCGCAGATGACGATTCGCGTGATCCCGGGGTGCAGCACGAACGAGCCAGCGGTCACGCCGGCACCGAATCCGACCACGAGCACGGAGTGCGGATCGCGGTCCAGCAGCGCGGAGATGTGCCCGAGCATGCGCTGAAGCCGCATGTCCTGCGGCTCGCTCGACGCTTCGACCTTGCCTGCGACGTGAAAGTTGCGCACGCCGTTGCTCATCTCCGAAACGGCGATCGACGAATTCATGCCCTCGCCCACGTACAGATACTTCGGTTCCGTCGCGTAGGTGGACAGGAATCGCCCGTACGCCACGAGGCCATCGGGGATCTTGGGGACGGTGGTCGCCAGCACGATCGCTGCGACGAACGAGGCGAGCACGGGCCAGCCGTTCCACGTCGGATCCGCCGGCGGGCGAGCATCGCGCTTCAGCCGGCGATCCTGCGCGACGCTGCGCGAAATCGAGAAGAACAACAGCGCCGCGGAAACAATCGCTGTTGTGATCATCAGTTGTTCGGCGCGCTGCGTGCCGAACGACGGGATGATGAAAACGCTGAACAGCGCCGAGCCGGCGATCGCGCCAAGAGTGTTTGCCGCGTAGACTCGACCGACGAGCCGCCCAGCGTCTTGTCCGGGTCCCACGACAGCCGCGATTGCCAACGGGAAGCTCGCTCCCCACAGGAACGCCGCCGGGAACACCGCGCACAGTGCGCGCAGCAGGTCCACCTGGAAGGTGATCCACGGACTCGGCGAGAGCATCGGGTTGAGCGGCCAGTAGGGAAGTGATCGCGCCATCAACCACGCCGCCCATGCGACGCCGCCCGCAACCATGAGCTGTGTCCAGGCCAGCGCGATGCGCGCACGGCCAGAGCGCGCGGCGAAGGAGCCCGCGCTGCTGCCGAATCCCAGCGCGATCAGAAAGACTGCGAGAATGATCGAGAACGTGTAGACCGACGCGCCGAGCATGAGCGACAGCAATCGCGTCCACACGACTTCGGCCCCGAGCGCCGCGAATCCAGAGAACGCGATCGCGACGTACGCGGCATTGGTGCCTGGAACTGCGTTCTCGCCGCTTCCGTCGCGCTGCTTATGAACCGCAGGCCGGTGCGGCGCGCGCCTCGACAACGCCAGCCCGACGATCGCTACGCCCGCGTTGATCGCGACGGCGACGAGCGTCGTCGTCGACATGTCGTGAACGCGGAGCAGATAGAATCCGGCGAGCAGGCAACCGAACACGGCGCCGGCGATGTTGCTGCCGTAGAAGAATCCGAGCCACGACACGCCAGTCGGCGTTGCCTCCACCCATCGCGCGATGGCCGGAAGCGTCGCGCCCATCAGCAGGGTCGGCGGCAAAAGGCAGACCGCGCAGACGAGCCCACGAAGCACAACCCCGACGAAGCCTTGCGGCGCCGTCGCCGTGTACACGCCGCCAACGAGGGGCACCGCTACGAGCACGACGAGTCCCAGAACGCCGATGCCTGCCTCGAGCAGCGCGTAGACCCTGAGCGGGTGGCGTTCCGGCGAGACAATCTTCGGCAACAGGAGACTGCCCAGGCACATGCCGCCCATGAACGTGCCGAGCAAAACGCCGAGCGACACCGCGGACGAGCCGATCACCAGCTCGATCAGCTGAAACCACACGATCTCGTAGATCAGCGCCGCGCAACCACTTCCGACGAACAGGAGCAGCAACAGCGGCAGAAAGCGATGCGTCGGCGGCAGCGAGAGCGAAATCGAATGCGACGTCACGTGCCGCACGGTTTGCTTCTGCATGACGAATACGTCGAAGTAGCGATGGGCCGGCGAAACGATGAATGATCTACGGCCACCACCCTCGGAGGGTTGGCACTAGTCCCGTTCCGCAGTGTCATCTAGTCTTGCAAGCGGGATCGTCCCGCGGGTCGTCCCCGCTTGCTCAATCGATTACACACGCGCAAGGCCAGGACCACTGATCGTGACTGATGTCGATACGGTTTGTGTCTTTTGCGGCTCGGCTGTCGGAACGCCGGCCAAGTACGTAGATGCTGCGCGCGCCTTCGCACGGGAAGCCGTTTCGCGCCGAATCCGGCTGGTGTATGGCGGCGCCAGCGTCGGCCTCATGGGGGCGATCGCCGACGCGGCACTCGAGGCGGGCGGTGAAGTGGTCGGCGTCATCCCGCAAGCGCTCGTCGACCGGGAGGTCGCTCACCGTGGACTCACCGAGCTGCGCATCGTGCAAACGATGCACGAGCGGAAGGCCACGATGGAGCAGCTTGCGGACGCCTTCGTCGCGCTCCCCGGCGGACTCGGCACGCTCGAGGAGCTATTCGAGGTCTGGACCTGGGGAATGCTCGGCTTGCACGAGAAGCCGTACGGTGTCCTCGATACCGCCGGCTACTACACGCAGCTGATCCGGTTTCTCGACCACGCGCGCGATGAGGGTTTCATTCGCCAGGCGCAGCGCGACGACCTCACCGTGAGCACTTCCCCCGCCGAGCTCTTGACGACGCTGCTCGCGCACAAGCAGCGTCGTCTGCCGTCTAGTGTCCACTTCGGGGATGGTGGAGACCCCTCGCCTTTAGGCGAAGAGAAGGTCCGTGTAACTTGGTCGCGTGCGACACTACCGGCTGGGAGCGCACACGAAGACGGACCTCAAAGTGCATATCATCTGGATTCCGAAGTATCGGAAGCCGGTGTTGCATGGAGAGTTGGCTGTTCGTGTGCGCGACTTGATACGACGCGTGTGCGCCGAGCATGAGCTGGAGATCATCAGCGGGAAAGTGGCACGCGACCATGTTCACGTGTTGATCTCCTACCGGCCGACGCAGCGGGTGAGCCAGATCGTGCAGTGGCTGAAAGGGACGAGCTCTCGCGTCCTGTTGCAGGAATTCCCGCGGCTCCGGAAACAGTTCTGGGGTAAACATTTCTGGGCTCGTGGCTATTTCGCGGTGGCGAGCGGCACGATCACCGACGAGGTGATCCGCGCCTATATCGACGAACAGGAAGGCGAAACCATCCATGACGACAGTCGATTTCCAATCGACTCGTAGTTTCAAATCCCCTCGGCTTCTAGCCGAGGGTGCCGTTTAGTCGATGCACGGCACTTGCGGCGCACGTGTTCTCGATCGACCGGCGGCTTGCTCAGTTGATGCGTACGCATCAGTTTGATGTGTACACATCGTTAAGGCAAGGATATCATGGAGTCCGCGACCGCAACCTGCGCAGCGGGCACTCTGCGCCGCGCCACACGCTCGATCGCTCGTGCGTACGATCGCCGGCTGGCGGCGGCCGGGCTGACGACGACGCAATTCTCGATTCTTCGCGCGATCGAGCGGCGTAACGGTCCCGTCGCGCTGAGCGAGCTCGCGGACGAACAGGTGTTCGAGCGTACGTCGCTGTACCGGGCGCTCGGGCCGCTCGAACGGGACGGGCTCGTCACGATCGGTCCGGGCCGAGGCCGGGGGAAATTCGTTGCGCTGACGGCGAAGGGCGGAAAGCAGATCGCGCGCGCCCTTCCGCATTGGCACGCCGCGCAACAGGCCTTCGTCTCCCGCTTCGGTCGAAGCGCGTGGCTTGCATTGTCGGCGCAGCTCGTCGAGATCGCCGACATCGCGCGCGCCATGCCTGACGGAGAGAGCTGACCGTGGCTGTCCTTGGCACGATGCTCCCGTGGGTCGTCGCCATCGTGTTCGCGATGTACATCACCCGTCAATGCCGCGCCCGAGCGGTCCGGTCGGATGGCTGTTCGCGCGGATGATGAATCGGACCCACGAAGGGCTGACGTCGTGGGCGTTGAGCCACCTCACCATCGATCCAGGTGAGACGATTCTCGACGTGGGCTGCGGCGGCGGGAAAACGGTCGAGCGGCTCGCGTCGCTCGCTGAGCGCGGCAAGGTCTACGGCGTCGATTATTCGGCAACGAGTGTGGCCACGGCGCGCGGCGTGAACGCCAGGCTGATCGCGGCCGGCCGCGTCGAAATTCAGCAGGCATCGGTGTCCGCGCTGCCGTTCACCGATGACACGTTCGATCTCGTGACGGCCATGGAGACGCACTACTACTGGCCCGATCTCGTTCACGACTTTCGTGAGGTCTTGCGCGTCCTCTCACCGGGTGGGCGATTGCTGATCGTCGCCGAAGCGTACGATCGCGGAGGTATCTCGGTACTGCAGAAGCCGGCGATGGCGTTGCTCGAGGCAAAGTTTCTGACGCGAGAGGAGCACTGCCGGCTCCTGAGCGCGGCTGGCTTTGCGGACATCAGCGCGTTTGAAGATCGGAGAAAGGGTTGGCTGTGCGTCGTTGCCGCGAAAGGGCCAACGGGGTAGGCGCGGAGCCGCGTCGTTCCGTTCGCCTTCGAGCTGTACTGGTCGTACGTTTCCTCACCCCTCCCAGGTATTCCAAACAATGCGTTCTGCGCTCCTCGCCGGCGCTGCGATGCTCGCCGGCGCCTCGTCGGCCATGGCCCAGCGGTCGACCATCAGCCGCGATGCGTTTCGCCCGCGCGCCGATTCACTCGTCTACCTCTACCTCGCCGAATCGCACGCGCCCAGCGCATCGTTCGCCGTGATTCGAGGGAAGGATACGCTGGCGTTTGGCGCGCGCGGCCTCGCGAACGTGGATGCATCGCGCGCGCCGACCACCGCGACGATCTACGAGATCGGATCCAACACGAAGCAGTTCACGTCCTCCGCGATCATGAAGCTCGTGGAGCAGGGACGCGTGAAGTTGGATGACGATCTCTCGAAGTACGTGCCGCAGTTTCCGCTGCACGGACAAAAGGTGTCGATCCGTCAACTGCTGACGCACACGTCGGGCGTTCACAACTATACCAATTCACCGGAGTGGCCGAAGACGTGGAATGAAGTGCTCTCGCCCGGCGCGATCATCAAGTTCGTCGCCGCTGACACGCTCGATTTTGCTCCAGGTACGGCCTACCGGTACAGCAACACGGGATACGTACTGCTCGGCATGGTGATCGAGAAGGCATCGGGACAGAAGTACGCGAACTATCTCGAGGCGAATTTCTTCAAGCCGCTCGGCCTCGAGGAGACGTCGTACTGTCCATCGAAGACATCCGATCCGGCCTTCGCGGTCGGGTACAGCAAGGGACCGAACGGCATCACGCGCGCACAGTTCATGGACCTGTCGCACCCGTTCTCCGCTGGAGCGCTGTGCTCAACGGTGGGCGACTTCGCGAAGTGGCAGCGTGCGCTCGACGCCGGTAAAGTGGTGTCACCGGCGTCGTACGCGCTCATGTCGACCGCCGATACGCTCAACAGCGGGCGCAAGATCAACTATGGCTTCGGTCTCGTCCCGGGAGTGTTCAACGGCCACAAGACCATCTCGCATACCGGTGGCATTCCCGGATTCGCCAGCGCGGCGACCTATGTGCCCGACGATTCCCTGAGCATCGTGGTATTCACGAACTACGATGCGGAATCGCCCCAGACGCTGGTACAGAACCTTCTTCGCGTGGCGTACGATGTCGCGCCGCTTGGGCGCGGAGCCGCTGCCACCCGGGGCGCTGCTCCCTCGCTTTCGGCGGCGGATCGCGACGCGATCGTCGGGAACTACACGTTGCAGTTGCCCAACGGGCAGGCGCTCCCGATCAAATTTTATCTCGACGAGACGCGCGTGATGTCGCAGGCTCGAGGCCAACAGGCGATCGAGCTTCGATACCTGGGCAACTCCGCATTTGGTGTCGCGTTCGATCCAGCGCTGCGGTTCACCTTCACGATCGACGGCGGCAAGGCAACCAAGGTGACCCTGCTACAGGGCGGGGCAACGATCGAGGGGACCAGAGCTCCGTAGTCGGAAGCAGTCCGCCAACGTCCAGTCCAACCGTTTGCGCGGTCAAGGTGTCAGACTCTGTACCCTTAGTCTGGAACCTTCCCGTGACCGACTCGTCGCTCCCGATCATCAAAGGCACGCTCGACAACCTCGTGCTCAAGGCACTCTGCTGGACGCCGATGCACGGGTTCGAGATCACTCAATGGGTTGAATCGCGCTCGCGCGGCGCGCTCGACGTCCGCGACAGCGCGCTCTACCAGGCACTGCATCGCCTCGAGGAACGCAACCTCGTCACCGCCGACTGGGGAGTCACCGAGAACAACCAACGCGCGCGGTACTATCGGATCACGAAGTTGGGCCGAGCGCGTTTGGCCGCGGAAACGGCGCAGTGGGTCCGCTATGCGACGACCGTCACGGACATTCTCACGTCGACGCCGGGACCGGCCTAGGAGATTTGCATGTCTGCTGAGATTCGCCCAGGCATTCGCCGGCTGCTTCGTTTCATCACGCCCCGCAGCGCGGCGCGCGACGCCGAGGACGAGATCCGTCTGCATCTCAAGCTCCGCACCGAGCAACTCATTGCCGAAGGCATGTCACCCGCCGCAGCCCGGGAAGAGGCGGAGCGGCGCTTCGGCGAGTCGAGGCCGAGCGACGCGAGTTTCGCAACGCGGCGCGGCGTCGTGAGCGACGCACTCTACGCCGTGACTGGTTCGACGGTACGCTCGCCGATCTTCGATATGCGTTCCGCACTCTTCGTCGAGACGCCGGCTTCACCTCGTTCGCGATCGCCATCGTCGCACTTGGCATCGGAGCCAGCGCGACGGTCTTCAGCTTGGTAGATGGCGTCGTGCTGCGACCGATGCCGTTCCGAGATCCGTCACGCCTCGTGTGGATTCCAAACATCGGCGACAACGGCAAGGATGAATGGCGCGTCCAGGTCGCGCACTTTCGGGATGTCGCCGCGCGGAGGTCAATCGCTCGCCAACATCGCTGGCTACAACGCCTACTATAGCGCCGGCGACGCCGTTCTTGCTACCGAGGGCGAGACGCGGCGACTCACGCGCGTTCCCGTCTCAAACCCGGCGTTTCGATCGATCGCGTAAACGCGGAGCTCATCGCGCTCGGAAAGCAGCTGACCGAGGAGTTTCCACAGCGGAATACGTTGCGGGCGCGTGTGCTGTCGCTCGAAAGGCATGTGAACGGACGGTTTCGCCCGGGCGCTCCTCGTGCTCGCCGCCGCGGTGGGCGCGATGATGCTGATCGTCGCGCTGAATCTCGCGAGCCTGCAGTTCGCGCGCATGACGGCGCGCGGCCGAGGGCTCGCCGTCCGCCTGGCGCTCGGTGCATCTCGCGGCCGCGTCATTCGTCAGGCGCTGACGGAAAGCGTCTCGTACGGGGTCACGCAGCGCGGTCGGGAGATTGGCATTCGCCTGGCGCTCGGTGCGTCGACGAGCGACGTCCGTGGATCCATCATGCGCGGCACCCTGGGCCTCGCGCTTGGGGGCATGGCGCTCGGAGTCGTTGGCGCACTGATCGTCGTGCCCGCGATGCACGGCCTGTTGTTCGGCGTGACGTGGTTGGATCCGGCGAGCTTTGCGGGTGCGAGTGGATCCCTTATCGTCGCGGCCGCTCTCGCGGGACTCTTTCCCGCGAGGCGAGCGATGCGCGTCGATCCGAGCGTCGTGTTGCGAGATGGCTAGCGCCAGTCGTGCTCGGCGCCCACGATCGCGCCGAGCACCTCGATGGCGACTCTGCGAGTCGTCGCTATCGCTCCGCCCTACGGCACGATCTTCGTCGAATCACGGACCGTTGGATATTTGATGCCGAGCTGCTCGAGGTAGGTCTTGTACTTGGTCGGATCGTAATAGTATTTCCTCATTTCCGGCCGGTACTTGTCCATGATGGCCTTGTTGAGCCAGAT
>Ga0207660_10002291_pt1 | contig 12612 bp, 13 predicted proteins | sample KBSC73BmetaG_FD_184335 | JGI IMG/M metagenome (GOLD analysis project Ga0207660, IMG submission 184335) | Corn rhizosphere microbial communities from Kellogg Biological Station, Michigan, USA - KBS C7-3B metaG (SPAdes) (version 2) | ecosystem: Host-associated > Plants > Roots > Rhizosphere ... | reverse complement strand
GACGAACACGGCACTGAGGACCGCGGCGCTGGCGCCGTAGATGGCGCCGGTGAGGCCGAGCAGCCACGGGGCGACGGCCGCCGCGGCCATCGGCAGGCTGTAGAGGAAGATCTGGCGGCGCGTGCTCGGCACGCCGGCGACGACGGGGAGCATCGGGATTCCCGCCGCGGCGTAATCGGACCGTACGAACAGCGACAGCGCCCAGAAGTGCGGCGGAGTCCACAGGAAGATGATCGCGAACAGCAGAAGCGGAAGCGCGGAGACGTGGCCGGTCGCGGCGACCCAGCCGATCAGCGGCGGAAAGGCGCCGGCGGCGCCGCCGATGACGATGTTCTGCGCGGTGCGGGGCTTCAGCCAGACCGTGTAGATGAGGACGTAGAAGAGGATCGACGCGGTGAGCAGCGCGGCGGCGAACCAGTTGCTCGCAAGACCCATCAGCAGGACCGAGAAGAAGGCTAGTCCCACGCCGAAATGGAGCGCCGACTGCCGGTCCATGCGCCCGGCGGGGAGCGGCCGGCCGGCGGTGCGCCGCATCTTCGCGTCGATGTCGGCCTCGTACCATTGGTTGAGCGCGCCGCACGCGCCGGCGCCCAAAGCGATGCACAGGATCGCGGTGAAGCCGAGCACCGGCGGCGGAAGGCTCGGCGCGGCCAGCAATCCGCACAAGGCGGTGAAGACCACGAGGCTCATCACGCGCGGCTTGGTGAGCGCGAGAAGATCGCGCCAGTCGGCGGGGAGCGCGGCTGGATTCGTCAGCTCGATGGCGGGCATTTGCCAGTGCCTATAAGGACTCGGACCGGAGAGGAAAAGCCTGCGTGGCGCGGTTCATCGCGGGTTTGCTATGCGGTTTGGCCATGACGCTCCGATTCATAGCCGCCGCGCTGCTCGCGGCCACCTCCGCTCCTGCGCTTCCGCAATCCGCTCCGGCGAGCCAGGAGGTCCCCGTCGCGATCGACACCAGCGCGGGGCGGATCGTCGTCGCGCTCGACGAGACGCACGCGCCCGTGACGACCGCGAATTTCCTCCATTATGCCGACACCCACCGCTTCGACGGCGAGAGCTTCTATCGCGCGATGCATATCGGCGACGGCGGGATCATCCAGGGCGGAATCCGCTCCGACGGGCGCAAGCTGTTCCCGCCGATCGCGCACGAGCCGACGTCACAGACCGGGCTTCACAATGTGACGGGCGCGATCTCGATGGCGAACGCAGGCCCCGGCACCGCGCGCGCCGATTTCTTCATCCTCGCGAGCGACATCCCGTCGTTCGACGCGACCGCGAGCGATCCCGGCTTCGCGGTGTTCGGCCATGTCGTTGAAGGCATGGACGTGGTTCAGAAGATCCTCGCCTCGCCCGTATCGCCAACCGCGGGCGAAGGCGCGATGAAGGGCCAGATGCTCGACCCGCCGATCAGGATCATCAAGGTCGAGCGGGTGACAGGCCAATAGCAATTATTGGTGCGGGATGATTGTACCCGTGAAGCTGCCATTGCTGGCAGCGCCATTGATCGGGTTCCCGTCCAGCCGGTTGCCTCCATAGCTCAGCAGCTGCGAGGGCGCCGTCACGATAACTCCCTGGCCGTTGGCGGTGATGGTCGTACCGTCAACGCGCACCGTCGTGTTGGTCCCGACGGTTATGATCCCGACCACGCTGTTGTTGCTGATAGTCGAACCCGTCACCATTCCGCGATTGAGCGGCGTGCCGGCGGCGGCAACCAGCCCCTGCAGGTTCCCGGACATCTCGCTGTCCTCGATGACGAACGAAACCTGACCAGTGGAGCTGTCGGTCTTTATGCCATCCTTGGCATTGTTGCGGACTCTTGTGTTGCGGATGACGGCTTGAACGCTGCCGCCGGCCACCGGCTTGATCTCGATCCCGCCACCGGTCCCGGCGCTGCCGTTTTCGGCGATCGTCGTATCGGTGATGAACAGTTTCGCGGGCGTACTCGGATCGAAGGATACTCCGAAGCTGTTCGTGCCGTTGAAGCGTCGGATCGTGCAATTTTCGATGTGCAGCGCGCCGCCGGCAATGAAGCGCACTCCGTTGGTCGGCGGACTGACTCCGAAGATATCGAGACCGCGCAGATAAATGACATCCGCCGAACCTGCGTTCACGACGATGCCGTTGCCGGCGGCGAGCACGCCGCCTTCAGTATACGGACACGAAATCGTGAGCGCCTTGTTGATCGTGACAGCGCCGAAGCCAGCCGGATCGAGGCAACTTATCTCCCCGCCCGCGGCAGTCTTGCTGATCGCACCGGCGAATGTCTTGCACGGCGCGGTACGGCTGCACGGATTGACATCGTCACCCACCCCGGAGACCCATGTCCGGCTCGCTTGAGCCTCAGCGGGTGTCGCGCAAACTGCCACTCCGACGAGCGATACGGCGGCCAACATGCGGATGATTGTCCCCATCTTCGCTCCCCCCTCTTCGAGGAACGAAGATTACACCGATTCCAACGCCAGACCTAATACCAACCGCCGCGACGGCGGCGTTCGGGCGGTCGGGCGCTAGTCGATCCGCGGACGCGCGAAACGGGTGGAACCACGGGCCGATCAAGGGCCAGATGCTCGACCTGCCGGTCAGGATCATCAAGGTCGAGCGGGTGAAGTAGCGGGGCTTTTGCCTTCCATTCCGAGCCGCTTCTTCGCCCGGCCGATCATGGCGACGAAGCGCGGGTCCTGGCGAAGGCCGTCGAGATCCGGGTCGGCTTCCGCCATCGTGATGTGGAACACGCCGGCCGACGCGAGCGAACGCTCGAGCTGCCTCAGCGCCCCGTCATAGTCCCCGCCATAGGCCGCGAGCGCGCAGGCGAAATTGTACCGCATGCTGAGATTGTCGGGGTCGACCAGCGCTGCCCGCTCCGCCCACTCGCGAGCCCGGTCGACCTGGCCGAGCGCGGCATAAGCGCCGGCGCCGAAGCTCATCACCGCACCATTGCTGGCGTCGTGCGCGAGTATCTTCTCGGCCTCGGCGATCGTGGTTTCGGCGGCAATCTTCTTCGCCGTCGAATCGCCGAGCGCATGGTAAAGCGTCACGAGCCGGGCCCAGCCGTGGACATCCGATTCCATCAGGGCGACGGCTTTCTCGAGCAAGGCCGCGGCATCGGCCAATCTGCGCTGGCGCATGTAAACCCGGGCGCCCTCCTTGCTCACTTCCCAGGATTCCGGGCCCAGCTGGAGCGCCGTCTCCATCGCGGCGTCGGCCTCGGCATAACGCAGTCGGTCCTCCAGGCGGCGGACCATCGGCAAGTGCGCCTCGGCGATGGCGGGGTCGATCGTCAGCGCGGCATGGGCCGCGGCATAGCCATCATCGACTTCGCAGCGGAAAACGTAGCGCAGGTTCGACTGCGCCAGGCCGAGCAGCGCCCAGGCGCGCGCATAATAAGGATCGATCTCGACCGCCCGGCTGCAGATGCGCATGACGCGCTCCTCCCGCCGGAGGTCGCCGATATTGCCGGTGAGCCAATATTGCCGCGCGAGCAGGTAGAGGTTGTAGGCCTCGGGGTTCTGCGTTTCGCGATGCTCGATGGCCTTCTTTTCCTCGGGCAGGAGCTTGAGCTTCAACGCCCTGACGATCGCCCGGCTGATTTCGTCCTGGATGGTGAAAATGTCCGTGAGGTCGCGGTCGAAGCGGTCGGCCCAGACATGGCCGCCGGACCGGCCGTCGATCAGCTGGGCGGTGATCCGCACCTGATTGCCGACCTTGCGCACGCTGCCCTCGACGACGTGGGTCACGCCGAGCTTCCTCGCCATCTGCGACACGTTCACCGACTGGCCCTTGAAGGTGAAGGCGGTGTTGCGCGAAATGACCTCCAGCGCGGAGACCTTGGACAGATCGGTGGTGATGTCCTCGCTGATCCCGTCGCTGAAATATTCCTGCTCGGGATCGCCGCTCATGTTCTGGAAGGGAAGCACGCAGATCGACACGGCGCGCGTCGATTTCCGCTCGGCCGGCGCGCCGTTGGTTTCCGGGCCGGCGAGTTCGACCACGCTGGCGGCGAGCTTGCGCCATCCCGCCGCGGAGCGATCGCCGTCCCAGCCCTTGAGGTCCGCGCACTGGATCTGGTTGAACGGCATCGGCGGGACGGTTCCATCGAGACTCGCCTGCACCAGGGTCCGCGCCGAGCGCGCGGTGTCGGCCTCGGCGCGCACCCATTGCGACTTGGCGGCCTGCGACGACCACAAGGCCACGACGGCTCGTGCGCCCTGGACCCGCTCCTCGATCACTTCGGCATAAGGACGATGGGCCGGCAGCTCGTCGTCGCGCCAGACTTCGAAACCGTCCTCGCGAAGGCTGTCCGCGATCATCTTCGCGGCCGCCTCGTCGGCCCGCGCGTAGGAGATGAAGACGTGACTCATGCTGCCCCCGGGCGGCGGTTATTCCGCGGTCGTCGGATCGATCGTCGCCCGGACCTCCGAGATCCTGTTGCAGGGAAAGCCGCCGCGCTGGGCGTGCTCACGCACCATGTCTTCGTCGGGCGCGCGATAGATGCAGTAGAGCTTGTTGTCCGTGACGTAGCTGTGGACCCACTGAATTTGCGGTCCGAGGTCGCGTAACACCGAGCAGCTGGTCTGCGATGCAAGCCGCAGGTCCTCGGGGCTCAGCGCGCCGGCGCCCGGCATTTCCCTCTCAATGACATATTCGGGCATGAGACCTCTCGCTTTTCCCCTGTTGCGACCGGCGCGCGCCATACCACCAGTTGAGCCAAATGTCCGCCCGCGCGGTTCCCGGCCGCCGGACAGCGAAAAGGCCCCGGTCGCCCGAGGCCTGTCCTGCTTTGCCTGAGGCGGCGGACTAATCGATCCGCGGGAGGGTCGAGAACTGGTGGAAGGGCGGCGGGCTCGACAGCGTCCACTCGAGCGTGGTCGCGCCTTCGCCCCACGGGTTGCCCGGCGCCTTCTTCCCGGCCGCGAACGACCAGAACAAGTTGATGAAGAACACCGCGACCCCGACGACCGTGATCATGTAGCCGACGGTCGCGATATAGTTCCAATGCGCGAAGGCCGGCGTGTAGTCGGGGATCCGCCGCGGCATTCCGTCGAGGCCGAGGAAGTGCATCGGGAAGAAGATGATGTTCACGCCGATGAACATCAGGAAGAAGTGAACCTTCCCGAGGAACTCGTTGTACATCTTCCCGCTCATCTTCGGGAACCAGTAATAGAAGCCGGCGAACAGGCTGAAGATGGCGCCGAGGCTGAGCACGTAGTGGAAGTGCGCCACCACGTAATAGGTGTCCTGCATGTAGGTATCGACGCCGCCGTTGGCGAGCACGACGCCGGTGACTCCGCCGACCGTGAACAGGAAGATGAAGCCGATCGCGAACAGCATCGGCGTTTCGAACGTGACCGACCCGCCCCACATCGTCGCGATCCAGCTGAAAATCTTCACGCCGGTCGGGACCGCGATGATCATCGTCGCCGCGGTGAAGTACATCTTCTCATCGACGCTCATGCCCGTGGTGAACATGTGGTGCGCCCAGACGACGAAGCCGATCACGCCGATCGCGACCATGGCGTAGGCCATTCCGAGATAGCCGAACACCGGCTTGCGGCTGAAGGTCGAGACCACCTGGCTGATCATCCCGAAACCCGGCAAGACCATGATGTATACTTCGGGGTGGCCGAAGAACCAGAACAGGTGCTGGTAGAGGACGACGTTGCCGCCGCCCGAAGCGTCGAAGAAGGAGGTGCCGAAATTGCGGTCGGTCAGCAGCATGGTGATCGCGCCCGCGAGCACCGGCAGCGCCAGCAGCAGGAGGAAGGCGGTGACCAGCACCGACCACACGAACAGCGGCATCTTGTGCAGCGTCATGCCCGGCGCGCGCATGTTGAAGATGGTGGTGATGAAGTTGATCGCGCCGAGGATCGAGCTCGCGCCCGCAAGGTGCATCGAGAAGATCACCATGTCGACAGCGGGCCCCGCGGAGCCCGCGGTCGATAAGGGCGCGTAGAGCGTCCATCCGGTGCCGGCGCCGAGGCCGGTTCCTCCCGGGACCATGGTCGATCCGAGCAGCAGCAGGAAGGACGGGACCAGCAGCCAGAAGCTGATGTTGTTCATCCGCGGGAAGGCCATGTCCGGAGCGCCGATCATCAGCGGCACGAACCAGTTGCCGAAGCCGCCCATCATCGCCGGCATGATGGTGAAGAAGATCATGATCAAAGCGTGGGCAGTGATCAGCACGTTCCAGTGATGGGTCCATTCATCGAAGTTCGCGGTTCCCGCGCCGATCGGCCAGGCGCGGTTCAGCACCTGGATGCCCGGCTCCATCAGCTCCCACCGCATGATCCCCGAGATCGCGCCGCCGAGAACGCCGGCGAAGATCGCGAAGATCAGGTAGAGCGTTCCGATGTCCTTGTGGTTCGTGGACATGAACCAGCGGACGAAGAAGCTCGGCTTATGGTCCTCGTGATGCTCCGCCCCGTGGGCCTCGTGCGGCTGGAGATGGAGTGCGTCGGCGGTGGTGCTCATCTACTCGGATCCGTCTCTTAATGGGTCGTGCTGGTGGCGAGGGCGGGAGTGGCAGGTGCAGCGCCGGCCGCGGCGGGCTGCGCCGCCGGAGTCGCGCCGGGCATGTGCCCGCCCTTGGAGGCGACCCACTGGGCGAACTCCGCCGGCGGGACCACCTCGACGGCGATCGGCATGAAGGCGTGGCGGGCGCCGCACAGCTCCGAGCACTGGCCGAAATAGACGCCGGGCCGGTCGACCTTGACCCAGGCTTCGTGAAGCTGGCCGGGGTTGGCGTCCTGCTTGATCCAGAAGGCCGGGACGGCGAAGCTGTGAATCACGTCGTCGGCGGTGACGATGAACTTCACCACCTTGCCCTCGGGAATGACGACGCGCTGATCGACGGCGAGCAGCGGCGGCCCGTCGACGTCCGTCCGGTAGCGCTGGTTGGCCTGGCGGGTCGGGTCGTTCTTTTCCTTCAGCATGTAACTGTCGAACGACACGCCGTTGGCCGGATAATCGTAGCTCCAGTACCATTGGTGGCCGGTGACCTTGACCGTGAGGTCGGCGGGCGGCGGATCATATTGGTGGCGCAGCAGGCGGATCGAGGGAATGGCTATCGCCACCAGGATGAGGACCGGGACAAGGGTCCAGATGACCTCGATCGTCGTATTGTGCGAGTTGCGCGACGGGACCGGATGGACGCCGCGGCGGAAGCGGATCAGCGCAATCACGAGCAGGACGAGGACGATTGCGCAGATGATCGCGCACAAAGGGAGCAGCCAATAATCGTGGAACGAAGCCGCCTCGCGCCCGATCGGCGTGACCTGGTCCTGCAGCCCCATGCGCCCGTCCGGCTGACCGATGCCAGGCGTCGGAGCGACGGTCGGAAGCGCGGCGGCGACCGGCTCCTGCGCCGGCGAGGCCGTCGCCGTGTCCGGCGTGTTCGCGTTCTGCGCAAATCCGGCGGGCGGAGCCACGTTCGGCTGGGCCGCGGCGGGCGTGGCGGCGGCGGTGGGCGAACTCGGCGGTGTTTGCGCCGCCGCAGGTGCAAGCCAGACCGCGGCCAACGCGATCGCCCATCCAAACCGTTTCATCGACACCCCAGGTTGCGTTCGTTGGAACCGGAAGCGCAGGACTGCGCCACCGGAGTTGCCGACCCTATAGGCGCGGCTTCGCACGGTCTCAAGCGTCAGTCCGGGGGAAAATCGCCGGTGTTGAAGGGGTGCCGCTCGCGGCCTAATGGCCGTGCCGATGATGAGCGACGACGACATCCTGGCCGAGTTCCGGGCGGCCGACGCGCTGCTCGAGGGCCATTTCATCCTATCGTCTGGATTAAGGAGCGCGCGCTACCTGCAGTGCGCCCGAGTGCTGATGGACCCGGCGCGCGCCGAGCGCCTGGCGCGCGAGCTCGCGGCGCGCCTGCCGAAAATTGTCAGCGATCAAGTGGAAGCGGTGGTCTCCCCGGCGATGGGCGGAGTCATCATCGGCCACGAGATGGGACGCGCTTTGGGCAAGCCGGCAATGTTCGTCGAGCGGCCGCAGGGCGTGTTCGAATTGCGCCGGGGATTCAGCCTCAGGCCCGGGACGAAGGTGCTGATGGTCGAGGACGTGGTCACCACCGGCCTCTCGTCCCGCGAAGCGATCGAGGCGGTGCGCAAGGCGGGCGGCGACGTGATCGGCGAAGCGGCGCTGGTCGACCGGTCCGGCGGCACGGCCGACCTCGGAGTCCCGTTCACGCCGCTGATCCGGATCGACGTTCCCACCTACCAGCCGGACTCGGTGCCGCCGGAGCTCGCCGCGATTCCCGCGGTCAAGCCGGGCAGCCGCGCGGCATGATCGATCGGGCGGAGGGCCCGCCGATCTTCCACCTGTCGTTCCCGGTCGACGACCTGGACGAGGCCGTCGCCTTCTATGTCGATCTCGGCGGCGTCCCCGGACGGCGCCAAGCGGGCTGGGCCGACGTGGCGCTGTTCGGCGCGCAACTGACGCTGCAGGAGGTTCCCGCGGACGTGCTTCGACCGATGCCCCGATCGCGGCACTTCGGAGCGACGCTGCCGTGGGCGCAGTGGGAGCGGCTCGTCGGGCGGCTCGGCGGCTTCATCGAGGCGCCGCACGTCGACAACCCGGGCACCGAGCGTGAGCAGGGCAAGGCGATGATTGCCGACCCCAGCGGGAACCTCGTCGAGCTCAAGGCCTATCGCCAGCCGGCCGCCGTGCTCGGCGCTCTCGCCGCGCGGTGAATGGCGTGACCCCGCAGCGCCCGCGCCCCAATTCCTTGAGACTGGGCGTCAATATCGACCATGTCGCGACGATCCGGAACGCGCGCGGCGGCGATCATCCCGACCCGGTGCGCGCGGCCAGGATCGCGGCCGAGGCCGGCGCCGACGGCATCACCGCCCACCTGCGCGAGGACCGCCGCCACATCACCGACGGCGACATCGACCGGCTGATGGCGGAGATCGACCTGCCCCTGAACCTCGAAATGGCGGCGACCGAGGAGATGCTGGAGATCGCGCTTGCACACCGGCCGCACGCCGCGTGCATCGTCCCCGAGCGGCGCGAAGAGCGCACCACCGAGGGCGGGCTCGACGCCGCGGGGCAGCATAATCATCTTGCCTATTTCGTCGACAAGCTCGGCGCCGCGAACATCCGCGTCAGCCTGTTCATCGAGCCGACGGAGGAACAGGTCGCGGCCGCGGTGCGCCTCGGCGCTCCGGTCGTCGAATTCCACACTGGCCGCTATGCGCATGCCGTGGGCGACGAGCGCGCCGCCGAATTGAATCGCATCGCCGACTGCGCGGCGCTCGCGGTCAAGAACGGAATCGAGCCCCACGCGGGGCACGGATTGACCTTCGACAATGTTGTTCCCGTCGCCGCGATTCCGCAGATCGCCGAGCTCAACATCGGCCATTTCCTGATCGGAGAGGCGATCTTCACGGGGCTGGAAGCGAGCGTCCGGCAGATGCGCGAACTGATGGACAGCGCGAGATGAAGCTCCTCCCTATCGCACAGCGATCGGGAGGGGGACCATTCCCCGGAGAGGGAATGGTGGAGGGGTTCGGCGCCAAACCCCTCCACCACGCAATCTTCGTTGCGCGGTCCCCCTCCCCACGAGCTGCGCTCGCAGGGAGGAGCGAAGCGTGATCGTCGGCATCGGATCGGACCTCTGCAACATCGAGCGGATCGAGAGTTCGCTCGAGCGGTGGGGCGACAGGTTCCTTCGGCGCGTCTTCACCGAGGTGGAGCAGGCCAAGGCTGCGTCGCGCCCGCACAGCCGCGCCGGGACGCTCGCCAAGCGCTTTGCGGCGAAGGAGGCATTCTCCAAGGCGGTCGGCACCGGGTTCAAGGGCGGGGTCTATATGAAGGACATCGGAGTCGTTAATCTCCCCTCAGGCGCGCCGACGCTAAAGCTGACCGGCGGAGCGAGGGCGCGCCTTGACGCACTTGCGCCGGAAGGCCACGCCATCGACATTCACCTGACGATGACCGACGATTACCCCTGGGCGCAGGCCTTCGTGATCCTGACCGCCCGCAAGCTGGAGCCCTGAGTGTTGAGCGATACTGTCCCCGAGGCGACCGAGGCCGACGACAAGAGCGCGCCGCCGGCGGAAGAAAAAGAGAGCAAGGGATCGGCGCTGTGGCGCGAGATCAAGGGGCTCATCTGGGTCCTGATCGCGGTCCTCGCCTTCCACAGCCTGGTCGCCAAGCCCTTCTACATTCCGTCGGAATCGATGATGCCGGGACTGCTCACCGGTGACCGGCTGGTGGTCAGCAAATATCCTTACGGCTGGTCCTGGGTGTCCCCGAGCTTCCACGTCATTCCGCCGGTGAGCGGGCGGCTGTTCGGCCACATGCCCAAGCGCGGCGACATCGTGATCGTGACTCCGCCGGGCACGCGCACCGACTATATCAAGCGGGTCATGGGACTTCCCGGCGACACGCTGCGGATGGTGGACGGCCAGCTGTACATCAACGGCCAGCCGGTGAAGCGCGGGCCGGTGACCGCCGACATGATCCCGATCGACGTCAACTCGCCGTGCGGGTCGCCCGGCGACCAGGCCCTCTATAATTTCCGCGTGCGGGAGCCGAACGGGAAGATGTACTGCCGGGTGCCGACGGTGCGCGAGACTCTGCCCGACGGCCATAGCTACGAGACGGTCGAGCTCGGCCCATCGGACGAGGACAATTTCGGACCGGTGACGATCCCAGCCGGCCACGTCTGGCTGATGGGCGACAACCGCGACGATTCCGCCGACAGCCGGGTGGCCGAATGGCGCGGCGGACTAGGCGGGCCGGTGCCGTGGGAGAATATCGGCGGGCGCGCCGAGTTCATCACCTTCTCGCTCGACGGAACGTCGGTGTGGTGGAACCCGATAAGCTGGTTCGAGGCGCTTCGCCCCGGCCGCGCCGGAAAGTCGCTGCGGGACAATTAGGGCATAGATGACCGCCACGCCGCCGACCACCGAACCCCATATGGAGCGGCCCGGCCCGGCGGAGTTCCGCGATCCCCTGGTGCGCCGCGAGATGGCCAAGGCGGCGGTGTGGTTCGGGATCGGCCTCGCCATCCTCGGCGTCATCGTGCTCGGCCAGCCGCTGCTGCTGATCGTCGGCGGCGCGATCTTCGCGGTGTTCCTCGACGGCGGCGCGCGCCTGCTCGCCCGCTATCTTCCGATCCCTCGCGCGTGGCGGCTGCTGCTGGTCCTGGTGCTCGGCTTCGGTTTCCTCGCCTGGGTCGTGTGGTTCGCCGGGACGACCATCGCCGCGCAGTTCGAGGCGTTGCGCGCCGTCGTCGCCGCCCAGTTCGACCGGCTGATGAAATTCGCCGCCTCGCTGGGGCTGGTCGACGGCGTGTCGGGCAACTGGCGATCGGAAGTGCTGGGCGGCGTCGGGCGGCTGACCAGCGCGGTGGGAAGCGTCATCGGCGGAGTCGCGAGCGTGATCGCGATGATCGTCATCGGAATCTTCCTCGCATCCGAGCCGCGGCTTTACGACCGGGGCATCGCCTGGATGCTTCCGCTTCGCGCGCGCTCGGGCTTCTACCGGATCGCCGAGCATGTCGGCTTCACGCTACGACGGTTGCTGTTCGGGCGGCTGATCGGAATGATCTTCGAGGGCCTGTTCACCTGGGTGCTGCTGAAGGCGGGGGGAGTGCCGATGGCGGGCCTGCTCGGCCTCGTCACCGGAGTCCTCGCCTTCATCCCCAACATAGGCGCGATCGTCTCCGGCGTGCTGATGATCGCGGTCGGGTTCAGCGCGGGCTACGGCCACGGCATCTGGTGCATCGTCGTTTATTTCCTGGTGCACAATATCGACGCTTATCTGGTCGTGCCGTTCGTCGCCCGGCGCACGGTCGACCTCGCGCCCGCGGTGCTGCTCGCGATGCAGCTGTTGATGGCTGCGCTGTTCGGGATCCTCGGGGTCCTGTTCGCCGACCCGATCCTGGCGACTTTGAAGGTGGTGCTGGTGGATCTCAGCCGTCAGCATCCGCCCGACGAGGAGGAACTCGCTACTGCTGCGGCGGCTGCTCCGACTGCTGCGCCTGCTGCTGCTGTTCCTGCATCTGCTGCTGGACCAGCGCCGCCCCGCCGCGGACGATCTTCCGGACGCGCACCTCGAAGTTGAGCTTGCTGTCCTTGGGGAAGCCGGGAGGCGCCGTTCCGTTGGCGAAGGCGAGCTTCTGCGGCATCGTGAAGCGGTACTGGCCGCCTTCCTGCATCCGGGCCATCGCCTCGGCGAAACCGGGGAAGACATAATCCATCGCGAAGGGCTGCGGTCCGCCGTGGGTTTCGCTGCTGTCGACGACATTGCCATCGTCGGTGGTCAGCACATAGTCCATCAGCGCGGCGTCGGCCCGCGCGATGGGCTCGCCGGTGCCGCTCTTGATCGTCCGGAACTGGAGCCCGCTCGCGGTGACGGTGGGACGAAGCGCGCCCGCGCCGATCCAGGCGAGGCCGATCCCGGCGGCGATGACGATGAGGAAGCCGATCCACAGCGCGAACGTCCGCCCGCGGTGCTCGGGTCGGTGGGCGGCTTCGGCGGCGGACACGGCAGGGAAGAGCGCGGGCACTTCGGCGCGGCGGAGTTTTACCGGGCGCCTTCGCGCTCGGCGCGCTTGCGCTCGAGCTTGCGGGCGCGGCGTATGGCGGCGGCGCGCTCGCGAGC
>Ga0207660_10002290_pt1 | contig 12614 bp, 9 predicted proteins | sample KBSC73BmetaG_FD_184335 | JGI IMG/M metagenome (GOLD analysis project Ga0207660, IMG submission 184335) | Corn rhizosphere microbial communities from Kellogg Biological Station, Michigan, USA - KBS C7-3B metaG (SPAdes) (version 2) | ecosystem: Host-associated > Plants > Roots > Rhizosphere ... | reverse complement strand
CGACCCGGTCCATCGCCACCACATAACCCAGCCGCACATCGTCATCGAGCGTCGCCGGGTCGATATCCCACAACGCGGCGGCCAGCTCGGCGGTGATCGGCTCGGACTCACCCCGCGCGATCACCTCCGCCGGACTCGGGGTAGGTGGGGAGAACTGCTCGCACGGGAGCAGCGGAGCCGACGGGTCGAGCAGTGGTTCACCTGGATCGGCGGCGATCAGTTCCTCGACCAGCCGGTCGTATTCGGCGTCGGTCAGCTCGGGTTCCTCGAGCAAGCTGGGCGGCGCGGTGAGGCCAACCGCCCACGCCTCATCCCATTGCTCGAACATGCGTTCGATAATAGCCGAGATGCCCGCCGTGTCAAGTCCGCGACCCAGAATTTCCCTTTATCCACAACAAATTTTCGCTCGTGGACGTCACGGAGGCCGCGGCCGGGTTGGTGCGACGGACGCCGGAACGCCCGCCGCACCGCAGCGGTTAGCCCTGGCGCTTGAGGCGACCGGTCCGACGGGCCCACCGTTCCGCTGCTGTGAAAGCGACCAAGGACCCCGGCACGAGGAAGACGCCGAAGATCGCGAGCACAATCAACGTGTGCGCCTGGCCGCCGAGCCCGGTGCCGTCGAGAACTGACGATCGGATGCCACGGAGCAGGTATGTCGCCGGCGACGCGGCCGCCGCTTCCTGTAGCCACCCCGGCAGCACATTGACGCCGTAGTAGACCCCGGACACCAGCAGTACGACGGCCTGCACCATGAACGACATCTGCTCGCCGCGCTCCGGATAGAGCATCGGGAGGATTCCCGTGAGGATGCCGAGCCCGATCAGACTCACACTGCCGACCGCAATAACCGCGGCCGCAGCCAACCAGTTCGCGTGGCCGAAGTCGACCGAGAAGAACGGCACCGAACACACGAGGATCAGCAGCGTTCGCAACAACGCGTGCAACAACCCGAACACGCTCATCCCGACGAGGTGGACGGCGCGCGGAACAGGCGCCATCAACGTGTGCTCGATCGTTCCTTCCCAGCGCTCCCACGTGATGACGAGTGCCATGTCGTCGAGCACCGCCGACAGATAGGCCCACACCAACGTGCCGATCAACAGGAACAATGTCAGCCGTTGCACCTGCCCAGAGGGCGTCGTACCGGTGTTGGCGGCTTCACGTGCGATGAACGTGATCGCGAGTGTGTTGACCACGCCATAGACGAGCCACACGACCTCCCACAACCAGTAGCGCTTCCAGAGGTTCGTCTGGCGCTCGACGAATGCCCATCCGAGCGCGACGCGCCGTGGTCGCGGCAAGGCATACGTGTCCGCGGTGCTCATTGCGCGTCCTTTCGTTGCTGGGCTTCTGTGCGTTCTTCTTCCTCGTCGTCTTCCAAGCTGCGTCCCGTGAAGTGCATGAAGACGGCTTCCATGTCGACGTCGTCGACGGCACGTTCGCCGGCGACCGTCTCGCGTAGGTGCAGTGGCGTGCCTTCAGCTACCAGCCGCCCGCCAGCCAGGAACGCGATGCGCTCACAGAGCAACTCCGCCTCCTCCATGTCGTGCGTGGTGAGCAGGATCGTCACCCCTTGCGCACGCACATCGGCGACGAACCGTTGGACGTCACGCTTGCTGCGCGGGTCGAGACCTGTCGTCGGCTCGTCGAGCAGCATCAGCCGCGGTCGGGTGAGAAAGGCCCGCGCGACTGCGACCTTCTGTTGCTGTCCACGCGACAGCCGCAGCATCGGCTCGTTGGCTCGCCGCTCGTCCATCCCGAGCTCGAGCAACAACTCGAGACTGCGTCGCCGGGTCTCATCGCCGGTCAGCCCATACGCGCGTCCGAAGAACAGCAGGTTCTCCATCGGTGACATCGGCCGGAAGAACGACGGGTCGGCGGACACCCGGTTGATGAGCGGGCGCACCGACAACGGGTCGGCGACGGGATCGCGGCCGAAGACGCGCACGGATCCGCTGTCCGGCAACAGCAGCGTGCTGATGATGCGGATCAGCGTCGACTTACCGGATCCGTTCGCGCCGATGACGCCATAGATCTCGCCCGGCGCCACGACGAAGGACACGTCATCGACGGCCCGGTATGGCGTACGACGCCCGCGCCGCAGCCACCGGTCGAGTCCGGTGGCGCCGAACTCCTTCACCACGTGATCGACGACCAGAGCCGCCGAGGCGTCATACGGGTCGTTGTTGAGTCCGGCCGGCTGGCGCACAGTCATAGAAGTGCTCATGTGACGGCTCCGCAGAAGGGGGCTGGCAGGGAACGGCGTGCGCGAAACCGGCGGCGGCGCTCTGGTTAGCGCTGCCGACCTCGGTCGCGAGGAGACCTAACGGTCCCTGCTGCCAGCCACGGACCGAAACGTAGCCACACCGGGCGACCGCGTCACCCGAATATTCGCCGCGTTCAGGACATAGACGTCCATTGCGCGGTACCAAATCGGTCGATAAAGTACCCCAATGGGGAGACGCGGCGTATGACGGAAGCCGCCGCCAGTCATCTCTGGAGCCCGCCCGAAGACCTGATGCGCGGCCGCCAGTTCGGGCCCCGTCACCTCCAACTCCTCGACGGCATCGAGACGATCTTGTTGACCGAGGGGTTCCGCGACCTGACCGTCGGCGGTCTCGCCGAGCGCCTGCACTGCTCGCGTCGCACGCTCTACGAGCTCGCGGACAGCAAAGAGGAACTCGTCCTCCTCGTCATCGACCGCTTGTTGCGGCGGTTGGCCCGCCGCGCGCACGACGCCGCCAACGCCGAGACGTCCCACCTCGAACGGCTGCGTTCGTTCCTCACCAAGGGCTTGACCGAGCTGCACCGGGCCACGCTGACCTTCACCCAGGACGTTGCTGACGACGATGCCGCGCACGCGCTCATCGCCGCGCACTTCCGCTACGCAACGAACGTCATCGTCGGCCTGCTCACCGAGGGCATCGACGCGGGGGAGTTCTCCGCCGCCATCCACCCGCGAGTCGCGGCGGAAGCAATCGACGCGGGCCTCGCCCGCCTGCAAGAGCCCGCCGTGTTACGCACTGCGGGCGTCACGTTCGCGGAAGCGCTCGAGGAGTTCCTCATTTATTTCACCGATGGCATTCGTGCCGGGGGCGCCACATGATGCATCTGACGCAGAGCTTGCACCGTGCGGTTCAGCAGACGCCGGATGCGCCAATGACGATTTTCAACGGTCGCACGCGGACGTTCCGCGAGGTGCAGGATCGGGTGGCGCGACTTGCCGGCGGGCTGCGTGCGCTCGGTGTCGGCAGCGGCGACCGCGCCGGCATCCTGGCCCTTAACGCGGACAACTACAACGAGGCATTGCTCGCCATCGCCTGGGCCGATGGTGTTCTCAACCCGCAGAACATCCGCTGGAGCGCGGCCGAGATTGCCTATGCGCTGAGCGACTCCGAGACCAGTGTCCTGTTCGTTGACGACGCGTTCGCTGGTGTCGCCGAGCAACTTCTTCGCGACGTGCCAGCGCTGAAGACCGTCGTGCACTGGGGGAGCGGAGAGACCCCCGCCAACACCACCTCGTATGACGTCCTCGTCGAGCAGTCCGAAGCGATCGAGGATGCCCGCCGCAGTGGCGACGAACTTGCCGGCTTGTTCTACACCGGTGGCACGACCGGCACGCCGAAAGGCGTCATGCTCACGCACAACAACCTGGTTGCGTCAGCCTTGGGCACACTCGCTAGCGGCGCCTTCGTGACGCCCGGCGGCCGTTACCTCCACGCCGCACCGATGTTTCATCTCGCCGACCTTGCGGCGTGGACGGCTCAGCTCCAACTCGGTGGAACGCATGTCATCGTGCCGAAGTTCGACCCGGTCGACGTGCTTCGCGCCATACAGGACGACGGCGCGACGGACGTCTTGATCGTGCCGACGATGATCCAGGCCCTTGTCGACGATCCGCGACGGATGGACTTCAACACTGACGGCCTGCGCCACATCCTCTATGGCGCCTCACCCATCGACGACGCGCTGCTCGAGCGGGCCATGAAGGCCTTTCCGCAAGCGGAGTTCACCCAGGCATATGGGATGACGGAGCTTTCGCCGGTTGCGACGTTGTTGTCGCCAAGCGATCACCTCGAGTCGCCCGGCAGCCCGGCCCGGCTTCGCTCTGCGGGACGCGCTGCACCACATGCCGAGGTGCGCATCGTCGACCCCGACGACAACGAGCTGCCGCGCGGTGAGGTCGGCGAGATCATCGTCCGCGGTCCGCACGTCATGGTGGGCTACTGGAACAAGCCCGAGGAGAGCGCGGCGGCGTTGCGTGGCGGGTGGATGCACACCGGCGACGCCGGCCGGATGGACGACGCGGGCTATGTCTACGTCGTCGACCGCATCAAAGACATGATCATCACCGGCGGCGAGAACGTGTACTCAGCCGAGGTCGAGAACGCGTTGTGCGCGCATCCTGCCGTCGCCGCAGCTGCCGTCATCGGTCTGCCGGACGAGCAGTGGGGCGAGCGCGTTCACGCCGTCGTCGTCCTGAGCCCCGACGCCACCGCCAACGAGAGCGAACTCATCGACCATGTGCGTGCACTCATCGCCGGATACAAGACCCCGCGGGGCGTCACCATCCTCGACGCCCTCCCGGTCTCCGGTGCGGGCAAGGTCCTCAAGCGCGAACTCCGCGAGACGCTTGCGAACGCCGGCGATGCGTAAGTCCGTCGCGCTCGCCGCACTCGCTCTCGTCACCGGATGCGGCAGCACCGTGCAGGGTGTAGGCGCCGGCGTAACCCCTGGCGCCGATAGCCTCACCGCGCCGACCGCCGCCGCGCCGGCCGGCGGCACCGGCACGACGTCCTTGGGCGGGGCGACCAATAGCGGTGACGACCTCAGTGTCCCGGGCGGCGGAACTGCCGGGGTGGCCGCGGGATCGGGCGCGGGCCGGGGATCTGGCGGCAACGCCACGGTCGGTGCGACGTCGGGGACGGCCGTGCCGGGCGCGGCGAACCCGACCGGGCCGCTGCACATCGGCATGCTGCTCACGAAGACGAGCAACGCGTCGGACTTCGGCGTCAGTCTCGGTAACACGGTCAGCGAACGGGATGTCGACGACGCGCTCGTGCGCGCGCTCAACAAGCGGGGCGGTCTTGACGGCCGCCGCATCGTCCCGGTCTATGCGAGCACTGACACTGCGTCAGCCAACTGGTCGACGGACTTCCAGGCCGCGTGCGCGACGTTCACCCAGGACAACCACGTCGATGCGGTGCTCGGCTACGCGTTCGACTACGAGCGCAACTTCGAGTCGTGTCTCGCCAAGAGCGGCATCCCGCACCTGACCACCGCGTTCAACGTCCCGGACAACGCCGAGCTGCGGCAGTGGCCGCTCTTCTGGGCCCTGTCCACGCCGACCATCGATGAGCGGTCGATAGAAAAGATCCAGGGCGCGATAGCTACCGGCGTGCTCACGCCGAAGAGCCATCTCGGCATCCTCGTGGACAACTGCCCGGGCACCCAACACGCCTGGAAGACGGTCATCCAGCCATACCTACAGCGCCAGCACATTACGGTCGCCGCGCAGCAAGACTTCTCCTGCGGCACTGGTAACAACGCCTCCGAAGCCAACGCGGTCGCCTCGGCCGGCAACGCGATGCTGTCCTTCCGCAGCAAGGGCGTCGACGCCGTCTCGTTCTTCTCGGTCTCCGAAGGTCCGGCGTTGCTGATCATGGCCGAGGCGGCGGAGTCTCAGCACTATTACCCGAAGTGGATCGTGTCGTCGCTCGCGAACCTCGCAGTGCTGCAGGGGCAGGCGCCGGCGAACCAGCTCAAGAACGTTGAGGGCTACGGCTGGCTGGAGACGCAGGACGTCTCCCCGTCGCTCTACGCAAAGCCGAACCCGACTCAGCGTCGCTGTCTCTCGCTCGTGGAATCGGAGAACGTGCGTCCGAGCGCGGCAGCCGACTATGCCTACGTCTACAGCGTCTGCGAGGCGATGTTCGTCTACGAGCGAGCGCTGCAACTCGCGCACGGCAACGCGATCGGCGGCGCCATCATCGGTGCGGTCCAGTCAATTGGTCGCTTCGAGAGCGTGCTCAACTACGAGGGGGCGTCCTTGTTCAGCCCGGCTGTCCGCAACAACGCACCGCGGACCTACCGACATGTGGTCTACGCGGGCGGTTGCTCGTGCTTCAACTACACCGGCCGCGCTTACTCGATGCCATGACAACCACGATGCCGACGGCTGCGGCGGTCAAGGGTTGGGTCGCGGACGGATATGAGCCGATGCAGGACGCGTTTGCGCGCGCGGTGCCGGCGCTGGGCACCGGTGGCGGCGCGTTCGCGGCATACAAAGACGGCGTCCCGGTTGTCGACCTCTGGGCGGGCAACGCTCGTGAGGGACAGCCGTGGGTGGAGGACACGCTCACGGTCATCATGTCCGCGACCAAGGGCGCAGTCGCGCTGTGTGCGCAGATCCTGAACGACCGTGGGCTGCTCGACGTCGAGGCGCCGGTCGCGTCGTACTGGCCGGAGTTTGCGCAAGCGGGCAAGGCGGCCATCACGGTCCGGCAGATCCTGACGCACACCGCAGGGCTGCTCTGCTTCCCCGGCTACGAGACCGTGCTGAAGTGGGACGGCACCGGCTGGGACGACTACGACGCGATTGCCGCGGGTTTCGCCGCTGCCGAACCGTGTTGGGAGCCGGGCACGCGGCACGGCTATCACGCGATGAGCGTCGGCTGGTTGGTCGGCGAGATCGTGCGCCGCATCACCGGTCAGAGCATCGGCACGTTCTTCGCCGACAACGTCGCGACCCCGCTCGGGGTCGACATCCACATAGGAACGCCAGCCGCCGATCAGGAGCGTGTGGCGCACGTCATCGACCGCATGCAGGCGAGCCTGCCGTTCCCACTGCGTGCGATGTATCCGTGGATCCACCGGCGGATTTGCGACCCGCGCACGCTTTCCGGCCGCGCCTACCTCGCGAGCAACGGCATGACCATCGTCGACCGCGCCGAGGAGCTGTTCCGCCGCCCCGAGTTCCTGGGCATCGAGGTCCCGTCCGGCAACGGCACGGCGAACGCCCGCTCGTTGGCGCGGCTCTACGCGATGCTCGCCGCCGATGGTGAGCTCGACGGCGTGCGCATCGTCTCGGAAGACTCCGCCCGCGAATGGGGTAAGGAAGTGCTCCGCGCACCGGATGCCCTGATGCAGGAGCTTCCGATCCCGGGCCTCCGGCGGCTCATCGCCCGGCCGATGGGACGATCCTTGGGCTACCTCATCAACATGCGCGGGCCGGGCGAGCTGCCGCACTTCGGTCCGAACCCGCGCGCCTTCGGCGCGGAAGGTGCCGGCGGGCAGATCTCGTTCTGCGATCCCGAGTCAGGCGTGGCGATCGGCTTCGTGCGCAACGAGCTCGCCGGTGCGCCGACTACTGCCGCCAAGTTGGTACGCGACTTCTACGCCATCACGCAGTCCTAGTACGACGCGGCTTCGCCGGACAGGGCGCGGGGGTCGCTCGCGCCCTCGAGGTGGTCGTCGACGACGCGGATCACATGTGCGTGTCCGAAGTTTCCGCCGGCCGTCACGACGTCGTGGCCGCGTTCGCCGAGCCCGGTCGCCCAACCGGGAGGTGCGGACTCCTCGAGCCGAACGCGCACCTGTCCATGACCCGCCCACGTGTTGAAGCCGCTCGACGGATCGACGCTGTCGAGCGCCCACCGCGGCGCGGCAACCGCATCGCCAACAGGTTCGGCACCCGCGAGGATGCGGGCGAGCAGTTGCAGGACGACCTGCGGTTGCATGTCGCCGCCCATCGTGCCGATCGTCATGTCGAGCCGACCGTCCGGCGTGGTGACCAGCGCGGGTGACAACGTGTGCGGCGGCCGACGGCGCGGGCCGTATTCCGCCGGATGTCCGGGCTGCAGGTTGAAGCCGATCCCGCGGTTCTGCAGGAAGATCCCGGTCGACGGCTCCGCGATGTTGGCGCCGAACCCGGCGGCGTTCGACTGGATGAGCGACACGCCCATCCGGTCGCGGTCGACGGCACAGAGATAGATGGTTCCTCCGCCCCGATAGCTGTCGCCGAGCAGCGCGGCCCGATCGCGTCTGATGGCGTCGCGACGTGGCGCAAGTCGTTGCGGCGCAACGAGTTCCGCGCCCGCCGCGTGCTCGTGCAGCACCTCGTCGCGGTCGTATGCCGCGAACCGCGCGGCCTCCACTGTCAGGTGAGCCCACAGCGGATCGTCCGGGTCCACTGGCAGGTCGAGACCTTCGGCGATCCACGCACCCGCCAGCGAGAGATAGCCCTGGGAGTTCGGCGGGATCGTCCAGACGTGTCTGTCCCAGACGTTGATTCCCAGTGGGGCGACCCAGTCCGCGAGCGGATGCGCGAGATCGCTCGCGTCGTACTCGCCGTTGCCGAGTTCCAGGAGCCCTTTGCCGAACTCGCCGCCATAGAAGCCGTCCCGCCCCGACTCGACGATCGCGTCGAGAGATCGGGCGACGCCAGGACGTCGTATGACGGCACCCGCGTGCGTAGCCGCGCGGAAGTCCGCACCACCCGGGAGTTCGGCCACGCGCGACGCGACAGCCGCGAGGATCGGCGACGCGGGGAAGCCGTCGGCCGCGTAGTCGCGCGCCGGTGCCAGGACGTCCGCGAGCGGCAGCCGGCCGAAGCGACTGTGCAAGGCGAGCCATCCGTCGACACAGCCCGGCACCGGCACCGCCCGGATGTCGTCGAACATCGGCATCGCGGTGCGGCCTCCTGCGCGCAGCCGGTCGGCGTCGGCGCCGGAACCGGCGCGACCACTGGAGTTCAGCGTCGCGGGCGCACTGTCACCTGGCGAGTGGACGAGCGCGAACAAGTCGCCGCCCATCCCGCACATGTGCTGCGTCGTGACCGCCAGGACAGCGCTGGTCGCGACAGCCGCGTCCGCGGCGGATCCGCCGGCGCGCAACATTGCGAGACCCGTCTGCGCGGCGAGATGGTCGACGGCGCACACCATGCCGTTGCCGGCATACCGCGTGACGTATGGCGCGAGACGCATGCCCGGACGTTACTAGTCAGGCTGGTACGGCGGCCCGCTGAACTTCAGACACTGGCATGACTGGAAGTACTCGGCTTGGCGGACCCGATCGGATCCGTCGAGCCGGCCGGGGAAGAACCGCGTGCCGTAGACGAACGCCGGCTTGAACGTCGTCCCGAGCTTTTGCACCTGATCGATCAGTGCATTGGTGCTGAGGATCGGCAACTGGTTGATGACTTGCTGAAGGAAGAAGACGACATCGCAAGCCTGAGCGGCCAGGCCCTCGTCGTTGTCGTTCGAGCTGCTCACCGGCATGCCTGCAGCAGCTTGAATCTGGAAGCAATGTTGGCGCGCGGCATTCATGTGCCAACCGGCGTCGTTCTTCGGGTCCTCGTCGGCGTCGAGGATGGCGAGCGCCTTGTTCTGCTGGTCTGAGGGGAGCTCGGTAGAACCGGGAAGGTTGTAGACGTTCTGTCCGTACCGCGGGTAGTAGCCCTGCGACTTCGCGTTGTTCATGAACTCCAACGTGATTCCGCCGCCGGCCCACACGCCGTCAGGTCCGTCTTGGATGATCACGTGGTCGATGCCGAGCGAGCGGAACTTCGTGACGACGCTGCTCACCTGAGCCGTCATGTCGGTGATGGCACCGACTTGTTGTGGCACGCCGATGTAAGCGACCGGTGCGGCCGGCTTGATGCCCTTTGCGGCCAGGGCCGGAAGGTAGCCGTCGGTCATCGCCGTTCGGTAGTTCGGGTCGTCCCACGTGACGAGGCCGAGCTTGCCGGTGAAGTAACCGGCACGAGCAAGACCGCCAACCGTGACCGGGCCCATCCGGTCCAACCGGATCGAGATCGGGTCAACGAAGTGCGGGAACTTCTTGAACGTCGACGCGACCTCGTTGCCGGAGAGGATCGACACCGCGCCGGCCTTCTCGGCGCACGCGCGCAGGATGTCGGTCTGCCCTTGCATCGCGAACACGCGGTTGTCCTGGGTGAACTTCGCGCATGCCGCTTGGTCTTCGGTCTGGCGCGGGTTCGCGACGTTGACGTCGTAATAGATGCCCTTCATCTGGCGGCCGGCGAATCCACCGTGCTTGTTCGCATAGTTGATCGCGGCATTCATGACGTCGCTGAAGCTGTATGACGGCGCGGCGCCTGCGGCGCCGATCGCGTGGTCAGCCGCCGCGGTCGACGAGCTGATTTCGAAGCCCAGGTAGATCGTGCTGGCGGTGATGCCGGGAGCGGCGGCCTTGACGGTGCCAGAGCCGCCCGACGAGGTGGTGCCGGTCGTGCCGGACCCGGACGTCGTCCCCGTGCCGGAGCCCGAGGAGCCCGCGGTCGACGTCGCACCGCCGCCCGCCGCCGTCGTACCGGTGCCGGCGGCATTGCCTGTGCTGCCGGCTGCGGCACTCGGCAGGCTCAGCCCCGAGTCGCCGGTGCTGCCCGGCGCGGCGCCGGTTGTCGTGCCGGTGCCGTTCGGAGCAAGCCCCGCCGTGGCGCCGCCGGGCTGGACCGTCGAGCTACAGGCAGCTGACAGCGCGACGATGAGCGCGAGACCTGTCACGTGGCGAGAACGCATGGATCCTCCGAACTACCCCCTTCGTCCCTGTTTCGAGGGTGTCACGGCCAGGTCCTGCCTGGCGTCGTCCACCCCTACGAAGGCTCCCCGGCCGAGATTGTCCGATCTCACTGAAGTCAAAGGCAGGAGGGCATATCGGACCGCGATTTCATGTTCACCAAACGTGAGCACAGACGTCCATGCCGGTCGCGACGGCAAGTTACGTCGATGGAACCGCCTCACCTTCCGCTGCGCCGCTGTCCCTAAGCCCTTCCGAAGAGTTGGCCGCGAAGGACGACGGCCCAGGGCTGCTTGAGCTGCGTGAGGTCGTCGAGCGGGTTCGCGTCATACGCGATGAAGTCGGCCGACTCGCCCTCGGCGAGGCCGCTTCCGACGCCGAGCCACGCGCGCGCCTTCCATGACGCCGCGCCCAGCGCGTCCGCCGGCTTGAGGCCGGCCGCGTGCAGCGCGATCACCTCGTCCGCGATGCGGCCGTGCGCCAGCTCGCTGCCGGCGTCCGTGCCGGCATAGATCGGTACGCCGGCGTCGAAGGCGTTCCGCACTCGCTCGCTCACCGTCTCGTGCAGCGCGAGCATGTGCGCGGCGTAGGCCGGATATTTGCTTCCGCGCTCGGCGATCTCGGGGAAGCGCGCGATGTTGATGAGCGTCGGCACGAGCGCCGTCTGGCGACGCGCCATGTCGTCGATCCGGTCAGGGAGGAGACCGGTGCCGTGCTCGATGCAGTCGATGCCTGCACCGATCAAGTCGGGCAGGGCTTCTTCGCTGAACGTGTGCGCAGTGACGCGGGCACCGAGCTCGTGCGCGGCAGCGATCGCGGCTTCGAGTGCGTCGCGCGGCCACAAGGGGGAGAGGTCGCCGCGGTCGCGGTCGATCCAGTCACCGACGAGCTTGATCCAGCCGTCGCCCCGAGGTACCTCGGCCTGCACCGTGGCGACGAGCTCGTGTGGTTCGACCTCGAGGCCGATGTCGCGCGTGTGTCGCTTGGGTCGGGCGATGTGCCGTCCGGCGCGGATGATCTGCGGAAGGTCGGTGCGCTCGTCGATCCACCGCGTGTCGGCCGGCACCCCGCAGTCGCGGATGGTCAAGACGCCGGCGTCGCGGTCGGCGGTTGCCTGCTGCACTTGCTCATCCGTGCTTGCTGCGCCATTGATGGTCAGGCCGACGTGGCAGTGTGCGTCTACCAATCCCGGAACGAGCCAGACGTCAGAGGCCACCAGGTCAGCGCCGGACACCGGCTCGAGAGTGACCCGGCCGTCGACGACATAGATGTCGCGACTGACCTCGTCCGGAAGCACCGTGCCACGGAAGTGGAGCGCCGTCACGGCGTCAGCGTATGACCTCAGCCGGTCGGCCACGGCTTGCATGGTGACCTGGCGACTTCCTGTTCTCGGCGCTTAACTGATCCGTGTGAGCAGTCGGGTCCTGGCCATCGTCGGCGTAGTCGCTGCAGTCGTGGGCGGTGTGTTCACCCTGCAAGGCGTCGGCGTCCTTGGCGGAAGCTTCATGAGCGGCTCGGCCACGTGGGCAGTGATCGGCATTGCACTGGTGATCGCCGGCATCGTGCTCTACGCGCGAGCCACCCGCACTTGAACATGCGCAAGGAACTCGTCCACTTCGGTGGCATCCAGCGGCGCATCGTGGCCGTGTCGCAGCTGGATGGCAGCGTCAATAACCCACGGCTGGTGCCAGCGTTCCCTTGCCCAGGCTGCTCCCTCGAGCTTTGAGCCGAGTATGTCGTCGACGGCGAATCGCCAAGCACGGGACGCGTTGAGCACCGAATACAGGGTTGCTGGCTCGTGTTCCCGGTGCCACTGCATGGAGTCGACCATCGCGTGAAGGAGCACCGGTCGAGGTACGTCGGCGAACACGTCGGCAGCCGGCGGACCGACGATGGTGACGCCGGCGCGGTGAGCGACGCCGCGATCGAGGATGTACCAAAACGCTGGCTGACGTGGCTGTCGCGTGAATGGTTCCGGCCTGCCCGAGCGGGCCTGTTCCGGTTGGCTGAGCGCCGAGTCAGGCGCCCGATGTCAGGCGGTCCGGTGGCGCCAGAGCTTGAGCAGGTTGTTGGTG
>Ga0207660_10002286_pt1 | contig 12624 bp, 8 predicted proteins | sample KBSC73BmetaG_FD_184335 | JGI IMG/M metagenome (GOLD analysis project Ga0207660, IMG submission 184335) | Corn rhizosphere microbial communities from Kellogg Biological Station, Michigan, USA - KBS C7-3B metaG (SPAdes) (version 2) | ecosystem: Host-associated > Plants > Roots > Rhizosphere ... | reverse complement strand
CGATTAGCGATCGTCGCCGCCATGGTCGGCAAACGCTACCGCGCCGACGCGCCGACCCTGGTCAAGGCGAACGTGCCCGTGAACTTCCTGCTGCCCAAGCTGGCGGGAATAGGGCCCAATGCGCCCGCGATCCTCCTCTATCTGCCATTGCGCGACTATCTGCTCGCGATCCTCCGCAACAAGAGTCACCGCGACTGGCTGGGGAAGGTGACGAGCTTTCTGTCGAATCATCTCGGTGATCTGTCGGCACTGACCGATGCCGAGCGCGGCGCCGCCTTGTGGCTTGCACAGGTCGACGCCTTCACCGCCGCGCTCCGGGCGCTGCCCAATGTGCGTGCGCTGAACGCCGAGATGTTCTTCGCCGAGCCCGAGGCAGTGGTGAATGCTGCGGCGAACCACCTCGGCGTCCCGATCGCGCCCGCAGCGATAAAGGCGACGGTCGCCGGCCCGCTCTTCTCGACCCATGCGAAAGACCCGGCGCTTCCGTTCGACAATGCGCAACGCGTAGGTCGGCGGCACGAGCTGGAGCGGGCGATGGCGGCCGAGCTGGAAAGGGCTCAGGAATGGTTAGCCCAGCGCGCCGACGCTCCGGACGCGGCGCTGGAAGCCGCAGCGCTCGAAATCTGACGAGCGCAGTGCAGGCTCGACAGGCTTTCGCGCGGACGGCTACGCAGCAGGAATGGACCCGCGGATCGAGATGCTGATTCAGCGCGCCGCTTCGCTTCGCCGCGCGGGCCGGATCGACGAAGCGATCGTGGCCTATGAGCAGCTGCTGAGCGCTGAGCCCGACCGACCCGACAGCTGGTACAATCTGGCATGGCTGCAGCGCCAGGCGCGGCGCTACGAGCAAGCGGTCGCGTCCTATGGCGAAGCGCTGAATCGCGGCGTTCGCGCGCCCGAGGAGGTCCATCTCAACCGAGCCGTGATCCTGTCCGATCACCTCGCTCGCCCGGGCGAGGCCGAGACCGAGCTGGAGGCCGCGCTGAAACTCAAGCCGGATTTCGTCCCGGCATTACTCAATCTCGGCAATCTTCACGAGGACAGAGGCAACCGCACCGCGGCCGAGGCGGCTTATCGGCGAGCGCTTGACGCAGCGCCAAACGACGCCCTCGCGCTCTGTCGGCTTGCCGGCGTATCCCATGCTCCGGAACTCGACGAAGGCCTGGCCGCGCGCCTCCGGGAGGCGATCGGAAAGCCCGGAATTTCCGCCGCCGACGAGGCCGGCCTCGGCTTTGCTCTTGCCGGCTTGCTCGACGCCGCCGGGCGATTCGACGAAGCATTCGATGCGGCCAGCGCCGCCAATCGAGCGAGCCGAGCCGCGAGCGGAGCGCGGTACGACCGCGCCGCCGCCGAGCGGTTCATCGACCGGCTGATTGCGGGCCCCGCGGCCGGCGAACGGCCGGCGGTCGAGCAGGCACCCGTGTTCATTCTCGGCATGTACCGGTCGGGCTCGACTCTCGTCGAACAGATCCTCGCGGGTCATCCCACGATCCAGGCCGCTGGAGAACTCGAACTGATTCCAGCGCTGGCCGGGCAGATCCCGGGCTATCCGGAATCGCTCGCGACGGCGGACGAAGCGACGCTCGCCACCTGGCGCGATTTCTACCTGAAAGGACTAGCCCCGATTGCGCGCGAGGGCGCGCTGGTTACCGACAAGCGGCCAGACAATTTCCTGCACGTCGGGCTAATCAAGACGCTCTTTCCCAACGCGAAGATCGTTCACACCCGACGCAACCGGCTCGATAATTTGCTGTCGCTCTACTTTCTCCATCTCGACCCGGGAATGGCCTATGCGCTCGATCTCGATGACGCGGCGCATTGGTACGGCCAGTACGAGCGACTGATGGATCATTGGAAGTCGCTCTATCCAAACGACATTTTCGACGTCGACTATGACGAGCTGGTGGAGTCGGCGGAACCGCTACTGAAGAGGCTTACGGGGTTCCTCGGGCTCGACTGGCAGGATGACTTGCTAGATTTCACGCAGCGGGACCGGCCGGTCAGGACCGCGAGCGTGTGGCAGGTGCGCCAGCCGCTGCACGCCCGATCGAGCGGGCGCTGGCGCAATTACGAGAGCCGGCTTGGAGCGTTGCTCCGTTGAACCAGCGGCTCAGTTCGAGCTCGGCGCCTGAGTCCTGGCCTGAAGTTCGGCGACCTGGTCCTTGTATGCCTGCTCGTAGGTCCGCCATTGATCGGTCGTCATGCACATCTGATGATTCTGAAGACGGCTCCCGATCGTTTCGACCGAGCGGCACACGACCTTGTCGACGTCCGACTTCGGTTTCGTGCCCTTGGCCGCTTTGGCCGGCGGGCTGTCGTCGAACACGATCTGCGCGAAAGCCGGTCCAGAAACGGCCAGCAAAGCGGCAGCGGCGTAAGCAAGCTTTGACATAGAATACCTCACCTTCGGTCGAGGCATTTTACCCGCATCGACGAGCAAAGGCGAGCCCTCTGGCGGGGACCCGATCAGGTCCGTGTGATGCGCGCCACGTCGAACGCGACGGTCATCCGCTCGCCTTCGCCGAACGGCCGGGTCCCATGCCAGGTGTAGGACGGGAATAGGACCAGCCGGCCGGGCTTCGGCTCGACGGTCCGCCACGGCGGCAGATCGATCGGGAAGTTTGGCCGCGCCGCTTCGCCCAGGGTGAGGATTCCCGCCTCTTTCTTGCCGATGTCGGGCGGCAGGACGATGTACAGCGCCGAGCTGATCCAGCCGACCGGATGGACGTGGTTGGCGTGATAGCCCTCGCTGTGTAGCCGGACCGACCACGAACCCGCAAAGCGGATCGGAGCGCGCTTCGGCCCGAGCAGCGGATGTGCGGGATCGGGCGGCGGCAAGTTCGCGACATGCTCGGCAACCGTCGAGCGGATGGCCTCGCGAAGCTGCGCAATGACAGGATCGATGTGGGTGAAGAGGTTTCCGTCGGTTTGAGTGCCGCCGCGCAGCGACTGTTCGAGCGGCTGGCCGCTCAGCGTGTGCAGCTTGCGCAACGTCGTGGCGAGCATGTCCAGCGGCGGCAGGCGATCGGCGATGTCATAGACTCCGACGAACGAATCGTCGCCTTCGAGCCAGTGCCACCGCGGCTCGTCCGCCTGACGCCACGCGAGCGACGCATAGGGCCAGAACATGAAGGCGTCGGGCGTCTGCAGCCAAGGCTCGAGGATTTCGGCTGCGGCGGCGGGCCGATCCGAGCGCAGGTACATCCGCGCGCGCCGCACCTGTACGGTCGGGTCCGCCAGGTCGGCGAATGGCGCGAAGAGGGGCTCCGCGGTTTCGATGTCGCCCATTTCGGCATGGGCGATGGCCTCGTTGGCGGCGAAGATCAGCTGCTCGCCCATTGCCGCCCGTCCCGCCTCGATCGCCAGAAGCGCGTCCTCGTAGCGGTCGGCGTGCATCAGCGAGACCAGATGCTCTCGCCTCAGGTCGATATTTTGGGGCTGGACCGCGAGCGCTTCGTCGAAGCTGCTCGCGAATCGATCGCGGTCTCCCTGCGCCCAGCGCAGCCTGCTCAGCAGCGCGTGGCCCTGCACCCAGTGGGGCGAGCGCTTGAGGATCCTGGTCAGTCCGGCGATCGCCGTTTCCGGTTCGCCTTCGGCAATGAACGCGGCGGTCAGGCCGGTGACGACTTCGTGGTCGCCGGGCGCCAGCTGGAGCGCCCGGCCAAAAGCCTCGACGCTCGGCAGGCCCGCCTCGAGAAGCGTCCGAGCGAGCGCATGGGCGATCCTCGCCGAGCCGGGCGCCATCTGCGCCGCCGTTTGCAAGGACTGAAGCGCCTCTTCGCGACGATCGAACTCACGCAGGACGAGGCCGTTGAGGTGCCACAGCCGCGGATCGCCGGTTCGTGCCTGCACCGCTTTTTCCAGCGCCGGGAGCAGGCTCTCCCGCTCGCCGGCCTCGTAGGCGGCGAACGCATCCTCGAAGCGGAGCGGGCCGGACGCGGAGACGACGCTCGCCATCAGGATTTCGCCTGCGCGGCCTGGACCGTCCCGACAGTCGGCGCGGTTGGCGCCTTTTCCCGAATCCACTGGGACAGGATCCATTTCTCGCCGCTCGAGGGCGGAGTTCCCGAGTGGAGCGTCGACTGGTCTGGCTGGCCTTTCCGATCGACGTTGGCGACGAACAGCGCGTCGCCGGCCTTTCCGCGATAGCTGATCTCGGCGTGTGGAAAGCTTGTTTCGCCGCCGACGTAATCATCGTTCAAATATACGAGGAAGGTCGCGATCCGCTGCCCGTGCTCGCGGATCTGTTCGGCATGGCCCGGCAGGTCGGGGTCGAAGAAATCGTGGTGCGGCCTGAACTGCTCGCCGGGAGCGTAGTGGAGCACCTGGACCGGCTCGAACAGCGGCAGGGGAAGCCGGGTGGCGGCACTGATCCGAAGCCGAATCGCCTCGATCACCAGGTCCATGTCGGCAAGCAGGAATTCGAACCCGCTGTTGGTGCGCGCGGCTTCGACCGTCATCAGCCCCGCATCGTCGACGACCGTCGCGCGGTGGAGACGATCGCCGGCTCGGTCGATGAGCCATTCGCATTCGTCCCCGCTCGCGAATTTCTCGATGACGCGAAGCCTTGGAGAATCGGACAAGGACTGCCTTGGGGGAACCTCGACCAGCCTTTCGACCGTGATTTTGGAGCGAACTTCACTCCAGTCCGTGGCGCCGAGCGGCACACGGGCCAGGATCAGCAGCTGGCGCCGGGCGGATTCGGAGCCCGCTTCAGCGGCTTCCTGAAGACAGTCCAGCGCCCGGTCCCAGTTCTGCGGACGCGCGCAGCCCATGGCTTCGAATACGGCCTTGCGCTCGAGCGCCTCCGGATCGCGGCGATCGGCCGCAGCCTCGATCAGCGAGATTCCGCGCATAACATCGCCCGTGCTTCCGCGAAGGAGTCCCACCGCATCGGCGATCGAGGAGCGGCGGTCAGCGCCTGGCTGTTGCGTCACCGGGCCAAAATAGCTCTCATCCGCCAAAAGAGAAGCCATCGGGGAGCGCTGGATTCGGGCCGACGGCCATCGGTTGACTGTCCCTGCGACCGCCGCCGATAGAGCGCTCATGAATGCGCAGTTCAGGCAGGCGGTCGAAGCGCTGCAATCCGGCGATCTCGACCTGGCGCGGGCGCTTGCCGAGTCCGAGATCGCGGCGGCGCCCTCGCCGCAGGCGCATCATCTTCTTGGGCTCGTCCATTGCCGCCTCGGCGACCCGCAGTCGGGCGTCGAGCATTTGCGCATTGCCGCCGAGGGTGAACCCGAGAATCCCGGCTTCAGGATCATGCTGATGCGGGCCCTGGTGGACTCCGGACGCGCGCGCGAGGTCCTCGACCTCCCGGAGCCGCCGGCGATCCGCTCGGCATCGGCGCTCGAGTTGTGGAAGGTGCGTGGCGAAGCGGCCGACGCGGTCGAGGACCAGGAGGAACGAGTTCGGGCATGGTCGAGGGTGACGGCCGCGGCGCCCAATGACTGGAGGGCGTGGGCGAACCTTGGAAGCGCACTCACCGCGCGGCTGCTGTGGGGCGACGCGATCGAGGCGTTGACCAAGGCGGTGCGCCTGCACCCGAACGAAGCTTCCCTGCACTGGAGCCTCGGCGCCGCGCTCGCCGCCGCCGACAGGAACGAGGAGGCGCTCGCTTCGCTGGACCGGTTCGAGCGGCTATCCGGCCCGACCAGCGAAAGCGCCCTGGCCCGCGGTCGCTGCCTCCTAGCGCTGCTTCGACTCGAGGAGGTGGAGGAGGCGTACCGAAACGCACTGAAGCTGGATCCCGGCAGCGCGGAGGCCTTTCGCGAGCTCGGCCTGTTCCTCGAGCGGGCCAACCGACTCGACGCGCTGTCCGATCTCCTGGAGGAGGCCTCGGCCGCGGGGGTTGCGAAAGAGCAGCTCGCGCAACTCTATGTCGTTCGGACGCTTCGCGAAGGACGCGCGGAGGAAGCCTATTCCATGCTTCACGAGCTCGGCCCGGACGAGGATCCGCTCGGCTGGCAGCGGCTCCGCGCGAAAATCGCCGAGCGCCTCGGCAAGACCGAGGAGGCGTTCGCCGCTTCCGAGGCGATGAATCGGCTGGTCCCCGCGTTCGAGATGTGGCGCGAGCGGGCCGCCGACTACCGTGCGCGATTGCGCCAGCTCGGACACACCTTGAGCCACTCTGCAACCCTGCCCCAGCTGCCGCCGTCGGAGCGCAGGGCGCCCGCGTTCCTGGTCGGCTTTCCGCGGTCCGGGACGACGCTTCTCGACACCTTCCTCATGGGTCACCGCGACACTGTTGTGCTGGAGGAAGTGCACCTGCTCGGTGCCGCGGAAAAGGAGATCGGCAAAGTGGCCGACCTGCCGCGCGCGTCGGAAACGTCGCTGAAGCGCGCCCGCAAGGCATATTTCGCCGAGCTCGACTTGCACGTCGACCCGGTCTTCCCCGGCCTGGTTGTCGATAAGCTGCCGCTGAACCTGCTCGGAGGACCCTTCATCCAGGCGCTGTTCCCCGGAGCGCCGATCATCTTTGCCCAGCGGCACCCGTGCGACGCGGTGCTTAGCGCCTTCATGCAGAGCTTCGTGATGAACGACGCCATGGCAAGCTTCCTCACCATCGAAGATGCGGCCGATCTTTACGATGCGGTCTTCTCCGGCTGGACCGCGATGCGCGAAGCCCTGCCGCTGAATGTCCACACCGTCCGCTACGAACGGCTGGTCGAGGACCCAGAGGCAGAGCTTCGTCCATTGGTCGAATTCCTCGGGCTTCCGTGGGACGAGCAGATGCTCGCGCACACCGAAACGGCGAAGAAACGCGGCGCGATCATCACGCCGAGCTACGACCAGGTGACCGAGCCGCTGTCGACCCGGTCGGTCGGCCGGTGGAAGCGGTACCGGAAGCAGTTGGAGCCGGTGCTCCCGGTGCTCCTCCCCTGGGCGAAGAAGCTCGGCTACGCCGACTGAACGGACCGCGGCTCAGGCTCCCTTGAAGCTTACCCCGGCTGCCCCGATCACGGCCGCGACCGCCTCGCGCTCGGCGGCGCCGAGTGCGGGCGGCCACAAGTCGAAGATCATCACGACGCGCAGCTCGCCGCTGTCGTTCCACGCCTCATGCTCGATGGTGTCGTCGAAGACGAAGGCTTTCCCGACATCCCAGTCGCGGGTGGTCGCGCCGACCCTGAAACCGCAACCGGGCGGAACGATCAGGGGCAGGTGGCAGACGAGCCGGGTATTGGCGACTCCGGTGTGCGGCGGGATTCGGGTGCGTGGCGAAAGCAGCGAGAACATCGCATTGGGTGACGCACCGCGAATGTGCGGCTGCGGCAGCTTCGAGAGCGCTGCCATCGTCGCCGGGCAATGGCCGGCGTTCGCAGGGACGGGTTCTCCGTTTTGAAGCAGGTGGATCGCCGTCCAGTCACGATTCTTGTTGAGTTCCCGCCACTGCGCCAGCGGGACATGCTCGGGATATTGGATGTAGGGCACCATCTCGGCCGCCTCGGCCGCGATCAGCGCTTCGAATTCCGCCCGGATGACAGCGGTCTGCGCCTCGATCGAATCGAGCTCGGGAAACAGCGCGCGGTCGTGGAACTCGATCTCGGGAAGGCCCGGATAATGGAAGTCGGTCGGCTCCTGGTGGAAATGCCGGGTGCAGCGCGACGCATTGGATACGAATCGCTCGACGCGGCCGCGCTCGCGTGGGCCCAGCCCCTCCGGAATGGCGGCGCCGAGGCGCGCTTCGACACTCTTCTGGTGCTCGGCCGCCATCTGCCGCGCATGATCGACCGCCTTGGCCATTGCCGCGGGGACCCGCTCGTCCGGCGGTGCCTGGGCGATGGCATGGCCGAATGCCTCGCCGGCGCTCGGTTCGCCAAGCCGCTCGAGGAGCATCGCGCGGGATAGGAGCGCCGAGAAGTCGAGTGGGCCGAGCGCGAGCGCGCGCTCCACCGCCTTTAGCGCGCCCTTCATGTCGCCGGTCGTCCGCCGCATCGCCGTGAGCTTCATCCAAAGCTCGGGTGAATGGGCCTGCTCCTCGGCAGCTCGCTCAAGCAAATTGAGCGCGCGCGCATAGTCGCCTGCCGCCGCCGCCGCGTCGGCTTCTTCCTCGAGCTTGCGCTGACCGTCGGCGATCGAGGCCATCGTCGGATTGTCTCAGCCTTTTCCGGCAAGCTCAACAAAAGAAAGGGCGGGCCTCCAAAGAGGCCCGCCCCGGTATTCCAGCAATTCGCGTCGGCTTAGAAGTCGACCGTCGCGCCCGCGAAGAAGAACCGACCAAGAGCGTCGTACACCTGCGGGAAGGTGTTGCCGTTGCCGAAGCCCGCCGGGATGTTGCCACCACCGAGCGGAGGTTCGCGGTCGAAGATGTTGTTGACGCCGAGGCGCAGGTTGAGGCGCTGGGCCATCCGCGCGGTGAGCGTCAGGTCGAAGTAGTTCTGCTGGTCGAAATGCTCTTCCGCCGGACCGGCGAACTGCGCCGCGTCGACAGAGGAGAAGTGCCGCCAGCGGATCGACGCACCGAGGCCGTTCGGCATCGTCAGGCCAACACGCATGACATGCCGCCACTTCGGGTTCGGAATACCGCCGTCGGGCAGACCGTCGCAATCGCCGCCGAACAGGCCCGCGCACGAGATGCTCGAGAGCGGATTCTGGAGCGTCATGAGACGGGTGCCGGTGAAGCTGGCGTTGAACGTTCCGAGGCTGCCGAGGTGACGCGAGTAGGACGCGTTGAAGTCGATGCCCCTCGTGCGGAGCCCCAGGCCCGGCTGGTTCACGTTCGTCAGGATGACGAACGCGTTCGGGCCGAGGAACAGCGAACCGCTGTTGGGAGCGCGATGGACGAACTGGCAGAGGAAGTTGTTCTGCGGCGCTCCATCAAAGCCCATGCATCCGTTCAGCACCTGGTCGAAGCCAAGGCTGCCGATGATGTTCTTCACGTGGATGTTGAAGTAGTCGACCGTCACCGCGAGGTTCGGAACGAACCGCGGCTGAAGGATGACGCCCGCCGTCCACGTGTCCGCGGTTTCCGGCTTCAGGTCCGGGTTGCCGCCGAACAGGGCCTGAAGCTGGTTGGCCGGGTTCTGGAAGATGTGACCGAACTGCGCCGCGGTGACGCCGCTCAGCTGGCACTGAGCCAGAGTCGCGATCGGCCCACTCACGCCTCCCGGGCCCTGGTTGGCGCACGGATCGACCGTACCGGAGAGGCCGATCGCTTGCGGCGCGAACAGCTCCACGATGTTCGGTGCGCGAACGGCGCGGTTGTAGCTGGCCCGGAAACGAATGTCCCGGATCGGCGCGAACCGTGCTTCGAGCTTGTAGGTGTTGGTGCCGAAGTCGTTCCCACCGACGTGATAGGTCGACTTACGATAGGCGCCGTCGAAGCTCAGCTCATCGACGATATTGTGCTCGATGAGCGGGATCTGGACTTCGGCGAAGGCCTCGCGAACGTCAAACCCGCCGGACACCGGCGGAGTCGGACCGCCCTGGCCGGCAAGGTCGCCCGAGGAGAATTCCTGGTCGACTTTGAAGTCCAGCCCTTCCTTGCGGTACTCGACACCAAAGTTCGCACCGATGCCGGTATCGGACCACGGGCTCCTGAGACCGAACTGGTCCCCGGTGATGGTGATGTCGGCGTGCGCGATATTCTCGTTGATCGTGCCGCGCTGGAAGCCAGGCGTCTCCAGGAATGCCAGGGCTGCCGGCGTGACTCCGCCCGCCTGGAAGATGTTGAACGGCACGCATCCGGCTGCCGCCGGATCGCCTTGCACCACGGCGCGGCAGGCGGGGAGCCCTGTTGCCGGATCCGTGATCACATCCAATGCCAGGTTCAGACGATTGACGGAGAAGTCGTTGAAGTAGGTCTCGCTGCGAAGCGTGTGGCCCGTCTGCCAGTACATGTCGTAGGAGATGCCCGGGATCGGGTCGCCGCGCATACCGGCAACGACGCGGTAGTCCGTGTGACGGACGTCGTCGTCACGGCCGCCGCCCTCGACGTTACGGCGAAGCGGGTAGACGTGCGCCCGAGTCACGCCGTTCGCGTCGACGAACGTGTTGGCTGGAACGCAGATCTTCGAGAATTCCTGCGCCGACAGCAGCGGGTTGTCGCAGTTGATGGTCGTCGTGTTGCCGAAGTCACCCGACGGCGCGATCTGCGCGTCGGTGTGGTCGTCCATGAACATCGCTTCGAGGTACGGATGCGCGCCCGGAGCGATCTCGTAGTCGGCGAACGTGCCGAAATTGTACCGTTCGTCGGGACGCTGGAAGTAGTTGAACGGCGCGAAGTTGAACGGCGTCGAGCCGGGGACGAACTTGTTCCCCTGGACCTGGAAGGTGCCGACGTTGGTCAGGAACGTGCCGTTGGCGGACGTTCCCGAACCGCCGCAGCTCCAGGTGCGGCCGGTGGTCGCGATCTTGCTCGCGGCAACGGCCGCAAGCGTGCAGAACGAATAATCGCGGGTCGATTCGAGGATCGGATCCTGGCTGCGGTACGTGGCGTAGGCAACGACATGGCCGCGGCCATCGTCGAAGGCCGCGCCGAACATCGCCGACGCATCCTGCGCGCCGCCGTTGACGACGTTGCCATGCGGCGGAAGGAATCCGCGCGCGGCGTTGGCCGCCAGCACGTTCTTGTCGGTGCTGTTATTGTGCTGGAACACGCTGGCCTGGCCGTCGATGCGGAAGCCTGTGAAGGTCGTGTCCATGATGAAGTTGATGACGCCCGCGACCGCGTCCGCGCCGTACACCGACGAGGCGCCGCCGGTCAGCACGTCGACGCGCTTGATCAGCTGGTTCGGGATGAAGTTGATGTCGGCGACCGGGTTGCTGGTGTCGCCCGGCTGGAGGCGCTTGCCGTTGACCAGGACGAGGTTGCGCTTCGCGCCGAGGCCGCGAAGGTCGACTTCGGCCGTGCCGCTCGCGCCGTTCGAAACGTTAGAACCCTGCGCCGCGAACACCTGCGGCAGCGAGTTCACGAGGTCCTCGGTGCGGGTCGTACCCGAAAGCTTGACTTCCTGGCTGGTGACCGTGGTCACCGGGCTCGCGGTTTCGAGGTTCGGCTGCGGAATGCGCGAACCGGTAACCACGATTTCCTGCGTGTTCGTAGTCGCCACGCCGTTGGCGTTGGTGCTCGGCACACCCGCGGCAACCTGCGGCGCGGTGGTCACCGGAGTGGTCGGAACCGCGCTGTTGTCAGGCGGATTCACGGGCGCCGGTGGCGGCGCGGCCTGCGCGAAGGCGGGCGATGCGATCATGCTCGCGCCGACCAGAAGGGTGGTCGAGAGCAAGCGCTGACGGAAATCGAGCTTCATTTATTCTTCCCCTTCACTAGCCGAGCGCGGGGCCACGGCTGCCGTGGAACGGCAAATCAGGATTGCCGAACTGAGCCATTTGATAGGTGAAGCGTGGAGAGGCTTGCAACGCTTGCCGCTTCGTTACGGGCAAGTTGTCAATGTGCTGTATCAATTTTGCAACAGCGGTACCTTGCGCCGAATCAGGCCCGCCACCTAGTGTGATGACGGCCAGGGAGGGACGAATTTCCAATGCGAAACTGGATGCTTCTGCTTGCGGGCTTCGCGCTCTTCGCCGCCGGCGCCGCCCCGGCTGCGCGGCGGGTTCAGACCGGCACTCCGGCGCAGGTTCAGCGGCTGATGAGCTGCCGGACGATTGCCGCCGCCGACCAGCGACTCGCATGTTACGACCGCGAGGTGGCGGCGATGCAGCAGGCGATCGCCAACCAGGATCTCTACATGGTCGACAAAGAGCGGGCGCGGGCGGCGGGCCGATCGCTGTTCGGCTTCTCCATCCCCAACTTCGGCGGATTGTTCGGCAACAATGACCAGATCAGCCAGATCGAGGGCACGATAAAAAGCACGGGCCACAATTCCGACGGCGGCTGGGTGATTACGCTCGACGACGGGTCGGTGTGGACCCAGACCGATGATTGGCCCGGGTTCGAGGCCCGATCCGGCCAAAAAGTGACGGTCAAGCGCGGCGTGCTCGGTAGCTTCTGGCTGTCGAGCCCGGGCAAGAACGGGATCAAGGTCAAGCGCGTTGGATAAAGGGACGGCGCGCGACGTCGCGCTCGATCCCCAATGGCTCCCGCATACCTACGACCAAAGCGGCTCGATGCTCACCTCGGTCTTCGTTCCGCGCGAGCGGCACCAGGAGCTGATGTTCCTTAGCGACGAGCATTTCGAAAACCGATTTCCCAAGGTCGCCCACCCCGCCAGCGAGATCGCAGCAGCGGTAGGCGGCGGCGCCCAGGCGCCGATCCATTTCATCTTCCACACTGCTTTCTGCTGCTCGACTCTTATGCTGAAAGCGCTCGATATCCCCGGCCGCACCTTCGGGCTCAAGGAGCCGGACGTGCTGATCAACCTCGCCAACCGCTTCATTCGCAGCGACGACGCTTCGAACCGCGAGCGGCTGGCGCTGGTGATTCGCCTCCTCGCGCGGCCGTTCGGGCCCGGTGAGACGATCATCGTAAAGCCCACCAACTTCGCCAACCGACTCATCCTGCCCGTGCTCGATGCGAGTCCGGAGAGCCGCGCCGTGCTGCTCTATTCGGATGTCCGAACGCTTCTCCGGTCGCTCCTGAAGCGTGGCATGTGGGGCCGCATCTGGGGACGAAGGCTGTTCCGGAGCACGGCGAGCTGGACCTCGCTCGACTTCGGGTTCAGCGAC
>Ga0207660_10002285_pt1 | contig 12627 bp, 11 predicted proteins | sample KBSC73BmetaG_FD_184335 | JGI IMG/M metagenome (GOLD analysis project Ga0207660, IMG submission 184335) | Corn rhizosphere microbial communities from Kellogg Biological Station, Michigan, USA - KBS C7-3B metaG (SPAdes) (version 2) | ecosystem: Host-associated > Plants > Roots > Rhizosphere ... | reverse complement strand
CATGTGCGCAAAGCCTATACCATTGGCGAAGCGGGCGAATTGTTCGCTTCGCTCTTGTCCCCGCACATGGACGTGTCACAGTGCGTGACGCTCGAAAGAGCGGTGGGAGAGGCTGCGGCCGAGGCGGTGAGCGGAGACACGGTGCTCCTCTCGCCCGCCTGCGCGAGCTTCGACCAGTTTCGCGACTTCGAGGACCGGGGGGACCAGTTCCGGGCTTTGGTGGAGGGCTTATGATCGGGACCATCCGCGGCAAGATCAGGGAGAAGGCCGCGCTCATCGATCCCAGCCATTACGGCCGCTCGGACACGAGCGCGATCGGCCGCTGGTTCTGGGAGATCGACAAGGTCCTGCTGCTTCTGATCAGCGTGCTGATCGCGATCGGCCTCATCGCCGTCGCCGCCGCTTCGCCCGCCGCCGCGCAGCGTTATTCGGGCGGCAACGTCCGCTTTTCCGAGCTTTATTATTTCTGGCGCCAACTCGCCTGGATCGCGATCGGAATCCCGGTGATGATCGCCATCTCGATGATGCCGCGCGAGCGGGCGCGGCGCATCAGCCTGTTCGGCGCGGCCTTCTTCTTCGTGCTTCTGATCTTCGTTCCGATCCTGGGGCCGGAGGTCAACGGCGCCAAGCGCTGGATCAACTTCGGCCTCGGCCAGGTGCAGCCGTCGGAATTCCTGAAACCCTTCTTCGTCGTCTCGATGGCGTGGCTTTTGAGCCTCAAGGAAGCCGACAAGTCGCTTCCCGTTTATCCGATCTCCGCCGTGCTCGTCGGCGCCATCGCCTATCTATTGATGAAGCAGCCCGACTTCGGATCGACGATCATCTTCTGCGCGGTGTGGGTCGCAATGCTCGCGCTCGCCGGGCTGAACCTGCGCATCCTCGCCGGCCTCGCCATCGCGGGCGTCATCGGGATCATCCTCGCTTATTTCTTCTACGACGTCGCGACTCAGCGGATCGACGAGTTCCTGTTCGGAACCGGTGACAATTTCCAGGTCGAGAATGCGATGCGGACTTTGACCGCGGGCGGGCTGTTCGGCATGGGACCGGGCGGCGGGACGCGGAAGTTCGGCCTCCCCGAGCCGCACACCGACTACATCTTCTCGGTCGTCGGCGAGGAGTTCGGCCTCATCGCCTGCCTCGCCATCGCCGCGCTCTATCTCGCGATCGTCGCTCGGGTGCTGATCAAGCTGCTCGACGAGGAATCGCCGTTCGCGATCCTCGCCGCCGCCGGGCTCGTGATCGAGTTCGGCTTGCAGGCACTGATCAACATGATGGTCAACGTCCAGCTCGCCCCGTCGAAGGGCATGACCCTGCCGTTCATCAGCTATGGCGGGTCGTCGATGCTCGCGCTGTCGATCGGCATGGGCTTGCTGCTCGCCTTCACGCGACGGAACCCCTATCTCACGCGTTCACCATACGTGGTGAAATGGAGCGGGGAGTCGCTGTCCACATGAACTTCGTGTTGGCCGCCGGAGGCACGGGCGGACACATGATCCCGGCGCATGCGCTGGCCGCGGAACTCAAGGGCCGCGGCTACGGCGTGCTTCTGATCACCGACGAGCGCGGCGCGCGATTCCCCGGGCTGTTCGAGGGGATGCCGGTGCACATCCTCCCCGCCGGCCGGCTCGGCGGGGGACCGCTCGGCTGGCTGAAGGCATTCGGCTCGGTGGTGAAGGGCAGGGGTGAGGCCAAGCGCCTCTACCGCGACCACCGGCCGGACGCCGTGATCGGGTTCGGGGGCTATCCGGCTTTACCGTCGCTGCTCGCCGCGAGCGCGATGAACATCCCGACGGTGCTCCATGAGCAGAATGCGGTGCTCGGCCGCGTCAACCGGCTGCTCGCGGGCGAGGCGGTTGCGATCGGCACGGCTTATGACACGGTCGACCGGCTCAAGGCCAAATATGCCGACAAGGCGGTGCTCGTCGGCAATCCGGTGCGGGCCGAGATCGCGAAGCTCGGCGAGCTCCCGTTTCCACCGTTCGACGATGTCGCGCCGCTGAAGATCCTCGTCACCGGCGGAAGCCAGGGCGCGAGCATCCTGAGCAAGGTCGTTCCCGCCGGCCTCGGAATGCTTGCGCCGCAGCTCCGGCGGCGTCTTCAGGTCGTGCAGCAATGCCGGCCGGAGGATATCGAGCGGGTGCGGGCGCAATATGCCGAGCTCGGAATCCCCGCCGAGCTCATGACCTATATCGAGGATATGGCCGAGAAGATCGCCGACGCCCACCTGATCATCGGACGCGCGGGCGCTTCGACGGTCGCCGAGCTGACGGCGGCCGGCCGTCCGGCGATCCTCATTCCGTTCGCCGCCGCGACCGACGACCACCAGACCGCCAATGCCCGGGAAATGGTCAAGGCCGGCGGAGCGCGCGCGATCCAGGAAGCGAACTTCACGCCCGAGGTACTGGCGCGCCAGATCGAGGCGCTGGCGATGGACCCGGTCGCGCTCGGCAATGCCGCCGGCCGCGCGCTTTCGGTCGGCCGCCCGCACGCCGCGCGCGACCTCGCCGATCTCGTGGAGCGGATCGGCAACGGCGTTTCGCCGCTCGCGGTCGGACCTGTGCTGAGCCCGCGAAAGCGCGCAGTCGCTCCCGCCGGCGGAGTGCCCGCATGAAGGCAATGGGCACCGATATCGGGACCATCCATTTCGTCGGCATCGGCGGCATCGGCATGTCCGGCATCGCCGAGGTGATGCACCAGCTGGGTTACAAGGTGCAGGGCTCGGACGCCGCCGATTCCTATGTCGTGGAGAAGCTGCGAAAGAGCGGAATTCCGGTGAAGATCGGCCATTCCGCCGACAATCTCGGCGACGCTGCGGTCGTGGTCTGCTCGACCGCGATCAAGGAGAACAACCCGGAGATCCAGGCCGCCGCCGAGCGCCGCCTTCCGCGCGTCCGCCGAGCCGAAATGCTCGCCGAGCTGATGCGGATGCAGCGGACGGTGACGGTCGCAGGCACCCACGGAAAGACGACCACGACCTCGATGGTGGCGGCGCTGCTCGACAGCGGCGGACTAGACCCGACAGTAATCAACGGCGGGATTATCAACCGCTACGGATCGAACGCCCGGCTCGGCAAAAGCGAATGGTGGGTGGTCGAGGCCGACGAGAGTGACGGCAGTTTCCTCAGGCTCGACGGGACGATCGCCGTCGTCACCAATATCGACCCCGAGCATCTCGATCATTACGGCAGCTTCGAGGGCGTCAAGGACGCGTTCGTCGAGTTCGTCGAGAACGTGCCCTTCTACGGGCTCGCGGTGCTGTGCATCGACCATCCCGAGGTGCAGGCGATCATCGGTCGAATCCGCGACCGGCGGATCGTGACCTACGGCTTTTCTGCGCTTGCCGACGTGCGTGCCGACAACATCACGCCGGTGCCGGGCGGCAGCAGGTTCGACGCCTTGATCCTCGGGCGCGACGGAGAGCGACGCACGATCGAAGGCGTGACGATCAAGATTCCCGGCCGCCACAATATCCAGAATGCGCTGGCCGCGATCGCCGTCGCAATCGAGCTCGGCATATCCGACAAGGACATCCTCCAGGGCTTCGACCGCTTCGACGGCGTGAAGCGCCGATTCACCCATGTGGGCGAAGCCGACGGCGCGATCGTGATCGACGATTATGCCCATCATCCGACCGAGATCCGCGCGGTGCTCGCGGCGGCGCGCGAGGGAGCCGAGGGGCGGGTGATCGCGGTCGTCCAGCCGCATCGCTACACCCGCCTCCGCGACCTGATGGACGACTTCCAGAGCGCCTTCAACGATGCCGATGTCGTGTTCGTAGCGCCCGTCTATCCCGCCGGTGAGGAGCCGATCGAGGGAATCGATTCGAATGCGCTGGCCGAAGGGCTTCGAGCCCACGGCCACCGGATGGTGAGCGCCGTCAGTGATCTCAAGGAGCTCAGCCGCGCTCTGCGCGACCTCGCGGCCGAGGGCGACATGGTGATCTGCATGGGCGCCGGCGACATCACCAAATGGGCCGCCTCGCTGCCCAAGGGCATCCGCAAGGCGAGGGCGAAGAAATGAGCGCCGTCGCGACCATGCCGCAAGTGCAGGGGAAGCTCACCGCAAACGCCCCCCTCGCGCCGCTCGTCTGGTTCAAGAGCGGCGGCAATGCCGAATGGCTGTTCGAGCCGAAGGACGAGGACGATCTCGTCAGCTTCCTGCGCGAGCTCGACCGCGACGTCCCGGTCATGGCGCTCGGCCTCGGCTCGAACCTGATCGTCCGCGACGGCGGAGTTTCCGGTGTCGTGGTGCGCCTCGGGAAGCCATTCGCGAAGATCGACCGGCTCGACGAGACCACGCTACGCTGCGGTGGCGGGGCGAGCGGGATTCTGGTCAGTTCGACCGCGCGGGATGCGGGGATCGCCGGCCTCGAGTTCCTCCGCGGAATCCCGGGCACGGTCGGCGGCTTCGTCCGGATGAACGGCGGTGCCTATGGCCGCGAGGTCAAGGACATCCTCGTCTCGGCGCGGCTCGTGCTGCGCTCGGGCGAGGTCGTCGAATGGCCGCTCGAGAAGCTCGGCTACACCTATCGCCACAGCGACGTGCCCGAGGGTGCCGTCGTGGTCGAAGCCGTCTTCCGTGGCGTGCCGGGCGACCCGCAGGCGATCGGCGCGGAGATGGACGCGATCGCGCGGGCCCGCGAGGAATCGCAGCCGCTGAGGAGCCGGACCGGCGGCTCGACCTTCAAGAACCCGCCGGGCCACAAGGCCTGGGCGCTGGTCGATGCCGCCGGCTGCCGAGGGCTGACGATCGGCGATGCCCAAGTCTCGGAAAAGCATTGTAATTTCCTCTTGAATCTCGGCAGCGCGTCGAGTGCCGAGATCGAGGCGCTGGGCGAGGAAGTCCGCCGCCGGGTCGAGGCGAAAACCCACATCAGCCTCGAATGGGAAATCCAGCGGGTCGGCCGCCCATGAACAAGGATCTCCACGTCGTGGTCCTGATGGGCGGCTGGTCCAAGGAGCGCGAAGTCTCGCTCACCAGCGGCGCGGGGATCGCGGCCGCGCTGCGCGAGCGCGGCTGGAGCCGCGTCACCGAGCTCGACATGGACCGCGACGTCGCGGCGCGGCTGACCGAGCTAAAGCCCGACGTCGTCTTCAACGCGCTCCACGGAACGCCCGGCGAGGACGGGACGGTCCAGGGCATGATGGACCTGATGGGCCTCAAATATACCCACAGCGGCCTCGAGACGTCGGTCATCGCCATCGACAAGGAGCTGACCAAGATGGTGCTCGTGCCGCACGGCATCCGGATGCCGGCGGGCAAGGTAGTCGAGAGCGAGACCATCTATTCGGCCGACCCGATGGAGCGGCCCTATGTGCTGAAGCCGATCAACGAAGGCTCGTCGGTCGGGGTCGCGATCGTCACTCCCGACGGCAATTACGGCGATCCCATCGGCCGCGACGTGCCCGGCCCATGGCACGAGTTCGACCAGCTGCTCGCCGAGCCGTTCATCAAGGGCCGCGAGCTCACCGTCGCGGTACTCGGGGATGAAGCGCTCGCCGTCACCGAGCTCAAGCCGAAGGCGGGCTTCTACGACTATGCGGCAAAGTACACCGACGGCCTCACCGTCCACGAATGCCCGGCAAACGTGCCGGACGACATCGCCCGGTCGATGATGGACATGGCCGCGAAGGCGCACCGCCTGCTCGGTTGCAAGGGCGCGTCCCGCGCGGATTTCCGCTGGGACGATGAGCGGGGCGAAGCCGGACTCTATCTGCTCGAGGTCAACACGCAGCCGGGAATGACCCCGTTGAGCCTCGTCCCTGAGCAGGCGAAGTCGCGCGGCATTTCTTACGGCGAGCTGGTCGAGCGGCTGATCGCGGAGGCGCTCGCGTGACCGCCGCCCACGTCCGCCGGGGCGCTACCGCTCGTGCCAGGCCGCGCAAGGGCGCCAAGGTCAGTGTTCCGAAGAAGATCGCCAAGCGACTGCCGGTCGACCAGGCACGCGCCAACAAGGTCGCCGGACTGGTCTTCGCCGCCTTCATGCTCGCGATTGCGCTGGTCGTGGTGCTCGCGCTCGATATCCCCGCGAAGGCCGAGCGTGCCGCGGCAACCGCGGTCGGCCATGCGGGCTTCACCGTCAGCGGCTACCAGATCGTCGGCCTGACGCACATGAACCGTGCGCCCATCGACGCGGTGGTCACCGAGGAGCTCCGCCGAGCGGCGGACCAGGCCGGCACCGACAAGGCGCCGCAAGCGCTGGTCGACACCGCCGCGATCCGCCAGCGCCTGCTGCAGTTCGGCTGGGTCAAGGACGCCCGCATCCTGCGCCGGCTTCCCGATACTCTGGTTATCGACATCGTCGAGCGCAAACCGGCCGCGTTGTGGCAGAACCAGGGCCAGCTCGCGCTGATCGATTCCGACGGCGTGGTGCTGGACCGCGTGCCGGTCGACCGGATGCCGGACCTGCCGCTGTTGATCGGACCCGGCGCCAATGCCCAGGAGGAGGGGTTGGCGGGGCTGATGGCCGACGTTCCGGCGCTGAAAGCCCAGCTCGCCTCGGCGACGTGGGTCGGCGGGCGGCGCTGGGACCTCAAGTTCCAGTCGGGCGAAACCGTGTCGCTTCCCGAAGGCTCTGACGCTGCTCGGAGCGCGCTCGTGAAGTTCGCGCGGCTCGACAAGCAGACCGCGCTTCTTGGCCGCGGTCTCATCCGTTTCGATCTCCGAGTCCCCGGCAAGATGATCGTCCAGCTGCCGCACCCGCTCGAGCCGGCAAAGCCGGCGCAACCCGTGGCCGGCTAAGCCGATGGTGCAGCCTGATCAGCAGGACCTCATCGCCGCGCTCGACATTGGCTCGTCCAAGGTCAGCGCGATGATCGCCAAGCTCGACGAAGAGGGACGCCCGACCGTGCTCGGCACCGGCCAGCGCGAGAGCCGCGGGGTCAAGCGCGGCTACATCACCGACATGGCGGCGAGCGAATTTGCCGTCCGCGAGGCCGTCGAACTGGCCGAACGCATGAGCGGCGTGACGGTCGAGGATGTATGGGCGAGCTACGGCGCGCCGGGGCTCGTCAGCGACCTTGCCAATGTCGAGGTCGAGCTCGGCGGCCATGCGGTCGAACAGGCCGACGTCGACGAGCTTCTCGACGCCGGCAAGCGCGCGATCGACCGCAACGGGCAGGTCGTGCTCCACGCCCACCCCGCGCTCTACACGATCGACCGCGCCCAGGGCGTCCAGCAGCCGATCGGACTCCACGCCAGCCGCCTTGGAGTCGATATCCATGTGATCGCCGCCGACCCGTCGCCACTCAGGAACATCGACACGGTGATCCGCCAGGCGCACCTCGGCGTCAAAGCCATCGTCGCATCCCCCATCGCTGCGGCGCTCGCCTGTTTGAGCGAAGAGGAGCGCGAGCTTGGCGTCGCGCTGGTCGAGATGGGCGCGGAGGTAACCAACGTCTCTGTCCACACCGGCGGGATGCTCGCCGGGCTGCGTTCGATCCAGCTCGGCGCGCGCGACATCACCAACGACATCGCCGCGGCCTTCGCAGTGCAGCGCCGCGACGCCGAGCGGCTGAAGTGCTTCTACGGCTCCGCGATGACGTCCCCACGCGACAATCACGAGATGATCGAGGCGACCCAGATCGGGGCCGACCCCGGCGCGGAACCGATGAAGCTCACCCGCGCGCAGCTGATGATGGTCATCCGCCAGCGCATCGAGGAGCTGACCAACGAGGTCGACGCGGCGCTGAAGGCGCTCGGCTTTACCGGCCCGGTCGGGCGGCAGGTGGTCCTGACGGGCGGCGGCGCCGAATTGAAGAATGTCGCCGATTACATGCAGGGCGTGCTCGGCCGAGCCGTCCGCGTCGGGCGTCCGAAGCAGATCACGGGACTTCCGGACGCGCACAGCGGGCCGGCCTTCTCGACCCTCGTCGGCCTCGCCTTACTCGCGGCACGCGGCCGCGGCGACATTCGCGACATCGGCCCGATCGCTCGAGTCCGTCCAGCGAAAGGCATCATCGGCCGCTTCGTCGCGGCGATGAAGGGCGGTTACTAGCCACTCCGGGGGAGTGGCTGGTCACCGCCCTCGGGTACTAGCCACTCCGGGGGAGCGGCTGGTCACCGCCCTCGGTTACTAAGTCGCGCGACAGCCACCGTCGGGCGTGCTAGGCATCGGCCTCGCACGGGGGCGGGCGGTAATGGCGACACTTGCGCAAAGGCGCGGACTTCAGACGGTTCCGGCACTCATCCTGCTTCTCGGCGCGTCGCTGCTGCTCAACTATGTCGATCGCGGCGCGATCGGAGTCGCCGCGCCCCTGATGAAGTCCGACCTCGGCCTCTCGGCGACTGCCTTCGGAATCGCCGTTTCGGCTTTCTTCTGGATCTACGCGCCGGTTCAGCTCGTGCTCGGCTCGCTGTGCGATCGCTGGTCGGTCTATCGCATGCTCGCGCTCGGGACCGCTTTGTGGTCCGCGAGCACCATCCTGATGGGGTTCGTCGGCGGCTTTCTCTCGCTGTTCCTGCTGAGGATGGTCCTCGGGGTCGGCGAGAGCATCATTTTTCCGGGCAGCTCGAAGATGATCTGCAGGCACGTGCCGCCGGAGCGCCGCGGACTCGCCAACGCGGTGGTGATGACCGGCGTGGCGCTCGGACCCGCCGTCGGCACGCTGCTCGGCGGCTCGATCCTCGCGACATTCGGCTGGCGGGCAATGTTCGTCGTATTCGGAATGGCCAGCGCGCTGTGGCTGATTCCCTGGAGCGGTCTTGTTCGAACGCTCCCCGTCCCCACGGGCGCCGATCGAGCGAGCTTCCCGCTGAAGAAGGTGATCGGCCGGTGGTCGCTGTGGGCGATGGGAGTTGGCCACGCCACATCGAACTATGGTCTCTATTTCATGCTGGCCTTCCTGCCGCTGTTCCTGGTCCAGCAGCGGGGTTTCACGATTCTGCAGATGACCATGCTCGCAACGCTCGGTTACGCGGTCCAGGCGATCTCGGCGCTGGCGTTCGGCGCCGTCTCCGACCGCTGGGCTCGGGCCGGCGGGTCGGAACCCCGAATTCGCCGTTCGATGCTCGTCGTCGGCCACTTGATCTACGGAGTTGCGATCCTGGCGCTGTTTGCGGTCCACAGCATGCCGATGATTGCGTTGCTGCTGTGCATCCTCGGCGCGTGCGGCGGTCCGATTTCGGTCAACATATACGCGGTCGCCCAGATGTTCGCGGGCGAACGTGCATCCGGCACGTGGGTCGGCATCCAAAACGCGGTCGGCAACGTCTCGGGCATTTTCGGGCCCGCGCTGTCGGGCTTCATCATCGACCGCATGGGCTATGGCAGCGCCTTCGCCCTGGCGGCCGCGATCTCCATTGCCGGCGGTCTGTGGTGGGCGTTCGTGCTCCCGCGCATCGAGGAAATCACGCTCGATTGAGCGCCGCCGTGCGGCTATATCCGCCGCCATGCTGACCGAAGACCTGCTCCAGGATGCGCACGGAATCGCCGGGCGCATCACCGCGCTTCGCCGCGCGATCCACGCCGAGCCCGAGCTCGGGCTCGACACTCCCAAAACGCTCGCCAAGGTGAAGGCCGAGCTTGCCGATTTGCCGCTCGAATGGCGCGAAGGCACGTCGTGCACGGGCGCGGTCGCGGTGCTCAACGCCGGCAAGCAGGGGCGAAGCGTGCTGCTTCGCGGCGACATGGACGCACTTCCGATGCCGGAAGAGACCGGGCTCGAATTCGCGTCGACCGTGCCCGGCCGGATGCACGCCTGCGGGCATGACACGCATACGGCGATGCTCGCTGGCGCCGCGCGCGTGCTTGCCGCCCGCGCCGATGCGCTCCCCGGCGAAGTGCGCTTCATGTTCCAGCCGGGCGAGGAGGGCTATCACGGCGCCCGCTTCATGCTCGACGACGGGCTTCTCGACCCGCTGCCCGACGCCGCCTTCGCGCTTCACATCATGCCCAATGCGCCGCACGGCGCGATCGGCAGCCGCTCCGGCACCCTGCTCGCCTCGGCCGACACGCTCGAGATCGCGGTCGTCGGGCGTGGCGGCCATGCCTCGATGCCGCACCAGACGCGCGATCCCGTGCCGGTCGCGTGCGAGATCGTAATGGCGCTCCAGACGATGGTCACACGCCGCTTCGAGGCGACCGAGGCGGTGGTCGTCACCGTCACGCAACTTGACGCCGGCACAGCATTCAACGTCATCCCCGACCGCGCCCTGCTCAAGGGCACGATCCGCACCCTTACCCCTGAAAAGCGGCACGCGGTGTGGGCTGACATCCGGCGCGTTGCCGAGAACATCGCCGCGGCCCACGACTGCAAGGCAGAAGTGACCGTCACCGAAGGCTTCCCGCCGACCGTCAACGACGAACGCGCGGTGGCCTTCGCCGAAGCGGTCGCGACCTCGCTCGCGGACGGCCAGTTCCTGCGCCTGCCCACCCCCATCATGGGCGCGGAGGATTTCTCCTACGTGCTGGAGAAGGTGCCGGGCATGATGGCCTTCCTCGGGGTCGCGGGCGAAGGCGCGGACCTCGCGCAATGCTGCGCGATCCATTCGACCCGGATGATGGTCGACGAAAGCGTTCTCCCGCGCGGCACTGCCTTCCTCGCCGGCTGCGCGACGCGCTTCCTCGACCGCGGCTGGGACTAAGGTCCGTCGTCGTCCTCAGAACCAGAAACTGAGGACGCTGCACAGCAGCACGATCAGGCTGACGCCGAAAATCCGTTCGGCGACCCGCTCGAACCGGTCCTGCGACCGGGTGATCGCCATGTGCGACGCGCCGCAGCTGACGAGGAGCAGCAGTGCGGAGCCGAATGCCAGCTCGTCGGCGATCGTCGTCGACGCCTTGCCGGTGATGTGCACCGCGGTGACGATGATGAGCGCGACTCCGAGAAGGGTCGCGGCCGTGTCGAGAATATAATGCTGTCTCATCGCGCTCCCCTTCGGCGAGGATTGCCGATCGAGGGAATGTTCGCAATAGATGCCGGCACGGGCTCGGGGGACAGGTTCATGCTGAAATCAGGCGTTCGCGCGTTCACCGCAATCGCGCTGGCAATGGCGGCGGCAAGCGCCACCGCCGCGCCGCCGCCCGGCTTCGTCCAGCGCGTCGAGCAGCTGCGGAAGGACTTCGGCGTTCCCGGCGTGACCATCACCATCGTCGAGGACGGCAAGGTGACGCTCGCCCACGGCTGGGGCGTGCGCGACATCACCGCCAATCAGCCGGTCGACGCCGACACGATCTTCTTCACCGGGTCGACCGGCAAGGCCTTCACCAACGCGGCGCTGGCGACGCTGGTCGACGAAGGCAAGATCAAGTGGGACGACCGGGTGATCGACCACATGCCCGACTTCCGCATGTGGGATCCGTGGGTCACGCGCGAGATGACGATACGCGACCTCCTCGTGCACCGAAGCGGCCTCGGCCTCGGCGAAGGCGACCTGCTGTTCCTCCCCAACAGCACATTGTCGCGCGCCGAGACGGTTCGACGCATCCGCTATCTGAAGCCTGCGACCAGCTTCCGCTACGGCTATGCGTACGACAATATCCTCTACATGGCGGCCGGCCAGCTGATCGAGGCGGTGAGCGGCGAGCCGTGGGAGACATACATCCACGACCACGTCTTCTCGCCGCTGGGCATGAATCATTCGACCGACAGCGCGGCGGAATTCGAAGCGAATCCGGACCACGCCCGCCCGCACAGCCGCAACAGCGGCCCGATCCACGGGCTCGGTCAGCAGGTGCCGCTCGATAAAAGCGGCTTCATCGCCCAGAACGCCGCGCCGGCGGGCGGGCTTGCGATCAGCGCCAACGACATGAGCCGCTGGCTTCTGACCCAGCTCGGCCACGGCGCGATCCCGGGCAGCGACAAGCGCCTGTTCAGCGCCGAGCAGTCGAAGCAGATGTGGACCGGAGAGGTGATCACGCCGGCGCGGCAGCTGCCCGCCGAATTCGCGGTCACCAACCCGCATTTCAGCGAATATGCGCTGGGGTGGGAGCTGTCGGATTATCGTGGCGCGAAGGTCGTCGGCCATGACGGCGCGGTGCCCGGCTCGCAGGCGACGGTCGCGCTCCTGCCCGACAGGAACATCGGCATATTCATCGCCGCCAACAGCGAGGACGGCGAGATCATCCTCGGGCTGCGCGACGAATTGCTCGACTATTACCTCGGCTATCCGCAGGCGCACTGGCCGGAGAAATTCCACCAGTTCAAGCTCGGCCGCCTCAACGCGGCAGCGAAAATGGTCCAGTCGGCGGAGGCGAAGCCGGCGGCGATCGGCCCGTCGCTGCCGCTCGACCATTATGTCGGCGACTATTCCGACCCGTGGTACGGCACGATCAAAGTGCGCCAAACCGCGAACGGCCTGACCATCGACTTCCCCCATTCGGAGGGCATGGAAGGGCCGCTGACCCATTACCAGTACGACACCTTCAAGACCCATCCGAAACTGGACTGGGTCGAGCCGGCCTACGTGACCTTCTCGATCGGCGCGGACGGCAAGGTCGACCGCGTGACGATGAAGCCCGTCTCGCCGAGCGCGGATTTCAGCTGGGACTATCAGGACCTGCTGTTCACGCCGGCCGCGGCGCAGTGACATCCGCGCCCTACGCGGGACGAACGGGGATGCGGTTGAGGTGAGTCTTCGATGCGACACTTTCCCCCACTTTTTTCCGCCGCGTTAACTTTTCTGCTT
>Ga0207660_10002283_pt1 | contig 12630 bp, 9 predicted proteins | sample KBSC73BmetaG_FD_184335 | JGI IMG/M metagenome (GOLD analysis project Ga0207660, IMG submission 184335) | Corn rhizosphere microbial communities from Kellogg Biological Station, Michigan, USA - KBS C7-3B metaG (SPAdes) (version 2) | ecosystem: Host-associated > Plants > Roots > Rhizosphere ... | reverse complement strand
GCAGACTGCAACAGCCGACGTGCTCAAGGTCATCAGCCGCTCGACGTTCGATCTGGGGACGGTGCTGCAAACCCTTGTCGAGTCGGCATCGACGCTCTGCGATGCCGACAGGACTGTCATTACTCGTCAGAAAGATGGAGTCTTTTACCGTGCGGAAACGCACGGTTTCTCGAAGGAATTCATAGACCATGTCAGAGGTGTGCCGATCACGGTGGAGCGCGGCTCCGCCTTCGGCCGTGCGCTACTTGAAAGGCGCGCGGTCCATATCCCCGATGTCAAGGCCGACCCCGAATATGCCATGCACGAGATGCAGAAGGCCGGCGACTATCGAACCGTCCTCGCCGTGCCGATGCTGCGCGAGGGTATTGCAATCGGTGTGCTGAGCCTGACCCGTGCGGACGTCCGGCCATTCACCGAAAGGCAGATCGAGCTGGCCACAACTTTCGCCGACCAGGCCGCGATTGCGATCGAGAACGTGCGGCTGTTCGAAAGCGTGGAGACGCGCACGCGCGAATTGGCGGCTTCGCTGGAAGACCTGCGCACCACGCAGGATCGCCTGGTGCAGACGCAGAAGCTCGCCTCGCTCGGCCAGCTCACCGCCGGCATCGCGCACGAGATCAAGAACCCGCTCAATTTCGTCAACAACTTCTCGACGGTTTCGAGCGAACTCATCGATGAACTGCAGGACACGCTGAAAAGCCTGACGGTCGACGACAAGAGGCGGAAAGAGATCAACGAGCTCACCGGTATGCTGCGCAGCAATCTCGACAAGGTGGTCGAGCACGGCAAGCGCGCCGACTCGATCGTCAAGAACATGCTACTGCATTCGCGCGAGGGCTCGGGCGAGCACCGGGTCGTCGATATCAATGCGCTGGTCGAGGAGAGCCTCAACCTCGCCTATCACGGCAAGCGCGCCGAGACGCAAGGCTTCAACGTCACGCTTGAGCGCTCCCTGGATCCTGCCGCGGGCGAGGCCGACGTCTTCCCGCAGGACATCACGCGCGTGCTGCTCAACCTGATCTCGAACGGCTTCTACGCGGCATCAAGGCGCAAGGCGCAGGACGGCGACGGCTTCGAGCCGGTGCTGGCCGCAGCAACGAAAAGCCTCGGCGATCGTGTGGAGATCCGTATCCGCGACAACGGCACCGGCATTCCGTCCGACGTGCGCGAGAAGATCTTCAATCCCTTCTTTACCACCAAGCCGGCCGGCGAAGGCACCGGCCTCGGCCTCTCCATCAGCCACGACATCGTGGTCAAGCAGCACGCCGGATCGATCGAGGTCGACACCGAGCCCGGCGCTTTCACCGAGATCCGGGTCATCCTGCCGCGCAAGGGCGCGTTTCTGGGGTGAGCGGGGGACGGAACGCGCACGCCTGTTATTCCGAGGCGCGACGCGGCAAAAGCTCCGGGCGATATTCGAAATGCATCGTGTCGTAGTGATACCAGGCGCCGCCCCAGATGAAGCCGTGCTGCTCGAAGATGCGCACGATCGCAACGGGAATTCGGTTGCGCCAGCGCGGCGTCTCGCCGGGAGACCAGCGCCAATAGTCCGCATAGCGTGTGTCGATGTCGATCGCCGCGCCATAGGCATGCATTGACGGCCGGCGCGTTCCCGCCACAGTGCGGCAATTGTAGGTTCCGGCCACCGGCACCAGATAGGTCACGACATCGTCGGGCAAATCGTCGAGCTCGCGCGACACGCGTTCGAGCGCATCTGCGACGCCGTTCACTGTCGTCACCTTGACGCTGCCGCCGCCGTGCTTCGGCAGCCACTTCACCGTGCGCAAATTCTTGACGACCTCGTTTTTCCTGCAATCGCCGTACATGGCGGCGAACAGGGGTATGAAGCGGACGCGGCCCGGGTCGCTGTTTGTCTCCGGCTGCTTCGGCTCGGCACGCGCCGGATAGCGGACAAAAAACATGTCATCGATGTCCGGGCTCTCCAGAAGCTCCTTGAATGTCTTGTCGGTGCGGCCATCCGAGATGGGAAAGCGCGTGCCGTTCTTGAGCGTGATAAACGTGTTGTCGTGGCCGGCGACTGTAGTCGGATAGGCGGCCACGAGCCTGTCCAGATCCTGTTTTATGGAGTCCGACGCCGCGCCATAGCGTCCCTCGGCGCCGGTTGCGTTGACGCCGAGCATGCCAAAAATCGCACCAAGGACCGCAAAAGTTGCAATGAACCGTTTTCCGCTGGCCATTGGGTCTCATCCTCAAATGCGATACACTTTATGCCGTATCCTCGGACGCTTCGTTTGATCACCTGACGCATACCCAAAAACGCAGGGAGGAGAACATGCCTGAGTCCGTCTACAAGGTCATCGAATTGGTCGGCACCAGCACGGAATCGTGGGAGAAGGCCGCAAAGGCTGCGGTCGACCGGGCTGCCAAATCCTTACGCGACCTGCGGATCGCGGAGATCGTCGAACAGGACATGGTGCTGAAGAACGGAAAGGTCGAGGCCTATCGGGCCAAGGTGAAGGTCTCGTTCAAGTTCGAGGGCAAAGGCTAGCCGCCGGAGCGGGACACACGGCGCGCGGCACTCAAGCAAGCGGGGAGACGGACGTGACACGATTGTTCATCGCGATGCTGGTCGTAAGCCTTGCCGGCTGCACGTCGACCAGCAGCCTCTTTACGTCGAACGAGCCGCCGCCCCCGCCACCTGCGCCGGAACAAAGTGCCGCGCCGCCGGCATCGCAAGGCGCGCCGCAAGCCGGGCCCCGCGGCCCGATGACGCCGGCGGCGAGTGCCGCCGCGTCGTCCACCACCGGCGCCGCACCCGGCGAGCTGCTGGAGTGCGTGACCCAGTCATGCAAGATCAACTGCTCGCAGAAAGTGAAGCCGCAGTTCCGACCGAAGTGGTGCGCGAATTTCAAGTCGCCGGATTGAGCGGCGCCTGATCAAGCGATCTTCACGTACTCGAACTCGCCCGGCTTGTTGTCGATGCCGACCTTGGGCGGGGCGATCCAGCTCGCGAACTTGGCCGGCTCGGTCTCCGGCTTCATCAGGCTCTCGATGAAATCGCGGTCGGACTCCGACGGCAGGAATTCGCCGCGGCGCTTGCCCCACTCCGCATCGCTCAGCAAATTGCCGTTCACATCCGCCTTGATCGAGGTGAACTCGCCGATGTGGCGGTGGAAGGCGACGTGCGGCAGCTTGATCTCGAACGGAATGCCAAACTCGTTGATCACCTTGTTCCAGCGGCCGACGCCGGCATTGCAGTCGACCACGTAGTCGTCGCGCAAGCGCATGTTGAGCGCCGACAAAGCCGGCGAGTCCTCATTCTGGATTTTGCCGCCGATCAGGCGCAGCACCGGATAGGTGCCGCTTTCGAGCTGGTGGTCGTCCTTCAGCCGGTCCTCGCGGTAGCGGCCCTTGAGCCCGGCGTGGAAGGCATTGGCCGCGTTGGTCGAGATCTCGTTGCCGAACAGATCGAGCGTCAGCGAGAAATGCAGGTTGGCCTTTTTCTGGATGGTTGGAAGATCGATGACGCCGAGCTTGCGCACCTTCTCGATCTCGTTCGGGTCGGTGATGCCGGCCTCCTTCATCGCTTCACACGTGCGCTGCACGACGCGGGTGACGCCGGTCTCGCCCACGAACATGTGGTGCGCCTCCTCGGTCAGCATGAAGCGACAGGTGCGCGACAGCGGGTCGAAGCCCGACTGCGCCAGCGCCTCGAGCTGCATCTTGCCGTCGCGGTCGGTGAAATACGTGAACATGAAGAACGACAGCCAGTCCGGCGTCTTCTCATTGAAGGCGCCGAGCATGCGCGGCGTGTCGGGATCGCCCGAGCGGCGTTGCAATAACGCTTCTGCCTCCTCGCGCCCGTCGGTACCGAAATATTTCTGCAGCAGATAGACCATCGCCCAGAGGTGACGGCCCTCTTCCACGTTGACCTGGAACAGATTGCGCATGTCGTAGAGCGAGGGCGCGGTCTTGCCGAGATAGCGCTGCTGCTCAACGGAAGCCGGCTCGGTGTCGCCCTGGATCACCACCAGGCGGCGCAGCATCGCGCGATATTCGCCCGGCACTTCCTGCCAGGCCGGCTCGCCTTTGTGCGTGCCGAAATTGACCTTGCGGCCTTCCATCTGCGGCGCCAGCAGCACGCCCCAGCGATATTCCGGCATGCGCACGTAGTCGAACTTGGCCCAGCCTTTAGGGTCGACCGACACCGCCGTGCGCAGATAGACCAGCGACTCCTGGAAGCCTTCCGGCCCCATGTCGTTCCACCAGTTGAGATAGCCGGGGTGCCACTTCTCCAGCGCGCGCTTGACGCGCACGTCCTGCCCGAGCGCGACGTTGTTCGGGATCAGACCGTCATAGTCGACCGCTGCGATGTTCATGGCACTACCCTTTCAATCCTGCTCACACCCTGTCCTTATTGAACGTCGGCGAGACGCCGCTGCCGTAGAGTTTCAGCGCGCCCTGCTCGCCGATCGCGTTCGGGCGCTGGAAGATCCAGTTCTGCCAGGCGGTGAGTCGCCCGAAGATCTTGGTCTCCATCGTCTCGGGGCCGGCGAAGCGCAAATTCGCCTCCATGCCGGTCATGGCGTCGGGCGAGAAGCTGGTGCGCTCCTCCAGCATCACGCGCAATTCGTCGTCCCAGTCGAAATCCTCATACGCGGCCGTCACCAAACCGAGCTCGGCCGCCTCCTCGCCGTCCACCGCAACGCCGGTCTTGCCCTTGAGTTCGGTGAGCGTCTCGGGCTCGCCCAGGAACCGCGTCTGCAGCCGCGTCAGCCCGTTGCCCATCGGATAGAAGCCCAAATTGGCCGCTCCCAGCGTGATTGCCGCCGGCTTGCGGTTGTCGCCCTCGCGGGCGCCGATCAGCATCAGCGAGCGGTCGGCGGCAAAGGCGAGTTCGGCCAAAGTGCCGGCAAAACAGGAGCCCGGCTCGATCAGCGCGATGAAGCTCTTGGCGGTGACGTCGACGCGCTTCAGAACGCGCTTGAGATAATGGCGGATCTCGCGCATCAGCCAGTCGCCATTGGCTTTGGCGAGGAAATCGTCGTGCTCCAAAACGGCTTGTGCGTTTCCGTCGGTGCGGAACAGCACCACCCCGATCGCCGCCTCGTTCGAGCGCAAATGCAGGATGGCATCTTCCAGCTCGCGCGCGACGGTGAGCGGCCAGAACTTGGCGCCCAGCGCGTGCGCGGCCTCGACCGATGCAGGCACGGCGCCCGCCGGCCCGCGCACGGTAACGGTCGCGAGCCCACGCGCACGGTCGATCTCGATATCGACGTGCGAGTACGACACGCGGTCCTTCTCGATCTTGCGCGCGAGCGGTGTCAGCGCGATGCCTTTGGCGCCTTTCGGCCGGTCCGACTTCGCCGCCACTTCTCTCGCGCGCGCCGCCACCGCCTCTTTCCATTTCGAGTTGGGCACGACTTCATCGACCAGCCGCCATTCGACCGCGCGCGTGCCGCGAATGCCTTCTTCGATGGAACAGAAGACGTCGGCGCGATCGCGCCGCACCTTGCGCTTGTCGGTGACACGGGTGAGCCCGCCGGTGCCGGGCAGCACCGCGAGCAGTGGCGTCTCCGGCAGCGCCACCGCCGAGCGGCGGTCGTCGACCAGCATGATGTGATCGGCCGCGAGCGCGAGTTCGTAGCCGCCGCCCGCCGCATTGCCGTTGATGGCGCAGACATAAATCTGTTTCGAGCTCTCCGAGGCATCCTCGATCGCCAGACGCGTCTCGTTGGTGAACTTGCAGAAGTTCACCTTGGCACCGTGGGTCGACTTGCCGAGCATGCGGATATTGGCGCCGGCGCAAAACACGTTGTCCTTGCCCGACTTGATGACCACGCAGCGGATCTCGGGGTGCTCGAAGCGCAGCCGCTGCACCGCGTCGTTCAGCTCGATGTCGACGCCGAGATCGTAGGAATTGAGCTTGAGCTCGTAGTCGCCGAGGCCGCCGGCCTGGTCGACGTCCATGATCAGATAGGCGACGTCGCCGTCATACTCGATGCGCCAGTGCCGGTAGCGCGAGGGGTCGGTCTGGTAGTCGATTGCGTCCATCGCGTCTCCTCACCCTCGGACGAGACCCGGGGCCGTCATGCACTATCTTGCATACGAATATCACCTTGCCGGCGGGCCCACAACCGGGCGCATAATGAGCTTGTTTATACTGCCCTATTGCTTGGCATTATAATGCATGTTACTCCGGAACCCATGAAACCTGCCCGCACCAAGCCCGCACCCAAGCCCGCCGCAAAACCGGCGGGACGAGAGACCGACGCCTACCTGCGGGCGCTCGGCGAGCGCGTGCGTACGCTGCGCAACCAGCGCGGCATGACCAGGAAAGCCCTCGCACGCCACGCGAAAGTCTCCGAGCGCTACCTCGCCCAGCTCGAGGCCGGCCTCGGCAACGGCTCGATCGTTCTCTTGCGCAGGATCTCGCGCGCCATCGGCCTGCCCGTCACGCAACTGGTGCACGAAGGCTCCGAGCCCGCGCTCGATCTCGTGCTGCTCACCCAATTCCTCGAGCGCCTCTCTCCGCCGACGCTCGGCGAAGCGCGCGATCTGCTGCTGCGCCATTTCAGCGAGCCGTCGGACAACGCGCGCCGCCATCGCATCGCGCTCATCGGCCTGCGCGGCGGCGGCAAGTCGACGCTCGGGCAGCTCGCCGCCGAGCGTCTGAGCGTGCCCTTCATCGAGCTCGACCGCGAGATCGAAAAGCGCAGTGGCGCCACCTTGAGCGAAATCTTCGACATGTTCGGCCAAGAAACCTTCCGGCGCGCCGAGCGCGAGGCGCTCGACGACGTGCTACGCCGGCACCAGGGCTTCGTTATCGCGACCAGCGGCAGCATCGTCACCGAGCCGGGCACGCTCGAATTGCTGCTCGCGTCCTGCTTCACCGTCTGGGTGAAGGCCGCGCCCGAGGAGCACATGAAGCGCGTGATCGCGCAGGGCGACATGCGCCCGATGGCGAACAGCGCGCGGGCCATGGAGGACCTCGTCTCCATCCTGCGCAGCCGCGAGCCGCTTTACGCAAAGGCCGATGTGGCCCTGTCGACCAGTGGGCGCACGCCCGAGCAGAACGTCGCAGAACTCTTGCGTTTGATCGAAGTTCCCGATAGTCGCAAGGGTACGGACTTAGCGCGGCAGCGCAGCGGTTCCCCCACATTGGATAAGGAACGCGTCTAACAAGGCGACCGCGCGTGGATATTGAGCAAAGAGACAAGAGGACGAACGGAGACTTGTATAATGAGTGAGACCATTAAAACCGACGTTCTTATTGTCGGCGCGGGGCCGGTAGGACTCTTCGCCGTGTTCGAGCTCGGCTTGCTCGACATCAAGACGCACCTCGTCGACATCCTCGACAAGGTCGGCGGCCAGTGCGCCGAGCTCTATCCGGAGAAGCCGATCTACGACATTCCCGGCATTCCCTACATCACCGGGCACGGCCTCACCGACGCCCTGATGCAGCAAATCAAGCCCTTCAACCCGACCTTTCACCTCAACGAAATGGTGACTTCGCTGGAGAAAACCGGCGACCCCGGCTTTCGCGTGACCACCGATGGCGGCAAGACTTTCGAGTGCAAATGCGTGGTGGTGGCGGCCGGCGGCGGCTCGTTCCAGCCCAAGCGCCCGCCGATCAACGGCATCGAGGCCTACGAGGAGAAGTCGGTCCACTACGCCGTACGCAAGATGGAGAACTTCCGCGGCAAAAGGCTGGTGGTCGTTGGCGGCGGCGACAGCGCGCTTGACTGGACGCTCAACCTGCAGCCGCTGGCGAAGAGCCTCACTTTGGTGCACCGGCGCGACGATTTCCGCGGCGCGCCCGACAGCGTCAACAAGATGCGCGCGCTGGTCGCGGACAACAAGATGGATCTCAAGATCGGCCAGGTGACGGCGCTCGAAGGCAGCGACGGTGTGCTCGCCGCCTGCGCGATCAAGGGCAATGACGGCACGGTTCACCGCGTCGAGGTCGACGCCATGCTGCCCTTCTTCGGCCTCACCATGAAGCTCGGCCCGGTGGCGAACTGGGGCATCGAGATGGATGACGAGCTCATCCCGGTCGACACCGGCACCTTCGAGACCAATATCCCCGGCCTCTTCGCGATCGGCGACATCAACACTTATCCCGGCAAGCTCAAGCTGATCCTCTCCGGTTTCCACGAGGGCGCGCTGATGGCGCAGAAGGCGCACCGCTACGTCTATCCGGACAAGAAGCTGGTGTTCCAGTACACGACCTCGTCGACGAGCCTGCAGAAGAAGCTCGGCGTGGCGTGAGCCGTCAGTTCAATGCCCAAGATCACCTATATCGAGCACGACGGATCACAGCACACGGTCGACGCCGAGATCGGCTCAACCGTGATGGAGACGGCGCTGCGCAACGACATTGCCAGCATCGTCGCCGAATGCGGCGGCAGCTGCACCTGCGCGACCTGTCTGGTGCATGTCGACGAAAAATGGTTCGCGGTCGTCGGCCGCCGTCGTCGGACGAAGAAGAGCAGCTCGATGCCGCGTTTGAGGTGAAGCCGACCTCGCGCCTCTCCTGCCAGATCAAGGTTACCGAGGCGATCGACGGGCTGATCGTGCACACGCCGGCCTATCAGGGGCGGTAAAAAAGCCGCCCTGTCTCTCCGCCCACCCCTGCGCACCAACATCGGTAATCGAGACCGGTTGCAAATTGTCCGGCATACCCGCTGACTGATCCTTGCCAATTCGATATCCTGCGGTGGCCCGAGCCATCGGCACGCGCAAATACTCTAACGCGGTGCTTAGAATGCGGCGCTGGTTTCTGAGTTACAATTCGCAGGACCTTGCGTTGATGCAGGCGTTTGAAGCGGCGCTGCGCCGCAAGGACGCCGATGCGCGTTTCTTTTTCGCGCCCAAGAGCCTGCGTGCCGGCGGCTTCTGGCTGCCTGAGCTTGCCCAGGAAATCGCCGAGGCGACAGCCTTCATTCTGCTGGTTGGCGAGCAGGGCATCGGTCCGTGGCAGGCGATGGAGTACTACGAAGCGCTCGACCGGCGGGTGAAGCAGCCCGATTTCCCGGTCGTGCTCTTGCTGCTCGAAGGTCAGCCAGCGCCGGGGCTGCCGTTCCTGCGGCAACTGCACTGGGTGACCACGCCAGACACCACATCCGAGAAGAGCCTCACGCTGGTCATGGAGGCAGCGGCCGGCGGCGGCGCGCCGCCAGGGGAATTGTGGAGGCACACCGCGCCTTATCGTGGCCTTTCCGCCATGACCGAATCCGATGCCGACTACTTCTTCGGCAGAGGTGGCGAAACCGCCGAAGTGATCGGCGCGCTTGCGGCGACGCCCGACCAGCTGCCAATCATTCTTGGTAACTCCGGCGTCGGCAAGTCGTCGATTGCGCAGGCGGGCGTGCTGGCGGCGTTAATGCGGCAGGGCTGGCCCGAGACGGTCGAAGCTGCCGGGCGGTGGCCGCAAGCGTTCAGCGACAGCCGCCAGTGGTGTTTTCTCAGGGTCAAGCCCGGCACCGAGCCGGTGCGGGCATTGATCGAGCCGTTTCTCTGGACCTGGCAGTTCGACGCGGTTGATCCAAAGCGCGCAGAACTTTTATCAAGCTGGATGAGCAGACTTATCGACGGCAAGGTCACTTTGCGGGACCTGATCGACGCGACCGAAGCACGCTACCACGACGAACTGCATCAGCCCAAACCACCGGCCTTTCTGCTCTACATCGATCAAGGGGAAGAGCTCTACATTCGCGCCGAGGAGCGTCAGCGGCGCCGTTTCTCGGAGATTGTCGCGCGCGGACTCGACGACCCGCGCCTGCGTGCAATGATGAGCATGCGGGCGGACTTTTTCGGCGACTTGATGAAGGACGAGGCGCTTTATGCCGTTCATCGCCTTATCAAAGTGCCGCCACTGCGCGAGGCACAGTTGCGCGAGGTCGTGAGTCGGCCGGCCAAACTGCTCTCGGCAACGTTCGAGACCGAGGGGCTCGCGGACAATATCACCCGGCGGACGGCCGAGGACGCGGCCGAGGACGTGGGCGCCTTGCCGTTGCTGTCTTATACGCTCGACGACATGTGGAAGGACATGATCGAGCGCGGCGACGGAGTTCTGCGTCTTCCCGCTCAGTCCTTCGAGCTTGGGAATGTGCTGGTCGATCGCGCCGACACATTTCTCACCTCCCATCCGAACGCGGAAGATCAGCTTCGCCGCATTTTGACCCTGAAGCTTGCCACCGTGCGCGAGGGCGAGGAGCCGACGCGCCGGCGCGCCTACCGCTCTGAGTTCACAGACGAGGAATGGCGGCTGGTGACCGAGCTTGCCGATCATCCCAACCGCCTGCTCGTCACGGCCACACCCGAGGGCAGCGAGGCATATGCCGAGGTGGCGCACGAGGCGATCTTCCGGCGATGGGGCAAGCTGCGCGATTGGATTGCCGCGGAGCGCGAGCTTCTCGCCTGGAAAGCCGGGCTCGAAGCGGCTCGCCGCGCCTGGCAAGGGACCCCCGACAGTTCGAAAGACGACGCGCTGCTGATGGGCGTGGCGCTGGCGCAGGCCCAGAACTGGCTTGGAAAGCGCAGGGAGGATTTGCCCGTCGTCGATCGGAATTTCATCGATCAAAGCACCAAGCGCGAGAGCAAGGTGAGAGCCCGGGCACGGCGGGCGCAGGCCCTCATCTACGTGCTGTTGGTCGGGATCATCGTTGGGCTCATTGGCCTTATGAATCGAACGTCTATCGAAGAGCAAGTGAACTGGTACTGGGCGATGCGGCCCTACATGATCGCGCAGGTTCGGCCCTATGTGCTCAGCGCCGATGCTGAGCGGGCGCTGAAGCCGGGACAGACTTTCAGGGAATGCGCCAAGCACTGTCCCGAGATGGTTGTGGTTCCGGCCGGCGAATTCATTATGGGATCGCCCCCCACGGAAAAGCGTGCGATGCCGGATGAATTCCCCCAGCACAAGGTCACGATTGCGAGGCCATTCGCGGTCTCCAAGTATGACGTGACATTTAACGATTGGGACGCCTGCGTGGCGGTCGGCGGCTGCCCACAAGAAGGCCGGGCGGGCGATGTCGACTGGGGACGCGACACACGGCCCGTCATTTATGTGAGCTGGGACGATGCGCAGCAGTATGTGGCCTGGCTCTCTCAGATGACCGGCAAGCCCTACCGGCTGCTCACCGACGCCGAGTTCGAATACGCGGCGCGCGCGGGGACGCAGACGGCCTATCCGTGGGGCGATGACATCGGCGCGAACAACGCCAATTGCGTCGGCTGCGGCAGCCAGTGGACCGGGTCGGCCGGTACCTGGCAAACGGCACCAGTAGGCTCATTCGCTGCCAATCAGTTCGGTCTTCATGACATGGTTGGCAACGTTTGGAAGTGGGTCCAGGACTGTTATCACCCCAATTACGACGGGGCACCCATTGATGGTTCAACGTGGCCTGGTGGAGATTGCACCGCCCGCGTCATCCGCGGCGGCTCCTGGGGCGGCGGGCCTGATTTCGTCCGCCCGGCCTTCCGCGACAGAGCCTCTAGCAATAATCGGGATTACACCATGGGCTTCCGGGTCGGCCGGACGCTCGATGTTCCTTGAAGCTTTGACTCTTTGACTTTTTGCTATGGCGGGCAGATGTAGCCTGGGCCGTCCGGATTGGGGAAACAGCCGACCGAAGCCGGCAGAACCTGCTTCGGCAGCCACAACACGACCGACGGGAAATAGATCGCGAATGCGATCGTAGTCAGAAAAACGACATAGATCGGACAGGCCGCTGGTAGAGCAGTCGAGAAGCGAGCTCGGAAAATCAGCTCGACAACTCGCTGCGACAAGAGCTGTCTGCTTTTGGCCCTTAGCGGACATTGCCCTGCGGCCATTTATCTCCAAACAAGGGTCAATCCGTTGTATCAATAACCGCAAACGATTGCTCGGGTAGGACAAACGAGGCGGCATTGACTGAACCAATCTTGCTTCTCGGAATTCCAATCGACTTCATCCTGTTTGCACTAACCCTGCTCGGCATTGCGTTGTTTCATCGGCATACATTGCCAATCGCGCTGGCAGGTCTTGCCGCTGTCGCCAGCTACAAACTGACGTTCACCAGTTTTAGAGAGGGAGCCGGTTTTGGTGGGCTCGGCCTTCATCTAGCGCATGAATTTTCGCTGCTCTCCAATCTCTTTCTTCTTCTGATGGGATTTGCCTTGTTATCTCGTCATTTCGAGGAGAGCGCGATTCCCGACAAGATGCCCTCGCTGCTGCCTGACGACTGGAAAGGCGGCGTCGCATTGCTGGCCGTTGTCTTCGTGCTGTCCAGCTTTCTCGACAATATTGCGGCAGCCATTATCGGGGGCACCGTCGCGCGTCATGTGTTTCGCGGCAAGGTACACATCGGGTACCTCGCTGCAATCGTCGCTGCCTCCAATGCCGGAGGCTCCGGCAGCGTCGTAGGAGACACCACAACGACGATGATGTGGGTTTCTGGAATAAGTCCGCTGATTGTACTCGAAGCATACGTCGCTTCATTTATCGCCTTTGCGATTTTCGCAATCCCCGCATCTCTGCAACAGCAGCGTTATTCTCCCATCGTTAAAGGTGCACGGCACGGCGTTTCCATCGACTGGATGCGCGTGTTGATCGTCGCCGCGATGCTGATCGTCGCACTTGTTGTAAACATCGTCACAAATCTCTATTTTCCTGAATTGCTTGGG
>Ga0207660_10002276_pt1 | contig 12648 bp, 11 predicted proteins | sample KBSC73BmetaG_FD_184335 | JGI IMG/M metagenome (GOLD analysis project Ga0207660, IMG submission 184335) | Corn rhizosphere microbial communities from Kellogg Biological Station, Michigan, USA - KBS C7-3B metaG (SPAdes) (version 2) | ecosystem: Host-associated > Plants > Roots > Rhizosphere ... | reverse complement strand
CGATCGATCGCGCTGCGCGGCCACCCGAACCGCCTGCCGATCCTGCTGTTGCTGCTGGCCCTGCCCGCGATGATGGGCCTGTCTTCGGGCCAGCCCCCCGAAGCGGCCGAGGTCCGTTCGGCCATCGAGGTGAACGCGCCGCCCCAGGTCGTCTGGAACGACGTGGTCAGCTTCGCCGAGCTGGCGCCGCCCACCGAGTGGTTCTTCCGCGCCGGGATCGCCTATCCGGTCCGCGCCCGCATCGAGGGGACGGGCGTGGGCGCGGTCCGCCGCTGCGAGTTCTCGACCGGCCCCTTCGTCGAACCGATCACCGTCTGGGATCCCCCGCGCCGCCTGTCCTTCGACGTGCGCAGTGAGCCGCCCGGCCTACGCGAGCTGAGCCCCTACGACGAGGTCCACGCCCCGCACACCGCCGGCTACCTGCGCAGCCGGCACGGCGAGTTTCGCCTGGTGTCCCTGCCGGGGGGCCGCACCCGCCTCGAGGGCAGCACCTTCTACACGCTGCAGATCTTCCCGACCTGGTACTGGACGCCCTGGGCGGACGCCGTCATCCACGCCATCCACATGCGCGTGCTCCGCCACATCAAGGCGCTGGCCGAGGCCGGCACCGTCAGTCTTCGTTGACGATCAGATCGACCAGCGTACCGGCCGGGGCGGGCGCGCCCGCGGACGGCTTCTGATCCAGAACGATGCTGCCGTCGCGGTGGTTGTCGTAGGTGTAGCGGATCTTGCCGACCTTGAAGCCCTGCTGCTCGATCAGCTCCTTGGCGGCGCGCACGCGCATGCCGACCAGCTTCGGCAGCGGCTTCGTGCTGGGGCCGGACGACAGCACCAGGGTCACCTGGCTCTGGGGCTTGAGGGGCGTGCCGGGCGCCGGCTGCGTGTCGACGACGGTCCCCACCGGCGCCGTCTCGCTGTTCGCCTCCTTCTCGGGCGCGGCCACGAAGCCCGCGGCCACCAGCTGGCGCAGCGCCTCTTCCTTTTTCAGCCCCACCAGCGCCGGCACCTGCACCTGCTTGCCACCGCGCGCCAGCGCCGCCTGCACGTTGCTGCCGGCCTGGACCTGCGATCCCGGCAGGGGGTTCTGCTCGGCCACCGTGCCGGCCGCGTAGGACGTGTTCTCGCGCTCGGCCGACAGCGTGAGCAGCAGGCCCCGGCCCTTCAACAGCTCGCGCGCCTGCTCGGGCTGCATGCTCAGGATGGGCGGGACCTCGACCGTGGTCGCGCCGCCCGACCAGCCGGCGCCCAGGAACGACAGCATTCCCTTCTGTTCCAGCGCGTGCAGGACGAAGAACATCACGATCGACGTGATCATCGCGGTCACGATCGCGGCGGGCACGGAGCCCGCGCCACGGTCGCGCATCCGTCCGCCCAGCCGATCGTCAGGCGAGAAGTCATCCACGGCTGGCCATGCTAGCGGCGCCGCCGCCTCCACTCAAGCGCCGCTGGCCCGCGCATCCGGCACATTCTGGCCTGGCGCCCCGCCAGGGGGGGGCGTTACGCTCGCGCCGAGCGTGGGGGCCCCTCTTTTCTTGACCAGCCAGCGATGCGTGCCGTGCACTTGAGCCGCGCCCGATGATCCCCCGCGCCATCGCAGCTCGCATCACCCGTGCGCGGGCCTGGTTCCTGGCGGATCCGCCCGAGCGCCTGGCCTGGCTGGCCGCGGTGGCGGTGACCGCCTGGGCGCTGCTGTACAAGCTGACGGCCATCCCCGACGGCTGCTTCCACGACGAGGTCTCGATCGGCTACAACGCGCGTTTCATCTTGCGGACGGGCGCGGATCAGTACGGCGTGCCGTTCCCGCTTTACTACCTGGGCATCGGCGACTGGAAGGGTCCGCTTCCGCTGTACGCGATGGTGCTGTCGGTGGCGACCTTCGGGAACTCGATCACGGCCCTGCGCTTTCCCGGCGTGCTGTTCGCCACCGGGATGGCGGTGTTGCTGGCGTCTTGCATCCGGATGCTGACGGGCAACCGGGCGCTGGGCCGCTGGCTGGCCGTGGCCTCGCTGTGGATCCCGTCGATCTTCTTGTACGCGCGGTCCGGCATCGCCGAGCCGGCCAGCTTTCCGTTCTTCACCACGCTGGCCATCTTCGCGGTGCTGCGGTTCGAGCAGCGCCCGGCGCGCGCCCGGGCCGTGGCGGCGGGGGCGTTGCTGGGCCTGGCGGCCTACGCCTACCCCGCGGCGCGGCTGTTCTCGCCGCTGATCTCGATCGGCGCCGTGGTCTGCTTCGCGCTTTACCCCCCCACGCGCCGGTTCATCGGGACGGTGATCGCGGCCGGGCTGGCGGCGGCGACCCCGATGGCTGTGTTCGTGGTTCGGCACCCGGACGCGCTGCTGGTGCGGCTACAGGGCATGTCGATCTTTGGCGGCAACGCCGCCGGCCAGCAGGTCGCGGAGGCGTTCTTCAGGAACTACACCTCGCAGCTGGGGTTCGACTTCCTGTTCCGCTTCGGGCAGAAGCACCACAACCACTGGCACAACATCGGGACGGGCTTCATCGCCCTGTGGATGATGGTGCCGCTGGTGCTGGGGCTGCTGGTGCTGGTCCGGGGCGGGCGGCGGATGTTCTATCGGTTTCTGCTGCTGGCGCTGCTGGCCGCGCCCATCCCGGCGTCCTTCACCACCGACGACGTCCCGCACCCGAACCGGATCATGCACATGGTGCCGATCCTGGTGCTGATCGCGGCGCTGGGCGCGCAGCACCTGCTGGCGCGCCTGCGGCCCAGCCGGTCCTGGGTGGCCGCGCTGCTGCTGGTGATGGTCCTGGAAGCCGGGGGCATGGCGCAGCAGTACTTCCTGGAGTACCCGCGGGTGTGGGATCAGGACAACCCCGGGGGCTGGGATCACGGCCGGGGGGCGGCCCTGCGGCTGGCGTTCTCGCTGCGCCGTCACGGTGAGCGGATGTATTTCCCGGATCCATTCTTCGAGATGGACGGCATGTTCATCGGCTACTGGGGCAACCTGGACTCGATGGACATGCGCCTGCACGGGCCCGCGGGCGCGGGCGTGTTCAAGACGGAGGCGGCCGCCGCCGCCCTGGCGCCTGCGGAGGCGCTGTGGACCGTCGAAGGGACCGCGCCGGCGCCGTTCCCGGCCGACGTGGCCGGCACCATCCAGCGCCGGTTCAACGGCGGCGGCACCATCTGGACGATCTATCGGAAGCGCTGAGCGCCGGGCGTCACTCTTCGGTCCCGATCTGATCGCGGCCGGCGTTCTTGGCCTTGTACAGGGCGCGATCGGCGCTCTCCAGCCACGTTCCGGCGGTGTCGTTCGGGCGCAGCGGCGCCAGGCCGACCGAGACGGTCAGGTTGATCAGCGTCCCTTCGCGTTCGATGCGGACGGCGCGGACCGCCTTCAGCAGCCGGTCGGCCAGCGTGCGCGCGTCGGCCAGCGTCGTCTCCCGCAGCACCACGGCCAGCTCGTCGCCGCCGTAGCGCGCCACCAGATCGTTCTTGCGCAGGAAGATGCGTGACAGCACGTCGGCCAGCTTCGACAGCACGAAGTCGCCCATCTGGTGCCCGAACGTGTCGTTGATCGGCTTGAAGCGATCCAGGTCGACCAGCATCAGGCAGGCCGGCTGCTGGAAGGCGTGCGACAGCTCGACCGTGCGGGCCAGAAAAGCGTCGAAGGCCTTGCGGTTGTACAGGCGGGTCAGCGGATCGACCTCGCTCTCCTTGCGCACCGACTCCAGCTCCTGTCCCAGCTTGCGGACCGTCGCGCCCAGATCCTCGACGCGCGACTGATCCATCCGCTTGCGCTCTTCCATGATCTGCGCGACGGCGACCACGGTGGACAGCACCTCGCGCTTCAAATCAGCGGTCGAGACGCTGTTCTGCTGCGCCACGGTCTCCAGCCGGCCCAGGTGATTGCGGATGCGATCATCGCTGGTGGCCGTCTGCGCGACGGTCTGGCTGAGGTTCTGGATGAACACCCAGACCACCTGCCGCAGATCGGTGATGACCGTGCGGGCGTGGCTCGAGCTGTTCTTGCAATAGTCGCGGACGAACTCACGCACGCCGGCCCAGTCGCGGCGGCCGTCGGAGCTGGCCACGTCCGTTCCCGGAGGGGCCGAGCCGACCAGCAGGTGCTGCGCCCAGTTCTCGGAGAGCTGCGTGAAGGCCTGCGGCTCGACGTCTTGCTGATCCAGGGCGAACTCACCGATCGTGCGGACGATCGTGCCCAGGGTGTCCAGCGCCATCTCCAGCACGCCGAGCGGCGCGGGCGCCTCGGTGGCGACCGGCGTGCGGCGCGCCGTACGGTTCGAAAATGGATTGACCGACATGGCTGGCGTTGCCCGGGGGACATCGGCGCCCGCCAGCCAGAAGTTGAGAGCGGAACTTCAAACCAGCGACGCCAGCGCCGACGCCACTGACGCGACGTACGACCCGCCGAACAGGTTCACGTGCACGAGTAAAGGGTACAGCTGATAGAGGGGCACACGATCGGCGTGCCCGGGGGCCAGCGGATAGGCCTCGGCGTAGGCGGCGAACGCGGCGCCGCGGAAGCCCCCGAACAGCCGCATCATGGCCAGGTCCATTTCGCGATGTCCGCCGTAGACGGCCGGATCGATCAGGCAGGGCGCGCCTTCGCCGTCGCACATCAGGTTTCCACCCCATAGGTCGCCGTGCAGCCGCGCGGGCGGTTCCTGGGGGCCGACCAGATCGTCCAGACGCGCGAACAGGCGATCGAAGTCCCGCCGTACGCCAGCGGGCAGCAGTCCGGCCGCCTGCTCGATCTGCGGCTCCAGGCGGCGCTCGCGGTAGAAGGCCGCCCAGCCTGGGGCGGCCGCCTGGTTCGATTGCGGCAGGCGCCCGATGAAATTGTCGTGGTCCAGGCCGAAGCCGCCCGGCGTCGCCTGGTGCAGCGCCGCCAGCCCCCGCCCCAGCTCCTCGTCGAAGGACGGCCGCGGCTTCCCGGGCCGGATCAGCTCCAGGGCCAGGAACCGCTCGTCGACGGCCAGCACCCGGGGCACGCGAAGGGCGCCCGCCTCACCCAGCCAGGCCAGCCCCCGCGCCTCGGCGGGGAACATCCCCGGGGGCGGGCGCCGGTTCGTCTTCACGAAGATCTCGCGTCCGTCTTCCAGCGTCACCGCGCTGGCCTCGTTGATGTCGCCCCCCGAGAGGCCTCGCGTCGTCTTCACACGCGCGCCCACCGCCGCCGCGATCGCGTCCTGCAGCTCGGGGGTCATGTGACTCAGCCGCCGATCTGGCGGCGCACTTCCGCCAGCAGCCCCTCGCAGGCGGCCTGACAGACGTCGAAGACGTGATCGAAGCCGGCGGCGCCGCCGTAGTAGGGATCAGGCACGTCCAGGTCCTTGGGATCCTGTCGATCGCGTCGACTACGATCGGCTTCGCCGAGCGTCGTCATCGCGGGAGGATCCGGGAACCCTTGGACGGCTCCCGGATCGAACGAGCGCAGCAGGCGGACCTTTTTTCGTGACGCCTCGTCGGGCGCCATGGCCTGCAGGTCGGCCAGGTTCTTCCCGTCCATGGCCAGCACGTGATCGAAGCGGGCGAAGTCGGCCGGCACGAACTGCCGCGCCCGGCCCGCCAGCGGGATGCCCCGCCGCTCGCCCACCTCGCGGCTGCGCCGGTCGCGCGTCTCGCCCACGTGCCAGTCGCCCGTGCCGGCGCTCTCGATCTCGATGCGGTCTTCCAGCCCCGCTTGCCTGACCAGGTGGCGCATCACCGCCTCGGCGGTGGGGGACCGGCAGATGTTGCCCAGGCACACGAAGCACAGGCGCACCTTGCCGGCGGCCTGACCGCGGTTCGCGTCGCTCATCCCGGCCAGCCTACCCGACGGGCGCGGTCGGTGTCAGTCGTTCGGCTTGGCTTCGGGGTTGTCGCCGGTCGGCTGGCTGGCGCCGTCCTCGCCGTCGCCTTCCCGGTTCTTGGCGACCGCGCCGTTGGCCCCGCGCTCGGCCTCCTCGTGGGCCAGCCCATCAGGGCTGACGGCCGACTGCTCTTCCTCGGCCAGCATCGCCTCGACGTCGGCCGGCGAGCCCAGGGCCCGCTTGCGGCGCCGCCGCTTCTTCGGCTCGTCACGCTCGCGCGCCCCGCCGCCGGCCACCTCGGACTTCTCGATCGCCTTCTCGCCGGGCGAGTGGATCTCGAAGTCCTCCATGTGGAACGACCCGCGCGCCTTCACGACGATGCGCTTCTGCAGCCGCTTCTCCAGATCCTCGATGAACCCGCGGTCGGTGACCGACAGCACCTCGGCCACCAGCGGGTGCGCCTCGATGATGATGGTGTCGCTCTCGATCAGGTCGCCCTGGCGCCGGATCTCCCGCAGCAGCTCGTAGGCCACCGTGTGGCGCGACTTCGTGTAGCCCTTGCCCTCGCAGTAGGTGCAGGGCTCGGTCAGGTTGTGCAGCAGCGACTCGCGCGTGCGCTTGCGCGTCATCTCGATCAGGCCCAGCTCCGAGATGCGCGTCACCGTCGCCTTGGCGCGATCACGACGCAGGTGCTCGTTGAACGCCCGCGTCACCTTCTCGCGGTTGTTCGCCCGATCCATGTCGATGAAGTCGACGACGATCATGCCGCCGATCGAGCGGATGCGAAGCTGCTCGGCCACCTCGCGGCAGGCCTCGAGGTTCGTCTTGGTGATGGTGTCTTCCAGGCTGGACTTGCCCACGAAGCGGCCCGTGTTGACGTCGATGGCGGTCAGCGCCTCCATCTCGTCGACGATCAGGTAGCCGCCGGACTTCAGCCACACCTTGCGCTCCAGCGCGCGGTCGATCTCGATCTCGATGCCGTAGCCGTCGAAGATGGGATCGGCGCCGTCGTACAGCTCTATGTGCCCCGTGAAGTCGGGCATCAGCGCGTTGATGAACTTCTTCACCCGGTCGTACTCGGCGCGCGAGTCGATGATCAGCTTCTCGACGTCGGGCGTGAACATGTCGCGCACCGTGCGCAGCAGCAGATCCAGGTCGTTGTAGATCAGCGCCGGACAGCGTCCCGACTCGGAACGCTTCACGATCTCGTTCCAGAGCTTGATCAGGAACTCCATGTCCGACTTCAGCTCTTTTTCGGACACGTTCTCGGCCACCGTGCGGACGATGAAGCCCGAGCCGGGCGGGCGCATCGACTCGACGATGTCGCGCAGGCGGCGCCGCTCCTTGTCGGAGGCGATGCGGCGCGAGATGCCGATGTGATCGACCGTGGGCATGAACACCAGGTGCCGTCCCGGCAGCGAGACGTAGCGCGTGGTGCGGGCGCCCTTGGTGCTGATGGGCTCCTTGGTGACCTGGACGACGATCTCCTGACCTTCTTTCAGGAGATCCTCGATGCGCGCGCCGCCATGGGCGCGTTTGCGATCGGCTTCTTCGTCGTCCTCGTCGTCGCTGTTCTTGCCAGCGTCGCCCGAAAACAGCCGCTTCAGATCGTCCGGCGTCCCACGCACGTCCGAGACGTGCAGGTACGCGGACTTCTCCGCGCCGATGTTGACGAAGGCGGCCTGCATGCCCGGAAGGACACGCTCGACCCGCCCCTTGTAGATGTTACCGGCGATACCACGCTCACGCTTGCGCTCGATGTACAGCTCACCGAGGAGACCGTCTTCGACGAGTGCGACGCGTGTTTCAGGACCGTCGGCGTTGATGACGAGGAGGCTCGACATTCAAGTTATCAAAATTTACGTGCCGCTCGAACGCGGGCTGACTGAAATGTCAGGGTTCATGGGACGTCATTGGCGACCGAGCGGCTCGTCTAACACGGAAATCGAAGCAACTCAAAGAGTTTTGCCCCCTCCGAGGCGTGGGCACGCCCCTTGCTCAAGGGTTCAGGCGTATCGCGGACAGCCAGGAAGTCAGTTTTTAACCTTACCGGCCTGACTTTTTGGCTCTCCCTCCTCCCATCACACCGTCCCGGCCAGAAACCGAGACGGTGTGGTCTTAGAAGGCGCGACTGGGGCGCTACCCATAAGACCGCCCTGCATCGCTTAAGGCTTCACCACTTACCGCTTACTCCATAACTTACTTACACTTAGCCCTTAGCCGAACTTAAACCCTACCCTACAAAATATCTTAGTTTGACCAACCCCTGCTGGCCTCGGCCAAGCGGGGGTTTGTCGTTTTTTCCGAGGCCCGCGGCCCGAGGCCCGCGGAGGCCTCGGGTCGCCCGGGCTACCGCAGGTACAGGGCGTACGCGTAGACCCAGGCGCTGACGAACAGCAGGGCGTCCAGTCGGTCCAGCAGGCCGCCGTGACCGGGGATCAGGTGCCCCGAGTCCTTCACGCCGCCCGCCCGCTTCAGCATCGACTCGACCAGGTCACCGGTCGGGCCCAGGAAGGCGGCGGGGATCGCGACAAAAAGGCAGTCGGCCGGGGTCAGGGCCCCGAAGAAGGTGGCCCTGAAGAGAAAAAGCGCGCCCACCGCGCCGGCCAGCCCGCCGAACCACCCTTCGACGGTCTTCCCGGGCGAGATGGCGGGGTACAGCTTGTGGCGGCCAAACGCGCGCCCGGCGAAGTAGGCGCCGGTGTCGTTCGCGAAGGTGGTGCCGATCGCCGTCAGCACCCAGCGCGGACCGTCGGGCAGCAGCCGGTGCAGCAGGCCCAGCGGCGCCGTCAGTCCGCCCACATAGATGAGTCCCAGGATCGCCAGCCCCAGCCGCGCGCCAGCGCCCGGGATCTCGCCCGGCCCCAGCAGCACCGTGGTGGCCCCGGCGATCAGCGCCGCCAGCATCCACAGCAACGCCAGATCGGGGCGGAAGTACAGCGCCACCGTCAGACCGACGCTCAGCAGGGTCAGCACCCCGCGCGCCGTCTTCGAGATCGACGGCAGCATCATGGCCGTGAACTCGCGCATGCCGATCAGCGAGCACACGAACACCAGCACGCCGAAGCCGATGCGCTGCTGCCACAGGATCAGCAGCGCCAGCAGCGGGATCGCGACGACACCACTGAGGGCGCGGCTGGCGAGGTTGGACAGGGCCACCGGTCGTCTTTATGCGTGCGCGCGCCGCGCGCCTACCCCGCGCTGCGAATCTGTTCGTGGGTGCGGCCGAAGCGGCGCTCGCGGCCGTCGTACGACTCCAGCGCCTGGACCAGCTGCTCGCGGCCGAAGTCGGGCCAGTAGGTGTCGGTGAAGTACAGCTCGGCGTACGCCGCCTCCCACAGCAGGAAGTTCGACAGCCGCTCCTCGCCCGAGGTGCGAATCAGCAGGTCCAGCTGGGGCAGTCCGCCCGTCTGCAGCGACGCCGAGAACCGATCCTCGGTGACTTCCTCGGGCCGCAGGGCCCCGCGCGCCGCCATCTCGCACAGCGCTCGGGTGGTGGAGACGATCGACTCGCGACCGCCGTACGACAGGGCCAGGCACAGGGTCATGGCGCGGTTGCCGGCCGAGTCCCGCATCAGGGTCTCGAGCGGCTCGCGCACGAAGTCCGGCAGCCGATCGACGTCACCGATGGCGATCAGGCGGATGCCGTTGTCCATGATCTCGGCCCGTTCGTCGATCACGTAGTCACGCAGCAACTGCATCAGCAGCGCGACCTCTTCCGGGGGCCGGTTCCAGTTCTGGGAGGAGAACGCGTACAGGGTCAGCGCCCGTAGCCCGATCTCCCGGGCGGCGCGCACCACCTCTTTCACGGACCGCGCGCCGCGGCGGTGCCCTTCGATCCGCGGAAGCCCGCGTCTTTGGGCCCATCGCCCATTGCCATCCATGATGACGGCGACGTGACGGGGAAGCTGCGCGGGACTCTTCATCTGGCCTTGGTTCGGGTACCACATACCCTAGCGCGATTCAATAACCTAGCCAACCGGTGCCGGGCGCCGCTCGGCCGCGCGACGCCGGTGTTTTCGTTGTCCGGGCCGGCCCGATGGACTACGCTTTCCGCATGAAGACGGCCGAGGACGTCGAGTCCTACCTCCTCAAGCTCGGTGTTCCCTACGAGCAGATCAAACCTGGCATCTGGCTGCTGAAGCTCGACGGGTGCGACAATTTTGTCGTCTCCATCGCCGGGCCGGTCGTGGCCTTCCGTGTCAAGGTCATGGACCTGCCGCCCACCGACCGCGAGGCGCTGTTCCGGACCTTGCTGACCCTGAACACCAAGGAGATGGTCCACGGCGCCTTCGGCCTGGAGGGCGACGCCGTCGTGATCGTCCACGCCCTGGAGATGGAGAACCTGGACTTCAACGAGTTCCAGGCGGTCATCGACGACGCCTCGATGGCGATCGCGCGGCACTACCCGACGCTGTCGCGGTGGAGCGCGCCCTCGGCCGCGCCGGCCCCGCGCGCCACGACTTAGTCCCGGTCAACCCCTTCGGAGTTTCGAGGAACCTCATGGGAATCTTTTCCAGACTCGGCACGCTCATCAAATCGAACCTGAACGATCTGATCTCGAAGGCGGAAGATCCGCAGAAGATGCTGAATCAGATCGTCGTCGACATGCAGAACCAGCTGGTCGAGGCGAAGAAGCAGGTGGCTGTCTCGATCGCCGACGAGAAGCGCCTGAAGAAGCAGTGGGACGACCAGGCCGAGCTGGGCAAGGAGTGGGAGCGCAAGGCGATGCTGGCCGTGCGCGCGGGCGACGACGCGCTGGCCAAGGAAGCGCTGACCCGCAAGGGCGAGCACGACAAGATGTCGACCGAGCTGGCCAAGCAGTGGCAGCTGCAGAAGGACGCCGTCGAGAACCTGAAGGGCCAGCTGCGCTCGCTGAACGACAAGATCGAGGAGGCGAAGCGGAAGAAGGACCTGCTGATCGCGCGGCAGAAGCGCGCGGAGGCGCAGAAGGCCATCCAGGACACCATGCGCGGCCTGTCCGACACGAACGCGTTCGACAGCTTCGCGCGCATGAGCCAGAAGGTCGACCAGATCGAGGCCGAGGCCGACGCCTCGACCGAGCTGGGCGGCGAGCTGGCGGGGGATACCTTGCAGCAGAAGTTCAAGGCGCTGGAGAGCGGGGGCAGCTCGGAGCTGGCGCTCGCCGAGCTGAAGGCGAAGATGGGCCTGGGCCCGATGCCCACCGCGCAAGCGGCGCTTCCCGAGGGCGAAGGCAACGGCACCGCGGGCGGCTCGTCGGCCTCGGGCACCAAGTCGTAGCGAGGCGGGCGCGATGTCAGCCTCATCGCCCCGCGAAGTCTGGATCGTCGCCGCCAAGCGGACGCCATTCGGCGCGTTCGGCGGCGCCCTGAAGGACGTGAAGGCCACCGACCTGGGGGCGATCGCGGCCACGGCCGCCATCGCCCAGTCGGGCGTACCGGCCGAGCGATTCGAGCAGGTCGTGTTCGGGTGCGTGGCGCAAACCACGCCCGAGGATGTCTACTGCGCGCGCCACGTCGGCCTGAAGGCCGGGCTGCCGGTGGCGGCGCCGGCGCTTACCGTCAACCGGCTGTGCGGCTCGGGGTTCCAGGCGCTGGTGACGGCGGCGCAGGAAATCCGCACCGGAGAGGCCGAGGTTTGCCTGGCCGGCGGGACCGAGTCGATGAGCCTGGCGCCGCACGTGGTGCGCGGCGCGCGCTGGGGCCTGGCGTTCGGGAAATCGCCTCCCTTCGAGGATCTGCTGTGGACGACGCTGACCGACACGTACGCCGGTTGCTCGATGGGGGAGACGGCCGAGAACGTCGCCGAAAAATACGGGATCACGCGCGCGGCAGCCGACGCCTACGCGCTCGAGTCGCAACGGCGGTGGGCCGCCGCCGATAAGGCGGGGTGGTTCGCGGAGGAAATCGTTGGCGTCGACGTGAAGACGCGCAAGGGAAGCGTCCGGTTCGCCCGCGACGAACATCCGCGTCCGGAGACGACGGCCGAAGGGCTGGCGAAGCTGGCGCCTGTCTTCCGATCCGACGGCACCGTCACCGCGGGAACAGCGTCCGGCATCGCCGACGGGGCGGCCGCCCTGGTCGTGGTCAGTCGCGCCTTCGCCGAGGCGAACAGGCTGCGCCCGCTGGGCCGGCTGCTCGGCTGGGCCGTCGCCGGTGTCGAACCGAAGCTGATGGGCATCGGTCCGGTGCCCGCGGTGGGGGCGCTGCTGGCGAAGGCCGGTATCGACAAGGACCGGATCGATCTCTTCGAGGTGAACGAGGCCTTCGCCCCTCAGGTTCTGGCTGTAGTGAAGGAGCTGGGCCTCCCGATGGATCGCACCAACGTGAACGGCGGGGCGATCGCGCTCGGTCATCCGCTGGGCGCTTCCGGCGCCCGGATCACGACTCACCTGCTATATGAACTGGGTCGGCGCAAAGCGAAGCTAGCTGTCGGCGCGGCGTGCATAGGGGGTGGTCAGGGGATTGCAGTCCTCGTCGAATCGTTGCTATATGAGGACTTGTAGCGAGGATTTGTAGCGGCGACGACGACAAAACGTTTCGTTGAACAGACTCACGCCAGCGGCCTGGCGATTCGACGGCTAGGACATTCGGAACGAGATCGGCAGACAGATAGAACCGCAGCGTCGCGGTGACGACGTGGTTAGCACTCTGGGAGAGCTCTCTTCCGCTCTGACGTAAGGAAAAAAGACAACCGATGGTACAGCAGCAGAACCACACGACGGCTCGTTTCAACGGTGTGAAGGTCTTCTCCGCCACCATGGCGCAGGAGCGCGAGAACCTGGGGGAGAAGGTCACGGTTTGGGTGCGCGAGCATCCTCAGTGCAAGATCGTGGACACGATCGTTACCCAGTCGTCCGACGAGGCCTTCCATTGCCTCGCCATCACCGT
>Ga0207660_10002249_pt1 | contig 12755 bp, 11 predicted proteins | sample KBSC73BmetaG_FD_184335 | JGI IMG/M metagenome (GOLD analysis project Ga0207660, IMG submission 184335) | Corn rhizosphere microbial communities from Kellogg Biological Station, Michigan, USA - KBS C7-3B metaG (SPAdes) (version 2) | ecosystem: Host-associated > Plants > Roots > Rhizosphere ... | reverse complement strand
CCCGCTCCTCATTTGTTTCCCAGGCGCCACCCTAGCGACCAAGGCGGCGGCGACAAGCGTTCCCCAAGGTGAACCGGCGCTTCGTCGCAGCGGTATGTTTCCACGGCGAAGGCCGGCGCGGATGTCGGGTAACAATCCGTCATCCTGCAGACGCGTTTTGGGCGCAGATAGCTCGACACGCCGCCCGGGCTGGACGATAGGGCTGGTGTTTCCTCCTCTGAAACCTTGGCCTATCGGTTACGCCTCTTGCTAAAGCTCTCCCACTTGCCTGCTCTGGCGCTCCTTGTGGCGCTATCGGCCTGCGGCGCGAAGGAGGCCAAAAGGCCGCCGGGAACTCCGGAGGTCGGGTATGTCGTGATGACGACGCAAACCGTCCCGCTGGAGATCGAACTCGCCGGACGCACCACGGCCTACGAGACCTCCGAGGTCCGCCCGCAGGTGGCCGGCGTGATCAGGGCGCGGAAGTTCGTCGAGGGCAGCATCGTCCATCAGGGCCAGACGCTCTACGAGATCGATCCCAGCCTCTATCGGGCCGCCGTCGCCCAGGCGGAGGCGAACCTGGCCAACGCCCAGGCGGTGCGCGAGGCCGCCGAGGCCAAGGCCGCCCGCTACAAGCCGCTCGCGGACATAGAGGCCGTGAGCAAGCAGGACTACACCGACGCCCGTGCGGCCGCGGACCAGGCCGTGGCCCAGGTCGCCCAGGCCAAGGCCGCGCTCGACACCGCGCGCATCAACCTGCGCTTCACCCGGGTGCCAGCGCCGATCAGCGGCCGCATCGGGCGCTCGCTGGTGACGACTGGCGCTCTGGTGACGACCGGCCAGACCGACCCGCTGACCTCCATCCAGCGCCTCGATCCGATCTTCGTCGACATCCAGCAGTCGAGCGCCGAACTGGTGGCCTTGCGCCGCGAGCTGTCCTCAGGCGACGCCACGCGATCGCCGGCCGTCGTGCGGCTCACGCTGGAGGACGGCAGCCAGTATGCGCTTCCCGGCCAGGTCCAGTTCGCCGAGGCGGTTGTGAACGAGAATACCGGTACGGTGACGCTGCGCGCCACCTTCCCCAACCCGGCCGGCCTGCTGCTGCCTGGAATGTACGTGCGCGCGCGGTTTTCCCAGGCCACGGCCCAGAACGCCATCCTCGCCCCGCAGCAGGGCGTCTCGCGCGATCCGCGGGGCAATGCGACGGTCTACCTCGTGGGGCCGGGAAACAAGGCCCTGCAGCGGACCATAACGGCGACCCGGACGGTCGGCGACAAGTGGCTGGTGACCGCCGGCCTGGCCCCCGGCGACAAGGTGATCACCGAGGGCCTGGACAATGTGAAGCCCGGTGAGCCTGTGCGCCCGGTGCCCGCGGGTTCTCCTCCGCGCCAACATTCGCCCGCGCCTGGCAGCCCTCAGCGAAAACACTAGCCCGGTATGATCTCGCGGATATTCATCGATCGTCCGGTCTTCGCCTGGGTGATCGCGATCGTGATCATGCTGGCGGGGCTGGGCGCGATCCGCACCCTCTCCGTCGAGCAGTATCCCGACATCGCGCCGCCCTCGGTGAACATCCGCGCGAACTATCCCGGCGCGTCGGCTGAAACCCTGGAAGCCAGCGTCACCCAGATCATCGAGCAGCAACTCACCGGCATCGATGGCCTGATCTACTTTTCGTCGACGTCGGACTCGGCGGGCCAGGTCACCGTCACCGTGACCTTCGTCAAGGGCACCGACCCCGACATCGCCCAGGTGCAGGTGCAGAACAAGGTGCAGCAGGCGCTGCCGAGGCTTCCGCAGGAAGTGCAGCAACAGGGCCTGGTGGTCACCAAATCCAACGCCGACTTCCTGATGGTCGTCTCGATCTATGACGACAGCGGGCGCGGCGTCACCAGCGCCGACGTCTCGGACTACCTGGTGACCAACCTGCAGGAGCCCATCGGGCGGCTTCGCGGCGTTGGCGACGTGCGGGTTTTCGGCGCGCAATACGCCATGCGGGTCTGGCTCGATCCCTTCAAGCTGGCCAGCTTCAAGCTGATGCCGGGCGATGTAATCTCGGCGATAGAGGCTCAGAACACCCAGGTCGCGGCCGGCGCGATCGGCGCTCAGCCTTCGCCGGATTCCCAGATGCTGACCGCCACGGTCACGGCGCGCTCGCGGCTGACCAACGCCGACCAGTTCCGCAAGATCATCGTCAAGACCCAGACCGACGGCTCCAAGGTGCTGCTGCAGGACGTCGCCAGGGTGGAGCTGGGCAGCGAAAGCTACGCCACGCTGAGCCGACTGAACGGCCATCCGGGGGCCGGCATCGCCGTGCAGCTCGCGCCGGGCGCCGACGCGCTCAAGACCGCCGAACTGGTCAAGGCCGAGGTGGCGCGCCGCGCGAGCGCCTTCCCGGCGGGCTTCCACTACGATTTCCCGAACGATTCCACCGCCTTCATCAAGTTGTCGGTGCGCGAGGTGGTGACCACGCTGATCGAGGCGGTCGTCCTCGTGGTGATCGTGATGTTCGTCTTCCTGCAGAGTTGGCGCGCGACGCTGATCCCCGCGATCGCCGTGCCCGTGGTGCTGCTGGGCACATTCGGCATCCTCGCCGCGGCCGGCTTCAGCATCAACGTGCTGACCCTGTTTGGGATGGTGCTGTCGATCGGCCTGCTGGTCGACGACGCCATCGTGGTGGTCGAGAACGTCGAGCGCATCCTTCACGAGGAGCCAGGAATCTCGCCCCGGGAGGCGACCATCAAGTCGATGGACCAGGTGCAGACCGCGCTGATCGCCATCGCGCTGGTGCTGTCGGCCGTGTTCCTGCCCATGGCCTTCTTCGGCGGCTCCGTGGGCGTCATCTACCGGCAGTTCTCGATCACCATCGTTTCATCGATGATGCTGTCGGTCCTGGTGGCGCTCGTGCTCTCGCCGGCGCTGGCGGCGACCCTGCTGAAGCGTCCCGGCGAGGAGCACCACGACAGCAACGTCGTCGACCGCGTGCTGACCCGCTTCGGCGGCCGCTTCAACGTCTGGTTCAACCGCAATGCCGAGCGCTACCAGAGAGCCGTCAAGTGGATGATCGGGCGCACGCGCCTGGCGATGCTGGTCTATGCCGGGCTGTTCCTGCTGCTGGCGGTCGTCTTCCTTCGCTTGCCGACCAGCTTCCTGCCGTCGGAAGACCAGGGGGGCGCTCAGTTGCAGTTCACCCTTCCGCCGGGCGCCACCCAGGCGCGCACGATGGCCGCGGTGCAGACCATCGAGCACTATTTCCTCACGCGGGAGAAAGCCAACGTCGAGGGCCTGTTCATGATCCTGGGCCAGGGGCAGGCAGGCGCGGGCCAGAACGCCGGCCGCGGGTTCCTGCACCTCATGCCGTGGAGCGACCGCAAGGGCGCCGAGAACACCGCCCAGGCGATCACGCGCCGCGCGACGCGCAGCCTGTCGAACCTGCGCGACGTGCAGTTCTTCGCGCTCAATCCGCCGCCGGTGCGCGGCCTTGGCCAATCCAGCGGCTTCACGCTCGAGCTGCTCAACTCCGGCGGCCTCAGCCGCGCCACCTTCAAGGCGCGGATGGAGCAGTTGCTCGCCGAGGCCCGCAACGATCCGATCCTGACCGGCGTGCGTCAGAACGCGCTCGAGGACAACCCAACCCTCAACGTGAACATCGACCAGGAGAAGGTGGGCGCGCTCGGCCTAGACCAGGGCGCGGTGGACGAGACGCTGACCGCGGCCTGGGGCGGCGAGTATGTCGGCGATTTCGTCGACCGCGGGCGCGTCAAGCGGGTCTTCGTGCAGGGCGATTCGCCGTATCGCAGCCGACCGGAAGACCTTGCCGACTGGTACGTCCGGTCCGGCAACGGGCAGATGGCGCCGTTCTCCGCCTTTGCGCAGACGAGCTGGGCGCAGGCGCCGTCCACCCTCAGCCGCTTCAACGGCGTCTCCTCCTATGAGATCCAGGGCGACGCCGCAGAGGGCCGCAGCACCGGCGAGGCGATGGATCGGATCTCTGAGCTCGCGGCGAAGCTGCCCGGCGTGTCGGTGGCCTGGAGCGGGCTTTCCTTCCAGGAACGGCTGTCCGGCGGCCAGGCGCCCGTTCTCTACGCGATCTCGCTTCTGGTGGTGTTCCTCTGCCTCGCGGCGCTTTACGAGAGTTGGTCGGTGCCGTTTTCGGTGATGCTGGTCATTCCGCTGGGCCTCCTGGGCGCGGCTCTGGCCGTCGCGCTGCGCGGGCTTTCCAACGATGTCTATTTCCAGGTGGGGCTGCTCACGACGATGGGACTGTCTGCCAAGAACGCGATCCTGATCGTCGAGTTTGCGGAGGGCGCCGAAAAGCGCGGCATGAACTCCTTCGAGGCGGCGATCGAGGCCGCGCGGCTGCGGCTGCGCCCGATCCTGATGACCAGCCTGGCCTTCGTGTTCGGCGTCCTGCCCCTGGCGGTCTCCACAGGCGCGGGCGCGCAGAGCCGCATCGCGATCGGTACGGCGGTGGTGGGCGGCATGCTGACCGCCACGGTGCTGGCGATCTTCTATGTGCCGCTGTTCTTCGTGCTGGTCCGGCGGATCTTCAAGAGCCGCCATGCCAGGACCGTCGGCCCGGGCCGCAGCGCGCCGGACGAGATGCCGGCATGAAGCCTCTCGCGCCCCTCCTGCTCGTCGGCGCGATGCTCGCGAGCTGCACGCTGGAGCCGCGCTATGTGCGCCCGACGCCTGCCGTGCCGCAGACCTGGCCCGTCGGCGCGGCCTATCCGCCCGCCAGCGCGGCGCCCCTGCCGTCGGTGAGTTACCGCGACGTCTTCAGGGACCCCCATCTTCAGGCGATCATCAGCCGCTCCCTGGCGGACAACCAGGACCTGGCCATCGCCATGGCCAACGTGACGATCGCGAGATCGCAGTATCGCGTTCAGCGCGCCCAGCTGCTGCCCCGCATCGAGGCCACCGGCGGCGCGGGCGAGACGCACGGCAAGGTCACCACGCTCCAGCCGAACGGCGCGGTCGCCAACCGCCGGGAGACCACGCGAAGCTACGACGCCGACATCGGCTTCAGCGCCTTCGAGATCGATCTCTTCGGCCGGTTGAGGTCCTTGAGCCACGCCGCCCAGGAGCAGTATTTCGCCAGCGAAGCCGGCGTCCGCGCCGCACGCCTGACGCTGGTCGCCGAGGTCGCCGACGCCTATCTGACGCTGGCCACCGATCGCAGCCTGCTGGCGGTCGCGACGGAGACGGTGACGAGCGCTCAGCGCAGCGTGGACCTGACGCAGGCCCGGCTCTCCGGCGGCGTCGCTGCGCGCACGGACCTGCGCCAGGCGCAGACCGTGCTCGAACAGGCGCGCTCGGACGTGGCGAACCTCACGACCATCGTGGCTCAGGACCGCAATGCGCTGGAGCTGCTCGTCGGCGCGAAGGTGGCCGACGCCGACCTTCCGGGCTCGATCGAGGGCGTGGACGGGCTCCTGGGCGAAGTTCCGGCGGGGCTGGATTCGCGCGTCCTGCTGCGCCGGCCCGACGTCGCACAGGCCGAGCACCGGCTGCGCGCGGCCAACGCCCAGATCGGCGCGGCGCGGGCCAACTTCTTCCCGACGATCAGCCTGACCGCCCTGGCCGGCGCGGCGAGCCCGCAGCTCGGGGCGTTGTTCAACGGCAAGAACTTCAACTGGACGGTGTCCGGCTCGGCGGCGCAGACGATCTTCGCCGGAGGCGCCAACGTCGCCAACCTGTCGCAGGCCAAGGGACAGCGCGACCTGGCGCTCGCCCAGTACCAGCAGGCGATCCAGACCGCGTTCCGCGAAGTCGCCGACGCGCTCGCGCGCCGTGGCACGATCAACGATCAGATGGCCGCGCAGAACGCCCTGGTGGCCGCCGCCAACGACGAATACGTGCTCGCCGAGGCCCGCTACAAGGAGGGCATCGACCCCTTCCTGAACAGCCTGGAAGCCCAGCGCACGCTCTACGCCGCGCGCCGATCGCTCGCCGCCACCCGGCTGGTCAAGGCCGACAACCTGGTGACCCTCTACCGCACGCTGGGCGGCGACGAGCTGGTGGATGCGATGGCCGCGCCGGCGGTGGCCAAGCGGTAGGCCGTGCGATCATAGGTCGGCCCCAGAGGAGCCGAAAGCCAACGCCGCCTCAGCGCGCGTCGACCACCGGCAGTTCGATGCTGCTGGCCTCCGCGCCGGCGTGGAAGATCCGCTGGGTGGCCTTCACATAGTCCGCAGGCTTGGCGAAGAAGATGTTGGGGACGAAGGTCTGGGGGTTGCGGTCGTAGAGCGGGAACCAGCTCGACTGGATCTGCACCATCACGCGGTGGCCGGGCAGGAAGACGTGGTTCGCAGGCGGCAGCACGAAGCGGTACTTCTCCACTGAGCCCGCGGGGATGGCCTTGGGCGTCTCGAAGCTCTCGCGGTAGCGGCCACGAAAGATGTCCATGCCGATCGGAAGCTCGTAGCCGCCCAGCTCGACCTGGCTCGGCACGACGTCCGGATAGACGTCGATCAGCTTCACCACCCAGTCGGAGTCCGTGCCGGTGGTTGCGGCGAACAGGTTGACGATCGGCGCGCCGGCGATCCGCAGCGGCGCGGTGAGCGGCGGGGTCATGTAGGTCAGGACGTCGGGGCGGCCGTCGACGTGGCGCTGGTCGGTCGTCAGCCAGTAGCGCCACTGGTCGCCGTCGTCCCAGCGCACCGGGCGGCGGACGTAGGGGACCGGCTTGGCCGGGTCGGAGACATATTCGTCGAAGGCCGGCGCGCCGGCGACGGGCGCGGCGAAGCCGAGGCCCAGGCCCGGCTGCAGGTAAAGGGGCTTCATCCCGCCCGCACAGCCGCTCTCGCAGGCCAGCGGCCACTTGGGCAGGCGGTCCCATTCCATGGCGCCGGTGCGGAAGATGAACACCGGCGGCGTGTCCGCCTTGGGCGCGTCGGTCTTCAGATGCGCGTCCAGGAATGGCTTCAGCACCTTCAGGCGGAACTCGGTAGCGGTGTCGCCCGGCAGCTTGAGCGCGTTGAGCTGGCGCTGCTCGTAGTTGACGCCAGAGTGCCGCCAGGGCCCGAGCACCAGGTAGTTCATATCGTTCCTGGCGTCCTTCGGCTCGGTCGCCAGGTAGGCGTGGATGGTGCCCCACATATCTTCCTGGTCCCAGAGCGCGCCGACCCACATGGTGGGCACCTTCAGCGGCTGGCGCGCGAGTTCCTTGTCCAGCGCCTGGGCGCTCCAGAACTGATCATAGCTCGGGTGCTCGGTGACCTTGCGATAGTAGGGGATCTGGTCGAGGCCGGCGGCGCGGCCGTAGTCGCCTGCAGAGCCCGCCCGCAGGAAGTTGGTGTAGTCGTCGAAGCTCTGGCGCGGAATCGGCTTGCCCTCGCCGCGGGCGCTCATCTGGCCGGTGAAGTAGTCGAAGTTCTTCTGGCGGAAGGCGCCGTAGTGGAACCAGTCGTCGCCCATCCAGCCATCGACCATGGCGCTTTCCGGCACGGCGGCCTTCAGCGCCGGGTGGGGGTTGATCAGCGCCATCAGCGTGGTGAAGCCGTCGTAGGACGAGCCGATCATGCCGACGCGGCCGTTGGTCTCGGCCACGTTCTTCACCAGCCAGTCGATGGTGTCCCAGGCGTCGGTGGCGTGATCGACCTTGGTGTGGTTCAGCGGACCGATCAGGGGGCGGGTGACGACATAGTCGCCCTCCGAGCCGTACTTGCCGCGGATGTCCTGGTAGACACGGATATAGCCGTCGGTGACGAAGGGCTCGTCCATCTGGGCGAGCTCGGCCTCGATATGCGGCGAGGCCATCCGCTCGGCGCGCCTCTTGGCGTTGTAGGGCGTGCGCGTCAGCAGGATCGGCGCATCGCGGGTCCCCTTTTTCATGACGATGACGGTGTAGAGCTTCACCCCGTCGCGCATCGGAATCATCACCGTGCGCTTGATCCAGTCGTTCTTCGCCGTCGGGAAGCCGAACTGGGCCGGGATGTCCGGCGTCATGGGCGGGGTCGGCCCCGGCGCAGCGGCGGACTTCTGCGCGAAAACAGGCGTGGCGACGGCGAGGGCGACGAGGCCCGCCAAAACAAGCTTGCACTTCATGGACGGACCCTAGGCGCTGGCCAGCGCGCTCTGGAAGAGGATCGCGCCGTCGGCGGAGCCGAGTTCGGCCTCGAAGGCGCGGTCGGGGTGCGGCATCAGGCCCAGGACATTGCCGCGTTCGTTGACGATGCCTGCGATGCCGCGCGCCGAGCCGTTGGGGTTGTCGAGATAGCGGAAGACCACCTGGCCCTCGCCCTCCAGCCGGTCGAGGGTCGGCTCGTCGGCGAAGAAATTGCCCTCTCCGTTGCCGACCGTCATCGCCACCTGCCGGCGGCCGGCGTAACCCGCGGTGAACCGCGTCTGGGCGTTGGTGACCTCCAGCTCGACCGGCTTGCAGACGTACTTCAGGCGCTCGTTGCGCAGGAGCGCGCCCGGCAGCATCCGCGCCTCGCAAAGCACCTGGAAACCGTTGCAGATGCCCACCGTCGCCACCCCGCGCTCGGCCGCGGCCCGGACCTCGGCCATCACCGGCGACAACGAAGCCATGGCGCCGCAACGCAGGTAGTCGCCGTAGGAAAAGCCGCCCGGCAGGACGATCAGGTCCAGGCCCTCGGGAAGCTGCGTGTCGCCATGCCAGACCATGTCGACATGCGCGCCGGTCGAGCGCTCGATGGCCACCTTGCAGTCGCGATCGCAGTTGGAGCCGGGGAAGACGACGACGGCGGCTTTCATGAGGCGGCTTCCGGGGTGCTGGTCATCGTCGGGTCCATGTTTTCAGGCCATCAAGATAGGCGAGGAGCTGGTCGTAGCCCCTGCGGTCGCCGTAGGGACAGCCGGTGGTCTTCACGTCGCCCCCGGCGGCCCGCTGCATCAGGATCGCCGGGTGGCCCGGCGCGCCCTTCTCCGTGATCAGGTACGAGGCGTGCCCGTCCTGCGTCGAATAAAATAAGTAGGGCTCGGCGGATTCGTGCGGCGCTGCGACGAGATGTGGCTGGGCCTTGATCCGCGCCGCCTGGGCGTCGAAGGGCTCGGCGCAGTCGAGGGCCATGGCCGTCGGGGCGGTAGCGTCAGGTTTCGGCGCGCAGGCGCTCGCGGTCAGGAGGATGAGGAGGGCGCTCTGCCGCCTCACGCCACCTCCACGCGGTAGCTTTCGATCACCGTGTTGGCCAGCAGCTTGTCGCACATCGCCCGGACCTCGGCCTCCGCGGCGCCCGCGTCCTTCGCGGCAAGGTCGAACTCGATGGTGCGGCCGACGCGGACGTGTTCGACACCGGTCCAGCCGAGGCCATGCAGGGCCTGCTCGACGGCCTTGCCCTGCACGTCGAGGACGCCGGGCTTCAGGGACACATGGACGATCGCTTTCATTCGCCGCCCCGTCGCCGAGCTTCTTCCGCGCCGTTGGGCCTGACCGCAAATATCGTGGCCTTTGGCACTAGTGGAGGCCTCCCTGAATGACGGTCGGCATCTCCTTCATGATGCCAAGCCGCCGCGCGACCTCCGTGTAGCTCTCGATCACGTTGCCCAGGTCGCGGCGGAAGCGGTCCTTGTCGAGCTTTTCGTTGGTCATCGAATCCCACAGCCGGCAGCTGTCGGGGCTGATCTCGTCGGCCAGGATGATCCGGGCGAAGTCGTTCTCCCAGACGCGGCCGAACTCGATCTTGAAGTCGATCAGGGTGATGCCGACCGCGCCGAACATGCCGGTCAGGAAGTCGTTCACGCGCAGGGTGAGGGCCATCATGTCGTCGATCTCCTGGGTCGAGGCCCAGTTGAAGGCCGTGATGTGCTCCTCGGCGACCATCGGGTCGTGCAGCTTGTCGTCCTTCAGGTAGAATTCGATGATCGAGCGGGGCAGGGCCTGGCCTTCGGGCAGCCCCAGCCGCGTGGCCAGCGAGCCGGCCGCCACGTTGCGGCAGACCACCTCCAGCGGAATGATCTCCACCTCGCGGATCAGCTGCTCGCGCAGGTTCAGCCGCTTGATGAAGTGGTTCTGGACGCCGATCGAGTTCAACCGGGTCATGATGTGTTCGCTGATGCGGTTGTTGATGACGCCCTTGCCCTCCAGGACCGCCTTCTTGGTCGCGTCGAAGGCGGTCGTGTCGTCCTTGAAGTACTGGATGAGCGTGCCCGGCTCAGGCCCCTCGTAGAGGATCTTGGCCTTGCCCTCGTAGATCTTCTTACGGCGAGTCATCGTCGCGCCTTCTCCGTGGGCGAGGGCTTTGCCGGTCGGCGAAACGAAAAACGCGCGCGGTTCTTCCCCCGCGCGCGGATCCGACTCGGCGTCTCGCTCCCTATGAGGCGGCGCGAAATTAGCGGATGCGGCGCAAGGGCGCAAACCTCGCAATGGCGCCGCCTTTTGATTGCGACGGGGCGCCGCGCGGGATATGGGAACGCCCGTTCGCAGGTTTTTGAGCGACGTCTTTCCGGGGACCACATGACGACCTTTGACGACCGTGAACGTGGTTTCGAGAAGCGTTTCGCGCTCGATCAAGAGCAGGAGTTCAAAGCCTCCGCGCGCCGCAACCGCGCGCTGGGCGAGTGGGCGGCCGGTCTGATGGGGCTCTCCGACAAGCACGTCGCCGAATACGCGCAGGCCGTGGTCAAGTCCGACTTCGAGCAGCCCGGCGAGGAAGACGTCCTGCGCAAGGTCTTCGAGGACCTGAAGGGCGCCGGCGTCACCATCACCGAAGGCGAAGTGCGCATGAAGATGGCCGAGCTTCTGGCCCAGGCCCGCGAAGGCGTCCGCGAGGGGAAGTAGCCCCGGCGCGGCGGCGAAGTCGCTTCGTCGCAGTCTTCACGCCCCGCGGCGTCCTTAAGGCGGGCGGTGGCGAAGCTGCGGCAATCAGCCTTTTCCGCCGTTCAGCGGGTCCGCCTTCGAGCGGGAAGCCGGATCGCCGCCGATACGAGCCTTCCACGGAACTGTCGCATGATCGAAGAACGCGCCGGCCTGCCGATTATCGCCTTCGAAGCCTCCGAAGGCCCAACGAGCCCCTGATCAAAGGCTCGCTAATTTCGATCACGCCCACCTGCTTCCCCATCCGTCCCAAATGGCCAGAATTCCGAGCTAAGATCGCGCTGCGGCGGGCGCTGGCAGCCTGCTTGGCCAGCATCTCGGGAACGGCCGTCGTCCGATGCGGATCGGCCGCCTTTCGCACGGCGCCGCGCTGGCGTTTCTCGCCGCGCTGCTCAGAGAGGCCGATGCGCGCGGCTGGCGCCTCGAGGCCGACGAGGGCCGGGCGAAGCTGAAGATCGGTGGCGAGACGGTGGCGTTCCGAATCGACGAGATCGCCGACAAGGTCCCGCACGCGCCGACACCGAAGGAGCTGGCCGAGAAGGCGCGGAGCGACCGATGGGCTGGCTACTCCCAACCCTGGCCGACCTGAGACCTGAGCCCTTCGGGTCGTCTCGCCTTCCTCATCGAGGAGAACAACTGGTCGGGCCTGCGGCGGACCTATTCGCAACGCAAGGGGCACACGTTCGCGGCCTCGCTGGAGAGCATCGTCTCAGGCCTGGCCGGGCACGCCGCTTTCAAGGCCGAGCGCCGGCGCGAAGCCGAGGTCCGCGCCCGTGAAGCCGCCATCGCCGAGTCGCGTCGTCAGCGCCTGGAGGCGTTTCAGCGTCGGGAGAAACGCCGTGTCGAGTTCGTCGACCGGATGCACGACCAGCTGGCCGAGCGCCTGCGGCTTTCCGCCGTGCTCGCGCACCTGAAGCTCAACCGCCTGCGGCTCCGCGGGCCTTGCGGCGCCCGAGACGAGTTTCTCCTCGCCGCCACCGCTCAGAACCTGCGCAAACTCGCCAAGCTCATCCCGGCCCCGGCCCCAGCGGCGGCCTGACGAGCCACGCCGCCGACGCGCCTCCATCCCGGCCCCGGTCAGACCCGGCCTTTTTCAACGAAATTAGCGCAAGATTGATCATGGATATCGATCGCTCCGGGGCGCGCGGACGCTGAAGGCGCCGCGGCGTGATGAGCGAGATCAGAGACCGGCATAGCCCGGCGTGAAGACCCCTGGTCGCGCGAAGGATCGGCCCATCATCGGCAAATCATCACCTCGCCGTCAGCTCCTGATCGTTCATCGCGCCGGCGCCTTCTGCTCAGTTTGCCGACGGGCAGCCAGGCGAAGGACGCTTGGCTCGCCGCTGGGTCAGCTTGGCATGAGGCCACGCTCACCTTCCAGGAGTTCGTCCGATGATCAAGACAATGCCCACGCAACGTTCAGCCTCAACCGGCTTGGCGATCGCATCCCTTGCGGCCGCCGCCGCGCTCTCCGCGGCCACGCCGTCGCGCGCCGCGATCCTCACCTATGACGCCGTCCTGAACGGCGCGAACGTCACTGTGCCGGTCATCACCACGGGGGCCGGCTTTGCCTTCGTGACGGTGGATACGGTCGCCAACACCCTGGAGCTCAACGCCAACTTCACCGACCTGATAGGGACCAGCACCGCCGCGCACATTCACTGCTGCACGGCGGTGGCGGGCGCCGGCGCGGCGGGCGTTGCGACGCCCGTCCCGAGCTTCCCGGCCTTTCCCTCCGGCGTGACCAGCGGCGCCTATGACCGGGTGTTCGATCTTGGCCTGGCCAGCAGCTACAACCCCGCTTTCGTCACCGCGAACGGCGACATCGCGGGCGTCGAAGCGGCTCTGTTGGCGGGCATCGCCAGCGGACACGCCTATTTCACTCTCCACACGACCGCCTTCCCCAGCGGGGAGATCGCCGGGTTTCTGAGACCGGCGGCGGTCCCCGAGCCGGCGACCTGGGCCCTGTTGATTGCTGGTTTCGGCCTGGCGGGCG
>Ga0207660_10002247_pt1 | contig 12757 bp, 8 predicted proteins | sample KBSC73BmetaG_FD_184335 | JGI IMG/M metagenome (GOLD analysis project Ga0207660, IMG submission 184335) | Corn rhizosphere microbial communities from Kellogg Biological Station, Michigan, USA - KBS C7-3B metaG (SPAdes) (version 2) | ecosystem: Host-associated > Plants > Roots > Rhizosphere ... | reverse complement strand
TACGTGGCTGATCGCACGATCAGGCGGACAGGCGGGGCGCTGAAGGCACCCGTGGTACCGAGGGTGCCGGAAGCGCCCCACCTGGCCGCGCCCCGCGCAACGCAGCAGGCATGCCCGGCGTGCTAGTGACTCGAGCGGCAGTCGCCATACTGCTGCTCGGCGCGCCGGCAATCGGGCGCGCGCAGGCGGACACGACGCAGGGCATCGTGAATCGCACGGACATCGTGCGACAGCTCTCGGCGCTGGCCGACGATTCCATGCAGGGGCGCATGACCGGATCGCGCGGTGCCGTCATGGCGGCTCGCTTCATTGCGCGCGAGATGCGGGCTGCGGGACTCGCTCCGGCAGGCGACAGCGGCTTCCTGCAGCGCGTACCGGTTGGCGCCGCGGACGGAAATGGCCGGCATTCCTGGCTCGTGCTGCTGGACAACTTCTCCGCGGTACCCGACGGCTTTCATCGCGTACCCGCGCTGAACGTCGTCGGGATGCTGCGCGGCAGCGACCCCGTGCTGCGCGATTCCGTCGTGCTGGTCGATGCGCACTACGATCATCTCGGTATCGGCAAGGCCGTGCAGGGCGACAGCATCTACAACGGCGCGGACGATGATGCGTCGGGAACGGTGGCGGTGCTCGAGATCGCGCGCGCCCTCGCCCACGGTCCGCCGCTCAGACGCACCGTGGTGTTTCTCGCGACCACTGGTGAAGAGGTTGGTCTGCTGGGCACACGCTGGTTCGTGTCGCATCCCGTGGTGCCGCTGGCACGCATCGAGGCCAATCTCGAAATCGAAATGATCGGCCGGCCCGATAGCCTTGCGGGCGGATCGGGACATGGCTGGCTCACGGGCTACGAGCGATCCACCATGGGCGCGATGTTCACCCGGGCCGGCCTGCCGATCGCTCCCGACCGGCGACCCGCGCAGCATTTTTTCGCGCGCAGCGACAATATCGCGTTCGCCAAGCGGGGGATCCCGGCGCATACGCTCTCCAGCTTCGCTCTGCACGACGATTACCACGAGCCGAGCGATGAAGTGAGCCGCATCGACTTCGACCACATGACGACGCTCATCACCGCCGCCGCGGGCGCCGTGCGCGTGCTGGCGAACGACCCCGCGCCCGTGTGGTTGAAGGGAGGAAGGCCGTAACCTGGTAACAGGGGCAGCCCATGGGGCTGCCCCTGTGTGGCGCCGATGCAGCAAAGGGGCTGCCCCATGGGCTGCCCCTTTGCTACGCCCCTTTGCTACGGCCGCGTCCTGTCCTCTGCCGCCGGCCGCCTGGGGACTGGCGCCGGATGCGTCTTCAGGAGCTGGTCCACTTCCGTGATGGCGCGCTCGAGCTGCGGGTCGCGACCCTTCGCCAGCTCCGTGGGGTCATCCACGACGGCGATGTCCGGCTCCACGCCATGTCCCTCGGGAAACCACTTGCTCTCGGCGCTGTATTCCCGGAACGTCGGCACCGTTATGCTGCCGCCGTCAATGAGCGTGGGTGCCCCCGTGATGCCGATCAGCCCACCCCAGGTGCGTTCGCCAATGAGCGGGCCGACGCCGGTCCGCTTGAAGTAGAGCGGGAAGGCGTCGCCTCCCGACCCACTCCACCCGTTGATGAGCATCACCTTGGGGCCGAAGTTCGCCTGCGGCGGCCACTGCCAGTCCTTGCCGTCGCGTACGGCGTACCACGAGAGGAACGGCCGATTGAGCAGCTCCACGAACCGGTCGGGAATCTGCCCGCCCGAATTGAACCGCTCATCGATGATGAGCGCGCTCTTGCCGAACTGCCCCATGAACTGGCGCACCAGCTCGGTCTGTCCGTCGGTGCCGGTGTTTGGCACGTAGATGTAACCGACACGCCCGCCGGTAGCCTCGTCCACGCGTCGCCTGTTGGCGTCAATCCACGCCAGATTGCGCAGCCGCGTCTCGTCGGGCAGCGTCTTCACGAGCACGGTGCGCGCGCCCGCCTGCCCCGGCCGGTCATTGACGGTGAGCTGGACCGTCTGATCGGCCAGCCCGCCGAACGCCGCCCAGGGATCCTGTGCCGGATCCATGGGAATCCCATTCACCGCGAGCACGTAATCGCCCTCGTGCACGTTCACGCCGGGCTCGTCGAGCGGCGAACGGACCTCGTTGTCCCACGGCGCGCCGCGAATGATCTTCGCGATGCGCCACGCGCCATTCGACAGCGTCCAGTCCACGCCAAGGAGACCGACTCCGCGGTGCGGCGCGGCTTCGAGATCGCCGCCCGCGCGGTAGGTGTGCGATGAGCTCAGCTCCGCGATCAGCTCGCCCAGCACGAAGTTCACGTCCCAGCGCGTCACCGCGTCGTCCATGAGCTTCCCGTAGCGTGTGCGCATCGCGTTCCAGTCCACGCCGTGCATCTTCGGATCGTAGAACATGTCGCGCTCGAACCGCCAGACGTCGTTGAAGATCTGCTTCCACTCCGCACGCGGATCCACGACCATTTCGAGCTCCGCAGTGCGCAACGGCTTCTCGATGCGCTGCTTCGGCTTCACATCCACGATGCCGAACCGGTCCTTCTTCCAGATGAGCAGCTTCTTCCCGTTGGACGACAGCACGTAGCCATCGGCATCGGCCACGACAGTCGTGTCCTCGCGCTCGGTAAGGTCGTAGTAGCCAATGGGACTCGCGCTGTCGGCGGCGCCGGCGTTCGGCGTCCGGCGATAGATCACCTTGCCGGACACCGCGCTCAGACTGGCGAAGTGTCCCGGACGCGGCGGGAGTACAACGAGCCGGCGCTCGAAATCGGCGAGGTCCACGTCCACCGGCGTGATCTTCTTCTTCGTGGTGTCCGCCGCCGCGGACGCGCCCTTGTGTGCGGGTGCGCCCTGCGCCTCGCCCTTCGCCCCGCTGTCGGACTTCGCGCCCTCCTCATCGTCGCGCGGCGCCAGGGGCGAGGCGACCGCACCCCGCAGCGCTACCGCAACGATGTTCTGCCCGTTCGGGTAGATCCACGTGTCGTCGATATCGCTGTACACCGGATCGAAGGTGCGATTGGAGAGGAAGTAGAGATACTTGCCGTCGGGGTCGAAGACGGGGGTCTGATCGTTGTAGAACCCGGACGTGACCTGCTGGCTCTTTCCCGTGCGGGTGTCGAAGAGCGCGATCGCGCTGGTGTTGCGCTCCGTGTCCTTGCTGTACGCCAGCCAGCGGCTGTCCGCCGACCAGCTCGGCGCGAACGCGTCGAGCGCACCCTGGAACATGTACAGGTTCCGGTCCACCGTGGTCGTGGTGCCGCTGGTGACATCCACGATGCGGATCGTCATCGTCTGATCCACGAACGCGAGCTTCCGGCTGTCGGGAGACCAGAAGAGCTGATAGCGGAATCCGGGTCCGTAGCTCGTGATCTTCCGCTCCGGCGCCGACCCGTCCGCGGGCCGGACGTACAGCTCGTACTCGCCGCTACGATCGCTCCAGTAGGCGATGGTCTTCCCATCGGGCGACCACGCGGGCGAGCGCTCGAAGACGCCGGCGCTGCTGGTGAGATCGAGCACCGGCCCGTGCTCCGCCGGCACGGTGAACAGGTCGCCGCGCGCTTCGAACAGCGCGCGCTGCCCGGTCGGCGAAATAGTAGCATCTTGGATATATTTCGCGACCTTCTCCGCGCGCGGGCGCAGCGTGATCTCGTCCGTCACCACCGTGACCTTCACCTCGGTGGTCTTCTCCGTGGCGAGGTCCAGCAGGTACAGCCGGCCGCCCGCCTGAAAGACGATCGCATCGGGACCGATGGCCGGAAACGTGACGTCGAAGTCCGTGAAATGCGTGACCTCGCGGAATTTCTTCGAATCCAGGTCGTACGCCCAGATGTTGTTCCGCTCGACCGAATCACGGTCGGACAGGAAGTACAGCGTGCGCCCGTGCCACATGGGCTGCGCGTCGTTCCCCGGATCGTGCGTGATGTTCTCGGACGCCAGCGTCTTCAGGTCGAAGAGCCAGATGTCCGGCGCCCACCCGCCGCGATAGCGCTTCCACGTGCGGAAATCGTTCGTCTCCGGCATGTAGGCGAGCGTGGTCCCATCGGGCGAGATCGCGCCGAACTCTCCATAGGGAACGGGCAGCTTCCCGGGCATCCCGCCCGTGGCCGGAACCCGGTAGAGCTGATTGAACCGCTGGCTCCCGCTCGCCATGGACGACGCCATGAGCAGCGTCTTGCCGTCCGGATACCAGTCCACCAGCCGGTCCGGCAACGGGTGATGCGTCACGCGGAACGGCTCGCCCCCTACCGTGGGGATCACGTAGATGTCCGTGTTCCCGTCGTACTCCGCCGTGTAGGCAATGCGCGACCCGTCCGGTGAGAAGCGCGGGAAACTCTCCTCGCCCGTGGGGGAGCTGAGCCGCGTGGCGACGCCGCCCTGCCGCGGCACGAGCCAGATGTCGCCGGCGTACACGAACGTGATCTGCGTGGCGGAGACATCGGGATAGCGGAACATCCGCGCGTCCACCTGCGCGGCGAGCGTCGGAGCGACCCACGGGCACAACATGACTGCGGTCAGCAGAATGCGTCGCATGGGAACCCTGTAGCGTGAAAAGAACGGTGTACGGCGGGGATGACGGATACTACGGCAGCATGGACCCGACGGGTTTCGCGAGAGCACACATCCGGGGACAATCCGGGCCTATCCGCGATTGACGCGTGTCATACCTGTGTCTCACCGAGCCCTGCGGCCTATTGGTGACACCGGCAACGGCTTCCTTCAGAAGACAGGCTCGCCGGTACGGACTCAAATGACAGGATTGACAGAATGGACAGGATTGACAGGATTGACAGGATTGACAGGATTGTGGGGAGCCGAGTCCCCGAGTTTCGGTCCGCGCGCTGAATGACGGCAAGAGCTTTGGGAACGGCACCGTGTGAATCCTGTTAATCCTGTCAATCCTGAAATCCTGTCAAAGTCCTGGCAGCGGAGAAGCACGCTGCTCGGTGCCCCGGACAATCCGGCTGCGGATCGTGCCCGATGGCGCGGGGCCGCTCCCAGTCAGTAGCGCAGGGGAATCCTCTCCCCGCTCTCCGCCGACTTCAGGATCGCGTCACACACCACCGCGTTCCGATAGCCATCCTCGAACGTCGCGCCGTACGGCGCCACGGCACGATCATTTGCAATGGCATCCAGAAGGTGCGCGATCTCGTGCACGAACGTGTGCTCCCAGCCTATGATGTGCCCGTGCGGCCACCAGTGCTTCCAGAACGGATGGTACGACTCCGTCACCAGCACATCGTGGAATCCCTGCGTCGTGCGGGGCTCGTCGTTCACCCAGTAGACCTGCAGTTCGTTCAGCCGCTCGAGATCGAAGCAAATGCTGCCCAGCTCCCCGTTGATCTCGAAGGCGTTGTAGTTCTTCCGCCCCGGCGCGTAGCGCGACGCCTCCACACTGCCAATCGCGCCGTTCTCGAACTCCACTGCCGCCACGAAGGCGTCGTCCACATCAACGGTTCCCATGCCGGGGCGATCGGTCCAGCGCCGCTGCGTGGTGAACGTCCGCGTCAACGCACTGACGCTGCGAAATTCCCCAACGAGAAAACGCCCGAGATCAATGATGTGCGCACCCAGATCGCCCAGTGCGCCGCTGCCGGCCTGGTGCCGGTCCAGCCGCCAGGTCATGGGTCCATTGGACACAGGCAGCAACCACTCCTGCAGGTACGTGGCCCGGAAATGATAGATCTGGCCGAGCGCGCCGCTCTCGATGAGCTCGCGCGCCTGGCGAACGGCGGGGACGAAGCGGTAGTTGAACGCCACGGCGTGCTTGACGCCGGCTTTCGTTACCGCCTCGAGCATCGCGGCGGCCTCCTTCGCGCTGCGCCCCATCGGCTTCTCGCACAACACGTGCTTCCCGGCGCGCGCCGCCGCGATGCTCGGCTCGGCGTGCGCGTCGTTCGGGCCCCCGTTGTCGAGCAGTTGAATGCGATCGTCCCTGAGCATCTGCCGCCAGTCCGTATAGGCGCGCTCGTAGCCGTAGCGCCGCGCCGCGTCCTGCACCGCCTCCTCGTTGCGCCCGGCAATCCCGAGCAGCCGCGGAATGGCCGGCGGCGGCTGGATCATGTAGGGAATGGTCTTGTATGCGTGCGAGTGCGCCTTCCCCATGAAGGCGTAGCCGAGCATGCCGACGCCGATCTCGGGTATGGACACGGGCGCCGGCTGCGCCGCGCCACCGTCGCCGGCCGTCACGTCGCCTCTCCGGCGTGCTGATGGTCGAATGCCGCGTCGAATGCCGCCGACCCCGGCGGAAAATCCAGTCGCCGCACGAACGCGCACGCCTCACGCGCCCCATGCTCGCGCTGCATGCCGCCGTCCTCCCACTCCACGCTGAGCGGCCCCGTGTAGCCCACGTCGTTGAGTGCGCGGATGATGTCCTCGAACGCGATGCGCCCGCGTCCCGGCGACCGGAATTCCCAGTAGCGCCGGGGATCGCCGAAGTCGAGATGCCCGCCGAACACGCCCGCGTCCGTGGGCCGGGGCGACCAGTAGACATCCTTCATGTGCACGTGATGAATCCGGTCGCCGAAGCGGCGAATGAAGCGCACGTAGTCCACACCCTGATAGCCGAAGTGGCTCGGGTCGTAGTTGAAACCGAACGCACGGTGCTCCGCGATCGCCGCGAGCGCGGCCTCGGCGCTCGCGATGTCGAAGGCGATCTCGGTAGGGTGCACCTCGAGCGCGAACTTCACGCCCGACGCCGCGAACACGTCCAGGATCGGCGTCCACATTTCGGCGAAAAAGGCATACCCCCGGCGCACCAGCTCCGCGCCGTTGGGAGGAAACGAATACAGATACGGCCAGATGGACGAGCCGGTGAATCCGGGCACGACGGTCACGCCGAGCAGTGCCGCCGCACGCGCCGTGTTCTTCATCTCCTCCACCGCGCGCGCCCGCACCCCATCTTCCCGGCCATCGCCCCATACGCGCGCCGGCAGAATGCTCCGGTGCCGCTCGTCAATGCGATCGCACACGGCCTGTCCCACGAGATGGTTGCTGATCGCGAACGTGGTGAGCTCGTTCTTCCGGAGAGTGTCCCATCGCGACCGGCAGTACGCGTCCTCGCTCAGCGCACGCTCCACGTCGAAGTGATCGCCCCAGCAGGCGATCTCCACGCCGTCGTAACCGAACACCCGTGCCTTCGCGCAGACGACGTCGAACGGGAGATCGGCCCATTGACCGGTGAACAGCGTAACGGGACGCGGCATGGGAGACGGCGCCTCCGGGAGAGAGCGTGACAGGGTAGGATGGTGCGCTGAAACGTAGCAGCCCGCGGCTGACAGCTCAAACGCGTGGCGACGCCGGCCTCGTCACGACCCCGCCGACACCCCATCGGCGAGGCCGAGCAGCACGCCGCCGTCGAGGCGGTGACCGCCCCCGTAGCGCACGATGCGCGGCACGATGCCATGCTGCTCGAGGCGCTCGCTCTGCGCGGCGAGATCGGCGGGGCCAATGTGCTCGTCATGGTCGCCCACGACGAGCGTCATCTCCGAGTCACGCAGTCCTGGCGCGGCCGCGGCGTAATCGAGATCCTGCGGCAACAAGCCGCCCCAGAGCACGAGCCGCTCCGCACGCGCGGCGCCGCGCGAGAGCCAGCGCGCTGCGGTCGCCACGCCCTGTGAAAATCCGAGGACGAGGACGCTCACGCCCGCGCGCGAAACTTCCCGGAAGATCTCGGCGTGCACCGCGTCGAGATATTCGACGTAGTCGTCGATCTCGGAGAGGCGGTCCTCGCGCGTCATCCACGACGCGCCAACCGGCACGTGGGAGTGCGGCTGCCCCGGGCGCTCCACGTAGAATCGGGACAACGCCTCCGGGGCGACGATGAGCCGGTGGGCACCCGCCACGGGCTCGAAGTGGCGGATGAATCGCGACGCGAGCTGCGCGTAACCGTGGCAGACAAACCACACCTCGCGCAGCGCCAGCCCCGTGTCGCCCGCTGTGCAGTAACGCGCCGTGCGCGAAACCGGAATGTGATGCTCGTGGATCGCCATGCCCAAGACTGGCGCGAGAGCGAGTAATGGGCAATGCCCGCCGACCGTCCCGGTCACCGGTGTGCCGCTTCCGCGGGGCCCTTTCCCCGGCGCGACTCGTGCAGCAACATCCAGCCATGATGCAGGACACGCCCCTCGCGCCGACACGCCGCTCTCACTGGGATCGCTGGCTGCTCGGCCTCTACATCGCGACGATCGTCGTGATCTCCATCCCGAAAGGGTTCTGGGACCCCGACAACAATCTGGCGATCTTTCGCTCGGCGTTCGGCAATCTGATCGCCGGCCGTGATCTCTATGCGCCGCACCCCGGGCAGTATCTCGACCTGTTCAAATACAGTCCGACATTCGCTGTTCTCTTCTCACCCTTCTCCGTGCTGCCGCTCCCACTCTCCATTGTCGCGTGGAGCGCGCTGAATGCCCTGCTGCTCTACTACGCGGTGCGCCGCCTGCTGCCGGGCAGCGCGGGTACGCTGGCCTTGGCGCTGCTCTATCTCGAAGTGCTCCGCAACATGCAGCGCGCCCAGAGCAACTCGCTCATTGCGGCGCTCGTGATCCTGACCTTTCTCGCGCTCGAGCAGCGCCGCCAGGTTGGCGCCGCGCTGGCTATCGGGCTGGGCGCCTTCATCAAGCTCTTTCCTCTCGCCGCGCTGGCTCTGGCCGCGCTCTACCCCCGGCGCGCGCGCATGGCGCTCGTGTTCGGAGCCTCCATGCTCGTGTTCGTCGCGCTTCCACTGCTCGTCATATCGCCGCATGCATTGCTCGCGCAGTACAACTCCTGGGGCCACGTACTGTCTGCCGACGAAGCGCAAATGGTCGCCACGGGCGGCGCCGGCCCTTACGGAGGCGTGATGGAACAGATCCGAGCGCTGTTCGGCGTGCACATGCCCAACTGGCCGGTGCAGCTCGCCGGCACGATGCTGCTGCTCCTTCCCCTCGTGCTGCGTCGTGCCAGATTCGAGCAGCGCGAATTCCGCCTGCTCTTTCTCTGCTCCCTGCTCATTTACATGGTGATTTTCAACTTCCGGTCGGAGTCGCCGTCATTCGTGATCGCCGTGACGGGCATCGTCATCTGGTTCGTCGCGACACCGCGAACCGCGCTCAGCACGACGCTCATGGTGCTCACCATTCTGGTCGTTTCACTCTCGTCCACCGAGATCGTGCCGCACTGGCTGCAGCGCGACGTCTTCGTTCGCTATCACCTCAAGACGATTCCCTGCGTGCTGGCCTGGCTCGTGATCCAGGTCCAATTGCTTGGCGGCGATTCCTCCCGCCAACGGGGCGCCGAGCCGGCGATGCCGGATGCCGGCGAGTCACCGCGCCTTCGCGCGCGTCCGGCGCGCACCAGCGTGAAATGGCTGGCGCCACCCACGGCCGTGGTGCTCGTTGTGCTCATCGCGTTCTACACGAACGTGCGCGACCGCGCCAGCGCGCAGGCCGTGGCGGCGCGCGAGGTTGTCAACCATCTCGAAAGCGGTGAGCGGGTGCTGCAAAGCGTGCCCGCGTCACAGCGACACTGGTATGACTTCTACCGCGCCACGTGGGGAGTGCTCGCCGCCACGACGCGCCGCGTGATGTTCGTGGGCGTGGTGCCCGAGCTGTATTCCGCCGAGAGCTCGCCTCGGGTATTCGACGTGGCGTACTTTCCCTACGACAGTGTGTTCTCCATCCAGGCCCGCGGCGTCGCCCTCGACCGGCATGCCACCGTGACGGCGGCACAGGGGTCGCGGCGCTTCGCCGTGCCGGGAGCGCGCCGCGATACGATGCTCGTCGCGCTCGTGGCCGCCGCGCGGAACCGGGATTCGCTCATCCTCCTCGCCAGACAGCGCGAGAAACAGTTCTACGATTCGGTGGCCGCGCTGCCACCCCTGCGCGAGTACTACCGGGTGCGCCGTGGCGACGCCATTGACCTCATCGCGCGCCGGTTCAGCACGACCGCCGCACGACTCCGCGAGCTGAATCATCTCCCCGGCGACCGCATTGTCGCCGGCGAGGACCTGCTCATTTCGGAAACTCGCCCGCCCACGCCGTCCTGCCCCGCGACGATTTGCGGCGTACTGGAAGCGAACGGGGGAGAGGTGGTGCCGTGAGACAGCGGGCGCCGGAAACCGCGCGGTCCACTGCTTCCGGCGCGCGGTTCGCGATGTGCGGCTAGCGAACCATTACCAGCTTCCCCACACTCTCGTTCGACTCCAGAAACTCGTGCGCCGCGCGGATGTCATCGAGCGCAAAGGTGCGATCCACCGTCGGACGCAGGATTCCGCGCGAAAGCATGGGAACGACCTCGCGGGCGAACGCGCGCACGGCGGCGATCTTCTCCTCGAGCGGGCGAGAGCGCAGCACGGTGCCGCGCAGCGTGAGCCGCTTGCGCAGCATCGTGCCAATGGGCACCTCGGCCTGCGCACCAGCGAGCGTACTGATGAGCACGTGCCGCCCCTTCACGGCGAGGGCGGCAAGCGATGCAGCCACGTAGGGGCCGCCCAGCAGATCGATCACGATGTCCACGCCCGCACCGCCGGTCCACGCCGCCGCGCGCTCGGCGATCGGGGACAGCGCCCCGTTGGTGATCACCGCTCCGTCTTCCAGCCCCAGCTCGCGCGCGGCGGTGATCTTTGCCGCGGTGCGCGACGTTCCGTACGGTACACCGCCCAGCGCGCGCACCAGTTGCACGGCGGCGAGGCCCACGCCGCTCCCCACCGCGTGAATGAGCACCCGCTCGCTGCCACGCAGGCACGCCTGCGCCACGAGCGCGTCGTGCGCGGTGATGAACGCCTCGGGCACCGCGGCCGCCGCCGCATAGTCCAGCGCATCGGGGATCTCCGCCAGCATGCGCCCATGCACCACGACGTACTCGGCACAGGCGCCGCCGCTCACGATGCCGAAGACACGCTGACCCACGCGCCAGTCCAGGGCACCCGGCCCGAGCTCGGCGACTTCGCCGGCGAATTCCAGTCCCGGGATGTCCGCGGGCGCATCGTTCGGAGCCGGATATCGCCCCTCGCGCTGCAGAATGTCCGCCCGATTGAGCCCCGCCCCGTGCACACGGACGAGCACCTGCCGATAGCCAGCTCTGGGGCGCGGTACGTCCCGCAGCTCGAGCACTTCCGGACCGCCCGGCCGTGCAATCACGACCGCCTTCACCAGGCCGGGGCCCCCGTGGCTGTGGGAGCGGCGGCGTAGATGTCCGCGCGAGTGCGCGGCACGTGCGCGTGTCCGTGGGCGTCGGGGCGCGCGAGCAGCACCTGCGCCAGCGAGATCTTCCCCGTCTCGAACGCATGCGCGGACGCCGCCATGTAGAGCCGCCACACCCGATACGTCTGCGCGCCCACGAGCGACTCGGCGCGCACCCGCGCCTTTTCGAGCCGGCGCACCCAGTGGCGCAGCGTGAGCGTGTAATGCTCGCGCAACGTCTCCACGTCACGTGCTTCGAGGCCCGCTTTCTCCGCGCAGTGCAGCGCGAAGTCGAGCGGCACCAGCTCACCATCGGGAAATACGTAGCGGGACACGAAGGCACCTTCACGCCAGAGCGCGCGCCGGGTGAGGTACTGGAGCATGGGACCCGTGCCCAGCGAGCGCACGATCCCGTGGTTCAGGAACAGGCCGCCCGGCTTCGTGAGTCGCGCCGCCTCGTGAAAGTAGGTGGGGAGCCGCGACCGGCCCACATGCTCGAACATTCCCACGCTCACGACCTTGTCGAACTCGGTGCCACGCGGGAACTCGCGATAGTCGCGCACCTCGACGCGACAGTTTTCCTCGAGCCCCTCGGCGCGAATGCGCGCGTTGGCGAGTTCGGCCTGGCGCTCGCTGAGCGTGATGCCGAGGGCGTCCACTCCGTAGCGCGCGGCGGCAAAGCGAACGAGGCCGCCCCAGCCGCACCCGATATCGAGCAGCCGCTCTCCGGGCGCGAGGCGCAGCTTGCGACAGAGCAGATCCAGCTTGGCTTCCTGAGCAGCGTTGATGTCTTCCTGTCCGGTGGGGAAATAGGCGCACGAGTACACCATGCGCTCGTCGAGCCAGAGGGCGTAGAAGTCGTTGCCCACGTCATAGTGGGAACGCACGGCCGCGCGGTCGCGCGCCCGCGAATGACGCCGGCCCAGAAGTCCGAGATGATCCCGGCGGCGGCGCGCGCGCTCCGCGGGGTCGTCGTGCGGGAGCGCGACCACGTGGCGCACGAGGCGCGCCAGCGCGCCCGGTCGGGCCATGCGCTTGCGGACCTCTTCGCCAACGGCGGCGGCGAACTCGATCTGCCCTTCAATGTCCACGTCACCGCGAATGTAGGCTTCCGCCATGCGCAGCTCGGTGGGCGGCGACAGCATGCGGCGCAGTGCGCCGGCCGAGCGGAGCACCAGCGTGAACGGCGGCCGCTCGCCGGCGCCCGTAGTGTCGACACTACCGTCCCAGTAGCGCACGGCGCAGATGCGTTCGGCGGGCGGACCGAGGATCAGTTCCATCACCACCCGCGCCGCGTCCACATCACTGGTGGATCGAGGTGCGATATCCCGTGTGAGATCGATGCTCGCCTGCGTCATACGCCCCTCCCTTTCAGGTCACCCCGCTACCCATCTTGCCGCAATCAACGCGCCACGCAAGCCGTACCGGGCTCACGCTGACACCGAACGATAGCGCCACCGGCGCGAGGCGCGTAACTTCCGCGCTCCTGCCTCGTCACTCCCGCGGATGCGGGAGCCGGTCCCGCTCGTCTCTTCCCACCGCTCGTGCAATGCGTTCCAGCTCGCTCCTCTCTCTCCGCCTGGCGGCGTGCGCCACGTGCGCCGCGGCGCTCGCC
>Ga0207660_10002244_pt1 | contig 12764 bp, 10 predicted proteins | sample KBSC73BmetaG_FD_184335 | JGI IMG/M metagenome (GOLD analysis project Ga0207660, IMG submission 184335) | Corn rhizosphere microbial communities from Kellogg Biological Station, Michigan, USA - KBS C7-3B metaG (SPAdes) (version 2) | ecosystem: Host-associated > Plants > Roots > Rhizosphere ... | reverse complement strand
GAGGGGAATCGAACCCCTGACCTCTGCAGTGCGATTGCAGCGCTCTCCCATCTGAGCTACAGCCCCGCACCGGCGAAGCGGCTCCTTAGCCGCGCCCATCCAAGCGCGCAACGCCGCTCTATAAAAGTCAAGAAATCGGTCCGCGCCGCTACCGCAAAACCACCATCCGGAGCATGATTCAGCGGCGCACTTTGACATCCGTCAAAGCGGATCGGCGATCGACGGCTTAGCCCGGTCTCCATCGCAAGGAGATACGAATGACCCGCCGTCTCGATCATGTACAGTTGCTCGCTCGCGAAGAGATCGTCCGTTCGCCCACCCTTCCCAGCCGTACGGCGTGCGACGATCACAGCTTCGAGCTTCCTGTGGGGCTCTACATCGCGACGGCGGGTCTGTTTGTCGGGTTCGTGACGGTCCTGACCTCCGCATTCACGGGGCATATGGGGGTCGCTTATGCAGTGATCGTCGCGTTCATGGTCGCCTTTTTCGCGGTGCCGGTCATCTTCGCACGCACCGGGCCACCCGAGTTGAGGCGCACGCGCTCGCTCGGCTGGTTCGAGTTCCTCGACAAGGGCATCGTGACGGCTACCGGGCGCAGCAGCGGCGCGGAGGCCACGGTGCTGGTGCTGCTGCTTCCAACGCTCATCTTCTGCTTCGGAGTTGCGGTGGCGACGATCGCGGCGCTGGTCAGCTAGCAAGCGTTGCGAGCCGCGCGGCGTCCTCGACCCGGATGCCGCGCGCGCGCTCGCGACGGATGACCCGATCCTTCTCCAGCTTCGTCAGCTGACGGCTCACGGTCTCGATGGTCACCCCGAGCAGCGCCGCGATCTCGCCGCGCGTGAGAACGAGGTCGAAGCGCGAGGCGGGCTGCCTGTGGTGCGGGCTGGCGGCTCTGGCCAGCGCAAGCAGGAAGGCGGCGAGCCGCTGCGCCGCGGTGCGGCCGGTGACCGCGGCGAGCAATGCCCGGCTTTCCAGCAGATCGTTTGAGGAGCGCCGAAGGAGCGCTCGGCCGAGGGCCGGGAATCGCTCGAGCGCGCGCTCATATTCGCGGCGCGGGAAGACGCACAGCTCGCTGTCGGTCAGCGCGACGACATTGTGGTGGGAGGCGGGTGCGAACAGCTCACCGGCAAAGCCCGCGGGATGGATCAGCGAGAGGATGCGTTCGGTTCCGTCCGAATCGAAGCTCGCGACCTTGAGAACGCCCTTGATCAACGTCGCGCTCAGCACATTGTCCTCGCCTGCGGCCAGCAGCGTCTCGCCGCGGCGAAGCGTCCGGTGATGGCCGAGGCGCGCGAGCTCATCGCGCTCGACCGGATCGAGCGCCGCGCAAGCGGCGATCTCGCGGACGGGACAGGTGTGACAGGAAAGCTGCTCGCGGGGCATGCCAACGTCTTATCAGGCGGGCGTCGACATGCCACCCGGGCAAGGGCGTAAAGCTGTCCCGGATTTGACAATGATCAACGCCATCGTCTTGGGTGACAATTAGCAGGAACGCGGCAGCGGCGTCGTCACGAGATGCGCCGCCTTCAAGGGAGGGGCGCTACGTGGCTGGACAAGACCTCACGACTCCGTCGATCGACCCGGTCAGCGACATCCTGAAATGGATTCTCCTGGTCGTCGCGGTGATCTGCTTCGGGCTGCTCGCATGGGCGACTGTGCTGACCTACGAGAAAGCGCCGCCGCAGCCGCAGGTCTTTACTGATCGTTCCGGAAACGTGGTCATGTCCGCGGACGATATCGTCGCGGGGAAGGGCGGCTTCCAGAAGGCCGACCTGATGGATTACGGCAGCATCTACGGCATGGGTTCCTATTTCGGGGAGGATTACACCGCCTCGACACTGGTGCGGCTCGGCGTGCTGACCAAGCAAGGCCTGACCAATTCGGCGACCCTTCCGCCGGGAACCAAGGCGCCCGCCAACCAGTCGCTTGCGAATAGCGGTCCCCAGGGCAGTCCCCCCCTGCCCACCACGCCCCCGGCCGCGACTCCCGCGCAGGCGCTCGACGATGCGGCAGCGACCGCGGAGATGCAGAAAGAGCTGCATGGCATCGACCTGACGCAGTCGACGGTTGTTCTTCCCGACCCGGTGGCGAACGCGGTCCGCGCGCTTCAGGGCGAGCTTTCGACCAAGCTCAACACGGTCAACCTCTCGGCGGGATGGGTTCCGGCGAAGAGCCTCGATCCGGCACTGCGTGCGCAGACCGCCGACTTCATCATCTATTCGGCCATCACGACGGTAGCTCGGCGGCCGGGACACCCGAACACGTCCTGGACCGAAAACTGGCCCTACGAGCCGTCGGTCGGCAACACGCCGACGACGAATACCTTCCAGTGGACGTGGATCAGCTTCTGCTTCACCTTCTTCGCCATGGGTTTCGTGCTGTGGCTCTACCGGGCCTATCTCGATCATCCCGACGATGCGCCGATGGAGCGCGGCCTCTCCAACTATCGCGCGCTCACACCGAGCCAGGTGAAGACCGGCAAATATTTCATCGTCGTCGCGCTGGTGTTCCTCGCCTCGCAGGGGGCGGGCGCGATCATGGCGCACTCCTATTACGACCGCGAGACCTTCTATGGAATCCAGCTGAACTACATCCTCCCGTACAATTTCCTGAGGAGCTTCCACCTCCAGGCGCCGATCATCTGGATCGGGCTGGGATGGATCGCGAGCGGCCTGTTCATCGCCCCGGCGATCGCCGGCGGCCGCGAAGCCAAGGGACAGGGCTTCCTCGTGGACCTGCTGTTCTGGGTCTCACTGTTCGTGGTCGCCGCGGCCCTCCTCGGAAACTATCTCGGAATCCAGGGCGCCATCGGAAACAGCTGGTTCTGGTTCGGCAACCAGGGCCTGTCGTACATCGAACTCGGACGCTTCTGGCAGATCCTGTTCTTCGTCGCGCTCCTGAGCTGGAGTGGGCTCATGTTCCGGGCGCTGTGGCCGACTCGCGATACGCTCATCGAAGCGACCCGGCAGTTCTGGAGCGGCAAGATCCGGCTCGAGCATCTGATCTGGGCGGCAACGATCAACGTCGCGGTCCTTTACGTTTTCGGGATGATCCCGCTGACCGGCATCGAAAAGTCGTTCACGCTGACCGACTTCTGGCGCTGGTGGGTGGTCCACCTGTGGGTCGAGCAGTCGTTCGAGTTCTTCGCCGTCGCCATGAGCGCCTATTTGCTGATGTCGCTCGGTCTCGTCTCGCGCAAGCTCGCGGAGCGATCGGTCTATCTCGAGCTGATCCTGATCTTCCTGGGCGGCGTGCTGGGCACCGGCCACCACCTCTACTGGGCGGGCGGTCCAGGCATGTGGGTGCCGTTGGGGTCGATGTTCTCGTTCATCGAGGTGCTGCCGCTCGTGCTGTTGATCCTGGAGGCGATTTCGCAGCACCGCGCGATCAAGCAGGCCAAGGGGCTCGAAGGCTTCGATTACAGCCTCGCCTATCTCTACATCCTCGGCTCGGCGTTCTGGAATTTCGTCGGCGCCGGCGTGTTCGGGGGCGGGACTCTCAATGCGCCGCTGGTCAATTATTACGAGCACGGCACCTTCCTGACGCTCAACCACGCGCACACCTCGCTGTTCGGAGCATTCGGACTGCTCGCGCTCGGCCTCATCTATTTCTGCCTGCGCTACCGAGCCGGGCCCGACGCCGAGTTCAATGAGACTCCGGGGAGGATCGCCTTCTGGTGCTACAATGTCGGGCTGGCGATGTGGATCTTCCTCCACTTCTTCCCGATCGGCTGGCCGCAACTCAACGCCGTCTACGAGCACGGGCTCGCCTACGCCCGGAGCCAGGCCTTCTACGACCAGACCCGCTTCTGGCAGTGGATGCGCCTGCCCGGCGACGTGGTGTTCTCGGTCGGAACGCTGATCATGGGCTGGGACTTCATCGTGAAGCTGATGCGACCGATGGGCAATCGGCCGGAACGGGCAGCCGCAGCCGTCGCGGCGGAGTAGCGCCGCCGCCGGAGACTATCGCGATCCGCTAGCGCCGCCGCTCGCAACAACGTAGAACCGGCGCATGGCGCAATCCCGCCGCTTCGTTTTGACTCTGCTCGCGCTGCTCGGGCTTTTGTCGACGCTCGGCTGGACGACCGCCGCGCCGGCTTGCCCGCTGAAGGACCAGGCATCGCGCGCGGCGATGCACCATCAGCATCAGGCGCCGCGCGCACCGCTCAATGGCGACATGCCGGTTTGCGGAGCGTGCATGGCGGTGCTTCCATCCTTCGCGATCATCGAGCTTCGTCCGCTGATGCCGCTGATGCCGCTGGCCGCGCGGCTGCTGCCGCTTTCCGGAATCGGTACGACTCTGGATCCGCCGCCGCCGCGCCGGGCGTGATCCACACTTTCAAATCAACTCAATCAAAGGAATGTGAAATGAAGAAGCTGATCGCAGCCATCGTGCTGCTGTCCGCGAGCACGGCGGCGTTCGCCGCGGCTCCGGCGGTCGCCAAAGCGGTGGTCAATTGCTGCTGTCCCAATTGCCCGGATTGCCCGGGCAAGTAAGCAGCAGCGGTGAGTAGGGAGGGTGTCCGGCCCGAAAGGGCCGGGCACCCTTTCCGAAACAGCCGCATGGACCTTTGCCGCCGACAGGTATAGGGAGCCGCCGCTCGGTGACGGAGCCTTGGGGAAAGGCGTCAACCATGCAGCGAACAGACCCACGCAAGACTGCGGAAGCCTTCATCGAGAAGGTGATCGTCCCGGCTCGCACGGTTGGGCGACCGGATGCCAGCCAACAGGCCGCGCGCGCAAAGCTTGCCGCCGAAAACCGGAAGCTTGCCCACGGCGAACTCGCGGCCGGCGGACTCGACCCCAAGCGGCTCGACAAACTGGCGGCCGAGCGGGCCAAGCCGCGCCTCAAGCTCGCCGAGGACGCGCGCAACCAGGCGGTCAGGAACTCGGCGGCCGCGGCGAACCGGCTGAAGGGACTGTTGCCCGACCTTCCGCCGATCGAGCCGGCCCAGATCATCGTCGACACCGTGACCTTCATCCGCAGCTTCGCCGACCAGGGCGTCGTCGTCGAATCGAACATCGCGCCGTCGGAGAACTGGGCGCGCTACCGCCTCGACAGCACCAGTGATTCGTGGACCGGGACCGGCCGGCTGAGCTTCTTCACCTTGTGGGAGAACCAGCTCCCAGTGCCGGCGAACATGTCGGCCCAGGCCAATCTGTCGATCAACGCCTATCTGACCTGCAACGGCGACTGGAGCGGCGTCGCGGCCTGGTTCGGAATGTCCTCAGTCGCGGGCGCGAAGGTCCATGTGCAAACCACCGTCTGGGGCATGGATTCGAGCGTCAGCTCGATCGTCGAACAGCAGGACGTGATATCGGCGGGAGTGGACGGCGGCTTTTTCGGCGGCGACGACAACAAGCCGGTCGAGTTCGCCCAGCTTCTCCCCGCGACCGCGGTCGTCGTGCCGGCGAACACCTTTGTCCTGATCGAGGTCGAAGTGCTGACGGACTGGTCCGCGAACAGCGACGCGTCCGTCAGCCTCGATGCGGAGAGCGGGTCCCACCGGGTCGATTTGCCGTCGCTTGTGCTGACGGTGACACCGACGGAACCGCTGCCGCCGCCGATCTCGCTTATGGTGACGGTGAGCTATTCGACGAGCCCGGCGACGGTTACGCTCAACTGGTCGGGCGCGACGACCGCCTCGGTCGACCTTTACCGCAACGGCGTGCTGGTCGGCACTTTGCCAAACAACGGGTCGAGGAGCACCGCGACCAACCCCGGCACCTATACTTATCACGTATGCGAAGCCGGTTCGACGACCGTCTGCTCCAACCAGGTGACGGTTACCGTCACCCAATAGCCGGCGAGGCGCCGGTCAGTGCCGGGCGCGTTCGTACAGCTTCACGACCCGGTCGACCGGCAGCGCGTCGATGTGGTGACCGTTGCCATCCATTGCAGTCGCCGCGAACAGCGAATTGATCGCCGCTTCCTCCGCAGCCTCGACCGCAGCTTCGAACAAGGGCGACATCTGGTCATTCGGGAGATCCACGATGGCGCTCGGCCGGGCCCGCCGCGCGGGCGTTCGGCGCACCTCGAGGCTAGTCGAGAACGCGATCGCATATTCGCCCGAGCCGTTGGTCATGGGCGAGCCTGTCCGAGCGATGCCGAGCAGGCCGCGATGCGCGAGCCGCTCGAGGTTGCGATCGGACAGCGGGGCGTCGGTGGCGACGACGACGATGCACGATCCGTCGCCGCTTGCCTTCGACAGCTCGTCCTTGAGGAAATACTGACCGAGGTCCTGCCCGACCGGGACTCCCGCCACCTGGAGCACGCCGCCGTAATTGGTCTGCACCAGCACGCCGACCGTCCAGCCACCCAGGCTCGCCGGGAGCTTGCGCGAGCTGGTGCCAATGCCGCCTTTCCAGCCGAACGCGATCGTACCGGTCCCCGCTCCGACTGCGCCCTCCTCGACTGGCCCGTCGCGCGCGACATCGATCGCGGTGATCGCATCGGCCGGCCGCACCCGCCGTGCCCGGATATCGTTCAGCGTGCCGTCATTGGTCTCGCCGACCACGGCGTTGACTGAGCGCACCTCCTCATTGCCCGGCTGCTTCAGGGTCCATTCGATGATTCCCGCCGCCGCCTCGGGCACGTTCAGCGTGTTGGTCAGCACGATCGGAGTCTCGATCTCGCCGAGCTCCGTGATCTGGGTCGAGCCCATGAACTTGCCGTAGGCGTTGCCGACGCTGAACCCGGCCGGCACCTTGTCCTGGTAGAGATTGCCGCCGTGCGGGAGGATCGCGGTGACCCCGGTGCGAATGTTCGGCCCCTCGACGATCGTCACCTGCCCAACCTTCACGCCGGCGACGTCGGTGATCGCATTGAGCGGACCGGCCGGAAGGATTCCGATGACGATCCCGGCTTCTCGGGCCCGGGGACGATGCTGGGGTTGGGCGGAGGCGGTCATCGCGGCCATCAATAGCGCAGCGGGAAGGATCTTCAGCATTCCTCCGTCATACTGATCCGCGCCGACGGATGCGAATGGGTCAAACCTCGACTTCGACCCACACTGGCGCATGGTCGCTGGTCTTCTCCCAGCCGCGCGGCGTGCGGTCCACGCCCGCCGCCTTCAGCGACTTGGCCAGGCTCGGGCTCAGCAGCATATGGTCGATGCGGATGCCGGCATCGCGCTCGAACGAATTCCGCCAGTAATGCCAGAATGTGTAGATGCGCTTGTCCGGGAACAGGTGGCGGATCGAGTCGGTCCAGCCTTGCGCCACCAGTTCGCGGTAGCGGTCGCGAGCCTCGGGTGCGAACAGGGCGTCCTTCAGCCAGCGCTCGGGCTTGTACACGTCCTCGTCGGTCGGGATGATGTTGAAATCGCCGATCAGGAGCGCGGGCGCGCCGCTGTCGAGCAGGTCGCTCGCGTGGGCAGCCAGGGCGTCGAGCCATTCGAGCTTATAATCGAACTTGGGACCCGGCTTCGGGTTGCCGTTCGGCGCATACATGTTGCCGATGAGGATCCCGCACACCGCGGCTTCGATATAGCGGCTCTGCTCGAGCTTGGGGTCGCCGGGGAGCGCCCGGCGCGTTTCCACCGGCACACCCACGCGGCTCAGCAGCGCGACCCCGTTCCAGCTTTTCTGCCCATGCCAGATGGCCGAATAGCCGAGCGCTTCGATGGCTTCGTGAGGGAAAGCTGCGTCGGTGCATTTGAGCTCCTGCAGCCCCACGACGTCGGGCTGGAATCCTTCGAGCCACCGGGTCAGGATGCCAAGCCGCGGATTGATCCCGTTTATGTTGTAGCTAGCGATCCTGAGCCGGCGTTTTTTCGTCATGTGCGAGGAACCAAGATCGCGGCCTTCGGTTCTATCCGCGTGCTTCGGAACCACCGATTCGTGTCTCCGGGGCGGAACCCGGGCTGAAAGGCCTGCTGGATCGGCCCCGTCGATGGCGCGAACCAATGGATCGGGAGCATGGGAGCCCCGTCACGCGCGAGCGTGTCGGGGCTCTTCCTTTTTAGGCGAATCCGGCCAGTCGCCCGATTCCGTGCACTTCATTGTCCACCGATTCGTCCACAGTTTTCTTGCCACCCCGGTCATTTGGCGCTGGAACAAGCGTTCGGCTGATGTATTGTTCAATTGTGCTTCGGGAGTCGAAAGACAAACGAAGCATGGAACCCCGGCAGCTTCGGCTGCCGGGGTTTACTCGTTTATGGGGCACCAAAACCACATCTCCCCGCAAAAACTGGGCTGCGCTCCCTTCCAAGCACGGACGGCGGAGTGGAATTCCCGCCTTCGCGGGCCAGACGGCTAAAGCTGTTCGGGAGTCGCGCTCTCCAACTCCAGCCGCTTCGACTTGTCCGGCAGCGGATATTTGTTCCCGTTGGCGCAGTTGAACAGCACCACGCGCTCGTCCTTCCAGACCAGCCCCTGGCCGAGCGCCTTGCGCCACGCGGCCAGCACCGCCCCGCCTTCGGGGCACAACAGGAAGCCGTCCTCGCGTGCGGCGTCCTCGACCGCCTGAAGGATCGCCTCCTCGGACACCGCAATCGCGGCACCGCCGCTCTCGCGTACCGCGCGCAGGATCAGGAAATCGCCGACCGCCTTGGGTACGCGGATGCCGGTCGCGACCGTCGCTGCATTCTCCCACCGTTCGGCGAATTCGTCGCCCTTCTCGAACGCGCGAACCATTGGCGCGCAGCCCTCCGCCTGGACGGCGTACATCCGCGGCCGCTTCGATCCGATCAGCCCGACTGCTTCCAGCTCGTCGAAGCCCTTCCACATGCCGATGAGGCCGGTGCCGCCGCCGGTCGGGTAGAAGATCGCGTCAGGAACTTCCCAGCCGAGCTGCTCGATGAGCTCGAATCCCATCACCTTCTTGCCTTCCAGCCGATAGGGCTCCTTCAGCGTCGAGCAATCGAACCACAGCCCTTCGGCCGCTCCCTTGCCGACCAGCGCCCCGCATTCGTCGATCTGCCCGTCGGCGACATAGACGCGCGCGCCGTAGGCCGCAGTTTCGGTGACGTTGATCTCGGGCGTTTCGGCCGGGCAGATGACGATCGTCTCCATCCCCGCGCGCGCTCCGTAGGCGGCGAGCGCCGCGCCGGCATTGCCGTTGGTCGGCATCGCCATTCGCTCGATCCCGAACTGCTTCGCCATCGTCACCGCCATGGCGAGACCGCGTGCCTTGAACGAGCCGGTGGGCAGCCGCCCTTCATCCTTCACAAGCAGAGTCGACGCGCCCTCCCGCGCCGCGATGTTGGGGATCGGCACGATCGGCGTCTCGGGCTCGCCCAGGCTCACCGGATCGCCGTCGTTGGGCAGAAGCTCGCGCCACTTCCACATGCCGGGTGCGCGCGCCGCAAGACTCTCGCGACCCATCGTCTTCTTCGCCGCGTCGGTGTCGTAGCGAACCAGCAGCGGCTTGCCCGCTCGGCTGAGGTTGTGTGGGCGGCCGGCTTCGTAGCGTTCTCCGGTTAGGGAGCATTCGAGATGCGTCACATTCATGGATCAACAATCGTCATGGTGGGCGGAATGGTGGCGTTCGACCTGGATCGTGCAATGCTCGATACGGAAGCGGTCGTGAAGCACGGCGCGGGCATTTTCGAGCAGGCTGTCGGGATAATCGGCGACCGTCGTCACGATGTGCGCGGTCAATGCCGTCTCGGTCGTGCTCAGTGGCCAGATGTGCAGGTCGTGGACCGCCTCGACTCCGTCGAGCCGCGTTAGTTCAGCCTCGACATGCTCGACGTCGATTCCGGCTGGCACCCCCATCAGCGACATGCCGAGCGATTCCCTGAGCAGGCCAAACGTGCCCCACAGGATCACGGCGGCGACGAGCAGGCTGACCGCGGGGTCGATCCACTCGCGCCCCGTCCACTGAATCAAAAGCCCCGCGACCACCACACCGGCGGAGACGCCCGCATCGGCCGCCATGTGCTGGAACGCGGCGCGAACGTTGATGTCGCGCGCGCGGCCGCGGGCGAAGAGCAATGCGGTCAGACCGTTCATCACGATCGCCGCGGCGCCGACCCAGATCATCGCCTCGGGGTCGGTTTTCGCTGAAAGGATGAGCCGGTGGATCGACTCCGTCGCGATTGCGCCGACGGCCAGCAGAAGAAGCAGCGCATTGATGAGCGCGGCGAGGATCGATGCCTTCTTGAGGCCGTAGGTGAATCGCCGCGACGGCGACCTCTTGGCCATAACCGCGCCCGCCCAGCCGACAACCAGCCCGAGCCCGTCGGAAAGATTGTGGCCGGCATCCGCGAGCAGCGCCATAGATCCTGACAGGAACCCGAAGACCGCTTCGAGCAGCACAATCGCAACGTTGAGCGCAATGCCGAGCGCAAAGGCGCGGCTGAAGTCGCCCGGATGCGGATGCGAATGCGAATGGGCGTGCCCGGCCATGACCACGCCCTAGCCGAGCGGCGCTCGAATATTCAAATGACAGCCGCGTCAGACTTCGAGGCGATCGCCCTCGCGCGCGACCAAGGTGTAGAGCGCCGGCATCAGGAAGATGATGATTGCGAGGCAGGTGATCAGCCCGCCGACGATGACGATCGCGAACGGCCGCTGCGTATCCGTGCCGACGCCCGTCGCGACCGCTGCCGGAAGGAGGCCGATCGCGGCGACGAGCGCGGTCATCATGATCGGACGCAGCCGCAGCACCGCGGCCTCGTGGACCGCCTCTGTGATCGGCGTGCCGCCGAGACGGAGCTCGTTGACGTAGGAGATGTAGACGAGAGCCGTCTGGATCGAGACTCCGAACAGCGCGAGGAACCCGATCCCCGACGACACCGAAAAGGCCGTCCCGGTCAGCCACAGCGCGAGGATTCCGCCGACCGGAGCGGACATCAGCACGCCGACGAGCGCGATCGCCGGGAACTTGAAGTTCCGGTAGAGGAAGAACAGCAGCAGGAAGATCAACAGCAGGGTCAGCGGCACGATCGTAATCAGCTGCGCGCGCGAAGCGGTATATTCGCTATACTCGCCGCCCCAGTCGGCGCGATAGCCTTGCGGCAGCGCCACCTTGCGCGACACCTGCGCCATCGCGTCCTGCACCGCGCCGGCGAGGTCGCGCCCCTCGACCGAGAACTGTACGCCGATGAAGCGGCTGTTGTTCTCGCGGTAGATGAAGGATGCGCCGTTGGTCACAGAGATGTTCGCGAGCTCTTTCAGCGGAATCTGCTGGCCGCCGGGAGTCGCGACCAAGATATTGCCGATCGCTACGGGATCGTTGCGATACTGGCCCTGGAGTCGGACGACGAGGTCGAACTCCTTTTCCTGCTGCACCACCTGGGTCGCGACGTCGCCGCCGATCGCGGTCTGGATCAGGTTGTTCACGTCGTCGACGTTGATCCCGTAGCGCGCGATCTTGGCGCGATCGATCTGGATGGTGAGGCTCGGCTGCCCGAGCTCCTGCACCAGGGTCACGTCCTTGATCCCGCGGACGTGCTCCAGCACGGCCTTGATCGCCTTGCCCTTGGCCTCGAGCGTGTTGAGGTCGGGCCCGAAAATCTTCACCGCGAGCGCGCTCTTGAGGCCGGTCTCCGCCTCGTCGACCGCATCCTCGGCCGGCTGGGTGTAATCGAAGCTGATCCCAGGAAATGAGTGGAGCTTTTGGTCCATCGCGGCGATCAGCTCCGGCTTCGTGCGGATCGACCCGTGCCATTGCGAATAAGGCTTTAAGCCCACGAAGAACTCGGCGTTGAAGAAGCCCGTGGCGTCGGTGCCGTCGTCCGGCCGTCCGTGCTCCGACCCGACCACCGTGACCTCGGGGAACGACGCGATGATCGAGCGGATCTGCGGCACGATCTTCGCCGATTCGTCGAACGAGATCGTGTAGGGCATGGTCGCGCGCACCCACAGAGCGCCCTCGTCGAGGTGCGGCATGAACTCCGCGCCGACATCGGCGAAGACCAGCAGCGACACGAGGAGGAGCAGCGCCGAGGCGGCGATCGTTGCGCGCGGCCGCGCGAGGGTGTGGTCGAGGCCGCGCACATAGCCGCCGCGAATCCGCTCGAACAGCGCGTTGCGGCGCTCGCGAACCCCGCTGCGCATGACCCACGAGCACAATACCGGGAGCAACGTAAGCGTGACGATCAGCGAGCCGATCAGCGCGAAGATCATCGTGTCCGCCATCGGCTTGAACAGCACGCCGGAAGGTCCGGTGAGCACGTAGATCGGGAGGAAGCTGACCACGATCACCACGACCGAATAGAAAAGCGGCCGGTCGACCTCGGCGGCGGCATCGCGGATGATCGTGAATGTGCTGCCGGGCGGCCCGTCCGTCTCGGCTAGCCGGCGGTAGATGTTCTCGACCATGATCACGGCCGCATCGACCAATATCCCGAAATCGATCGCGCCGATCGACAGCAGGTTCGCCGACGCGCCCTGGAGGTCGAGGCACATGAAGGCGAATAGCAAAGATAGCGGAATCGTGACCGCGACGATCAGCCCCGACCTTATGTCGTAGAGGAAGAAGATGAGGATCACGACGACCAGCAGCATGCCCCTCAGCAGGTTGCGCTCGACCGTCAGGACCGTCTCGTGGACCAGGTCCGAGCGGTCGTAGAAGGGCACGACCTTGATGTCCTTGGGCAGGACGCTGGTGTTGAGCTCCTGGGTCTTCGCCTCGACGCCCTTGAGCACGTCCTGCGTCTTGTCGCCGGTGCGGAGCATGATGACGCCCTCGACCGCGTCGTCCTGGTGGCCGATCCCGAATTCGCCGAGCCGCGGCGCGATTCCGAGCGTCACCTGGCCGACATCCTTGACCAGGGTCGGAATGCCGTCGTGGACCGCGACCACGACGTTGCCGAT
>Ga0207660_10002242_pt1 | contig 12772 bp, 11 predicted proteins | sample KBSC73BmetaG_FD_184335 | JGI IMG/M metagenome (GOLD analysis project Ga0207660, IMG submission 184335) | Corn rhizosphere microbial communities from Kellogg Biological Station, Michigan, USA - KBS C7-3B metaG (SPAdes) (version 2) | ecosystem: Host-associated > Plants > Roots > Rhizosphere ... | reverse complement strand
GACGTGCGTGCCGGCGTGACGGTCAAGGGTGGCGCGAAAGACGGCGAGGGCGTGGCGGTCGAACTGTCCGACGGCGGTACGTTGCGCGCCGATGCGGTGGTCGCGGGGTTGGGCATCGTTCCCAACACACGTCTTGCGGAGGACGCTGGTTTGAAGGTCGAGAACGGCATCGTGGTGGACGATCACCTGCAAACCTCCGATCCCGACATCTACGCCGCTGGCGACGTCGCCTTGTTTCCCGCGCCCGCATTGGGCCACCGCCTGCGTGTCGAACATGAAAATGCCGCGATCAGCATGGGCACGCGTGCCGGCAAGTGCATGGCCGGGCAGGATGCGCCGTACGACGAATTGCCGTTTTTCTATTCCGACCTGTTCGATCTCGGCTACGAGGCAGTGGGCGTCCTCGATTCGCGCCTCGAAACCGTGGAGCAGTGGGTCACGCCATTCCGCGAAGGCGTGGTGTATTACCTCGACGCCGGTCGCGTGCACGGCGTGTTGCTGTGGAACACCTGGGGCCAGGTGGACGCCGCGCGCAACCTGATCGCGTTGCCGGGTCCCTTCGACGCCGAAAACGTGCGCGGGCGATTGCCTTCGCAGGTTTGATGCCGCGCATGGTTCATCGGACAAGCACACGGACGTGCCATGCCGCGCAAAATCGTCGAACCCGCCGTCCCCCTCGCCAAACCCGTTTCCGAAATCCCGGGCGGAAGCATCGCGGCACTGAAACGCAAGGCGCGCGGCTGCCGCGCGTGTCCGTTGTGGAAGCCGGCCACGCAGACGGTTTTCGGCACCGGCCCGGTCGATGCGGAAATCATGCTGATCGGCGAGCAGCCCGGCCTGCGCGAAGACATCGAAGGCGAGCCGTTCGTCGGTCCGGCCGGACAGATGCTCGATCGCGCATTGGCGGAAGCCGGGCTTGATCGTGGCATGTTGTTCCTCACCAACACGGTCAAGCACTTCAAGTACGAGCAGCGCGGCACGGCCAAGTTGCACAAGCGCGCCAACGCGTCGGAGCAGGCGGCGTGCCGGATGTGGCTGGCCGCGGAACTGGCGCGGGTGCGCCCGAAGATCGTGGTCGCGCTGGGCGCGATGGCAGCGCAGACGTTGTTCGGGAACACATTCCGCCTGACCCGCGAGCGCGGCGAATGGCGTGTGCTGGGCGAGCACGCAGTCGGCATGGCTACCTGGCACCCTTCAGCGATCCTGCGTGGACGCGAGCGCAAGGATGCGATGTACCGGCAACTGGTCGCGGATTTGCGCTCCGTTGCGCAACGTTCTCAGTGAAAGTCGCGCGAGCGCGTATCCAGCCGCCCCAGCAATGCCGTCCAGTCGTGCAGCCGTTCCGCGATCAGGTGCTGCACGCCGTGCCGGCTTTCGAGCTTGCCTTCCACCGCGAGCAGGCGTGACTCCAGCATTTCGCGTCGCTGGCGTTGCGCGAGGTCATTCCAGACCACCACGTTGGTCATGCCGTCCTCGTCTTCCAGCGTCATGAAGATCACGCCGCTGGCGGTTTGCGGACGCTGGCGCAGGGTCACGAGGCCCGCAGTGCGCACCTGCGCGCCATTGCCGCAGCGCTTCAATTCCGCCGAGCGCCGGCAGCGCCTGCGCGTGAGCAATGCCCGCAGGAATGACAACGGATGCGGGCCCAGCGTGGTGCCGGTCAATGCGTAATCGGCACGAACGTCTTCCGCGCGCGTCGGCAACGGCAGCATGACTTCGGTTTCAGCGGCAGCCGGAACACCGGCAAACAAGGGCCTTGGCGATTCCACGCCGGCGATGCTCCAGCGTGCACGGTGGCGGTGACCGGCAAGCCCTCGCAATGCACCGGCGTCGGCCAGCAACGCGCGTTGCCGCGCATCCAGGCTGGCGCGCAGGCACAGGTCGGCCACGTCGTCGAAGGGGTGCAGTGCGCGTTGCGCGACAAGCCTGGCCGCAACGTCTTCCGCAAAGCCACGGACCATGCGCAGGCCCATCCGGATCGCGGGGCGGGTCGCGCCACGCGGCGTTTCCAGCACGCAATCCCACACGCTATGGCGCACGTCGACCGGCAGCACGCGGATGCCGTGCCGCCGCGCGTCCTGCAGCAACTGGTCGGGCGAATAGAAACCCATCGGTGCGGAATTGATCAGCCCGCAGGCGAACGCCGCCGGCTCGTGGTATTTCAGCCAGCAACTCGTCCAGGTGATCAGCGCGAAGCTGGCGGCGTGCGATTCGGGAAAGCCGTAGCTGCCGAAGCCCTTGATCTGTTGGAACAGATGATCGGCGAAGGCCTGCGAATAGCCGTTGGCGAGCATCCCGCGCGCCAGCCGTTCGCGATGCGGTTCCAGTCCGCCGTGGCGCTTCCACGCCGCCATCGAACGTCGCAACTGGTCGGCTTCACCGGGCGAATAGCCGGCCGCGACGATCGCGATCTGCATCACCTGCTCCTGGAACAGCGGCACGCCCAGCGTGCGCTCCAGCACTTCCTGCAACGCCGGCGACGGGTACTCGACCGGTTCCTCGCCACGCCGTCGCCTGAGGTACGGATGCACCATGTCGCCCTGGATCGGGCCGGGTCGCACGATCGCCACCTCGATCACGAGGTCGTAGAAACATTTCGGTTGCAGGCGTGGCAGCATCGCCATCTGCGCGCGCGATTCGATCTGGAACACGCCGATGGTGTCGGCGCGGCCGACCATTTCGTACACCGCTTCGTCTTCGGACGGAACGTCGGCCAACGTGATGTCGCGCCGGCCGGAGGCGCGCAGCAGGTCGAAGGTCTTGCGGATCGCGGTCAGCATGCCGAGCGCGAGGCAATCGACCTTCAGCAGGCCGAGTACGTCGAGATCGTCCTTGTCCCACTGGATCACGGTGCGGCCTTCCATCGCCGCGTTCTCCACCGGTACCAACGTGCTCAGGGGATGTTCGGACATCACGAAACCACCGGGATGTTGCGAAAGGTGCCGTGGCATGCCGATCAACTGTGTGGTCAAGGCGACCACGCGACGCAACAGCGGCGCGTCCGGGTCGAAGCCGCGTTCGCGCAACACTTCACCCAGCCCTTGCGTGCCGCCCCAGTGATCCATGCAACGCGCCAGCCGGTCGACCATGTCGGGTGGCAGGCCCAGCGCCTTGGCGACGTCGCGCATCGCGCCGCGGCCGCGGTAGGTGCTGGCCACCGCGGTGAGCGCCGCGCGCTCGCGCCCGTAGCGGCGGAACACGTACTGGATCACTTCCTCGCGGCGCTCGTGCTCGAAATCGATGTCGATGTCGGGTGGCTCGTTGCGCTCGCGCGACACGAAGCGTTCGAACAGCCCGTTCATGCGCGATGGATCGATCTCGGTGACGCCAAGCGCGTAACACACCGCGGAGTTGGCGGCGGAACCGCGTCCCTGGCAGAGGATTTTTTCGCCGCGCGCGAATCGCACCAGGTCGTGCACGGTCAGGAAGTAGGATTCGTATTTCTTCTCGGAGATCAGCGCCAGCTCGTGTTCGATCAGCGCGCGCGCCTTGTCCGGTATGCCATCCGGCCAGCGTGTGCGTGCGCCGGCTTCGGTGAGTTCACGCAGCCAGCTTGCGGCGGTGTGGCCTTGCGGTACCAGTTCGCGCGGATATTCGTAGCGCAATGCTTCCAGCGAAAAGGTGCAGCGCGCCGCGATGCGGATGGTTTCCTCCAGAAGCTCGGCGGGATAGATCGCGGCCAGCGCGCGGCGCGTGCGCAGGTGGCGTTCGCCGTTGGGAAACAGTTTGAAACCGGCCGCGTCGACCGTGGTCTTGTGACGGATCGCGGTCAGCGTGTCCTGCAGCGCGCGCCGGCCGCGCACGTGCATGTGCACGTCGCCGGATGCAACCAGCGGGATGTCGAGTTGCGTACCGATGGCGCGGAGTAGCGCGAGTCGCGCGGCATCATCCGGTCCGCGATGCAGTTCCACCGCAAGCCACGTGCGTTCGGGAAACGTGCGTTTGATCCACGCGCCTTCGGTTGTGTCGGGCGGTGCGCCGGGAATCCACAGCGCCAGCAATCCTTCATTCGATGCGGCCTGGAAATCCTCGCGCAGCAGTCGGTACGAACCTTTCTCCGCGCGTCGCCGCGCCAGCGTCAACAACTGGCAAAGCCGCGTGTAACCCTGCGCGTTTTCGACCAGCAGGACCAGCTTGGTACCATCCGTGAGCTGCACTTCGCTGCCCACGATCAGGCGCAGTTTGGTTTTCCTCGATGCTTCCAGTGCGCGTACGATGCCGGCCAATGAAGCCTCGTCGGTGATCGCGAGCGCGGTGTATTTCAACCGGGCCGCGCGCTCGAACAGTTCGTGCGCGACCGACGCGCCGCGCTGGAAACTGAAGGCCGAAAGACAATGCAGCTCGGCGTACGAGGGGGAATCGTGACAGCGGAAGCGGCGCGACCCGGTGCCTTGCCCATTCCCGATCCCCGATTCCCGAATCCCGGCTTTCACGCAAACCACCCCTGCAGCATGAAAGGGCCGTCGTCGTCCGCGGGACGGAATGCCCAAGCACGCTGGTGCGAGGCGGTTTCGATGACGTAGTAGTCGCGGCGCATGTCGGCGCCGTCCCACCAGCCGCTTTCGATCCGTTCGGGTCCGGCGAGGATGCGTTCCACGCGCTCGCGCAAGAGGATGGGTCGCGTCAGTAACCAAGTGGGGCGCGGCGGCAGTGACGGCGGTACGTTCGCGTCGCGGGAAGTGCTGGTGTCGCGCGAAGATTCGGCACGGGTTCGCCACGCACATTCCGGTCGATGATCGGGGTGCAGTGCCAAGCCATGCACGGCCTGTTCGCCCAGTCGCGCACGCAGACGCTCGCGCAAGGCTTCCCATGTGACGGCCTGTTGGGGACGCGTGTCGAAAAGATCCCGGCGCGCCGGCGTGAACGGCGGCAATTCGTCCGAGACCAGGCGCAGGCCGCATACCGGTTCGCGCAAGCGCGTGCGCTCCAGCCGTGCGCGCGCGATCGCGAACAGCAGTTCCGGATCGCGTTCCGGCGCCAGCAGGCCGATGCGGATCTCGGTGGGCGCGCCGCGTTCGTGTTCGAAGGCCAGCGTGAAACGCTGCGCGCCACCATCGCGACCGGCGAGAAAGGCCGAGAAGTCGCGCAGCAACCGTCGCAGCGGAAACAGCAACGACTCGTGCGACGAAGTATTGAATGGCAGTTCGACACGCTGGTCGAACACGTCCGGCGGCTGGTAGAAATCGAGCGCGTGCGTGGCTGCACCACGCAGGCGGTCGAGGTGCAACAGCGCCTGCGCGCCGATGCGCTTGCCGAGTTCCGCGCGTGGCAACACGAACAGTTGCCGCAGCCGGCGCAATCCCATCCGCTGCAAACTTTCCACGCAAGACACGTCGAGCCCGCTGCGTCCGACCGGCAGCGTGCCCAGTGCATCCAGCAGGTGCGCCGCGTCCTCGATCGCGCAACCATCGCGTGCGCCCGCCAGCACCATCGCCGCGTGTGGATGGGGCGCCGCGGCGATGCGGTGCTCGAAACCGAGCGCGGCAAGTTCGCGGCGCAGTTCCGCCTGCAGTGCAGGCCAGCCGCCGAACAGGCGGAAACTCGCGCGCACTTCCAGCAACAGGGTTTGCGGAAAAGTCCGGCACACCTGCGAGCTGTAGCGGTACGCCCACGCGGCCAGGAAATCGTGGCAGCGCTCGACCGCGGCCGGGCCGTGTTCGACGGCGTGCACGCGTGGGTACAACGCGCGCGCGGCGGTCAGCGATTGCCCAAAGTGCAGGCCGTGGTGTTGGGCCGCGGTGTTGGCGGCGCATAGACGCGCGCGTGAACCGGTGCCTTCGAACAACACCAGCGGCGCCGCACCATCGCTGCGCTGTCGCAGCACGTCATCGAGTGCAAGTTGCGGAAAGGAAATGCAGGCCCATTGCATGACGGCGTTCCATCAAGCCGCAAGTGCCGCAAAGGCGATCGCCTGCGCCGGCGGATTGCCGCCGCGGCATTTCAGGACGCGCAGCCGCGCCGGGCCGGTTTCGATGCCGATGCGAACCGCCGCCATCGAAGCCTGCGCGGCCGTCGCGGTAGGGCGCAGCAGGAAACCGATCGTCTGCCCGGTTTCGGCGGCCAGCTGCAGGCGCCGCAACGTTGCGGTATCGGCCTGCCGCGGCCAGCACAGCACCGCCGCGCATGCGGCCGAGCGCAGGCATTGTTCGGCCGCCCACATCGCATCGTGTTCGCCGGTCTGCACGATCTGCAGGAACCGCAAATCCACGCCGGCCGCGATCCACGCGGCGGGAAACGGCAGATACGGCGGCGCGACCAGCACGACCGGGCATCCTTCGCGGCCGAGCGTCGCCAGCGCCGGCAGCAGCAGTCGCATTTCGCCCACGCCGTCGGCGGGAAACAGGATTTCGCTCAAGGCCGCTTGCGGCCAGCCGCCGCCGGGCAGCACGCCATCCAGCGCATCGAAGCCGGTCGGCAACGCGTCGCGACGCGGCGCCGTGCCCTGGCCGCGCCACAGGCGGCCGTTCTCGATGAGGGGTTGCAGGATCGCGCTCATGTCAGCCTGCGCGGATCACGCCGACGTACAAGCCTTCGATCGCGAACGGCGTGCGCCGCGGGTCGACTTCGATCGGCGCGTAATCCGGATTCGCGGGTTCCAGCCGCACACTGGAGGCGAGGATGCGCAGGCGCTTGACCGTGACTTCATCCTCGATGCGCGCCACCACGATCTGGCCGGTGCGCGCTTCGCGCGTGCGGTGCACGGCGGCGAGATCGCCATCGAGGATGCCGGCATCGCGCATCGAATCGCCCTTGACGCGCAGCAGGTAATCCGCGCGCGGCTTGAACAGCGCCGGGTCGACGGTGACGTGGCGTTCCACGTGCTCGCTGGCCAGGATCGGCGCGCCGGCGGCCACGCGACCGACCAGCGGCAGCCCGGTGTTGCGCCCGCGCGCGGAAGGATTCAGCAGCCGGATGCCGCGGTTGCGGCCCGGCAACAGTTCGATGCAGCCCTTCGCCTGCAGCGCTTGCAGATGCTTGTACGCCGCGCGCGGCTGGTTGAAGCCGAACGCCGCCGCGATTTCGGCCAGCGTCGGCGGCAGGCCTTCGCCGATCGCCGAGGCGATGAACTCCAGAATCTCGCGTTGGCGATCGGTGAGGGGTATCATGACAGGTACAAGTATATGTACCATTTTGACGAGATGCCAGATGCCTGCCGCAGCCCGCAGTTCCCCCACGCCCGATCCGTTCCAGGCCGGACTTTTCCAGCCTGAATCGGACGTTTTCGTCCCGCTCGCCGATGCCACCGGCCGCATTGCCTACACGCCGGGCTGGATCGCACCCGCGCTCGCCGCACAATGGTTCCGGCAACTGCACGACGGCATCGCCTGGCACAGCCAGCGCCGCATGATGTACGAGCGCATGCTCACCGTGCCACGGCTTACCGCCCATTTCCGATTGGACGATCCCGCATTGCCGCCGCCGCTGGGCGAGGCCGCCGCGCGTGCGCGCGCCAGCGTCGGCGCGCCCTTCACCACGGCGGGTTTGAATTTCTACCGGGACCGGCACGACAGCGTCGCGCCGCACAACGATCATCTCGATGAAATCGTGCGCGGCCAGCCCATCGCGCTGCTGTCCCTCGGCGCCACCCGCCTCATGACCATTCGTGCCAAGCGTGCGCCGCGGCGCGTGCTGCGCCTGCAACTGGAACCCGGCAGCCTGCTGCTGATGGATTACGCGACCCAGTTGCACTACGACCACGCCATTCCCAAGCAGCGCGTCCCCGTTGGCCCGCGCATCAGCGTGGCGTTTCGCTGTTCGGTGCGTGCTTGAAACGCAAACCTGGTCAGCGCGACGACACGTACTTCTCGCGACGAATGTTCTTGATCGGCATCCCGAGTTCCTTCAACTGGGTGAAGGTGGCGTCGATCATGTCGGGGTTGCCGCAAAGGTAAGCGATGTCGTGCTCGGGGTCGGGCTGGAGTTCCGGCAGTACGTCCTGCACGTGGCCGCGGCGGTCGTGCGGACGCGGCGCGGCGCGTGCGGCGCGTGAAAGACAGGCGCGGAAGGTGAATTCCGGATGCTTGTTCGCGAACGCTTCGAATTCCTCGCCGTACAGGAGTTCCTGTTCGTTGCGTGCGCCGTAGAGCAGGACCACGCGGGTGCCGCGCTCGGCGATCAGCTTCCCGATCTTCGGCAGCATCGCGCGGTAGGGCGTGATGCCGGTACCGGTCGCGATCAGGAAATAGCGCTGGTTGGTGTCGTCGTCCATCAGGCAGAAGCGGCCGAATGGACCGCTGGCCTTGACCGTGCCGCCGTGTTCGAGGTTGCCGAGCAGTTTGGTCGCGGCGCCGCCATCGACGTACGACACCGCCAATTCGAGCTGGTCGACTTCGGCGCCTTCGGTCGGCGTGCCCACCGAATAGCTGCGCTTGGTGGGTTTGCCGTCGTCGTAGGTGAAGTGGATCTGGATGAACTGGCCGGGCGTGAACTTGAACGGCGCGCCGTCGGCACGCTGGAACGCGAGATGCCGCACGCCGGGCGCCAGCATGTGGCTGTCGGCAAGTTTGAGTTGGAAGTGTTCGATCATCGTTCGTGCGATGCGGCGAAGCCGCCGCCAGCGTAAGGGTTGCGATGCGCCGCGGCCATGCCGTTCGGCATGGGGCCGCGCAGACGAAACTTCTATAATAGGGGATGGCTGCCGATTCCGCTTTGCCGAACTCTCCCCCTTCCATGCCCGCCACCGATGCTTCCCGTGCCGTTCCGGCGCTGGAAGTCGAAAACCTGCGCAAGACTTATTCCAGTGGCGTCCAGGCGCTCAAGGGCGTTTCATTGAAGGTGGCGCAGGGCGATTTTTTCGCGCTGCTGGGGCCGAACGGTGCGGGCAAATCCACCCTGATCGGCATCCTGTCTTCCCTGGTCAATCCCACCAGCGGCGACGCGCGGGTATTCGGGCTGTCCATCCACGCCGACCGTGGCGGGGTGATGCGCCAGATTGGGCTGGTGCCGCAGGAAATCAACTTCAACCAGTTCGAGACGCCGTTCGACATCTGCGTCAATGTCGCCGGTTTCTACGGCATCCCGCGTGCGATCGCCAAGCCGCGCGCGGAAAAATACCTGAAGGAACTGCGCATCTGGGACAAGGCCTTCCAGCCCACGCGGATGATGTCGGGCGGCATGAAGCGGCGGCTGATGATCGCGCGCGCGATGATGAACGAGCCGCGCCTGCTGATCCTGGACGAACCGACCGCGGGCGTCGACATCGAGATCCGCCGCTCGATGTGGCACTTCATCACCGGCATCAATCGTGCCGGCACCACGGTGATCCTGACCACGCACTATCTCGAGGAAGCCGAGAAGCTTTGCCGCAACATCGCGATCATCGACCACGGCGAGATCGTGGAAGATACCTCGATGCGGCGGCTGCTGTCGAAGCTGGACGTGCAGTCGTTCGTGCTGGACGTCACCGGTTTCGAGGGTACGCTGCCGCAACTCGATGGCGTCAAGCTGACGCGCATCGACGACCAGACCATGGAAGCGGAGATGCCCAGCACCCATGACCTCAACGCGCTGTTCGCGGGATTGACGGCGCACGGCATTACCGTGACGTCGATGCGCAACAAGACCAATCGGCTGGAGGAATTGTTCGTGCGACTGGTCGAACGCAATGGGAACGGAGCGACGGCATGAACGACCTCGCACGGCCCCGCCTCACCGACGCGCCGACTTACGCCGCGCCCGTGCGCGCCCGCGCGAACTTCGTGGCGCTCGGCACCATCACCCGCCGCGAAGTGCGCCGGATGCTGCGCATCTGGACCCAGACGCTGGTTCCGCCCGCGATCACGATGACGCTGTACTTCGTGATTTTCGGCAAGGTGATCGGCAGCCGTGTCGGGCCGATGCACGGTTTCAGCTACATGCAGTACATCGTGCCGGGCCTGGTGATGATGAGCGTGATCAACAACGCCTACGGCAACATCACATCGAGTTTCTTCGGTTCCAAGTTCGGCCGCTATGTCGAGGAACTGCTGGCTTCGCCGATGCCGAGCTGGGTGGTGCTGACCGGCTACGTGTCCGGCGCGGTGCTGCGCGGCCTGCTGGTGGGCGCGATCGTGCTGGGCATCGCGCTGTTCTTCACGTCCTTGCAAATCGCGCACCCGCTGGTCGCGATCACCACGGTGATCCTGGGCGCGACGATCTTTTCGCTGGCGGGTTTCATCAACGCGATGTTCGCCAAGCGCTTCGACGACATCGCGATCGTGCCGACCTTCGTGCTGGCGCCGCTCACGTATCTTGGCGGCGTGTTCTACTCGGTCAACATGCTGGGCTCGCCGTGGCGCGAGGCGTCGCTCGCCAACCCCATCCTGTACATGGTCAACGCCTTCCGCTTCGGCATCCTCGGCATCGGCGACGTGCCGGTGTGGGTGGCCTACGTGGTGATGCTGGCGTTCGTGGTCGTGCTCGCCGCGGTCGCGTTGTGGTTGCTGCGCAAGGGCGTGGGGCTTCGTTCCTGAACCGTGCGGCGGCGTAAGATCGCCGCATGAAGGCCGCGCTTGCCGCCGTGATCTTCGCCTGCAGCGTTGGGTGCGTCTCCGCGCATGCGCAGGTGTACCAGTGCACCGATGCGAACGGCAACCTGGGTTACCAGGATCACGCTTGTCCCGCCGGGCAGAAGCAGAAGATCATCGACGTGCCGAGCCACGCGCCGCCGGGACACGTCCCGCCGCCCGTCGCCACCGTTGCGGCGCCCACGACGGCGAACAATCCACTGCCGGCAGCGGTTCAAGCGCCGGTGCCAACCCCTTTGCCGGTGATGTACGAGTGCGTCGGTGCGGTGAACGGCAAGCAATACCTCACGCGTTCGCCGCCACCGCCGTATCTCGCACCCCTCGGGGTGATGGGCTATCCGCCTCAATCGCTGGCGCGCGCGTACGGCACCCGCGGCGGTGCGGGCGTGTCGGCGCCGGAGTTGTCGAAGCCGCGCATCGGCGGTCCGCGAATCGCTGCCGGCATGACCGAAGTGCAGGATTTCTGCCTGCCGGCGACCCAGACGCAGGTCTGCCATTTCGTGCAAAAGGAATATGACGAAAATCACCGCGAACTGCGCATGGCGATGCCGCACGAGCAGCCGCCGCTGCGGGAGCGTGAGCAGCAGTTGCAGGGCCAATTGCGCAATTGCCAGTGATGCCTGATTCGTTGCGCTACTCCCGTCCCATCCCGCTTCGATGTAGGGCGAATGCCAGCCCGTCAACGTCGGTCAGACAACGACTGGCGGGATTCGCTGCGCTACTCCCGCCCTACGCTGGCTGCGCCGTAGCCATCTCGCATTGATGTAGGGCGGGTGCCAACCCGCGGACGCGCCAGACAACGACTGGCGGGATTCGCTGCGCTACTCCCGCCCTACGCTGGCTGCGCCGTAGCCATCTCGCATTGATGTAGGGCGGGTGCCAACCCGCCGATCGTGGTCAAACAACGACTGGCGGGATTCGCTGCGCCACTCCCACCCTACTTGGTCTACGCGGTCAACGTGAGTGCGGGCACCGGCGCGTACTTGCGTTCGTGCGCCAGCAGCCAGCGCTTGGCGGGAAGCCCGCCGCCGTAGCCCGTGAGGTCGCCATGGCTGCCGATCACGCGATGGCAGGGCACGATGATGGACAGCGGATTGGCGCCATTGGCGGCGCCCACGGCACGCACCGCGCGCGGCCGGCGGATGCGTCGCGCAATGTCGGCGTAGCTCACCGTTTCGCCGTAAGGAATCGCGAGCAACGCACCCCAGACTTCGAGCTGAAACGGCGTGCCCGATGGATGCAGCGGCAGGTCGAATTGCAGGCGCTTGCCAGCGAAGTATTCATCGAATTGGAGCGCGGCTACGTGCAGCCTCGATGTGCTGCGTTCGCCATCCGATGGCGGTGGCGGTGCGGCGCCGCCGTGCGGCAGCCCGACTTCCACCAGCCCCGCGCCGTCACTGACCAGCAGCAGCGGCCCGATGGGGGAATCGATGTGGTCGTAATACACCATTGCGATCAAAACCCGTAAGTCAAGAATCCGCCATCGACCGCCAGCACCTGCCCCGTGATGTAACTCGCGGCGGGCAGGCACAGGAACGCGACCGCGGCGGCCACTTCCTCGGGTTCGCCGATGCGCGCCATCGGCGTGCGGTCCAGCACTTGTTCCAGGTAATCGGGATCGGACAACGCCGCGTCGGTGCGACGGGTGCGGATGTACCAGGGCGCCACCGCGTTGACGCGAATGCCATCCTCGGCCCACTCGCAAGCGAGATTGCGCGTCATCTGGTGCAGCGCGGCCTTGCTCATGCCGTACGGCGCGCCGGTGCGTACGTGCGTCGCACCCGACACCGAACCGACGTTCACGATCGCAGCGTGTCCATGCTGGGCGAGGCGCGGATGCGCGAGCCTGCACAGATCGAATGCAGCCACGCTGTTCAATCGCAACACTTCCTCGAGATCGGCGGGCTCGTATTCCAGCGTCGGCTTCTTGAGATTGCCGCCCGCGTTGTTGACCAGCAGCGACAGCGGCACGTCGAGATCGGCAATCCAGTCGAAGATCGCGAGGCGATCCTCGGCGTCACCGACGTCGGCGGAAAAGCTGCGCGGATCGCTTTCGGGAAAGTCCTCGCGCAGTTCGTCGCAGACCGCGTTCAATTGCACCTCGTCGCGCGCGACCAGCAGCGGTTGCGCGCCCAGGCCCGCCAGTTCACGCGCGCAGGCCAAACCGATCCCGCGACTGGCGCCGGTGATGAGACAGGTCTGGCCATCGAGGCGCCAGCGACCGGGAGATGCGTTCACGCGCAGGTTCCGAGGATCCTCCGTGGAAG
>Ga0207660_10002226_pt1 | contig 12830 bp, 24 predicted proteins | sample KBSC73BmetaG_FD_184335 | JGI IMG/M metagenome (GOLD analysis project Ga0207660, IMG submission 184335) | Corn rhizosphere microbial communities from Kellogg Biological Station, Michigan, USA - KBS C7-3B metaG (SPAdes) (version 2) | ecosystem: Host-associated > Plants > Roots > Rhizosphere ... | reverse complement strand
TCCACAGAGGGGACAGCAGAACCGAGACTCGTCTAGGACCATCCCCGATGGTGACTTTAGGGACTCCTTCCTGACGAACTTCCTAAGCTTCATACAATAGGGACACCAGAAGACGCCTTCTCGGTTCTTCTTCTTCATCGGCACGTAGAGCTTCTCGACCCTGAGCTTGCCCTCCTTGACCATTACCTTGCGAGGCTGTAGATCCTCTGGTGGAGGGAATCCCATGTTACAGCATCTAAGCGTTACTGCCCTTAGCTTGCCGTGGGCTTTGATGTATAGGGCTAGGGCACCGGCTAGGTCGGACTCGAAGGCCTTGCGTTTGATCTTCTTATCTTTCCCCACCCAGATAAGTTCCCACCTGGCTCTCTCTGGTGCCCCGTTAGTTGCTAGCATTTATGCTCTCCTTTCTAGGGATCCCCTTAGTCTACTAGAGTGCCCTAGGATTGCTTTGCTTTCTTCTTGGCTGCCTTAGCTTCGCGATAATGCTTAACTGATGGCATCGCCACCTCTTTGGTTGCATTGATCCTGATCACTCTTACGTCCTTTCTCCTTGCTCTCCTTACCATATCTGCTGTGCCTTTGCTGTCGTTCAGGTCCCAGTGAAATGCTATCACTGCTTCTGGACAAAGCCACAGTAGGACTTCGTTGCGAATATGGCCAGCTGCTCGATTATGGCTATCCCACAGGGCCGGGATGGTTGCGCAATGGATGCCTAGTTTCTTGCAGGCGTGCCTGGTTAGGGTATCTACGCCGGGTGCTCCTCCTTCGACGATCAGTAGTCGGTTGGCTCCATACGTCCCCGCGAGTTTGCGTAGGACTTTGATGATTGGGCCACTAGCTTCCCATGACCGTGCCCCGGTGAAGACGAAGACTTTCATCTCATGCTGCAGGAGGAGGATCAGAAGGAGCTGGATCCCCTGTGGCCTTGACTGCGTCCCCGGCGGCTACTAGGTCGCGAATCTCCTCTACTGCTAGGAAGACGTCGGGGGTCTGAATACCCGTACGCGTAGAGACTTGATGTTGCAGTCCAATGTCCTTCTTTAGTTGGTCTAGGATGGCTTGTGCATTACTCGTCATGAAACTGCTCCTTATCGGTGTAGTCGTGATGTAGAGCATCTAGGTCGAATCGAATCTTGATTGCTCTTTGCTGTAGCTCCTCGTCATGACCTAGTTCATCAATAAGCATATCTAGATGCTGTCCTGCAGAGTTAAAGTGGAAGTGTTGTGTACCGCTCAAACCGTAACTCCTCCTTTTCGCCCGTCTGAGATATGGGCTACCTGCCTGTGGAACTTAGCGTAGTCTCCACACCCGATTCCGATGTACTGAATGATCCCTGTGGGATTGCCTTGCGTATCTCTGGTTGCGAGGATAGTCCAATCAGCCTCGATTCCGTTGGGCATTGTCACGCTGGTAACGATAATACACCGTGTAGTGTGACCACATACTCCACAGGGATGGCGTACATTATCTATCACGCCCATAATGATTCCGTCTCGGACTGCGTTCATGAGCCTCGGCCTACCAGCTTTGATCGCTCCCATCTTGGACTCCTACCTCGTTCTTCGTTAGGGCGTACTTGTGTGCTGCCTCGGAGATCATGCGAAAGTCTTCCGGGCTGATGTTATCGTTGTGGGCTACCCAGATCAAAAAGTCTGATAGCTCCTCGCTTGCGTGTGATATCTCGCGAAGGTAGAACTCTAGGTAGACATCTTCAGGCTCCATCCTGCTCCTCTTCAAGCTCCGGTGCCTCGCCTAGAATCCCCACGGTAGTTACCTCGCGCATAGGGTATCTATCCCTAAAGCTGTCCTTTGCGATCTGCTCGGACTTGGCCTTAACCTGGCGTTGTGCTACCCCTCCTCCTCCTGCATTTGTGTGTGCGATTAGGTAGGTCTTCACCTGCTCTCCTTCTTGTGTAGGGGGTCTAGATCCTTCCCTTCCCTAGTATAAATCAGATACCTAATGATGCCCAGAGGTAGGGCTATTTGTACCTCTGTACCAGGACTTTTATCTACCCCCTAGACATTCTGGGGTAAGTAGGCTAGAGTGCCTAGGGCAAGACCCCTTACCTATCCACAGACCTAAGGAGGCACTTGAGTGGACTACTAGCACCCGCTATAGTTCTAGATAGGTACTCTACGCACACCATCCTAGAGGCTATCAACCTCGATGACCACCCGGAGCACGAAGACCTTTGGAGGAAAGTCCACAGGGTTTGGGAGACTCGGGGAATGAACAACTCCATCGCGGTTCCTCTTACAAAGGATGAACTAGATACCTTACGCAGACTGGGAGCGACCACTAGATCCAAGGTGGTAAGATACGGTTTTCTAGCGGTCTATAAGCATCCAGAGACAGGCCAGGAAGTTCGAGTCAAGACACTCGACAGGCCTCCTAGACGCAAGACGCTACGGGTCCCAGGATCCGGACGCAAGAAGTTCATACGAGTAAAGCTATACGCTATCATCAACCAGAAGGAGAGCAACATGGCCAAGAAGCGCAAGAAGGACGAAGACGAGATCGACGAGCTGGACGGTCTTGAGGAGCTGGAAGATCTCGAAGAGCCGGAAGATGAGGACGACGAGGACGAGGTCGTCGAGGAGAAGCCCAAGCGCAAGACGCGGGCGAAGAAGGGCAAGAAGAAGGTCGTCGTCGAAGAGGATGACGAGGATGAGGAGGATGAGGACGAAGAGGAGGACGAGGACGACGACGATGAGGAGGAGCCCGCTCCCAAGAAGCGCCAGAAGAAGGGTGCTAAGAAGGGTGGCAAGAAGTCTTCTTCCACAGATGATGAGGATGAGAAGCCCTCGAAGAAGAAGAGCAAGAAGTCAGGCAAGGGCAGTGGTACCAAGTCGCCCGGCCAGACTACTAAGGAGATGACCGGAGGGGTCGGCAGCGCAGACCTCGCCGAGGCAGCCTCCGAGCTTGCAGACGCAGATATCACCGGGCGCGACGTTCGGGTCTATCTGCGTCGGGAGGGTATCCCCAAGAACGAGGAGCACGGACGCTATGTCTGGCCCTCTACCAAGAACAAGGAGTTCACCAAGCTGGCTAAGGCTATCGCTAAGGAGTTCTCCTAAGACTTACCTCCATAGGTAAGGGTTGGCAACGCAGATCGGGTCGGCCTTCGGGTCGGCCCTTTCTGTGGTTCTGTAAGCAACGAAAGGAATGGTCTGAATGCATCGCCTACTAGTTGCCGTTGTAGTTAGTCTCGTACTGACCTCTACCGCCGCTGCACGTATACGTAACCCTGTCGAACGGGGCTACGCCCGCGGTTGTACTCATGGTCATGTAAGGTCTTGTATTCACAGGGCCGCTATTCACTACCGACAGTCCTATGGCTATCTCCTATCTGTGGCCTGGTGCGAGTCGCGTCTAAACCCCTCCGCTACTAACGGTCAGTATGCTGGTCTATTCCAGTTCGGACCGAACGCGTGGTCTAGGGCGCACTACTCAAATCACTCTCCATACCAAGCGAAGTGGGCTGCCCTTGCCGCGGCCTATATGTTCTCGATCGGACACTCGTCAGAATGGTCTTGTGCCTAGCCCTCCAACGCGATAGCACTACCTAGCAGTACAAGGCGGCTCTTCTATTCCACAGGAGGGTCGCCTTACTTATGTGGGCGTATGGTTTAGACTTAGGTATCCCGAGGATAAGAGGAGACCACCTTTGGCCAAACCGCCTAGTAGTACGGCAGATGTTATCAGAGATATTAGGGCTCGGACAGTTGTTACCGAGACTGGGTGCTACGAATGGACAGGAGCAACAAATTCAGACGGAAGAGCTAAGAAGACCATCAACAGAAAATCCACTAAGTTGTCACGATGGATTATGGTTATGCAAGGAGAGCTAGATTCACTAGACTCTCCGTTGTGGGTCCTACATCATTGCGACAACCCTAGGTGTATTAGGCCTAGTCATATGTATGTAGGAACTGCCACGGACAATAACCATGACATCGTAACACGGGGAAGACACGGTACGGCTAAGTTGAAACCAGAACAAGTCCTAGAGATACGTAAACTAGCATCGCAAAAAGTTAGTCAATACAAAATTGCGAAACAATTTAACATAACCCAAGCCAATGTCTCAGGCATTCATCTTCGTAAGAATTGGAAGTGGCTATGAGTGTTGCTTCTAAGTTTCTTCGCCGAGTTTGGAAGGAACAGCCAAGAGAAGGAACGCGATTCCTATCCGCCAAAGACTGGGGGGCTGGAACGTGGACCGATCATCCACAGAAGGTGGGGAACATTATCATTCCTACCTACGATGATCTCTACTTCGCGCCTAACGTATTCTCAGCTAATCGCAGACGCAAGTCTAGGACGCTGCCAGGTAGGTGGTTATTTGCAGATCTTGATGAGGTAGATCCTAAGCGGATCCCTAAGCCGCTACGGCCTACGATCGCTTGGCAGACTAGCCCCGATAGATACCAAGCTCTGTGGCTCCTAGAGAACTTGCTTAGGGTCACCTCTTTGGATATCCTCAACCAGAAGTTGACGTACTATCTAGGTGCGGATAAAGGCGGGTGGGGAACTACCAAAGTTCTTCGCGTACCGGGGACACGTAATAACAAGCGCGATGAACCAGTACGAGTCAAACTACTCTGGGATGACGGCCCCGAGTACAAGGCGGCTGATGTATGGGAGCTAGTTAGAGGGGTAGAGACTCCCTCTTCTCCTGGTAGGCCTCTGCCTTCACTGGAGCTACCCAGGAGGCCGGCCAAGGAGATTAGAGAGGAGATCTACCCCTCCCTAGGCTTGCGGGCCAAGAAGCTCCTGAAGGCTAGTGAGGTGTGGGAGGGGGAAGATCGGTCTGACAGGTTGTGGGAGCTAGAGAGGTTGTTGATCGAGGCTGGTGTTTCGGCTGAGGAGACGTTTGTGTTGGTCAGAGAGACGGTGTGGAATAAGTACGCCGGCCAGGGCCGTGAGGCTCGAATGCTGTGGAGTGAGATCTGTCGGGCTAAGGATCAGGCGGAGAAGCCAAAGAAGAGAGAGAAGCCAAAGAGGAACAAAGTACATAATGAGCCTGTAGATTTGACTGACTTCTTGGATATGACGTACGAGAAGCCACAGTGGATGATTGAGGAGATGTGGTCTGACCAGGCTCATGGTTTGATTGTGGGTCCGGCGAAGACGTTTAAGAGCATTATCGCCATGGATATGGCTATCTCGGTTGCCACGGGTACGCCTTTTCTCAACCATTTCACAGTACCACAAAAGGGTCCGGCGGTTTATCTACAGCATGAGAATACGGACGCAGAGGTACAGGATCGCTTTCAGAGGATCTGTTATGCTCGGGGGTTCTGGGGGCGTAGCTTGTTGCCAGAGTTCCCGCGAGAGAACCTGAAGGTGTGGAATAACCCCGATTTGGATTTGGCGAAGCCAGAGGATCTGGAGCAGTTGGTAGAGAAGGTCATCGAGCCCATTAGACCGAAGTTGTTGATCTTGGATCCGTTCTACATGTTGGCTCCGAATACAGATGAGAACTCTGCTTCAGAGGTTGTTCCGATTCTCCGGGCGTTGTTGGATATCAAACGGGAGTATGGGTGTGGGACTTTGCTGATTCACCACTTCGCGAAGCCGGCAGAGAACCGCAAGGGTATGGCTAGGGCATCGGGGTCGAGTACATTCGACCGTTGGTATGAATCTGCTCTGATGGTAGAACGCCCTGATATGGAGTCGGATATGGTGAAGTTGATTCCTACCCACAGAGGACAACCCTCAGGTAAATCTATCCGGGTGACCTTTGAACTCGAAGGTGATTTGGGCTACTCGGTGGATATTGAGGGAACCAAACAAGAAGCTAGAAGTGAGTTTGACCTAATCCGAGAAACAGTCAAACAAGCGGGTGGTAGCATCAAATTCCCGGTGCTATGTGATGAAACAGGTATTAAATCTGACAAGATGAGGCGGTTGCTAGAGAATACATCGGGTGTGGTAATGGAAAGGGTTGGTCGTGTGAACTATGTGAAGACTAAAGAACGTCAGTAGCACCTGCTGATAATACGCTGAAAAGCTCCAGGAACTGACGTCAAGACCCTCTCTATAAGAGAGGTCTGTCTGCGCATCAGTCAGTGAATCAGCAGGTTATATTTTGGTGAATACAGAAACCAGATGGAAAGTGGGTAGAGAGATGACCGAGAGCAAGATCAAAGAACGTAATGACCGGAAGAGGAACCAGCTCACGGATAAATGGGAACACGGTGAAGTGGTTAGTTTTCGCGAGTTAGTGGGCCTTGGCCCTGATGAAGTGGAGATTGAGGTTGAGACTGCTGCTGGGGACGAAGATGGAGAGGAGTGAGCGGAGCGAAAGCAAGAGGAAGTGGGACAGGGAGAACATCTTTCGGAGTATGAGAGCTGCTGGGTGGGCTGGTAAGGTGAGTGATATTGAGAAGGCGAGGATACGTGAGATGCGGGCTGGGGGGATGAAGGTGAAGGATATCGCAGACCAGACGGGTATTGGTTATGGTACGGTGTCACAGTACACGAAAGACGTAGCTGTGAAGGGGAAGGAGTCGGAGAAGAGGGGCAAGAGGGGAGGATAGAGAGATTTGAGTGGGCATTTGGGATAGACAGGAGGCGTCAGGTGAGGCAGAGAAGAGAAAAAGGCCTAGAGGTACTGGGTAGGGAGTTCTGGACGGGAGAAGAGCTTGGCGGGGTTGAGTAGGTACGCACAACAAGACCCGCGGGTTAGGCGGGCCTGGTTTGTTGCTTAGGTTGGTTTGTGGATCCTAGTCCACCTGAATCCCTCTTCTGTGGGACGTACTCCGTGGCGCTTGACATAGCCCATCCGTTCAAGCTTGTCAAGGTGGTAGTGTGTAGCCGGTAGTGTGATGTGAAGTTTGGTTTGGATGGCCTTGGTTGTGGCCCGTAGTGGAGCTGGCGGTACGTGGGCTAGGACTTCCATGTTCAGGATGGTTGGGATCATGGTTATGGTTAGGCTGGGTCCGATGTGAGGGTTGCGAGGTACGGGTCAAGCCACTCGGTGTAGACTTCGAGGAGCTTGGCCTTCTGGCGTGGTAGGTTCTGGATCCCGTGCTCTGTGAGGATCTGGCGGATGATTGGTCCTGTGGAGATGCGGAATCTCATCGTCGGGTGGTTGACTTCTAGTATCATGCGGTGCTTGAGCATGAGGAGTCTATAGACTTCTACTCCCTGGCCTGTGGCTACGATGGTTCCGTCCGGGTAGGATTGGATTGGCGGATTAGGTGTCATAGTGAATGTGGTGTACGGGTAGGTTGGGTAGGATCTTCGCTAGGTCTTCAGTTACGTTCTGCTCGAATGGGTCGAACATTCTGTTGATGATGTTTTGTAGGAACGGGAATCCTTCGGGGACATTGACGTATAGGTAAGCCATAACCCAGGTGGTTAGTGGAGAAGCGTCATCTCCCTCGATGCAGTAGACGTTTCCGTTCTGGTCTATGTAGTCGATGATGAAGTAGTCTGCCGAGATTCCATCCTCCGTATCTTCGAGTGTCGTGTAGGTCAGGTTGTCGATGTATCCGTTCATGATCTAGGGAAATTCCATGACTCGTCTGTGGCTAGGAAGTCTCCTGCTCCAGTGATAGCGATCCATCTGATGTAGTGTCCGTATGCGTCTGCTGTGATGAAGAGTGTGGACTCTGGGTAAGTTGTCTTCTTGTTGCCCCAGGTAGTGAGTTCTAGCTTGGTGAGGACGTACTGGATCAGCTCCTCGTCTCCGGTGGAATAGGGATCTGTGGGACTGATCGGAATCAGGATCGTCTTGTCGGTTACCTCGATCGTGTAGGGGATCGGTGGCTCGACCTCGTTTGTGATGTGGTCTAGGAAGTCCTGAAAGTTGTTAGATTCGAGTGGTGTCATAGTGGAGTTAGTTCAGATCTGCGTTTAGGTATCCCGGCCCGTATAGGGACCTGAAGATACTGTGAATGTAGTCTGTTGCCGCAACCCCGATAAGGAGTACGGTGTTCGGGTATTTCACTTCTTCTCCTCTGCTTCGAGTGTGATGGTTGCGAAGATCTTGCCTGTTTCTGGGCTGCGGACTTTTAGGATGTATTGAGTGATCCAAGGCTTCCGCTTCTTCTTCTCTGTGGCCTTGCGATGCTTCTTGATTTGTCTGAAGCTTAGGAAGTTGAACATTCAGAACCTAATCTGTTGCTGATACTTATCGTCTATCCCGATTGCGTTGTCATTGAGCCAAGCGTCGTCGTCTGCGTCTTGGACCATGAAGCTGAGGACTCTGAATCCATCGAGTGCTCTGTACTGGACGAAGACTCTGATGTCTCCGTTATCGTTGTCCTTGAAAGGTCCGAATAGGGAACACTGGTAATCTCTTCGCGGATCCTCGTCGATGCGTAGCATCTCGGTGGCTCCTGTAACGCTTAGATTGATCCCTACTTCTTCGGACCTATCGACGATCTCTGTTAGATTTATGACGGTCCTCCTTCGATAGCTAGGATTCTCCCATCGAGCAAGTCGATCTCGTTGTCCTGATAGGCTCCGATTCGATCTGCTTCGATAAGAGTGGCGAACGTCTTGATGTGATTGAAAGTTCTAAGCTCGTTGTTGTCTACGAACTCGATGACCTCGGAGAACTTTTCGAACTGATGCTCTGTGTTCTTCTCTAGGTCTAGAACTGTGACGGTGTAGATAGCTTTCCTCCTTTCCTTTATTTACCTAGGGGAACCCTAACCTACCTACCTAAACGTGCGATAAAGGTTGATAAAGAACCACGAAGACAACACTTGATGTGAAGGTAGAGGAGGAGGGGTAGGTAATACCTCTAGGATTGAATCCCCTGGAGCGCCTATGGAGCGCCTCTGGAGCTTTGGCGGAGCAGTTAGAGGAGGGGATTTAGATCGCCATATTTGACTGCTTGCGTTGGCGGTGGTCACGTTTTGGCTCTTTATGCGGTGGTGTTGCTCTAGACCGCCACAGCCACAAAAAGACCCGGCGGTGAACCGGGCCTCTTGGTGTTCGTGACTAGTTATTGTTGCGTCTGCGATCCCATTCACCGTAGGCTAACCAGAAGATCATAAAAAGTATGTAGATGATGAAGATGTCGATCATTGGTCTTCCTTGCGAATGATGTAGCTGTTGGGGTAGCGACCGGTGGATTCTAGGAACCTCACGGCTTCGGCTTGGTTGTCGAACCGAAGTGGCTGCGGATCCTCCTGACTGATGTCTCGGAGGTAGCCTCCTGTGGCCTTGTTCTCGATGACGTACTTAACCACGATGCTCCTAGATGTAGTGACGGTAGTGAGGGCTACTCAGATCCCGGCCTGCGTACTCGATGGCTCGAAGAATCTCTGCGATGATCCGCTTGATCATGTCTACCTTTCTTGGCCTTTCGGCCCTGGTGGGGGTACTGCGAAGAGAGGGAGAGGATTTGACTCCCCTCCCTCCCGATGGAAGCTAGGCCTCCTTGAAGGCCTTGACGATGGCCTTGGCCTCCGGGCTCTTGACGGAGCTAGGGAGCTTGTGGTGCTTACCCTTTCCGACCCTGGTCCCCTGGCTGCGGAGGTACCGGCGGAAGGCGTACTGGTCGATACCGGCGGCCTCCGCGAAGGCGGCTGCGGTAAGGGGCTTGGCGTCCTGCGTCTGAGTAGGAATAGTTCCTATCCTTTCTTAGCTAGTATCTCTAGCCCTAGTTAGTTACTATTAGAGAGGGGGTTAGGGTTAGTCCCTATCTCTTACTCTCTATAAATAGAGTCTAACCTACCTACCTAAAGGGAAGCTAAAGATTAGGTAAAGGTTAGATAAGGATTCCTACCCCCCTAGCGTCCCCCTAGTAAGCGGAGCTAATAGCCTGCCAGGCAACACACCGCGAAACACAAACACCTTCGCTTAGGCGTTGCCCCCATACCTCTACAGAACGCCGATGTAGAGTAGATTCCCTACTTAAGCTCCTTACTAGGGGCCAGGTGACCGCCTGACAGCTCCATATGATCTGTTATACTGGTGACTAGAACCATTATGGGCAGATACGCAAGATTCACTGAAGAGGAACGCAAGCGCAAGGCTAAAATGCAGCTGAGAGCGCGTCGCAACCGTGCGAAGCATGGCAAGAAGAAGTGCATTGCCATCACAAACACCGAAAGGCCTTGCCCGCAGGGGCGTTACGTCTTCGAGTACAAGGGTAAGCTAGTCCGCGCCCAGTGGTGCTTTGCACATATCCCAGCTGCGAAGCGGGAACTGTGGGGACTAGACAAGTTCGGCGGTCATCCAAAGGGCATCGAGGCCCAAAAGAAGTTCCGCAAGCCAACTTTCCTCGACTCTCTCCGCGAGACGGTAGAGAATGAGGTTGCAGAGTTCATGCAGCCCTACCGCGAGGCCATGGAAGCCATGAAGCCTGTTCCTGTGGGGAACGGACGGTTCGCCCGCGTGGAAATGGTCCCAGACCACAGAGCAAGACTACAGGCTGTGGAAGCCGTAGCCGACCGAGCGTTCGGCAAGCCCAAGCAGGTCCAAGAGATCACCGGGGCAGGCGGCGGGCCAATTCAGACGGAAGTCCCTGTCGACAAGCAACGCGAAGCAGATGTCGCCAAGATCCTGGCAGAGAGTGGTGCACTTGGTATGGTCATGGCACACACTAACCCCGTCAGCCAGAACTAACACATGCCGCTGCCAGGAACACTAAACGTAGACACCTGGAAGGGTGCTACTTGGCATGTGCTTCTGACGTGGTTTGATGACGACGCCCAAACCGAGCCCCACGACCTAACAGACCATTCTGTGGCCCTCACTATCTATGATCGCTCAGGTCTACCCATCAAGACACTGACAGAAACAGATGGGATCGTACTGGGTGGGGCAGCCGGAACACTCCTTATCACTCTCCAGACCGAGACCATCACCTGGAGAGAGGCTACATACGACCTTCTAGTCACCGACCCAAGTGGTCAATTGATCACTCCACTGCTTTCTGGCGACTTTGACCTAGAGTGGGTCAAGTAACATGTCCCAGCTAGTAGTAGAAGATCGTACGCAAGTAGTATCTGTCCCTCAGGACCCCAATGTGGTTGCGGTAGAAGAGCCCACGATCGAGGTCATCCAGCTGGCTGTGGGGCCTCCGGGACCGACGGGAGTAGCTGGGGCGGACAGTACAGTTCCCGGGCCGACCGGTGCCACAGGTCCACAAGGTCCGCAAGGCCCAGAAGGACCGCCTGGCGCAGATAGCACTGTTCCGGGTCCGACAGGACCGACCGGACCGACTGGCCCCCAAGGTCCACAAGGTAATCCAGGAGCTGACAGTACGGTCCCAGGTCCAACTGGCCCTGTGGGTCCGACGGGTCCGACTGGCCCTAAAGGTGATAAGGGCGATACCGGATCGACTGGTCCTACTGGTCCCACTGGCCCAACCGGCCCTACAGGACCGAAAGGGGACACAGGCGATACCGGTCCGGCAGGAGCAGACAGTACAGTACCAGGACCCCCCGGGCCCACTGGCGCTGCCGGGCCTACCGGGGCCACGGGTCCCGCCGGACTTGACGGCAAAACCATACTTAGTACGGTCGGTGTTCCATCGGCTGGAACTGGGGTCAATGGAGACTATGCTCTTGACGTAACGACAGACTCTACTGATCCGGTCCTATACGGACCTAAATCGGGAGGTCTGTGGCCTGCAGGAATCCACCTAAGAGGACCGGTCGGTTCGACTGGAGCTACCGGGGCTACAGGACCGGCCGGTTCAACGGGAGCTACGGGGCCTGCAGGTGCAGATGGTAACACGGTCCTCTCCGGGAGCGGTGCTCCTTCCTCTGGGCTGGGAGTCAATGGCAACTTCTATATTGACACGACCGCGCACAACCTCTATGGTCCGAAGACATTAGGCGCATGGGGTTCCCCCACAAGTCTTATCGGTCCGACAGGTGCAACAGGCGCAACGGGTCCCACCGGTGCAACCGGGGCGACTGGTGCGACGGGGCCTGCTGGGCCGCTGATTGCCCGGTCCTCAGCGTCGTTTTCGACGGCAAGCATCGCTGCGGGCGCGTCGGAGACCGATGACGTGGCGGTGTTCAAGGCCGCCCAGGTCTACGTTCTCGCGACGAACCGGGCGGCACGGGTCAGGGCGTACAGCACGAGCGCTCACCGCACCGCCGACGCGGCCCGCGCTGCCGGAACGGACCCGACCGGAAACCACGGCCTGCTGCTCGAGGTCGTGACGACCGCGGCGATGTTGTCGATCGACCTTTCGCCGCCGGTCAACCTCGTCAACCTCGACGGCACACCGGTCACGACCATCTACTTTGCCGTCACCAACCTCGACACTGGGACGGGCGTCGTGACGACCACCTTGACCGTTAGGCAGGCCGAGTAATGGCGACCACTGGGCAGCTCTGGCCTTCCCCGCCCAGCAGCGGCGGGTCCTCTCACCCTGACGTGCAGACGTTCGATGCGTCGGGGACGTGGACGAAGCCTGCTGGCGTGACGGCTGTCGAAGTGATCTGCATCGGCGCCGGTGGTGGCGGCGGCGGCGGCGCGTCGAGCGTCTCAACTGCCAAGGGCGGTGGGTGCGGTGGCGGAGGCGGAGCGGTCAGCGTCACGAGGCTACGGGCGAGCGACCTCGGAGCGACGGAAGCCGTAACCGTCGGGACGGGCGGCGGCGGTGGCGCTGGCGGCGCGGCCGGTGCGGGTGCTACGGGCTCTGCTGGCGGCAATGGCGGCTTGTCGTCTCTCGGCACGAAGGCGAAGGCCGGTGGCGGTGGCGGTGGCGATGGTTCAGCCGGTGCTTCGACCGCGGCGGGCGGTTCGGGCGGTTCGGTTGTGAGCAGCGCGAGCGGTTCTAGTCCGTCTACGATGACGGCTACGGTCCCCGTCGGCGGGTCAGGAGCGACCGCGGGCTTCGGG
>Ga0207660_10002225_pt1 | contig 12838 bp, 11 predicted proteins | sample KBSC73BmetaG_FD_184335 | JGI IMG/M metagenome (GOLD analysis project Ga0207660, IMG submission 184335) | Corn rhizosphere microbial communities from Kellogg Biological Station, Michigan, USA - KBS C7-3B metaG (SPAdes) (version 2) | ecosystem: Host-associated > Plants > Roots > Rhizosphere ... | reverse complement strand
TGATCTGCGCATTGGTATTGACGTCGGGGGCGGGGATGTCCTGCTGGGGTCCGATGATGTCGTGGATCTGCTGCACGAAGCGCCGGGTCAGCCGCTCCAGCTCGCGGGCGGACAGGGTGGCGGGGTCCACCGCGATGCCGCCCTTGGCGCCGCCATAGGGCAGGTTCACCACCGCCGTCTTCCAGGTCATCAGCGAGGCGAGGCCGAGCGCCTCGTCCATGTCCACCGTCGGATGATAGCGGAGGCCGCCCTTCATGGGGCCGCGGCTCTTGTCGTGCTGGACGCGGTAGCCGATGAAGGTGCCGAGCTCGCCGCTGTCCAGCGTGATGGAGACGTCGACCTTCACTTCTCGGTACGGCGTGACGAGCAACCGCTCCACACGCGAGGACAGATCCATCACGCGCGCGGCCTTGCGGAAGTAGTGATTGACGTCGTCGACGCCCGCCATGAGAGGGGAGGCGGCCGGACGCCCGGGGTCAGCCGGCGAGCTGAAGGAGCGTTTGGAGGAGCACGTTCCCGCCGCGCTCGATGGCCTTCCAGTCGCTGGTCTCGTCGGGACGGTGGCTGCGTCCCCCGCGGGACGGGATGAAGAGCATGCCGGAGTCGGTGACGGAGGCCAGGTTCTGAGCGTCATGGCCCGCGCCGGACGGCATGCGCCGGTACTTGAGCCCGAGCTCGCCGCAGGCCGCCTCCACCGCCTTCATCACGCGCTTGGAGCAGTGCACGGGCAGGCTCTGCGAGATGGTCTCCACCTTCACCCGCAGCCCCCGCCGCTTCGCCACCGCGCGGGCCAGCTCTCGGCACTGACGGTCCAGCCGCGCGAGCGTCCGGCCGTCCAGCGAGCGCATCTCGTGGAGGAGCGTGGCGCGCGCGGGCACGATGTTCGACACGCCGGGGGCGATCTCGATGCGGCCGAAGTTGGTGACGCTCTTCCCGCCGCCCCGCTTCACCACCAGCTCGCGCGCGGCCAGCGCGTACTCGGCGGCGCCCAGGAAGGCGTCCTTGCGCCACTCCATGGGCGTGGTGCCCGCATGGTCGGCCTGGCCGATGAAGGTGACCCAGGCGCGCCGATTGCCGACGATGCCTTCCACCGAGCCGATGGGGATGCGCGCGGCCTCCAGGTGGGGGCCCTGCTCGATGTGCAGCTCCACGTAGGCGGCCAGGGTCTTCGGGTCGCACTTGGCCTTGGGAGCCTCCAGGGGGTCGAAGCCCGCGCGGGCCATCGCCTCCACCAGCGCTTCCCCGTCGGCGGAGCGGAAGTGCGGGATCTGCCGCGCGTCGAGCTTGCCGGTGAACGCCTTGGAGCCGAAGAGCGAGGCGTAACGCCCCTCCTCGTCGCTCCAGGCGGCCACGGTGAGCGGCCGGCGCGTGCGGATCCCGGCTTCCCGGAGCGTGTGCAAGCACTCGAGGCCGGCCAGAACGCCCAGTGCGCCGTCCAGCGAGCCGCCCTGGGGCACGGTGTCGATATGGGAGCCCGTCATGACGGTGGGGGCCCCCTCGCCGAGCCGGCCGAAGGTATTGCCGGCCTCGTCCACCCAGGTGGTGAGCCCGGCGTCCTTCATCCGGGCGATGAGCCAGGCGCGGGCCTCCTCGTACGAGGGGCTCCAGCAGGAGCGGGTGATGCCCTGGCCCGCCGGGTTGCGGCCGAACTGGGAGAGGGTCTCGATGTGGGAGCGGAGACGCGGGAGCGAGATCGAAAGCCTCATGGCCGCGGGCCAGTATACAAGACCTCACCAACCCTTGACACTGTCTCCGGCGGGCTCGTATCATGTCAATGAACGGTCGTTCAGTCGGTCCTGAGCGCCCCCAATCTCGCCGCGCAGGAGGAAGTATGGATTTCACGTTGACCCCCGAGCAGCAATCCTTCCGGGACGAGGTCCGGTCCTGGCTCTCCCGGAACCTTCCCGCCGACTGGGCGAGCAAGGTCCAGGCCGCCTCCGACGTGCCGCGGGAAGAGGCCTACGACTTCCTCCGCCAGTGGCAGCGGAAGATGTACGAGGCGGGGTTCGTGGGATTGACGTGGCCCAAGGAGTCCGGCGGCCGCGGCCTCACCTTCATGGAAGAGATGATCCTTCAAGAAGAGATGGCGCTGAAGCGGGCGCCCGGCGTGCTGAACATCCTCGCCGTCGGCATGGCCGGGCCCACCATCAACGCCTACGGGACCGACGAGCAGAAGAAGCGCTACCCTCCCAAGATGCTGTCCTGCGAGGAGATCTGGTGCCAGGGCTACTCCGAGCCCAACTCGGGCTCCGATCTGGCCGCGCTGCAGACCCGCGCCGTCAAGGACGGCGACCACTACGTGATCAACGGCCAGAAGGTGTGGACGTCGCTGGCGCATATCGCGGACTGGATGATGCTGCTGGCGCGCACGGACCCGAGCGCGCCCAAGCACAAGGGCATCACCTACTTCCTCCTCGACATGCATGCGCCCGGCGTCACCGTGAAGCCGCTGAAGCAGATCACCGGGGACGCCGAGTTCAACGAGGTGTACTTCGACAACGTGCGCGTGCACGAGTCGCAGATCCTGGGCGGGCTCAACAACGGCTGGGCGGTGGGGCTCACCACGCTCATGTACGAGCGCCTCGCGCTCGGCTTCGGGCTCCAGGTGCGGCTGCGGATCGCGCTCGACGGCCTGGTGGATCTCGCGCGCCGCTCCACCAAGAACGGCGTGCCCGCCACGCGGGATCCCCTCATGCGGCAGAAGCTCGCGCAGATGTGGATCGACACCGAGGTGTTCAAGTACACCGGGGCCCGCGCCATCACCAAGCTCCTCAAGGGCGAGCTGCCGGGCCCGGAGGCCTCGTCCGGCAAGATGATGTGGGTGGAGGGCCATCAGCGGGTGCAGGAGATGGCCATGGAGCTCCAGGGCCCCTACGCGCAGCTCATGAGCGGCAGCCGGTGGGCGGTGGAGAACGGGCTCTGGCAGTACGGCTTCCTGCGCTCCCGCGCCAACTCCATCGAGGGCGGGACCACCGAGATCCAGAAGAACATCATCGGCGAGCGCGTGCTCGGCCTCCCGAAAGGCTAGACCCATGAACTTCGGCTTCAACGACGAGCAGGAGCTGCTGCGCAGCACCGCCCGCAAGTTCCTCGACAACGAGTGCTCCTCCGAGGTGGTGCGCCGGCTCATGGACGGCGCGGAAGGGATGTCGCCGGAGCTCTGGAAGAAGATCGCCGAGCAGGGCTGGCTGGGCCTGATCTATCCCGAGGCCTATGGCGGCATGGGGCTGGGCTTCGTGGACCTCACCGTGCTCATGGAGGAGATGGGCCGCTCGGTGGTGCCGGGCCCGTACCTCTCCTCCGTGCTCATGGGCGGCCTCGCCGTCCTCGAGGCGGGCACCGAGGCGCAGAAGAAGGCCTGGCTGCCCGAGATCGCCGGCGGCAACAAGCGCGTGACCCTCGCCTGGATGGAGCCCTCCGCGACGCTCGGCGCCGCCGGGATCACCCTCGAGGCCAAGTCCGCGGGCGGCCGCTACACCCTGGCCGGCACCAAGCTCTTCGTGCCGGACGCCCACACCGCCGATGCCATCGTGGTGGCGGCGCGCACGGGCTCGGGCAAGTCGCCGGAGGACGGCGTCAGCCTCTTCCTCGTGCCGCGGAGCACGCCCGGCCTCGAGGTGAAGCTCCTGCCCACCATGGACCAGACGCGCAAGCTCTGCGAGGTGACGCTGGCCGGGGTCACCGTGGGCGCCGACGCGCTCATGGGCGAGGCGGGCAAGGGCTGGGAGCCGCTCGCGCGCGTGCTCGACCGCGCGTGCGTGGCGCTCTGCGCGGAGATGTGCGGGGGCGCGCAGAAGGTGCTCGACATGACGGTGGAGTACGCGAAGATCCGCCAGGCCTTCGGCAAGCCCATCGGGTCCTATCAGGGCGTCAAGCACAAGGCGGCGGACATGCTGGTGGAGGTCGAGAACAGCAAGTCCATCACCTACTACGCGGCGTGGGCCATGGACGAGCGCTCGCCGGAGGGCCCGCTGGCGGTGAGCATGGCCAAGGCCTATGTCTCCGACGCCTATCGGCGCGTGTCCGCGGCCGGCATCCAGCTCCACGGTGGCATCGGATTCACCTGGGAGCACGATCTCCACCTCTACTTCAAGCGCGCCAAGGGCTCGGAGTTCACCTTTGGCGATGCCACTTATCATCGCGAGCGCGTCGCGCAGCTGGTGAATCTCTAGCCGCCCGATGCTCGAGGGCGTCCGGCGTACGGTCGCACGATGGGTCGGAAGCGGCGGCGTACCCGCGCCGCTGACCGCCGACGAATCGGTCCTCTTTGCCGACCACGAGGAGATCCGGGACATCGCGCGCCACCTCGCGCGCTCCAAGGTGGAGCTGGATCGCTCCCTCCTCACCCTCCGCTCCTGGGCGCGCGACCTCACCCACCGCCTCGAGGAGACGCCCGGCACCATCGGCCGCTCGGTGGACCTCCGCAGCCTCGGCGAGACGGTCGGCGGCCTCACTCACAACTTCAACAACTCGCTCGCCGCCATCCTCGCCTATACCGAGCTCTTGCTGAAGGAGGTCCACACCGATTCGGCCCAGCGCCGGCTGAAGGTCATCCGCGACGTGGCCATGGAGGCCTCGGTGTCGGTGCGGCGCTTCCAGGAGTTCGTCTCGCGCGAGCCGCACGTGGGCTTCGGGCCGGTGGGCCTGCCGGCGGTGGTGGCGGAGGCGCTGGAGATGACGGCGCCCCGCTGGCGCGACGAGGCGCAGCGCCGCGGCGTGGTGATCACCGTCACCCAGGAGCTCGGCGCCATCCCGCCGGTGGAGGGCAATGCCTTCGAGCTCCGCGACGCCCTCGTCCACGTGATCCTCAACGCGGTCACCGCCATGCCGCAGGGCGGCGCCCTCGTGATCCGGGCCGCCAGCGAGGAGTCCGGCTGGGTGGGCCTCGAGGTGTCGGACAACGGCGTGGGGATGCCGGAGGATGTTCGCCGGAGCCTCGGGCCCGGGGCGCCCCGCCGCCTGGGGCGCGGGCTCGGCGAGGTGGCCGACATCGTGGAGCGCCACGCGGGCAGCCTCCGGATCGAGAGCCGGGAGGGCGTCGGCACCACGGTGCGGCTCCGGCTGCACGCGAGCCGCTTCCAGATCATTCCGCCCTCGGAGGACATCTCCGAACCCGTCCATCCGGAGCGGGCGGCGCGGGTGCTGCTCGTGGACGACGACGTGCGGTTGCTCGTCGTGCTGTCGGACATGCTGCGCTCGGGCGGCCATCAGGTCACCACCGCCGCCAACGGCGCCGAGGCCATCGCGAGCTTCGACCCCGCGCTGCACGACGTGGTCATCACCGATCTCGGCATGCCCAAGGTCAATGGCTGGCAGGTGGCCGAGCACGTGAAGACCCGCGCGCCGGACACGCGGGTCTTCCTCCTCACCGGCTGGGGGGAGGGCGTCACCGCCACCGAGTCGAGCAAGTACGTGGACCAGGTGCTGGCCAAGCCCATCTCCGCCGACGCGCTGCTGGAGCGCCTCGCGGGCGGGCCGCGGCCCGAGGCCTCGTCCGCTTGACCACGGCGGAGCCGGTCGTTCCCAAGCCGGCGGCCTCAGTGCTCCTCGTGCGGCCGGGGGCGCGCACGCCGATCGAGGTCTACATGATTCGCCGCCAGAAGAGCATGCGCTTCCTCGGAGGCTTCTACGCTTTTCCCGGCGGAAAGGTGGACGCCGCCGATGGCGACGCCGCCCTCCTCGCTCGCTGCCGCGGGCTCTCGCCCGACGAGGCGGCGCGGCTCCTGCCCGGCGGCGGCGGGGCGCCCGCGCTCGCCTACTGGGTCACCGCGCTGCGCGAGCTGCTCGAGGAGACGGGGCTGCTCCTGGTCTCCGACCGCGCGGGCCACCCCATCTCCGCGGCCGAGCCCGCGGTGGCGGCGGTGGTGGATCGCATGCGGCATGCGCTCATGACGGAGTCCGCGCGGCTGGTGGACCTCCTCGCCGTCGAGGACTGGTACCTCGACGTGGCGCCGCTCCGGTATCTCTCGCACTTCATCACGCCGCCGGGCGGGCCCATCCGGTTCACCGCGCGCTTCTTCCTCGCGCCGCTGCCGCCCGGCCAGACCCCGAGGCTGTTCACCGAGGAAACCTCCGAGGGCTTCTGGATCGAGCCCGCGGCGGGCATCAAGCGCTACGAGGCGGATGAGATGCCCATGGCCGAGCCCGGCGAGTCGGGCCTCCGCTATCTCGCGGGCTTTCCCAGCCTCGAGGCGCTGTGGCAGTTCCACGCCGATGGCCGCCACAAGTTCCACGGCATCGGCGATCGGCTGGTGGAGAAGGGTGTCCGGGTGCGGCGCCCGCGCGGCGCCCCGGCAAAACCCGAGTGACGCCGGCCGCGCTCTCCAACGCCACGGTGGAGTTTCTCGACGCCGCGGTGGAGGAAGGGCAAGGCGCGCGCCGCGCGCTGGTGACGCCCGCGGGCGCGGCCACCTACGCCGAGCTGCTCGCCCTGGTCGAGCGCGCGGGGGCCGGGCTGCGCGCGCGCGGCGTGGCCGCCGGCGACCGCGTGGCGCTCCTGCTCCCCGATGGCCTCGCCTGGGCCGCCACCTTCCTGGGCGCTCTCCGCGTGGGCGCGGTGGCCATCCCGCTCAATACGCGGCTTGGCGCGCCGGAGCTCGCCGCGCTGCTGGTCGATTGCGCCGCCGCCATCGTCGTCGCGGATCCCGCGCTGGCCGGCCCCGCGCGCGAGGCGGCCGCGCGCGCCGGGCTTTCCACGGTGCTCGATCCCGAGACCCTGCTCGCGCCGCCCGGGGAGGGTTGCGCGCCCGCTCCGGTGGGCCCGGACGCCATGGCCTTCTGGATCTACACCTCGGGCACCACGGGATCGCCCAAGGCCGCCGTCCACCTCCACCGCAATCTCCCGGCCTGCCGGCACTACGGCGGCGAGGTGCTCGGCGTCGGCGCCGAGGACCGGGTCTTCGTCACCTCGAAGCTCTTCTTCGCGTATGCCCTCGGCAATGCCCTCCTGGTCCCGCTCTTCGCGCGCGCGCAAAGCTTTCTGCACCCGGGCTGGGCCGATGCGGCGACGGTGGCCGCGGTGGTGCGCGAGTATCGCCCCACGCTCTTCTTCTCGGTGCCGACCATGTATGCGCGGCTGCTCGCCGCCGATCTGCCCGCCGACACCTTCGCCTCCGCGCGCGTCTGCGTCTCCGCGGGCGAGCGGCTGCCCGGCGAGGTGTACCGCGCATGGCGGGCGCGCTTCGGCGTGGAGATCCTGGACGGGATCGGCGCCACCGAGACCATCTTCATGATGCTGTCGAGCCGGCCCGGCGCGAGCCGGGAGGGCACCACGGGGACGCCGGTGCCCGGCACCGAGGCGCGCCTGCTGGATGCGGCCGGCGCGCGGGTGGCGCGCGGCGCGCAGGGGGTGCTCTGGGTGCGGACGCCGTCCCTGGCGCGAGGCTACTGGCAGCGGCCCGAAGCCACCGAGCGGGCCTTCGCGGGCGAATGGTTCCGGACCGGCGACGTATACTACGTGGACGCCGACGGGTACTGGATCCACTGCGGCCGCCAGGATGATCTCTTCAAGGTCGCCGGGCAGTGGGTGGTGCCGGCGGACGTGGAGGCCATCGCGCTCCGGCATCCCGCCGTGCTCGAGGCGGGGCTGGTGGGGGCGGAGGAGGAGTCGGGGCTGGTGAAGCCGTATCTCTTCGTGGTGCCGCGCGAGAAGCCGGCGGATGCCGCCGCGCTCTCCGCCGAGCTGCGCGAGCGGCTGGCGCGCGAGGCCCCCGCGCATGCGCGGCCCCGCGAGATCATCCTGGTGCCCGAGCTGCCGCGCACCGACACGGGCAAGCTCCAGCGGTATCGGCTGCGCGATCAGGTCGCGGGCTCACACCAACCAGAGAGAGGACGTCCGTCATGAGGTCGCCGCTGGCCCCTGAGGTCGTGTTCACGAAGTCCGCGCCCAAGACCGGCTTCTCCGAGGGCACCGAGTCGCCCATCGCGCAGGGCGTGAAGTGCGGCGGCTTCCTCTTCGTGTCCGGGCAGGGGCCGCTGGATCCCGCCACCAAGCAGATCGTCTCCGCGGACATCGCCGAGCAGACGCGCGTGACGCTCGACAATGTGAAGGCGGTGCTCGAGGCCGGCGGCACCGGCATCGCCAACGTGGTGCGGGTGGGCGTGTACCTGCGCGACATGAAGGACTTCGCGGTGTTCAATCGGGTGTTCAAGGAATACTTCGCGGGCGTGCAGCCGGCCCGGACCACGGTCGAGGCCGCGCCCCCCCGCGCGGGCGTGAACGTCGAGATCGATGCCGTGGCCTGGCTCGGCGAGGGGCAGTGATGGGAAGCCTGGCGGGAGTGTTCCTGTCGGTGCACACGCCGCGGTACTGCACGCTCGAGGCCGCCTTCGAGGGCAAGCTCGCGTCCGAGGTGTTCCGGCCCGTGCGCGACGGGCTGGTGGCGCAGGGCAAGGACGTGGCGGAGGCCCGCCTGGACGTGATGGCGATCAACTCCTGCCACCTGATCTCGACCTTCCCCACCGTGGTGGACGGCACGCCGCGCCACCAGGGCGTGCTCACCGCCCAGGAGGCGCCCGAGATCATCCACGGCGTGGCCTATGACTATCCCGGCGACTACGGCCTCGCGTCCGCGCTGGTGGCGCGCGGCAAGTCCAAGGACCATCTGGCCGTCCTCGCCAACGACGTGCACTACCCGCTCGACTACGGCACCGTGATGCCGATGGTGTGCTATCTCGACCGCGCCCAGCGGCTTCCCATGGTGCCCATCTCGGTGTGCCTCTCCAGCGATCTCGACGAGTGCTTCGCCTGGGGCCGCTATCTCGCCCAGATCGCCCGCGAGGGCGACCGGCGGGTGGGCTTCGTCGCCAGCGGCAGTGTCTCGCACAAGCTGGTGCGCGGCCCCGAGCGGGCGCCCTTGCCCGCGGACCAGGCGCTCGACCACGAGTTCGCCCAGCGGCTCACGGCGGGCGACTACGAGGCGCTCTGGCGCTGGCTGCCCGACTACGTGCGCACGGTGGAGGCCGAGATGGGCGGGCGGCATCTGGCCATGATGCTGGGCGCGCTGGTGGAGTCCGGCCAGCGATATGCCGCCCGGGTGCACGCCTATGGCCCGTCGTCGGGGTCGGGGAACTACGTGATTTCCCTGCTGGCCGCGGCGTGAGAGTCGAGGCCGCCGCCGAACCGGCCGCCTAGGTCGCGCGTTTGTCTTGGTGTACCATCGGGTGGCTTTTCAGACCGTTCACCGCTCAAACGGCACGGCAAATCAGGAGGACAGGAGCAATGGCGCAACTGACACGACGGAAATTCCTCGGCGGGGCCTCCGCGATCGCGGCGGGCGCGGCCGCCGGTCCCTGGGTGCTCCGGGCCCATGCCCAGGGCGCGCCCATCAAGATCGGCCTCGTGCTGCCCTACTCGGGCGTGTACGCGGTGCTCGGCGAGAGCATCACCCAGGCCATGGAACTGGTCTTCGCCCGCGAGAACTGGACGGTGGCGGGGCGCAAGATCGAGATGATCAAGGAAGACGACGAGATGCAGCCGCCGGTGGGCATCCGGAAGACGGAGAAGCTCATCGAGTCCGACAAGGTGGACATCCTCACCGGGCCCGTGCACTCGGGCATCCTGATGGGCATGCGGGACAAGGTCCACAACAGCAAGACCATCCTCATCGTCTCCAACGCGGGCGCGGATGCCATCAGCCGCGAGCGCTGCTCGAAGTGGATCTTCCGCACGTCCTTCTCGAACTGGCAGCCGAATCAGCCGATGGGCGGGTGGGTGGCGAAGAACCTCACCAAGGACGTCTTCATCATGGCGCCCAACTACCAGGCGGGGAAGGATCAGCTCGGCGCCTTCAAGGAGACCTTCGTTCCCGCGGGCGGCAAGCTGGTGGGCGAGGACTATCCCAAGCTCGGCGAGACGGATTACGCGCCGTACCTCACCAAGATCCGCCAGTCGGGGGCCAAGGCGGTCTACGCCTTCTTCTCCGGCACCGACGCGGTGAATTTCGTGAAGCAGTACGACCAGTTCGGGCTGAAGCAGAGCATCAAGCTCACCGGCGCTGGCTTCCTCACCGAGCCCGACGTGCTGCCCGCGCAGGGGCGCTCCGCGCTGGGGGTGATCACCGGCCACTTCTACACGCCGCTGCTTGAGAACCCTACCAACGTGGCGTTCGTGCGCGACTTCCGCGCGAAGTTCGGCGGCAAGATGCCGGACGGCTTCGCCTGCCAGGGCTACGACACCGCCGAGACCATCGTGCGCGCCCTCAAGGCGGTGGGTGGTAACACTCAGGACAAGGAGAAGCTGGTCGCGGCCATCGAGGCCACCGCGTTCGAGAGCCCCCGCGGCCCGTTCCGCTTCGACCCCAAGACGCACAACGTGATCCAGCCCTTCATCTACATCCGCGAGGTGAAGGAAGTGGCGGGCGGGCTCAACAATGTCCCGTTCGACAAGGTCGCTGACGTGCGCGACCCCGGCACCGGGTGCACACTTCCCTCCTGATCGATATCATCGGCTCCGCGGGGGTCGAGCCTTCGGGCTCGGCCCCCGTGCTGCGCTAGCCCGCGATGGCAGGCTCCGATCTGTTCGCGCAGGCGCTGAACGGGCTGTCTTACGGGGTGCTGCTCTTCCTGCTCTCGGTCGGGCTCACGCTGATCTTCGGGATGCTCGACGTGGTGAACCTGGCCCACGGCTCCTACTACATGCTCGGCGCCTATGCGGGGCTGGCCCTCATCGCCGCCACCGGGAATTTCTGGCTGGCCCTCGCGGTGGCGCCGCTCGCGGTGGGGGTGGTGGGCATCGTCGTGGAGCGAACCTGCCTGAGACCGCTCTACCGCCGGGGGCCGCTGGATCAGGTGCTCCTGACCTTCGGGCTCATCTACGTGTTCGAGGACCTCGTGAAGTGGATCTGGGGCGGGCGCATCCGATCGATCCCGACACCGGAGCTCCTCGCGAGCTCGGTGAATGTGTGGGGCGCCGTCATTCCTTCCTATCGGCTCTTCGTCATCGCGTTCGGCCTCGTGATGGCGATCGGGCTCTGGCTGGTCATCGAGAAGACGCGGCTGGGGGCCATCATCCGGGCCGGCGTCTACGACTCGGAGATGACGGCGGGGATGGGCATCAATATCCACCGCGTGTTCACCCTCGTGTTCGCCTTCGGGGCCGCGCTGGCGGGTCTGTCGGGCGTGATCGCGGGGCCCATCCAGTCCGCCTATCCGCCCATGGGCGCCTCCATCCTCATCCCCGCGCTCATCGTGGTGGTGGTGGGCGGGCTGGGGAGCCTCAAGGGCTCGCTGGCGGGCAGCCTCCTCATCGGCCAGGCGGAGACATTCGGGAAGGCGTGGCTCCCCGGCGCCTCCATGCTGATCATCTACGTGGTGATGGCGGTGGTTCTCCTGATGCGGCCCCAGGGCCTCTTCGGTCGGGCGCTCAAGTGACCGGTCCCGTCCTCGCGCGGGCGGCGGCTCTGATCGTGCTGACGGCGGCGGTGGCGCTGTTCCCGCTTGCCGCCGGCACCTATCCCGTCAAGCTCCTCCAGGAAATCCTCATCTGGGGCATCTTCGCCATGAGCCTGGACCTCCTCATGGGCTTCGCGGGCATGGTGTCCTTCGGCCACTCGGCGTTCTTCGGCATCGGGGCCTACACCGCGGCGCTCCTGCTCCCGAAATTCCCCGGCCTGCTCGCGGCGCTGGTGGCGCCCGCCGTCGCGGCCGGGCTGGGGGCCCTGGTGATCGGCTTCTTCTCCATCCGGGTGAGCGGCGTGTACTTCATCATGCTCACGCTGGCCTTTTCCCAGATGTTCTACGCGGTGGCCTTCCAGAACGCGTTTCTCGGCGCCGAGGACGGCCTGGTCGGCATCCCGCGCCCGGCCGTGCTCGGGATGAGCATCGGGAGCACCGGCGCCTTTCACGCCTATCTCCTCGTGATCGCGATCGTCTGCGCGCTCTTTCTCTGGCGCGTGGTCCGCTCGCCCTTCGGGCACGTGCTGCGCGGCATCCACGAGAACGAGGCGCGGATGCAGGCGGTGGGCTATCCGGTGAACCGCTACAAGCTCGCCGCCTTCGTCATCGCGGGCATGCTGGCGGGCGTGGCGGGATCGCTCTACACGCAGTTCGTGGGCTCGATCTCGCCCAGCGCCTTTCTCTGGACCACCTCCGGCGAAGCGCTCCTGATGGTGATCATCGGCGGCACCGGCACGCTGTTCGGCGGCATCCTGGGCGCGGGGGCGTTCATCCTCCTCCAGAGCCTGGTTTCCTCCTACACGGAGCGCTGGATGCTGATCCTCGGGCTGACCTTCGTGCTCCTCGTGCTCTTCGCCCCCGGCGGCATCGTGGGCGCGCTGCGCGGGCGCGTGGGGCTGCGCGCGTGACGGAGAGCATTCTCGCCCTGGAGGGCCTCACCCGTCGCTTCGGCGCGCTGAGCGCGGTCAACGGCGTCTCGCTGAGCGTGGCCGCGCGCGAGCGGCGCGCCATCATCGGGCCCAACGGCGCGGGCAAGACCACGCTGTTCAATCTCATCACCGGGCAGCTCGTCCCCAGCGCGGGCGCCATCGTCTTCGGGGGCGCGCCGATGGCGGGGCTGGCGCCCCACGCGATCGCGCGCCGCGGCCTGTCGCGCTCCTTTCAGCGCAATAACCTCTTCCCGCGGCTCACCGTGGTGGAGAATCTCCGGCTCGCCGCCGCCGGGGACGGGCGGGGGAGCTGGAACCTGCTCGGCTCGGTGGCGCGGCTGCGCGCGCCGCTGGAGCGTGCGCGCGAGACGGCGGCGGCGGTGGGCCTGGCCGAGCGCCTCGACGCTGCCGCCGGCCAGCTCTCCTACGGCGAGCAGCGCCAGCTCGAGGTGGGCGTGGCGCTGGCCAGCGCGCCGCGGCTGCTCCTCCTCGACGAGCCCACCGCGGGCATGTCG